>Ga0335074_10004104_pt1 | contig 20039 bp, 25 predicted proteins | sample Lox_Sample_23_FD_206715 | JGI IMG/M metagenome (GOLD analysis project Ga0335074, IMG submission 206715) | Soil microbial communities from Loxahatchee National Wildlife Refuge, Florida, United States - Lox_Sample_2.3 | ecosystem: Environmental > Terrestrial > Soil > Wetlands | place: USA... | reverse complement strand
GGCAGGTGTTTAATGCGGGTGCGCGGAGACACTCACGGCTCCCTTCCTGGTGGCGTGCTGGCCGCGCCCAAGTGAGTGAAAGGCCGGGGCCACCCCCCAAGGCGTATTCCGCCTCACCCCGGCCTTGGACGCCGCACATCGGCGGCCCCTGTGTCCCTGGGTACCGGCGGGGAAAGAAACCGGCGTGTGCGCGCGGTGCAGTCCAGATGGAGGCGCGAGGGTCAGGCGCCGGCCCCGCCGACCCCCGGGCCCGGGGCGCCGCTGGCGATAATCGGCCGGTGACCACGACCGAGCGCGCCATGCCGCCCCTGAACGCCGACGAGCGCAGCACCCTCGAGAGCTGGCTCGACTTTCACCGCACCACCCTGGCCGGGAAACGCATCGACGGCGCCACCGGTGTGTAGGAGAGCGCGTCGCGGCCCGGGATCTCCGCCCTTCGGCCGAGGCGCCGCTCGGTCCTGCGGCCGATGCACCGCGAGGCCAGCGGCACCTATCGTCCCCGTATGGACACAGTGCTCACCGCGAAGGAACGCGAGTACCTCGCCTCCTGCCGGCGCGGCTGCCTGGCGACGATCGGCCCGGACGGCGGCCCCGACGTCGTGCCGGTCAGCTACCGCCTCAACGCCGACGGGACCATCGACATCGGCGGGCCGAGGATGGGCGAAAGCCGGAAGTTCCGCAACGTCGAGGCGCGGCCCCGGGTGGCGTTTGCGGTCGACGACACCGTGCCCGACGGTCCAGGCGCGTTCCGCCCCGGCGTCGGCCGGGGGATCGAGCTGCGCGGAACGGCCGAGGCGCTGCGCGGGCGCAAGCCGCCGGGGTTCGGGACGGGCCTGTTCAGTGACGAGATCATCCGGATCCACCCCGAGCAGTGCGTGAGCTGGCACGTCGACCCTGCCCGCCCGTCCCTTCGGGTGCTGAGGGGCCACGAGGCCGTCTACCGCGATCAGTAGCCGGAACGCGGCCCTTGGGGCCGGCCGGGCGGCGCCGGACCCGGCCGTCGCGTCGGGAATGAGACCCCGGTCACACCGGTTGCTGGCGGGCATGAAGATAGCCGTGATCGGCAAGGGCAAGATCGGCGGAACGCTCGGCGCCAAGTGGAACGCGGCCGGGCACGACGTGGTGTACGGGGCCAGGGACGGCTCCGGCGAAGGGCCGGGCGGTGCGCCGCTGCGGAGCATCGGCGACGCGATCCAAGGTGCCGACGTGGTCGTCCTGGCCGTCCCCGGTCCGGTGGTGCCGGACGTCGTGAGCCAGCAGGGGGCCGCGCTCGCCGGCAAGGTGGTGATCGACGCGGTGAACCGGATCGGCGGCGGGACGGAGTACGACAGCCGCGCGCTGATCGCGGACGCGGCGCCGTCGGCCCGCTACGTGCGCGCGTTCAACTCGCTGGGCTGGGAGAACTTCGCCGACCCGCTGCCGGGCACGAACATGTTCTTCGCCGCCGACCCCGGGGCGCGGGCCGTGGCCGAGGAACTCATCGCGGCGGTCGGGCTCGAGCCGGCGTTCGTCGGCGACGCGAGCGCCACGGCGACCGTCGACGGCCTGCTGCCGCTGTGGTTCGCGCTGGTCGGCCAGAACGGCGGCAACCGCAAGATCGCCCTGCGCATCGTCCGCTAACCCCCGCCGCCCGCGGCACGGTCGCGTTCGGCGGACCTTGAACCCACGGTGGCCGCGAGCTCTCCGGATAACCCGGCCGTGATCAGCCGGCTGTGCAGATCCAGCAGCACCGGGATCTCCTCCCGGCCCGCGCGGCCCATCCCGCATTCCGTGCAGACACCCCAGTCGCGGGCGCCAGCCGGGCTGGCCGCGAGGGCGGCGTCGATCAGTCGCGCCTGCTCCTCGCTGGTGCCCGGCGCCTGCTCGGCCGGGTGGTACGGCACCAGCGCGAAGTTGAGCTCGGTGCCCGGGCCGGCGGTCAGCTGGGCCAGCGGCGCGAAGTAGCTCTCGTCGCGCTGGTCCTGCGGCACGGTGAACGAGACGAAGCTCACCGGCCGGGCGACCGCAGCGGCGACCGCGTTCAGCACCCGGACCTGCAGCGCCAGCGACTCCGGCTGCTTGAAATGCTGGTGGCCGTAGTCGCCGTAGCACAGGTGCATCCCGGCCGGGACGTCCGCGGGCACCTGGTCGACGCAGCGCACGAGAGCGGCGATGACCATGTCGAAGGCCTGGTCGCCGTTGGGTGTGAAGGCGTTCTCCAGCACGCCGAACTCGACGGCGACATCCCACTGCACCGCGACGTCGTCATGCGGGATCTCGCTGAGCAGCCGGCCGGCGTCGGCGAACATCGCCTGCTCGTAGGAGCCGATCAGCGTCTGCTGCTGCTCCGGGACGATGTAGCCGCCGATCGAGGCGAGCGGCGTCGGGTACTGGACCTGGAACCGGACACCGGCCGGGATCACGCCCTGGTCGCGCAGCGCGACGAAGGTCTGGTACGAGGCCAGGTAGGCGTCGGCGTAGCCGAGGTTCGGCCAGCTGACCTCGGCCGGATTCACGCCCTCGGCCAGCTGCAGCTTGGGCATGTTCTCGTAGTCGCCCTCCGCGGCATCCAGCCCCTCCGGGACCAGCCAGGGAAGCTCCAGGAACCGCTGCAGCTGGAAGAAAATCCAGTTGTTGCGGTCCCCGGTCTCCCCGTCGGGAAGCCGCCTCAGGCCCGACGGCACCCGCGAGGTGATCTCGCGCATCACCGTCTCGCCGTCGGCCAGGTTGACGCTCCCGTTGAAATGGACATGATCCGCCGCCATGGCACGCATCCCCTCCCACTGCGCTCGCTCAGTGGTCGTACAGCCTCCCACCCGGCAGTCACCCGTGTAAATACAGGTCAGGAGCGATGCGCACACGTACGGAAGGCCCGTCGTGTCAGTAGCTGAAGGTTGTTGCCCCTTCGTCGCCGATCCACTCCCACAGCTGGACGGTGCCCGCGAGCTCGGCGTTGGGCACCAGGTCGCCCTTGTCGAGCTGCTTGGCGTTGAAGCAGATCGGGCAGACCATGAACCGGCCGCCGGCCTTCTCATACCGCGCCAGCAGGTCGGGCAGCGGAGGGCAGCCATCGCACGCGACGCCCGTCGCCACCCCCTCCAGCGCCAGCCGCACGGCCTCCTTGGCCTGGAACATCAGGGTCGGCCGCCCGGACTCGGCGGCACCGATCGCGACGAGAAACGCCACGCTCACCTTCTCCGGATCCTCCAGCCCGGTGCTGAGACTGATCACCGCTTTGCCCGCCATGGTCCCTCCCTAGTTAGCACGATCGTTCGTACTTCGGCAAAGTACGACCGGTCGTGCTATGTTGTCAAGGCGATGACGGAGACAACAGAGCAGAAAGCCCGCATCCCGCGGCCCGAGCGGCGCCCGCGCGCCGACGGGGAACGCACCCGCAGCGCGATCTTGCACGCCGCGGCGTCACTGGCCACCGTGGACGGGCTGGAGGGCCTGTCGATCGGGAACCTCGCCGCGGCGATCGGCATGAGCAAGAGCGGCCTGTACGCCCACTTCGGCTCCAAGCAGGATCTGCAGCTGGCCACCGTGGAAGAGGCGGGGCGGATCTTCGCGCAGGAAGTGGTCCAGCCCGCCCTCGCGGCTCCGCCTGGCGTGGCTCAGCTCGAGGCGGTCTGTGATGCGTTCTTCGATCACCTGAAGCGCCGCGTCTTTCCCGGCGGGTGTTTCTTCGCCAGCGCGGCTCTCGAGATGGGCACCCGCCCCGGCCCGGTCAAGGAGGCGGTCGTCGGCTTCCAGACCGGATTCGTGGACCTGCTCCGTGGCTTCGCAGCCACCGCCATCGAACAGCAGGAACTTCCCGCTGATGAGGACCCGGCCCGGCTCTGCTTCGAGCTGAACGGGGCCCTTCTGGCCGCGGACACCAACTTTGTCCTGCACGGCGACCCCGCCGTCCTGGACCTTGCCCGCGATGTCGTGCGCCGCCGGCTGGGCCTGTCCGGTGACGTCACGGCCGCCAGGCGGTAAGCCCGCAGACCTGTGGCGGAACGCCGCCGGTGATCAGCGGCCCGCGGCCATCGCCTCGACCTCGGCCATCGCGGTGTGGTACCCGGGGATCGAGGACGCGGTGGCCACACCGTGCAGCCCCGGAACGGCCCGGAACGACGCCTCGATCGTGTCGCCGTCGATCTGGTACTCGACGACCCCGGACGGGCTCGGCCCGAAGCCGCGGTCGGGGTCGGCCGGCAGCGCGAACGTCAGCGATGGCGCCCAGACCGTGAGGAGGTCCCCAACGCATTCGTGCCGGTAGCGGTGCAGGTGGCCGTTCGCGACCACGCGCAGCCGGGTGCCGGCGAGCACGGACAGAAGCCGTTCCCGGTCGGGCTCGAGGATCGTCATGCCTGCCTCAGCGCCGCCGAGGAACCACAGCGGCTTGTGCAGGAACAGCATCACCGACTTGCCGCGCGCCTGCCCGGCCACGCCGGCGAGCCAGTCCCACTGCTCGTCCTCCTCGGGCAGGCCCGAGGACATGCGCTCGCTGTTGACGCCGATGAACGCCCAGTCCTGCGAGCCGGTCCCGGCGCTGCCGGCGCGGTAAAACCGGTCGGCGCCCCACGTGCCCGCGAAGCCGGCTACCCGCTCGCTGGTCACGGCGACGTCCATCCACACGTCGTCGCCGGACTCGCCCACGTCGTGGTTGCCGGGCAGCACCAGCAGCGGGGCGTTGATCTGCCCGAGCAGCCGCAGCGCGGCCTGGCGGTCGTCGGGCGAGTCGGGGTTGAGGATCACGACGTCACCCGTGTGGATCACCAAATCGGGCTGCAGATCCTCGTTCAAAAAGTCAACCAGGAGCGACATGTTCTCGCTCGGGGTCCCGCCGGAACGTGAGATGTGAGTGTCGGAAAACTGGACGATCCGCAACGGTCCTGCCCCTCGGTAGGCTTCCCTTCCGATCCCACTCCATCACGATTACCTGAGGGGCCGCTGTCCTCCGGATGGCTGGAAGGCGACGACCGCGGCCGTGATCAGGAGCAGGGCCGCCCCCACCCGCAGCCCGACGCTGGTGCCGCTGGTGAATGCGTCGCGGGTGGCGCCGAGGAGGTGCCCGCGGACGCCGGGACCCGGGGCGGCGGCCGCGTAGTGGAGGGCGGCGGTAATCGAGTGCCTGATCGCCTGGCCCTGGGCGCCCGGGACGTGTTGCAGCGCGGCGGGCAGGTGGCTCGCGAAGCGCGTGGTGAGCACCGTACTGAGCACGGCGACGCCCAGCGCGGAGCCGATCTCGCGGGTGGTGCTGGCCAGGCCCGAGCTCACACCCGCGTGGCTCGGCGGAAGCGCGTGCACGATCATCCCGGACAGCGGCGGCATCGCCAGCCCCATGCCGCCTCCGACGACCGCGAGCAGCAGGCCGTAGAGCGGGTACGGGTCGCGGCCGTGGCGAACGACAGCAGCACCAGCCCGGCCCCGAGGATCAGCATGCCGAGAATGATCGTGACGCGGGCGCCGGCGCGCGCGGCAAGCTGCGGGCTGCGCGCGCTGATGAACGGCATCAGCGCGGCGATCGGGAGGATGCACACACCGGTGAGCAGCGGCGAGTAGCCCTTGACGTCCTGCAGGTACTGCGCGTTCACGTAGTAGAGACCGAACAGCGCGAAGAACAGCGCGGTGATCCCGAGCGCGCCGGCGCGCACGCCGGGCAGCCGGAACAGGCGCGGATCGACGTTGCGTCTAGTCAACAAAGAGCATTGGGTCTCCGGGCGCTTACATCTGCCTCAGATCATCCTGGAGCGCTGCCGCCTGCCGTTACTCGACGTAGAACGGGCGAACCTCGATCGCGTGGTAGCGGGAGATCGGGTGCGCGACCGCGAGGTCGATCGCCTGCTGGCGGCTGGTGCAGCTGACGACGTCGATCCCGGCGATGAACTCCTTGGTCTCGGTGAACGGCCCGTCGCTGATCAGCGTCTCCCCGTCGCGGGCGCTGATCGTCCGGGCGGTCTCCGGGCCCTCCAGCGCGTTGCCCAGGATCTGCAGGCCACGGGCCTCAGCATCCTGCTTCCACGCCTCGCCCTCGTCCATCAGCGCCCGGTCGCCGACCGGCACCGCTGGGGTTCCGCTCATCCACATGATCAGCGCGTACGGGCGGGAGCCGCCGTCCTCGCCTCGCCCGAACGCGAGCGCCTTCTCGCCCACCTGGAGGCCGTCCATGAAAGGCCGGACCTCGATCCGGTGGAAACGGGTGATGGGGTTCTTGACCGTCACCTCGACCGCCTCGTCGAGATCGGCGCATTCGAGCACGTCGAAGCCGGCCATGAACTCCTTGGTCTCCGCGAACGGGCCGTCGGTCACCAGCGCCTCGCCGTCGCGCACGCGCACCGTCGCCGCCGTGGCGGGCAGGTCCAGCTCGCGGCCGAACAGCCGCACGCCGCGGCCGTCCATCTCGTCGATCCAGCGGGGGAGCTCGCGCTGCATGTACGCCAGGGCGTCCGGCGCCACGACGCCGTCGCTGCTGTGCTCGGTGCTTCCCGCGATCATCATGATGTACTTCATGTCAGCCTGCTTCCCGTGAAGGTGCCGGTGAACCGGGTCCGGTGTTTGCAACCACACGACGAACGGCAGCCGCCCAGAAGGACACCCTCCCAGGCACAGAGCCCGGCGCGGCGGCGCGGAAACCGGGTGGCCTGCCGGTGAGCGCTCCGACCAGGACATACACAATGTGATCGGAGGAAACGCCGCAGAGGAGGAACCCGGGTGTTCGTGGAGATCAACGACAACAGCCTGAACGTCGAGGTGCTGGGCCCGGACGGAGCCCCGGTCATCATCGTGCACCACGGCGGCGGCGGCATCGGCTCCCTGGCCGAGCCGAAGTCGAGTTTTGGCTGGCTGGCGGACACGTTCCGGATCGTGGTCTACGACGCCCGCGGCTGCGGCATCAGCGAGGGCAAGCCGCCGTTCAGCCACGCGCAGTGGGCGGCGGACCTCGACGGGGTGCGCCAGTGGGTGGGCGCTGACCAGGTCATCGTGGCCGGTGGCTCGTACGGCGGCTTCATCGCGATGGAGTACGCGATCGCCTACCCCGAGCACACGCGGGCGATGATCCTGCGCGACACCTCGCCGGACAGCTCGAACCTGAAGCGGGTGTTCGAGAACGGCCGCAGCCAGACGCGCGTGGAGCTGAACTGGGACAACTTCGAGCGTTACTGGACCGGTCACATCCGCGACGACGCCGATCTCAAGGCGTGCTGGGCCGAGCTCGCCCCGCTGTACTCCTTCGAGGACGACCGGGAGCGCGCGGCGGCGAGGGTGGAGAACGGCAGCTACCGCTACGAGACCCACAACTGGTGCTTCCAGAAGAACCGGCCGGTCTACGACGTCAAGCCGGCCCTGCCCGGCGTGCGCTGCCCCACGCTGATCACCGTCGGCCGGCACGACTGGGTGACCCCGGTGGAGATGTCGGAAACCATCGCCTCCCTCATCCCGGACTCACAGCTGGTGATCTTCGAGAAGTCGGGTCACTCACCGCCCAGCGACGAGCCCGAGCTGTTCCGGCGCACCGTCACCGATTTCCTCGAGCGGGTAGCCCCCGAGGCATTCGCCGGAACGCGCTAGCGGCGGGGCCGGTCGCGCCGGTCAGGCGAAGTAGTGCCCGGCGTCGAGGTCGGCGATGAGGCCGGGGTGGGTGGGTTCCCAGCCCATTCGCTGGCGGGTCAGCGCGCTGGAGGCGGGGTTGTCCGCGGCGGCGAACATGGCAAGGAAGCCGAAGTGGTCTGCCGCCTCATCGGCGGCGATGCTGGCCGTCGGCACGCCCAGGTTGCGGCCGATCGCACCGGCGAACTCGCGGAACGGCACACCCTCCTCGGCCACGCCGTGCAGCCGCGCGCCGGCCGGAGCTGACTCCAGCGCGAGCCGGAACAGCCGGGCGGCGTCCAGCGTGTGCACGGCGGGCCAGCGGTTCGCGCCATCCCCGACATAGGCGGCGACGCCCTTGTCCCGTGCGATCGCGATCAGGGCAGGGGTGAATCCCTCGGCATCCAGGGAGGAGTGGACCACGGGCGACAGGCGGATCACCGCGGCGCGCACCCCGCGTCCGGCCAGCGCGGCCGTGGCGTTCTCCGCGGCGGCCAGGGGGCCACTGGCGACGGTGTCGTCCTCGGTGCCCGGCCGGCCCGTGATGCCGCCCGCCCACAGCACCAGCGTGCCGACGGGTGACACGAACGGCTTGCCGGTGCCTTCCAGTGCGTTGCCGACCGCCTCGAGCACGGCCTGGTTCGCCGCGATCAGCCCGGCGATATCACCGGAGCGCATGAGATCGCGCTTGTAGGCCAGGTGGATGACGCCGTCGGCGTCGGCCGCCTCCTTGGCGATGACGTCGAGGTCGTCGAGGTCGCCGCGGCGGACCTGCACGCCGGCGGCCTCCAGCTTGTCTGCCGAGGCGTCGGAGCGGGCCAGGCCGGTCACCTCGTGCCCGGCGGCCTGCAGTTCGGGGATCAGCGCGGAGCCGATGTGACCGGACGCGCCGGTGACGAATACGCGCATGGATGCCTCCAGGTGGCTGTCGAAGTTGTCGTAGCCAACAATGTAGTCAGTGACTACTATGCTGTCAATGTAAACATTGAGTGCTACGCTGCCCGGTGTGGATGATCGGCCGTACCACCATGGCCACCTGCGAGCCACGCTGCTTGCCGAGGCCGAGCGAGCCCTCAGGGACGACGGCATCGATGCGCTGTCGCTCCGCGAGCTCGCCCGCCAGGCAGGGGTCAGCCACGCGGCGCCCCGCCGGCATTTCCCCGACCGCCAGGCGCTGCTCGATGCTCTGGCCGAGGCAGGGTTCACGCGCCTCGCGGACGAAGTGTGCGCGGCGATCGGCGGCGCCGGCGTCGACTACCAGGCACGGCTGCGCGCGGCAGCGGCCTCTTTCGTCCGCTTCGCGACTCGCGATGCCGCGCTCATGGAGCTGATGTTCGCCGCCAAGAACGCGGCGGACTCCGCCGGGACCCGGGAGGCGGCCGCGCGGCTGTTCGGCGTGATCGGTGACCTGATCGGGGAGGGCCAGCAGGCCGGTGCGCTCCCGCCGGGCGACCCCTACCGGCTTCAGCTGCTCTTCGGGGCCACCATGCAGGGCATCGCCGTGCTCGTCAGCTCAGGCAGGATCCAGCCCGGACAGGCCGACATGCTGATCAGCGACGCGATCGTCCTCTTCACCCGCGGCCAGCCGGGATCCTCCTGACCTCGTCGCTCCGTGCCTGGTCAGATCCGGTCCAGGCGGGGCGTGGCGCGTTCCCACAGCACCGCCGCGATGTCAGCGGGCAGCGGGAACGTCGAGCCCTGGAATCCGCGGAAGGGCCGGAACGAGGCGAGGCCGACCGTTGCCAGCAGCTCCACGCGCAGCAGTGGCGGATCGATGCGGTAGGCAAACCGGATGTCGGTCCGCCATCGCGCGGACGCCGGGTCGCCGTCGTGCCAGTCGCGATCCTCGTAGGTGGGAGCTGTGATCGCCGCGACGTAGTAGATGCCCGGGTCGTGCCGCCCGACGACCTGCAGCCAGACGCGGTCGCCCGTCGCGGTCCGGTCCCGGTAACGCGGCGTCCGCCAGGAGCGCAGCGGCGACGCGGCTATCGCGGCGTCCAGGTCGAGCTGCCTGCCGTTGCCCTGGAAGATCCAGTCGGTCATGGACGCATTCTGCCGCTTCCCAGGCGGCCGGGGGCGCCAGCCGGAGTCGGGCCGGCGGCTCGGGCTAGGCCAGGACGAGGGATGCCGGCTCGGGCGTGCTGGCTCCCATGCACCAGCCGGCGTCGTCATGGCACACCGGCAGCACCGGAGCGGAGGCAGGCAGGCTCAGCCGCACCGGCCCCGAATCGTGAGGTGTCGCGGCAGGGGCGGCGGCGAGGCGGCCGTCGGGATCACCGGGACGCCGGCGCCTGCCCGGGATTCCGGCCATCCGGCTGCCCGGGGCTCCAGCCATCCGGTCGAACGCGCCCAGGCGATCGATGCGGACCACCGTCTGCCGCTCCGCCCGCCACAGCACCCCTTCGTGCGCCCACTCGAAGGCCAGCACCCGGCCGGACAGCGCCACGGTCAGCGCCGTGAAAAGCCGGTCGCCGGGCAGTCCGGGCAAGCTCTGGCTCGAGAGCGCGTGGAAGCCGCACGTGCACTCCGGATCGGGAACGGCGTGAGCGTCTCGCGCGCCGCGGCGCAGGCACTCGGCCTTTGCGTCCGCCGGATAGCCAGCCCCGCCCCGCAGCGGGACGAACAGCTCGCCGCTCTTGCGGGCCAGCTTGTGGGCCCACACCACCCACAGCCCGTCCGCGGTCACGGTCAGATGGTCTTCGAGTCCTTCGGGCAGGTGCGGACGGGTACCGGTGCCGGCCACGAAATCAGCTACCAGGCGATCTCCTCGGCACATGGCGACCTCCTCCGCAAAGCAGCTAATCCGAGGGTAAACCCCGGGGCGAGCCGTGACGTCCGCGTCGTCACCCAAATGGTGTGACGACGAGTCAGAGAAGCAGAAGGAAGCCGCGCGGCCCGCCGACGCTGCCAGTCGTCGAAGTCCCACCCCGCCGCCAGCCCGGCATAGCGCTCCAGAGCCGCAATCCGGCGGTGCCGGGCGAACTCCCGCAGCGGCAGATCGACCCATGTCCTTCTTTGTCTTGATCCCGGACAGCCGCATGGCCTCGGCGAGGGCGTCGTCATCAATATCTATCTGTGTCAGCGCCACAATCCACCGCCATGTGTTCAGCCGGAGGCGTCGTGCCGGTGCAGTTCGGTTTCGAGCAGGTCCATGGCCTTGAGGAACGCTTCCTGCTCGCTGGGCGTGAGCTGGTCCAGGACGCGGGCCAGCGGCTTGGCGGCGCCGTCGAGCCACTGGCCGATCAGGACCGCCTGGCCGGGGATGATCTGGACGATCGTGCGCCGCCGGTCGGCCGGGTCCGGGCGCCGCTCTACCAGGCCCGCGCGGTCAAGGTCGGCGAGCACGCCGCTGACCGTGGGCATGGTCAGGCCCAGCCGGGAGGCCAGTTCCCCGACCGTGAGCGGGCCGCCGCGGATTTGCTCGAGCGCGGCGACGTGCCGCGGGCTCAGCGGGGCTGGCGCGTGCGCGGCGTGGTCGTGCCAGCGGCGCATTCCCCTGGTCACCCGGGGAAACAGCTGCATCAGGCGCAGGCACAGCGCGGAGTGCTCCGAGCCGCCCGCCGCGTCCGCCATCGGCCTGCCCTCCGGATGCGCTGTGTCGCCTTGACACTCGGGGCCAAGTCTATATGCTTCCGGTATCAAAACTATTCTGTTCCACGAACGGAATGTGCGGAGGATGGCATGGCACCGCAGGGACAGCTGACGGCCTCGGCGCTGCAGGCGCTGGTCAAGGACGGCACGTTCACCGGGTCGTGGACCCTGGACCCGGCCCGCTCCGAGGTGCTGCTGGAGACCCGGCACACCTGGGGCCTGCTGCCGCTGCACGGCGTCTTCCGCCAGGTCACCGCCAGCGCCGTGGTGACCGAGGGAGGGCAGGCCTCCGGCACCTTCACCGTCGCCGCCGGGTCGATCGACACGAAGAACAAGACGCGCGACAAGGACCTGCGCTCGGCCAAGGTCTTCGACACCGACAATCACCCCGACATCACCTACACCGTCGACGGCGTGCAGCCCGCCGGAGAGGGCGTCCAGGTGACCGGCGGCCTCACCGTCCACGGCCGCACCCTCCCGCTGTCCTTCGACGCGAAAATCTCCGTCACCGACGGCGAGGTGCGGCTGGACGCCGAGGTCCCGGTGAACCGGGCGGACTTCGGCCTGACCTACAGCCCGCTGCGCATGGCGCCGATGAACAACACCATCGTCATCCACGCGCTGTTCACCCGCGAGTAGGCCCCAGAATTGCTCCGAACGGCAGGGCAGCCGAACGGGGCGCCGGATGCTTCCATCCCGTCCTTACGACGGCTGGCCCTGCTGCTGCGCCGGAACTGGCACGGAGATCACCGGCCATGGCCGGCCCAGCAGCGCGGGGGACGCGGCGCGCCGCCTTCGCGGTTTCGCGCAGGCTGCCGCGCGCGATCTGAGGTTCAGGGCTGGGTCGCCGGAGTTTCGGCGCCGCACAAGGCCGCGGCAACGGCGGCGGCCACGCTCGCGTTGTTCTCGGCCAGCGCAAGGTTGGCCGGGACGCTCGCCCCCGCCGTCTGCTCCTCGATCCTGGCGAGCACGAACGGGGTCACCGCCGCGCCGGTGATGTGCTCGGCTTCGCAGGCGGCCAGCGCGGCGGCGAGCGCGCCGGAGAGTGCGGCCTCGTCCAGTTCGTCGGCGGGCGGGATCGGGACGGTCAGCAGCACTCCGGTCCGCTCGCGCATCCGGCTGCGCAGCACGTCTGCCACGACCGGCGCGCTGTCCACCCGGTGCGGCACGGGCAGCCCGCTGGAGCGCACGTAGAAGGCGGGGAACCAGTCGTGCTGCCACCCGAGCACGGGAACGCCGATGGTCTCCAGGTATTCGAGGGTCCGGGCCAGGTCAAGGAATGCCTTGGCGCCCGCGCAGACCGTGATCACGGGGTGGTTCGCGAGCGCGTCAAGATCGGCGGAGATATCGCCGGTGACCTCGGCGCCGCGGTGCACTCCGCCGATGCCGCCGGTGGCGAAGACCTCGATGCCCGCGGCGTGAGCCAGGGCGACAGACGCGGACACCGTGGTGACGCCGACCGCCAGATCCTGTGCCACGGCGACCGCGACGTCCCGCTCGGCCACCTTGCGGGTCCCGGCCAGGATCCGCTCCTCCTCCCCGGGTTCAAGGCCGACGCGGGCCGTCCCGTCGAGGATCGCCGTGACGGCAGGCTCGGCGCCCTCCTTGCGGATCGCGGCCATGCACCGCCGCATCGCCTCGCTGTTCGCGGGGGAGGGGAGCCCAAGGCGGGAGAAGATCGTGGACTCGAGGGCGACAACGGGACGCCCCGCGGACAGGGCCGCCGACACCGCCTCCGAGACCCGGACGGCACCCCGCTCCATCGTGCTGTTCATGAGTTCACCGCTCCCTCGTTGATCGCATCGTCTGCGTCCGTGCCGGCCGCGGCCGCTGCCGCCCCCGGAGAGACCGTCGCCGCGCCCGGCGAGAACAGCACCGAGCGGGCCAGCTCGTGCCCGGCGCTCGCCGCCTCCGCCGGGGTGGCGCCGCGCATGCGGGCGGCCAGGAAACCGGCTGCGAACGCGTCTCCGGCACCGGTCGAGTCGCGGGCAGGCGGTGAGGGCGGCACCGGCACGGTCTGCACCGCGCCGCCCGGCGGGGTCACCGTCGTGGACTCGGCTCCGTTCTTGACGACGGTCATCGTGTTCGCGAACTGCGGCCGCGTGACGTCGAGGAGCCAGGCCTCGGCCGCGTTGGCGAAGAAGACCGTGGGTGCCAGTTCGCCCACGAGGTCCAGGTAGCGGGTCAGCCCGTACTCGGAGATCATGCCGGTCGAGGAGGCGTCCAGCGAGACGGGCACGCCCGCCTGGGCGGCATGCCGGATCAGCCTCAGGACGGCGGTCGCGGCCGGCTCCGCCGCGAAGCAGTACGACGGCACGTGCAGGAATCCGGCGGACGCGAGCCACTCGGTCGGCACGTCGGTCAGCTCGGCGGCGGCGGCGCGGTCCGGGTACATGGTGCGCTCGCCCTGCTCATCGACCAGCACGACGATCGTCCCGGTGCGCCCCCGATGCTGCACCCGGACGTCGACGCCGCGGCCCGCGAGCTCGGCGGTCAGCATGTCGGCCACCGGGTCGTCCCCAACGCAGCCGACAAAGCGGGCACGCACCAGGCCGCTCGCGAACGCCGCCACGTTCGCCGCGCTGCCGCCCCGCGCGCGGTGAATGACCGAGGGGTTGTCTGTCGCGTACCGGGCTGGACCGCCGGACCAGACGACCACGTCCTCGACGAGGTCGCCGACGGTGACGAGGACGCCGGGACTCCGGGAATCGCGGGTGTCGGGCAACTCTGCGGAACCAATCTCTCGGTGTGGACAGGCGGCGCCCGGCTCGGCCTCCACCACGTTCAGCCTGCTGAAGGCCAGTATCTCTCCGTCGCTGCTGCTGATGATCCCGTACGTCGTGACGATCGTCGTCGTCGCCGGCGTGACCACACGGGGCCGGTCGCCGGCCGCGGCGGGCGGCCGGCTTGACGACTGAGAAAATCTCAAGGGACCCTGAAGGGAAGGCAATGCCGTACGTTCCGATCATCGATGTGTCCGCCGAACCCGGCGCCGTGGGGGAGGAGCTCGACGAGGTCTGCCGGACCGTGGGTTTCTTCCAGATAACCGGCCACGGCATCGACGACGCCGTCGCGGACCGGGCCTGGACGGCTGCGACGCGCTTCTTCGACCTCCCGCTCGCCGACAAGGTGAGCGTGGCCCGCCCGACAGAGGACTACCCGTACGGATACATCCCGGTGGCGGGGGAGTCGCTGAGCCAGTCGATGGCCGGCAGCGCGCCGCCGGACCTGAAGGAGGTCTTCAACATGGGCCCGGTCACCGCGCCCGCCCACGCGATGACCGACCCGGACGAGGCGTCCATCTACTCGCCGAACCTGTGGCCCGCTGCGCTGCCCGAGCTGAGAGAGGCCTGGACGAATTACTACGTCGCCATGCGCGACCTCGGCAACCGCCTGATGCCGCTGTTCGCCCGCGGGCTCGGCCTGCCGCCGGACTTCTTCACCGCCAAGATCGACCAGTGCCCGAACGCGCTGCGCGCCATCAACTACCCCGCCCGCGATTCGGTGCCGCTGCCCGGGCAGCTGCGGGCAGGGGCGCACACCGACTACGGAACGCTCACGATCCTGCGCCAGGACGCGGTGGGCGGGCTCGAAGTTCTCGACCTGCGCGAGAACTGGGTGGGCGTGGAGCCCGTCCCGGGCGCGTTCGTGATCAACATCGGCGACCTCATGGCCCGCTGGACCAACGACCGGTGGCGCTCGACCCTGCACCGGGTCGTAGACCCGCCGGGCGCGGAGGCGAGCCGCGCCCGGCGGCAGAGCATGCCGTACTTCCAGAACGCCAACTGGTCCGCGGAGATCTCCTGCCTGCCGACCTGCCTGGCGGCTGGCGAGACGCCCCGGTACGAGCCAGTGCTCGCGGGACCACACCTGATGGGCAAGTTCCGGAAATCGGTGAAGCTCTGATGGGACTGCCCGTCATCGACGTCGGAGGCTTCCTCGCCGAGGGACACGGCCAGCGCCCCGCGCGCCGTCGAGGCAGCCGCTTCCTCGATCGGTTTCATGCAGATCGTCGGTCACGGCGTCCCCGCGGGCCTGATGGACGCCGCTTACGAGGCGATGGCCCGGCTGCATGCCTGCCGGAAGAGGTCAAGCAGCTGAGCTGTCGGACTTCTTCTACCCGAACATCTGGCCCGAGATCGATGGCTTCAGGTCTGCCGTGCGTTGCTACTGATAATGCCTCGCCGCCCGCGACGCGAGATGACAGGCTGGTCGCCGTGACGCAGCAGAGCACCGGGGACGCCGTACCCGAACGCTGGAACGCGGTCGACCCGAAATCCAACATGTGGATGGATCCGGCGCAGGATCCGAGGTTCGAAGGCCCCGAGCTGGAAGGCGAGCGGGCGACGCTCCTGGACTACCTGCGCGCCTACCGGCTGGCGCTGGAACTGAAGTGCGCCGGCCTCGACGCGGAGCAGCTGGCCCGGCGTTCGGTACCGCCGTCCACCATGTCCCTGCTCGGCCTGATCCGGCACATGGCCGACGTGGAGCGCAACTGGTTCCGGCGGGTCATGGCTCAGGCCGACGCGCCGCCGCTGTACTGGTCCGACGTCCAGGATGCGGACTGGGCGGGCGCGGTGGCGGATCCGGCGGTGGTGGACGACGCCTGGCGCGCCTGGCGCGACGAGGTCGCCTTCGCGGAGCAGTTCGTTGCCGGCTCACCCGATCTCGGCGTCCGCAGTCCCATGCAAGACGGCACGACCGTCGCGCTGCGCGAGGTGATCCTCCACATGGTCGAGGAGTACGCCCGCCACCTCGGTCACGCCGATCTGCTGCGCGAGCGGATCGACGGGCGCGTCGGCCAGTAACCCGCAGCGAGCCCGGCGCCAGCCTGCGATCTTGCTGGCAGCGGCGCTAGCCGCGCAGCTGGGGGAGCACCTCGGTGGCGATCCGCTCCAGCTGGTCCGGGTGGCCGGGGACCGTGATCGCGTTGAAGGCGTTGAAGCCTGCCCTGATGAACCCGCGCAGGCGCTCGGCTATCTGTTCCGCGCTGCCCGCCACCAGTTCCGGCTGAGCAGGATCGGGCCGGCCGCCGACGTGGATCGTCAGGTTGAGCGCGCAGGTGAAGTCCTGGTCGTTGCCGCGTCTGGCGGCCAGTACCTTGCGGCGCATGGCCAGGAGGTCGTCGTCTGGCACGTAGCCGAGGGAGGGGATCCAGCCGTCCGCGTGACGGCCAGTCACCCGCAGCGCCCGGTCCCCGAACGTGCCGAGCCAGATCGGGATGTAGTGTGCCGGCTTGGGCTCGAGGTCGGCGTCCTCGGTGCGGTACAGCCGCCCCGGGAAGCTGAACCCCGGCTGGGCCCACAGGCCGCGGATGACCTGGATTGCCTCCTCCAGCCCGTCGACCTTCTCTCTCGGCGTGGGCGTGGTCAGGCCAAAGGCGCGGAACTCCGCGTCGGAATAGCCGCCGCCCAGGCCGAGGATCAGGCGGCCGCCGCTGAGCCGGTCAAGCGTCTCAGCCATCTTCGCCACGATGGCCGGCGGCCGCTATGGCACGCCCAGCACGCGGGTGGCGACGCGAATGCGGGTGGTGCTGGCGTCGGAGCCGGGGGAGCAGGAAGTGGACGAGGGGGCCGATGGACAGCGCGTACGCGACGGTGCCGATGCGGTCGCCAAGGGCACCTGCGGCGACGACGGGCGCGGCGCGGCGGTGTTCCTCACCCCGCTCGGCCGGCAGGTGCTCGAGAACGCGGCGCCGCTGCACGTGAAGTCGGTCCGCCGGCATTTCATCGACCCGCTCAGCCCCGAGGAAATCGACCAGCTCGCGGCGATCACCGCCAAGATGCTGGACCACCTCGCCGCGAGGGCGACTAGCAGCGTCACCCGCCCGGCTGGGCCGCTCCCCGCCCTGCGGGCCGGTGGTGAGGCCAGCCGTCCCAAAATCATGATAGTTCCTCATATTAACGGCTCTTCGTAAGGATCTATGGTTAAAGAAGGATGTTGCCTGAAGCGACCGGGCCGGCTGGCCAGGCCAGGCCGGCAGTGCCTAGGTGCCCCCTGGGCCGAGCACTGCATGGAAATTCAGCAACCCTTCTGAGAAGGGTTCACCACCCTTGCAAAATTCAATTCGAATTGTGCGCATGCACGCCGTGGATGTCCTTGAGTTCAGGTCTGATCGCAGCCCCGCGTCCTTACTCTCGTTTAGGCTTTGGAGGTAGCTCAGATGGGTTCAGCAACGCCACTGCGCTCTCACGCCAGGTCACGCGGGGGAGTTGGCCTGAACCCCTGGAGACGTAAGCTTCGCCTCGGGGCGGTCGCCGGGGTGGCCGTGGCCGCGCTGATAGCCGCGGGCTGCTCGTCCAGTGGCAGCAGTCCGAGTTCGTCGGGCGGGCCCGTGAAGGGCGGGACGGCGACCGTCGCGCTGCCGGCCGACGTCACCTACAACTGGATCTTCCCCTTCAGTGCGATCACGAACTCCAGCGTCTACAACTTCGAGCAGTTTCAGTGGCTGATGTACCGGCCGCTGTTTATGTTCGGCGACAACGGGATCTCGCCGGCCAGCAATTACCCGCTCTCGCCCGCCGATGCGCCGGTGTTCTCCAACGGTGGCAAGACCGTGACGATCACCATGAAGGGCTGGAAGTGGAGCGACGGCGAGAGCGTTGACGCCAACGACGTGCTCTTCTACCTGCACATGACGATGGCCGAGAAGGCCAACTGGTTCTCCTACTCGCCGGGCCTGCTGCCGGATAACGTCGTCTCCGCCACGGCCACCAGCCCGGACACGCTGACGCTGCAGCTCAACAAGGCCTACTCCACGATCTGGTACACCTACAACCAGCTGGCCGAGCTCACCCCCATGCCCATGGCCTGGGATGTCACCAGCCTGGGCGCCAAGGCGGGCAGCGGCGGCTGCACCACCGACAGCGCAGCCGATGGCTGGGCGCACTGCAAGGCGGTCTGGGCATTCCTGACGGCTCAGTCGAAGATCGCCTCGACGTACGCGACCAGCCCGCTGTGGTCGGTCGTGGACGGGCCGTGGAAGCTGTCGAGCTTCAGCACCACCGGCAACGTGACGATGGTGCCGAACAAGGCCTACTCCGGCAGCCCCAAGCCGCGCCTGTCGGCGGTCAAGTTCGTGCCGTTCACCGCCGACTCGGCCGAGTACACCGCGCTGAAGACCGGCCAGCTCGACGTCGGTTACATCCCCGCGGCGGACTTGCCGCAGAAGCCCGTCACGGCATCGCTGCCGTCGAGCGACCCGCTGGGCAGCGGCTACACGCTGGAGCCGTTCTACAACTTCGGCATCTTCTCCTACCAGCCCAATATGAACAACCCGACGCTGGGCCCGGTGTTCAAGCAGCTGTACGTCCGGCAGGCGCTGCAGGAGACCGTGGACCAGGTTGGCATGGCCAGAACGGTCTGGCGCGGGTACGCGTACCCGACCGCCGGAACGGTGCCGGGCCAGCCGCCCAGCCAGTGGACCCCGTCGGTGCAGCGCGAGAACGGCGGTGCGGGACCGTACGCCTTCAGCATCTCCAAGGCGAAGGCACTGCTCACGAGCCACGGCTGGTCCGAGGTGGGCGGCGTGATGACCTGCCAGGACCCGGCGAAATGCGGGACTGGAGTCGCCAAGGGCACGCGGCTCAGCTTCTCGCTGGACTACTCGACCGGCACCGCTGCCTTCTCCAATGAGGTGGCGATCTACAAGTCGGACGCGTCGGAGGCCGGCATCAGCATCACTCTGGTCGGTCAGTCGTTCAACACGATCGTCGGCGAGGCCTCGCCGTGCAAGCCCGGACCGAGCTGCACCTGGGATGCGCTCATGTACGGCGGCTGGCTATTCGGTGCCGGACACTACGAGCCGACTGGCGAGCAGCTGTTCGAGACCGGCTCCGAGTCCAACTCGGGCAGCTATTCCAACCCGGCGGTGGACCAGCTGATCGCCGCCACGCACACGAGCAGCAGCCTGGCGACTTTCCATGAGTACGCCAGCCTCGTGGCACAGCAGCTGCCGTTCATCTGGATGCCGACCGACTACATCGTCCAGGCAGTGAACTCCAAGCTGCACGGTGTCACCTTCAACCCGCTGTTCACGCTGCTGCCCGAGTACTGGTACTTCACCAAGTAGCGGCTCAGGGAGCAGGCCGGAGGCCGTCCATCAGAAGGTTCAGCAGGCGGCTTGCCCTGGCATCGTGATCGGGCGGGCGGGCGACGGTGAAGATGCCGATGAGGCTGGCAGCGATGTCCTCGGTGGTGACGTCGACGCGCAACTCGCCCGTCGCGCGGCCCGCGTTGAGGAAATCGTCAATAGCCGCGAGCAGCTCGGCCCGCGTCTGGGCATGGGGGATCTCGCCCGACTCGATCATCGCTAGCAGCGTGTCGAGCATGCCGTTCTTGGCCGCGATCCACTCCCCGAACAGGTCCATCCACCGTCGCAGCGCGGCGGGCGGGGGAAGCTGGGCGAGCAGCTCGCGGGCGCCGGCGGTGAGCCCCGCGACCTGATCGCGGTAGACCGCCTCAACCAGGGACTCTCGCGTGGGGAAGTGCCGGTAGAGCGTGGCGATGCCGACCCCGGCTTCACGTGCGATCGCGCGCATTGACGGCTCGGTGTCGGCAGACACGAACACGCGGCTCGCCACTTTGAGGAGCTGGTCGCGGTTGCGAGTCGCGTCCGCTCGCAGCGCGCGCCTTTCCAGCTCCTCCAAATCGGATCACGCTCCGGTTATGTTAGGGTGCCGCTTGTAAACGGAGCATAGTCCAATTTCGCTCCGTTCCCTCACCGGCAAAGGAGACAGCTGAGCATGCAAGAACCGGGCGCCAGCACGCCGGAGACCACGAGCAGAGCGGTCCGGCTCGAGTCGTTCGGCGGTCCCGAGGTCCTGAACCTCCGCGAGGTACCCGCGCCCCAGGCCGGCCCGGGGCAGATCCGCGTGCGAGTCACCGCGGCCGGA
>Ga0335074_10004103_pt1 | contig 20047 bp, 18 predicted proteins | sample Lox_Sample_23_FD_206715 | JGI IMG/M metagenome (GOLD analysis project Ga0335074, IMG submission 206715) | Soil microbial communities from Loxahatchee National Wildlife Refuge, Florida, United States - Lox_Sample_2.3 | ecosystem: Environmental > Terrestrial > Soil > Wetlands | place: USA... | reverse complement strand
CGCTGATAGCTCACTTTCCGGGTTCGCGGGCAGCATTTTTGTTGAGTGTGTGGCCCAACCTATGCATGATTAGTGGTTACCACTCGTTCCGACACACCGTAAATGAGGGACGCGCGCTCGATACTGCGTGCCTGATCGATCGGCTATCGGGAGGGTAAGCAATGAGAAGAAGCCTCGCCCTGTTCCTTGTACCCTTCTTGCTTTCGTGCCTGGTTGCGCAAGAAACGGCAGACGTCCCTGCCGCAGAGTTACCCCGTCGCGCAGACGCAGCCGCTGCTGTACAAACTGCGGCCGATGAACCAATCGCGCTGGTGCTGACTCACGTGACACTCATCGACATGACAAGCCCGGCCGCGAAACCAGACATGACGGTGATCATCAGCGGCAATCGCATCCAGCGGGTTGGCAAAAGCACCCGCACTCCCATTCCCAAGGATGCCGAGGTTGTGGACGCCAATGGCCGCTACATGATTCCCGGCTTATGGGACATGCATGTCCACTGGTATGAACAGGATTATCTGCCATTGTTCATCGCGAATGGAGTAACCGGTGTGCGTATCATGTCGGGAGCGCCGGTGCACTATGAGTGGCGCCAAGAAATAGAAGCGGGACAACTGCTTGGGCCACGCATGATGATCGCCAGTGAGATTGTGGACGGACCCAAACCGTTCTGGCCCAACTCCATCTCGGTGAAGAATGCGGCCGAGGCGCGGCAGGCGGTCGATCAGATCAAACAACAGGGCGCGGATTTCGTGAAGGTGTACTCGTTTCTTCCGCGTGACGCCTATATGGCCATCGCCGACGAATCCAAGAAGCAGGGCATACCGTTTGAAGGACACGTGCCGCTCTCAGTGACCGCCGAGGAAGCGTCACGTGCCGGGCAGAAATCGATTGAGCACATGACGGGCATTCTGCAGGCCTGCTCCAGCAAGCAAGACGAAATCTTCAGTGCGGCGCAGGCCGATCTGGCGGACGAGGAGGTTTCCCAAAAGCCAACCTTCTGGGGACCTCATGTCGAAGCCCTTCGACAAGCGGAACTCAACACCTACGATCCGATGCGAGCTAGCGCGCTGTTCACGTTATTCAAAAACAATGGTACCTGGCAGTGTCCGACGCTTACGTTGCTGCACGTTCTCGGCTATGGCGACGATCCGGCTCTGGCGCGCGACCCACGTCTGCGATTCATGCCAGCGAGCGTCAAGGCCAGCTGGGAGCCGTCCAAGGCATACGGGGAGACTGCGGAACAGTTCACGCTTGCCAAGGAGGAATTTGAAACCGAGCGCCAGATCGTTAGCGTCATGCAGCAGTCGGGGGTTGGAATTCTGGCGGGAACCGACACCTTGAATCCCTTCATCTATCCCGGTTTCAGTTTGCACGACGAACTGGGGTACCTGGTGCAAGCCGGTCTGTTGCCGATGGAGGCCTTGCAGGCTGCGACATTGAATCCCGCGCGATTCATGGGACGGGAGAAGGATCTGGGCACGATCGAAGCCGGTAAACTCGCTGACATGGTCCTGCTGTACGCCAATCCGCTGGACGACATTAACAACACTAAAAGAATCTGGGCCGTGATCTACAACGGAAAGCTTTTTGACCAGCACGCCCTTGAAAAAATGCTGTCGCAAACGGAGATGCTGGCGAAGCGGAAGTCGATCGCGGAAGCCATGATGAAGACCATGCAGGAGAAAGACGCCGATGCCGCGGTGCAGCAATATCGCCAGCTGAAAGTGAGCGATCCGGATGGCTATGACTTCAGCGAGAATCAATTGATCGGGCTGGGCTACCAGCTGATCGCAATGCAAAAGTATCCCGAAGCCATCGCCATCTTCAAATTGAGTACCGAGATGTATCCCAGGTCGTATAACACCTATGACAGTCTGGCCGAGGCGTATATGGACAACGGCGCCAGGAATCTGGCCATCGAGAACTACCGCAAGTCGCTCGAGCTGAATCCGCAGAATACAAATGCGACCCAGAAGCTGAAGCTGTTGACAGCGCCATAGCGGCGCGGATCGCCCGCGTATTTGCTGCCCTGGATCTCTCGTTGAATCGGCATGACAGGCATTCGTATCGACAAGTGGCTGTGGGCGGCGCGGTTCTTCAAGACGCGCTCACTGGCCGCACGTGCTTGTGAACTCGGTAGGATTCAATCCAATCACCAGCCGGCGAAACCTGCGCGCGAGATCCATGTCGGCGATCTTCTGAACATCACGAGCCAGAGCGGTGACTTTGCAGTGAAGGTACTTGAACTGAGCGAGGTGCGTGGACCGGCGCCTGTTGCACAGACGCTGTATGAAGAGACGGCGGAGAGTCGCGAGTTGCGATTGAAGGCGGCCGAAGAGCGAAAAGCTTTGAGGAATTTCAGTCCCGCGCCCGAAGGCCGGCCATCAAAACGTGATCGCCGGAGAATCATCCAGTTTCGCGGCGGGCGAGGCTAGCCAAGCCACCTCGTTGTGACGGAAAGCATCCTCAAGCTTTTCTAACCGCAGTGCCGGAGCCCGGCACTTTGCCTGCGGCGTCCGCTCATTTAAATTGGTCTTGATGCCGACCACTGGCGAACGGTTTGAGCGCGCTGTCTCGATCATGGCGCGACTGCGCGGACCCGGCGGATGTCCATGGGACCGCGAACAGACCTTCGATACCATCAAACCTTACACACTGGAAGAAGCCTATGAAGTTGTCGAAGCCATCGACGCGCGCGACTGGAACGAGCTTGTCGGCGAGTTGGGCGATCTGCTCCTGCAGGTGCTTTTCTATTCCGAGATGGCGGCGGAAGAGAAGCGCTTTTCCATTGACCATGTCCTCGACCGGCTCGCCAGCAAACTGATCGATCGGCATCCGCACGTTTTCGGTGAGGTGAAGGCCGACACGCCGGGTGAGGTTCTGCGCAATTGGCAGGCGCTGAAAGCGGATGAGAAAAAGAAGCGTCAACAGGAATCGGGCGATGATGCCAAGCTGGATCATCCCGAGTCAGTGCTCGCCGGCGTCTCGTCGGCGATGCCGTCGCTGATGGAAGCGTACAAGATCAGCTCGCGGGTGGCGCATGTGGGCTTCGACTGGCCGAACATTGAAGGGCTGTTCGAGAAGTTGAGTGAAGAAAGGGACGAGCTTCGTCAGAATCTTGCGGAATATCCGGCGCCGGGGCCAAAACCGGAATCCGCGACAGGCGTGGCCGGAGCACGCGGCGTGAAGGTCTCGCCCGAATTGCGTTCGCGGCTGGAAGACGAAGTTGGAGATCTGCTCTTTGTGCTGGTGAATATCGCGCGCTATCTGTCGCTTGATCCGGAATCGGCGCTGCGCAAGACCAACCGTAAGTTCCGGCGTCGCTTTGAGTACCTCGAGAGCAGACTTCGCGAACAGGGACGGAAACCGGCAGAAGCTTCGCTCGATGAGATGGAATCGTTGTGGCAGGAGTCGAAGCAGCAGGAACAGCGATGAGCGGCGACGAAATCCAATTGCGCAACTGCACCGAGGTAGAAGAATTTCGCGCCTGCGTCGAGCTGCAGAAGGAAGTGTGGGGATTTGACGATATCGACTTGGTGCCACTGCGGATCTTCTCCCTGGCGCCGAAGATCGGCGGGCAGGCGGTCGGGGCATGGGATGGCGAGATGCTGGCCGGCTTCGCGCTCTCGATTCCCGGCATGCGCAATAGGCATGCTTATCTGCACTCGCACATGCTGGCGGTGAAGGCCGAGTATCGTAACAGCGGCCTGGGTCGCAGGCTGAAACTGTTTCAGCGCGAGGATGCTATTGCGCGCGGCTGCGAACTGATCGAGTGGACATTCGATCCTCTGGAAATCAAGAACGCATACCTCAACCTGGAACGGCTGGGCGCTGTCGTGCGCCGGTACAACATCAATCAGTACGGCATCTCATCGTCACCGTTGTGGGGATGCCTTCCGACAGATCGACTTGTGGCGGAATGGTGGTTGAAATCGAAGCGCGTGGAATCGCTGCTCTCAGCAGGAGTGCTGCCGCCATTCAAAGAAGAGCTGCGAATTGAGATTCCGGCTGAGATCTACGAATGGAAGGCGCAGCCGGAGACGCGTCAGAAAGCGGCGGATGTGCAGCTGCGCAATCGCGAGCAATTCTTAAAAGCGTTCTCCCAAGGATTGGCGTGCCTGCGCTACGGGCGCGATGACAATGGAGATGGCGTTTTTATCCTGGGACGGTGGGATGAAGCCTGGTCGTATGCCAGCAAGTGAAGCAGCGTCCCCGGGCGAGCGCCGTCGCTCGAGGCGGGAACGTCAGGGTATTTTCAATGGTCTTTGCGGCTGCTTGCTGCCATTGGCCAAGGGTTCGGCTTGTGCAATGCGCTCGGACAATGTCGGATGAGTTTCAGAATTAGGCTCTGTCTTGCCTTTACGAAGAGCCTTGAAAGTTTCCAGTAAGCTGAGGGTTCCTTTTGGCGAGTACCCCGCCTTCATCGCCAACTTCTGTCCATTAAGATCGCAGGCCAGCTCCTGTTGTTTTGTATAGCTGGCGTAGAAATCGGTGACGTGCAAATCTCCGGGATTGTGGCTGGGCTTTTGCTTTATCAGCTCAGTAACACGGGCGTCCACTTGCCCGAGTTCCACGTGCTGAATTTCGTGGCCGAGAGCGCTAGCCAGTTCATCTTCCGTCTGCATCAGCGCCAACAGTCCGCCGCCAACGATGATGTATCCGCCAGGAAGAGCGAAAGAGCTCTTGAACGCAGGATTCGGGTCAAGGACAAAATGATAGCGATGGCCGGACGGGAGCGCACTGGCGACTCGCTTTCCCACACTGCTTATGTACTGGCCGATCCTGTCAAGTTCCGGCGTGCTTCCGAGCCCAGCATCGCTTTCGTATTCGCGAACCAATCGTTGGCCGAGAACGTCGTCAGTGCGAGTTTGAGAATACGCAACGGGCGACACGAGCGCGAATATCACCAGGAGATGAAAAACCCTGTTCGTGCTATGCGCCCTCAACGCACCGCCTGCGCCTGCAATAATCCTAGTTGCGCGGCAATCTTTTCCAGCCTGCCATGAGTTTCCTTCTTCACTGGCACTAACGGCAGGCGATAAACCTCTTCAATCCTTCCCATCATTGCCAGCATCGCTTTCACCGGCCCGGGGCTCGACTCGATGAAGTTCGCCTGCATCAGTGGCAGATATTTGCGGAAGAGCAGGCGCGCCTCATCCCATTTATTGACTAGAGCGGTGTTCGTCATACGCGACATCTCGGCGGGAATTTCATTCGACGCGACGGAAATGATGCCCACGCCGCCGAGGCCGATCACGGCCAGCGTGACCGCATCGTCACCGGAGAAGACGAGAAAATCTTCCGGTACCGAGGCGCACACCTCCGCAATCTGCGCAATGTTACCGCTGGCTTCCTTCACCCCAATGATGTTGGGATTCTCGGCCAGCCGCAGCAGGGTCGAGGTCTCGATATTGGTTCCAGTGCGTCCGGCAATGTTGTACAGGATCAGCGGCTTGGTAGAAGCTTCCGCGATCGCGGTGAAGTGCTGGAAAATCCCTTCCTGCGTCGGCTTGTTGTAATACGGCGTTGCCGTGAGAACGTAATCTACGCCTGCGCGCGAAGAAAGCTCTTTCGTCTTAGCGACCGCCTCGCGCGTGTTGTTTGAGGTCGCGCCGGCCATGATAGGCACGCGGCCATTGGCGGTTTCAATCGTCAGATCGACGACCCGCAGCCATTCCTCGTGCGACAGGGTTGGCGTTTCGCCGGTGGTGCCGCAGGGAACAAGGAATCCGATTCCAGACTCGACTTGCCAACCCACCAGATCGCGAACGGCGGCTTCGTCGATGCTGCCATCTTGGTTGAAGGGAGTTACTAGAGCAGTACCGCAACCGCGAAGTTTCATGGGAAGAGGATAATCCTCGGGAGCCGGAATCTCAAAAGAGCTTTTCACCACGGAGGCACAGAGGACACGGAGCTTTTCTTGTCTGGAAGTGAGGCCCGGCGGATACATCGGTGCGATCGGCCTTCCGAAGAAAATGACATAACTCCGTACCTCCGTGGCGAGAATGCTTCGTCAGGAGGATCACAGCTGAACGAAAACATCCCTGAAGTCGTAGAAGCCCGTCTTGCCGACGATCCACTCGGCGGCCAGGACTGCGCCCTCGGCGAAGGTGCGTCGCGACTTGGCTTCATGGGTAAGAACGAGGCGATCGCCGGCGGAATTCAGTTCCAGAGTATGCGTGCCAGTGACTTCCCCTTCGCGTTCGGAGGTGATATCGAGATGCGTGCCGCCGAGTTGTTCGAGAATTCGCTGCATGCTGATAGCCGTTCCCGAAGGCGCGTCTTTCTTGTGGATGTGGTGGATCTCGGTAATGTGGCCGCTGTAGCCGTGAGCCAGCGCCGGAGCCGCGGCCCTGATGATCTGGAAAAACAGATTGACGCCATAAGAGAAATTGGCGCCGAAGACAAATCCTGTTCCCGCCTGTTCTACCGCCTGGCGAACGCGATCCATCTCGGCATACCAGCCGGTGGTGCCCACCACCATTGCTGTCTTTGCGCTCACGCAGGCGGCAATGTTGTTCAGTACAGCGTGTGGCGTGGTGAAGTCGATGACAACGTCGACATCGTTCAGATTCTTGGGTATCAGCCAGGCGGCGTTTTCGTTCACATCCGCATCGATGGTTCGTACTTGATGGCCGCGCTCGCGTACGACTTCGGCGACGAGCGATCCGGTCTTGCCCGGGCCCAGAACGACGATTTGTAACGGTGTCCGGCTCAATCGAATACCTCGGGATCGACATCGGCAAAGAATCTCGCGTGCAAGCGGCGTACCGCCTCGGGCACGTCGGCTTCGTCGATGACGAACGTTAGATTAATCTCGGATGCGCCTTGCGAAATCATGCGTACGTTGATGTCGCGGATCGTGTCAAAGATTTGCGCCGCGACGCCCGGGGTGTCGCGCAGGTTCTCGCCCACCAGGCAGACGATAGCCTTGCGTCCGGCATATTTCACGTAAGCCAGCTGCTCCAAATCGGCTGCGATCTGCGGGATGGCTTCGTTCGAATCGACAGTAAGCGAGATGCTGACCTCGGAGGTGGATACAACATCGACCGCGCAGCGATGGCGCGCGAAGACTTCGAAGACCTGCGCCAGAAAGCCGTGAGCCATCAGCATGCGCGCCGCGACAATGTCGATGACGGTAATGCGGCTTTTGGCGGCGATGGCTTTGAAGAGCGAGCGCGAGCGTGGCGTGCGTGCCAAAATCCGTGTGCCTTCATTCGCGGGGTTACGCGAGTTCAGCACAAGCACAGGAATGCTTTTCTCGACGGCGGGAAGCACGGTTGCCGGATGCAGGACTTTGGCACCGAAGTACGCCAGCTCGGCGGCTTCCTCGAAGCTGATGACTTTGATCCGCCGCGCGTTGGAGCACAGCCGAGGATCGGTTGTCTTCATGCCGTCGACGTCGGTCCAGATCTCAATGCGCTCGGCGTTCAAACCGGCGCCAACGAGCGCGGCAGAGAAATCCGAGCCGCCGCGACCGATAGTTGTGGTGACACCTTCGCGTGTCGCGCCGACGAAGCCGCCCATGATGGGCACGCGCTGCTGCTCGATCAGCGGGCGGATACGGTCGTGCAGCCGATTGTTGATTTCGTCAACTTGCGGCACGGCGCGGCTATGCTGCGCATCGGTGACGATCACTTGCCGAGGATCCACCAGAGTTGCGGGCAGATCACGCGCCAGAAATGCCTGAGTGGCGATCATGCTGGAGAGACGCTCGCCGAAAGAGACGACGTAATCGGACGTGCGCGGGGTGAGCTCACCGACGGCGGAGATGCCGCGCAGCAGTTCGTCGAGGGAGTCGAACTCGCAGCCGAGTTCGCGATGCAATTCCGTGTGCAGACCGGTGCCCAACAACTCGCCGGCAGTCAGGTAATGGCGCTCGCGCAGCGCGCGGCAGATCTCCAGCGCCTGATCGCGCTCGCCGCGACCAGCCGCCGCGGCCATCGCCAGCAGTTGATCGGTGACCTTCGCCATGGCACTGACCACGACGAATGGCCGTTCGTCGATGCGCGACTGGATGATGCCGGCGACGCGATCGATGGCCTTGGCGTCCTCGACCGAGGTGCCGCCGAATTTCATGACGATCACGGCAGCACCGCCGGAAGGAGATCAAGCATCACGGCAGCAAGCCCTGGACTTTCAGCAGCTCGGCATTGAGCAGCGCTGCACCGGCCGCTCCGCGAATGGTGTTGTGCGAGAGCACGGTGAATTTGTAGTCGAGCACGCCGCAAGGACGCAAACGGCCGACGCTCACGGTCATGCCGTTGCCGCGATCAACATCAAACCGAGGTTGCGGACGGTCGGGCGCGGTGTCGTAGACGACCGGCTGTGCGGGCGCCGTCGGCAGTTTCTGCGGGACGGGTGGGAATTCGTTGAAGGCGGCGATGACCTCGTCGGGCGCGGCTTTGCGCTTCAGCTTCACGGAAACGGATTCGGTGTGGCCATCCTCAACGGCTACTCGATTGCAGTGCGCAGTCATGGTGAAGTCAGCCTGCTCGACGTGGTCGGAATCGAGGCGGCCGAGCAGCTTGCGCGTCTCCTCTTCCATCTTTTCTTCTTCCTTGGCGATGTAGGGAATGACGTTGCCGAGAATGTCGAGCGAAGCGACACCGGGATAGCCGGCTCCGCTCACCGCCTGCATGGTCGTCACGAAAACAGACGCGAGGCCGAAGTTGCGATGCAACGGTGCGAGAGCGAGGACGAGTCCCATCGCCGAGCAGTTGGAGTTAGTGACGATGTAGCCGCCGGATTGTTTGCGCCAGCACTGCTGCTCGATGAGTGAGAGATGGCCGGCATTGACCTCCGGGATGATGAGTGGGACGTTGGGCTCCATGCGAAAGGCGCTGGAGTTGCTGACCACGGCGCAGCCGGCGGCGGCGAATTGGGGCTCAAGTTCGCGAGCGATGTCCGCATCGAGGGCAGCGAAGATTACGCGCGGAGCTCCATCAGGCGAGGCATTGGAGACCGTCATGGTCCGCACGCGATCCGGAAGCGGCGTTTTCAGGCGCCACTTTGCAGCGTCGCCGTAAGCTTGTCCGGCGGAGCGGTCGGAGGCAGCGAGCCAAGCCACCTCGAACCAGGGATGGTTCTCGAGCATCTGGATGAAGCGCTGGCCGACAACTCCGGTCGCGCCCAGGATCCCAACGGAAATTTTCTGCGGCGACATTTTCGTGAGGAAAAATCAAGTTATATCACGTTCGGCTTACACCGGGAGATAGCGAGAAGGCTACGGATCGGCGCCCGCCACAGCTAGATGCAGGGCTTCGACGATTTCTCTCGCAACCTGGTCGGCCGATTTTCCCCGAGTGTGCACCGTCAACTCGGCTTTGCGATACAACGGCAATCGTCGTTCATACAAATTGCAGAACGCCTGGGCGTCATCGGAGAGGGGACGCGGGTTTTGCGGCGAGCGTTCGCGGGTACCGCGGCAGCGCTCGAGCAACTCGTCCACCTCCAGCTCGAGAAAGACGACGTGGGCGCCGCGGGTGATCAGCAACTCGGCATTTTCGGACTGCACGAAGGTTCCGCCGCCGAGTGCGATCACGGTCGGGGCGGAAGCGTGACCAAGAATCCTGCGCAAAGCTTTCGCCTCGATCTCGCGAAAGCGCTGCTCACCCTGCATAGCAAAGATCTCGTGGATGTGCAGACGAGAGCGGGCCTCGATCTCATAATCGAGATCGAGAAAGCTCCAGTGGACGAGCGAGCCCAATATGCGGCCAACCGTGCTCTTGCCCACCGCCATGAAGCCGGTGAGCGCGATGATGGGCGGGGGGTTCCGTCGTGCGGGTTGTGCGGGTCTGGCCATTAGTAGAATCTGCTAATGCTGCGCGATAGAGACGAAAGAAAAATCATACAATCAGGCGAGTCACAAGGCGCAGTTGCATAACTGGCCGCGGGTCTACAATTCGAAAACATATGGTGAACGATTCCGCAAGCAGCGAGAGGCCAGTGACACCGCAGATGAATCGATTGCCCCTGTACGTGGGCACTTCGGGGTGGGCGTACACCATCTGGAAGCCCGACTTCTATCCCAGGAATGTCACCTCGAAGAATTTTCTGAAGTATTATGCGACACAATTGAATACGGTTGAGGTGAACTATACGTTTCGCCGAAGCCTGACCGAGAAAGCAGCGACGGGATGGATGGCGGATGTTGGTCCGGACTTTCGCTTCGCGCTGAAGGCCAATCAATACATCACGCACATCAAGCATTTGCAGAACGTGGAGGAGCCGATCCAGCGGTTCCTGTTGACGCTGCAACCGCTGGCGAAGCAGCTTGGGCCTGTGCTCTTTCAGCTGCCGCCAACCACGAAGGCCGATGTCGCGGTGCTGCGGGATTTCCTGGCATTGCTGCCGCGAAGTTTCAAATCCGCATTTGAGTTTCGGCATCCATCGTGGTTCTGCGAAGAGGTCTACCGGATCCTGCGCGACCACAATGCGACGCTGTGCGTCGCCGAAACGGAGAAGCTCGATACGCCTGAGGTACGGACTGCGAACTACATTTATTTCCGTTTCCGGCAGCCAAGCTACTCTGAAGAGGATTTGAAGCGGCTCGGTGAGCGAGTCGAGAAGTGCGTTGCCGACGGCCTGGAGACATATGCGTTCTTCAAGCATGAAGAGGATCCGCGCTCGCCGTTGAATGCGGTAAAGCTGTTACAGGCGGTGCGCCAGCGCCTCGATTTGGGGAACTAGCGCTATTGCGAGCCGGCAAGTCAAAGTTTCTTGCTGTAGTAATATTTCTGCCATGGCTGTTACTGATGTGCAGGTGGCCGAGTCGGCCAAGCCGAGTTTCGTGCGTTGGATCGCGGGAATTTTCACTGGCATTGTCCTAACGCTGCTGGTGGCTGGCCTTATACTGTGGGGTCTTGCCGGATGGAGGGTGTACCAGCTGGCCGGCATGTTCCGCGGCGGACAGGCTCACGTCACCGTCGATCAACCTACGGTTGTTCGCCAGGTGCGGGCCCTGCAACGCATCGAGACTGTCAGCTATAGCCTGGACAAAATACTCAGCGGCGAGCGCGAGAATCCGATTTTCCCGCAATTTCTCGCCGGCGATCGTCTGCTGCTGGTCGCGCATGGAGAGGTGATCGCCGGAATCGACTTGTCAAAGCTCCAGCCCGGCGACGTGCAGGTTCGCGGGCGCAGAGTGTCGATTCGTCTGCCGGCAGCGGAAATTCTAACGACCACCCTCGATAACGCCAAAACACGCGTCTATTCTCGCGATACGGGCCTGTTCTCGTCGCCCGACCCGAATCTGGAGGGCGAGGTGCGCCAGGAAGCTGTGCGTCAACTTCGCGCCGCCGCTCTTGACGACGGCATACTGAGGACTGCCGCGATCAATGCCCATCAACCCCTCGATGCTCTGCTGGCGAATCTCGGTTTTTCCGATATAGAGATACAGTAGCGAACCCCATTCGCTATTCCCGCCGACGCAACTCAGCTTCATACTTATCTCGTGCAGAGTGTCGATCCCAATCTGCGGCTGCTGAACTCGTTTCTCGACTACCTCAAGGTCGAGAAGGGACTGGCGCCGCTGAGCGTTGCGGCTTATCGATCGGACCTGGAGCAGTACTCAGGATTTCTGCTGAAACGCAAGCGTGGCTTGCGTGATGCGCGCCGGCAAGAGGTGCGCGACTTTCTCAATTCGCTGCTGTCGAACGGTGTCGATGGGCGCAGCGTGGCGCGCAAGCTTTCGGCGTTGCGGCATTTCTATAAGTATCTGCTGTTGGATCGCTACATCAGCGCCGATCCCACGCTAAACATCGATACGCCGCGACAGTGGAAGGTATTGCCAAAGTCGCTGGCTACCGATGAAGTCGAGAGCGTGTTGCACGGACCGGCGCGCGCGAAAGACGATCGGGTGTCGCAGGCGCTTGCCGTACGTGATCGTGCCATGCTGGAAGTCTTCTACGCGGGCGCGTTGCGAGTTTCCGAGGTCGTCAATCTGAAGCTGGAAGACCTGAAGCTGGAATTGGGCTACGTTCTGGTGCATGGTAAGGGGGACAAAGAGCGAATTGTGCCGCTGGGCCGTGCGGCGCAAGAGGTCGTGCAGCGGTATTTGCGCGACGCGCGGCCGGTGCTGGCGGCAGGGAAGTGGTCGCCGTTTCTATTCGTCGCACGAGGAGCACGCGGCCTCACGCGGCAGCGTGTGTGGCAGATGGTGAATGCAGCGTCGGCACAGTCGCGGCATGCGAGTCCGCATATGCTGCGCCACAGTTGTGCGACGCACATGGTAGAGAACGGCGCCGATCTGCGAACGGTGCAGACGATACTGGGCCACGCCGACATTTCTACCACGCAGGTGTACACGCATCTGGCGCTGGACCGGCTGAATCGCGTCTACAAGGAACATCATCCGAGGAGCAAGCAGCGAAAAGCAGATCCCTCGTCGACCTGAAGGTCTGCTCGTGATGACAGTTCCCTGGAAGGCGAGCCGCACAAACGGGGCAACGGCTAAATCATGACCAAGCACGACACAAGCGTCGTGGAGAAAGCCATCGCGAAATTTGTGCGCGCGCTGCAGGAGCGCAATGCGTCGGCGCATACGATCAAGGCTTACCGCACCGATCTGGTACAGTTCGCTGAATACGTTGGCCCGCAGAGCTGGCGCGACATCGATCACCTGCTCATCCGTGGGTATCTGGCGAATCTTTACGAGCGCGGTTTGAGTAAGACCTCGGTTGCGCGCGCGCTGGCGGCGCTGCGCTCGCTGTACAAATGGCTGGCGCAGGAGGGCGCGGTCGAGCAGAATCCCGCTGCGCTGGTGGCGACGCCGAAGCTGCCGCAGAAATTGCCGCGCGTGCCGACGATCGAAGAAGTCAACACTGTGCTAGATTTGGCGATGCCGGAGTGTTCGGCGTTTGCCGAACGCGACCAGGTGATCCTGGAATTGCTCTATGGCTGCGGCATTCGCAACTCGGAGCTGATCGGCATCAATCTCGACGACATTCGCTGGTCGAACGAAGTGATTCTGGTGCGCGGCAAGGGACGCAAAGAGCGCTACGTGCCGTTCGGCGATTCGGCGAAATCCGCAGTGCAGGCTTATCTTCCGGCACGACAGCGCGTGCTCGGCGAGACCAGGCGGACGACGGAGAAAGCTCTGCTGATCAATCTTCGCGGCCAGCGTCTGACGACGCGCAGCGTGGGCCGCATCGTCAAACAGATTGCTGTCGCACGCGGGCTCTCGCCGGATGTTCATCCGCACACGTTGCGCCATGCGTTCGGCACGCACATGCTGGAGGAAGGCGCGGATCTGCGCGCGATCCAGGAAATGCTCGGCCACGAGCGGCTCTCGACCACGCAGCGCTACACCCAGCTGACCGTGAAACACGTGATGGATGTGTACGACAAAACGCATCCGCATGCGAAGAAAGCGGCAACGTAGCACTCAGCAGCCATCTAGCAAACCGCTGCGGCGATCCGGTTACGGCAAAATGCAAGTGAATGCACCGGGCTGCTGTCGCCAGTTTTCACAATCGCCCTGCGCCTGATACACTTGCTGCTCGAAATTCCTTCCATGAGTGACGTGGATTCCCCGACAGATTCTCCGAAGATTCGGCTGGTGCTGCTGTGGCACATGCATCAGCCGTTTTACAAAGATATGGTGACGGGCGAGTATCGCCTGCCCTGGGTGCGGCTGCATGCGCTGAAAGACTATTACGGCATGGTCAAGCTGCTGGACGAGTTCCCAGGCGTTCATCAGAACTTCAATCTCGTCCCGTCGCTGGTGGCGCAGATTCAGGATTACGTCTCCGGCGAGGCGCACGATCCGTTCTTCGACGTTGTGGCCAAACCGGCCAGCGAACTGAATCCGGCCGAGCGCCGGTTCGCGCTGCAGTATCTGTTTCAGGCGAATCCCGTGAACATGATCGGGCGCTATCCACGCTATCGTGACTTGTGGGACCGTTATCATGCGACCAGCACGCGACCGGAGGGAGCGGAGTCGTACTTTGTCACCCGCGATTACGCGGATTTGCAAGTGCTGTCGCAGCTGGCATGGTTTGACGAATTTTTTCTTGCAGATCCCAACATTGCCGCTCTCGTGCAAAAAGGTGAAGACTTCACGCGCGAGGACCAGCAGTTGGTCATTGCGAAACAGCGCGAGATGCTGGCCAAGGTTTTGCCCGCTTATGCCGAGGCGGCACAGCGCGGCGCAATTGAGCTTTCGGCAACGCCCTTCTATCATCCGATTCTGCCACTGCTGTGCGATACCAATGCCGGCGCGGAGTCGTCGCCAGGTTTGCCGCTGCCGACGCGGCGTTTCAAGCATCCTGACGATGCCACGTTGCAGATCGTACGTGCGCTCGCTTCGCACGAGAACCTGTTCGGCGTGCGGCCGCGAGGCTTGTGGCCGTCGGAGGGCAGTGTCTCCGAAGAAGCGCTGAAGCTGGCAGCGCGCGCCGGAGTGCACTGGATGGCGACCGACGAAGGTGTGCTTGGCCGTTCGCTCGACTTCAACTTCACGCGCCACAGCAACGACCATCTGCACGTCGACGGCGCCGAGCGCTTGTACAACATCTATCGCTACCAAAAAGACGATGCCCGCATGCATCTGCTCTTCCGCGATCATCGTTTGTCGGATCTGATTGGCTTCGTTTATTCCGGAATGCCTGCGCAGGATGCCGCGAATCATCTCCTGCAGAACATCAAGGACTCGGCGCAGCCGCTGCTGGACAACGGCAGGAATGCGGTGGTGTCGATCATTCTCGACGGCGAAAATGCCTGGGAATATTATCCGCAGTCGGGCCGCGAATTCCTGCGGCGCTTCTACGACGCGTTGCAACGCGATGAGCAAATCGAGCCGGTCACGATCAGCGAAGCCATCGCGCGTCATGGCGAAGAGAATTTTGCGCAGCTGAATCGGCTGGTGCCGGGATCGTGGATCGACGCCAACTTCAACGTTTGGATCGGCGCGCCGGAGGACAATCGCGCCTGGGACCTGCTGGCGGAAGCGCGCGACTACTACGATCGTCATGCGAATCGCGTCTCCGAAGCGCAACAACAGCTCGCGTTGGAGGAGCTGCTGATCGCCGAAGGCAGCGACTGGAACTGGTGGTACGGTCCGGAACATCATTCCGCGAACGATCGCGATTTTGATGAGCTCTATCGCAAGCATCTGGCCAACGTCTATCACGCGCTCGAAGGCATCCCGCCGGAGGAACTCAACACGCCGATCATCAGCGGCGTCGTGCGGCCCAGCTACATTCCGCAAACCGCGTATGTTCGCGCCCGCGTCGACGGCCTGGTCAGCGGCTACTTCGAGTGGATGGGCGCGGCCAGCTACACCTCCGATCAGCGCACCAGCGCGATGCATGGCAAACAGTTCTTGCTCGATGCTGTTTATGCCGGGCTCGATGCCGACTCGGTTTCCGGCCGGCTCGATTTTCATCACGCCGCGCCCGACGCTGCCTATCGGCTGGTGGTCAACCTCGAGGTCTGGCGTGTTAAGGAAAATCAGAAAACCGCTCCCGACTCCTATCGCCTGAGCGTCGATACCCAAGGCCGCAAGCTGCAGCGCTGGGTGCTGACCAACGGCCAGGAGCGTCACAAGCTGGCGACCTTCTCCGCTGACAACGGCAATGCCAACCCCAACGGGGTCGAGGTCGCGCTCGACCAAATTTTCGAAATGCGCATTCCCTTTGATCTGATCGGCGCCCAACCCGGCAGCCGCATTCGTTTGCGCTTTGCCATCTGGCGCGAGCACCTGCCGGTCGACTCGCTGCCGCTGGAGGGCTGGATCGACCTCCACGCTGTGCCCCAAGAAGAGCTGGAGACCAACCTGTACAGCTTCACGCCGTCGGAATAGCTCTTCCGTCGACCTTTCGTCTTCGCGCCCATCGATTCGTCGTTGAATGACCAGCTCCCTTCCGATTTGTCATCTCGAGCGCAGGTGGGCCCAAACAACCGACAACTGGCTTGCTTATTCTTGACGAACGCGTAACAATATTTCTGTTCGATGTCAGTCACGAATGCCTGATCAGCAGACCGCGTCGAGGCAGGACGCGGTTCTCGTTTTTGTAACAAACGCGTCGGCTGCATCATCGAATGAGGTGAGAGTAAAGAAGCGTCAACTTGCAGCTTCAACATCCCCGTAGGTCGGGCGCGCAAGCGTAGTGGATCTACTGGAGCCGCGAGCAGCTTTCAACATCCCCGTTCCGGGGCGTGTTCTCCGATCAACGGAAATGCACGTCGCTGGGACTGAAGGCAGAGACAGAACGATGGCTACAGCACCGATTACAGAAGCGGCATCCTGCTCGCTTGAAAATTATCTCGTACTCCCAGACCGTTCGATGGACGCCCGTATTGCCGCCGCCAGAGCGGAGTTAGGCAGCGATTGCGTCATCCTCGGTCATCACTATCAACGCGACGAAGTGGTCCGCTTTGCCGATTATCGCGGCGATTCCTATCGCCTCTCGCAGATGGCCGCGCAGGCTAAGGGCAGCTACATCGTCTTTTGCGGCGTGCACTTTATGGCGGAAAGTGCCGACATCCTCGCGCGCCCCGGTCAATCCGTGATTCTCCCCGACGTCAATGCCGGCTGCTCCATGGCCGACATGGCTGAGATCGGCCAGGTGGAAGACGCGTGGGAGCAGTTCGTGAATCTCGGCCTCACTGACGATGAAGGCCAGGGCATCACGCCGATCACGTACATGAATTCCACCGCCGCAATCAAAGCATTTTGCGGCGAGCGCGGCGGGCTGGTCTGCACCTCATCCAACGCCAAAGGCGCATTCGACTGGGCTTTCAGTCGCACCGAAAAAATCTTCTTCCTGCCCGATCAGCATCTTGGCCGCAATACTGGATTCGCCCGCGGCATTCCGCTCGACCAGATGGTCGTCTGGGATCCGTATCAGCTGCAGGGTGGTCAAACCGCCGATCGCTTGCGGAAAGCGAAGGTAATTTTGTGGAAGGGACACTGCTCGGTGCACCAGCGCTTCTTGCCGGAGCACGTCGAAAAGGTTCGCGCCAACTATCCTGGCATCCGGGTCATCGTTCATCCTGAGTGTCGCTGGGAGGTTTGTCAGAAAGCTGATGGCATCGGTTCGACCGATCACCTCATCAAGATGGTGAAGCAGGCGCCGGCGGGCGCGTCGTTCGCCATCGGCACCGAGATTCACTTGGTGAATCGTCTGGCGAAGGAAAATCCCGACAAGCGCGTTATTACGCTCGACGATTCCGGCTGCCTCTGCACCACCATGTTTCGCATTTCGCCGCAGCATCTGTGCTGGGCGCTGGAGAACCTGGTCGACGGCAATATCGTCAACCAGATCAAGGTAACCGAGAATGTCAAGATGTGGGCGCGCGCGGCTCTTGATAGGATGTTAGAAGTCCAGTGATTATTCGCAAGCGTCCTCGGGAGAAATTCTTACGGCGGGTGCCGCGCTATTGGTCCGATTTGCGGGAGCACCGCCGTCGTGTTTATGAGCGCCACCGGGCGCAAGTTCGGGCCACGCTGGAAAGTTGGAACATCGATATGGCGCGCACCTTCACCCTTGCTGAAGCCGAAAACCTGTTGCCGGTTCTGGAGTCTCTGCTGCGCTCGGCCATTCAGGCCAAGGCGCTGATCGAAGAGGTCGACGCCGAGCAGCAGGCACTGGCTAACCGCATCTTCGTCAACGGCGGCACCATGGTCGACATCGTCGCCGTCGCCCGCCGCAAGGCCGAGCGAGAGAAGGCGCTGCAGAAAGCGAAAGACGCCGTGGCCGAAATCGACGCCACCGGCGTGCAGGTAAAAGATCTCGACATTGGCCTGCTCGATTTTCCCTGCGTCGTCGGCGATGAGGTCATCCTGCTGTGCTGGAAACTCGGCGAGAAGGGCATCGCGCACTGGCACGGGATGGAGGAAGGCTTCGCCGGGCGCAAGCCCATCGACGACCGCATCCTGCGCGGGCAAAAGAAGAGCAATTAGGTAGAGCGGACCTTCAGGTCCGCGTCACCGCTGCCTAATAATCCGGCTTAAATTTTGTAAGAGGCGCAACGCTGGCCTGAAGGCCAGCTCTACCATTCATGATTCAGCTCTCCGCTGCCGGCAAACGCTTCGGCCCCAAACTTCTCTTCGAAAATCTCGATTGGCTGATCACGTCCGACGCCCGTGTTGGCCTGGTTGGCGCCAACGGCACCGGCAAATCCACGCTGCTGAAAATCCTCGGCGGCCTCGAGACGCTCGACTACGGCTCCATCGTTTCTGCCAAGAACACCACCTTCGGCTACCTCCCGCAGGACGGACTGCAACTCTCCGGTCACACCGTTTTCGATGAGTGCATGTCGGTCTTCGCCAACCTCCGTGCGCTGGAGCAGGAGATGGAAGAACTCACGCACAAGATCGCGGAATTCGATCACAACTCCAACGAGTACGCCCAAGTCGCCGATCGCTACCAGGTCATCCTCGGCCATTTTCGCGTGAACGACGGTTACGCGCTCGACTCGCAGGTCGGCACCGTTCTGGACGGTCTTGGGTTTCGCAAAGCAGACTGGACACGTTATACGGAAGAGTTCTCCGGCGGCTGGCAGATGCGCATCGCTCTCGCCAAACTGCTGCTGTCGAAGCCGAACCTGCTGCTGCTCGACGAGCCCACAAACCATCTTGATCTCGAAACGCGCAACTGGCTGGAGCAGTATCTGCTCGAGTATCCCTTCGCCTACGTGCTCATCTCGCACGATCGCTACTTTCTCGACGTCACCGTCGATCGCATCATCGAGATCTGGAACAAGGGTGTGCACTTCTACAGCGGCAACTACGAAAAGTATCTCGCGCAGAAGCAGGAGCGCCGCGACTCGCTCGTTGCCGCCTACAAGAACCAGCGCGAGCGCATCGAGCAGCTCGAAGCCTTCATCAACCGCTTCCGCTATCAGGCCACCAAGGCCAAGCAGGTGCAAAGCCGCATCAAGGAGCTGGAGAAGATCGAGCGCATCGAGATTCCGCCGGAAGAGAAGACCATCCACTTCACCTTCCCGCAGCCGAAGCCCAGCGGACGTCTTGTCGTCGAGACCACTGGCGTCGCCAAAAGCTACGGTCCCAAAGAAGTTTTTCGTGACGTCAACTTCACCATCCAGCGCGGCGATCGCATCGCGCTGGTCGGAGTGAACGGAGCCGGGAAGTCAACCCTGATCAAGCTGCTGACCGGCATCGAACCGCTGACCGAAGGGAAGCTCACTCTCGGCCACAACGTCGAGCCGGATTACTTCGCTCAGGATCAATACAAAGAACTCGATCCCTCGTGTCGCATGCTTGACGATCTTTCCGAGGTCGCGCCGCAGAAGTCAATGGTCGAGCTTCGCGGCGTGCTCGGCTGCTTTCTTTTCTCCGAAGACGACGTCTTCAAGCCCATCGGCGTGCTTTCGGGCGGCGAGCGCAACCGCTACGCGCTCGCCCGCATGCTACTGCATCCCTCGAATTTCCTGCTGCTCGACGAACCCACCAATCACCTCGACATGCGCGCCAAGGACGTTCTGCTGGAGTCGCTGGAGAAGTACAACGGCACCGTCGTCTTTGTCTCGCACGATCGCTATTTCATCGACAAGCTTGCCACGCGCGTTTTTGAAATCGGCAATGGCCGGCTTGAAGTCTTCCCCGGCAATTACGAAGATTATCTCTGGCGCAAGCAGCGCCAGCAGTCCGGCGAAGGCGAAGCCGAACCGCCGGCATGGACTCCCACATTGTCAGATGTGCCCGGCTATAACGAGCAGAAGGCGCAATCTCAGGCGAAGGCAGAGTCCCCGGCTGGACGGGGTGGAAAGAAGCGCATCAATCCCATCAGGCTGAAGCAACTGCAAAGCCGTCACGAGCAGATCGAGCAGAAGATTGCGGAACTGGAAGACGGTATCGCCGAATGCGAGCGCAAGCTGCAATCGTTTGTCAGCGTGGAAGAAACCGCGAAGTGGACCGACCTGCTGGCCCAGCGCCGGAGTGAACTGGAAACCCTAATGAGCGAATGGGAGAGCCTGTCGCAGGAACTGGAGCAAGCCAACGCCTGATGGCCGCTTGTCAATTGCCGATTGTCAGAGATCAGATCCCGCCAGCAGGTGTTATTCGATTTGAGCCAAT
>Ga0335074_10004102_pt1 | contig 20047 bp, 17 predicted proteins | sample Lox_Sample_23_FD_206715 | JGI IMG/M metagenome (GOLD analysis project Ga0335074, IMG submission 206715) | Soil microbial communities from Loxahatchee National Wildlife Refuge, Florida, United States - Lox_Sample_2.3 | ecosystem: Environmental > Terrestrial > Soil > Wetlands | place: USA... | reverse complement strand
CAGGGGTTTATCCCGCACGGGCTCACCCAACTGACGAGGAGACCGATCGGCGACTTTGAAGTCGGCGACGATGCTCTCCCATGGGTGAATCAGCTCACTGAGGCCGACATCGTTTATGTGCGGGATTTTGTCCACCCAGACGTCATGACCGATGAGCAGTTGAAGCATCTGGCGCTGATAGCGCACCACTGCTATGGGTCGTTCGACTTGGCGTTCCGGTGCGTGCAGTTATTGGAGGAACGGCGCGAGGTGGAGACTGGAAGCGCGCAACGCTACATGAGTCTGCCCCGCGCGTAGGCGAGCGGCCGCGCACGCTGACCATCGACTAGCGCTGGTTTTGAACCAAAGCGGCGCCGTAATCGTGCTAGCACTGGAAGGCTGGTAATGGATATTCCGGACGCCAACCGGACACTGGCCGCTGCCGCGTTCGCGCGGCTGTCTGCTGAGCATCGCGCATGTGTTCGACGCGCATACTATTACGGCTGGACAACCGCACAAATCGGCAAGGACCTGGGCATCGCCGAAGGCGCCGCGAAATCGCGGTTGCATCACGCGCTGCGAGCTCTGCAGCAGACACTGCAGGAGATGGGAGTGGCACAATGACCGGCTCTCCGGGACAGGGCGCATCCGTCCCCGGGCTGCGCGAACTCGACGGCGACAAGTATGCGCAGTGGGACGCGGCCTACGTGCTGGGGTCATTGTCCGAGACGGACCGGCGCGAATTCGAGGCACACCTGCCAGAGTGCCGGGAATGCCGGGATGCGGTAGCCGAGCTTTCCGGCATGCCCGCGCTGCTGTCGCTGCTCGATCTTGACGACGTTACCGACGAAGATGACCGGGTAGCAGTTGTGCCGCCATGGCCGCACCCGGATCTGGTCGGCCGGCAGTGGGAAATGTCCGCCGTTGCAGGCTTGCTGAAGCGTGCTCTTGATGGCCGCGGCGCGGTGGTCGGCGTGGTCGGCTCGGCTGGCATCGGCAAAAGTCGTCTCGTGCGTGAAGTTTCGGCGATGGCAGATGCCCATCACGTTGACGTGTTCACCGCCTTCTGCGAATCGCACACCAGCCAGGTTCCCTTCCATGCCGTGGCGGGCCTGTTGCGCGCTGCCACCGGCGTCGAGGGTCTTGACCCACCTGCCGCGCGGGCGCATATCCGGGCTCAGGCTCGCTACGCGGCGCCTGAGGACTTGTTGCTCTTTGACGACCTCCTGGGCATCGCCGATCCCGATGTGGAGCTGCCGAAGATCGATCCGGATGCTCGTCGGCGACGGTTGACCATGCTGGTCAATGCGGCCTCGCTGGCCCGCCAGGCCCCGGCAGTTTTTGTTATCGAGGACGCCCATTGGATCGACGAGGTCAGCGAGTCGCTGTTGGCCGATTTCCTCACGGTCATGTCCCAGACGCCCTCGCTGGTGCTGGTCACCTACCGACCCGAGTATCGGGGCGCGTTGACCCGAGTGGCAGGTGCCCAAACTGTTGTCCTTGCGCCGCTGAGTGATTCGGAAACCGCGGGACTGGTCTCGGAGCTGATCGGCCCCGATCCGTCGAATGGCGCGCTGCGCCAGAGGATCGCGGCGAGGGCCGCGGGCAATCCGTTCTTCGCCGAGGAGATTGTGCGCGAACTGGCCGGGCGCGGCGTGCTGCGCGGCAAGCCGGGTGCATACCTCTCGGAGACAGAGGTTGGCGAGGTCAGCGTGCCGGTCACGCTGCAGGCCACCATCGCCGCTCGCATCGACCGGCTCGGTGCAGTGGCCAAACGCACGCTGAACGCGGTGGCAGTGCTCGGTGCGCGGTTCGACCTCGACCTGCTGGCCGCGATGGGGGATGACGTGAAGGTCGACGAGCTGGTGGCCGCCCAGCTCATCGACAAGGTCCGCTTCGCCCGGCAACGGGAATACGTTTTCCATCACCCGTCGATCCGCACGGTGGCCTACGAATTGCAGCTCGAATCGGATCGCGCCGACCTGCATCGGCGCGCCGCGGCCGCCATCGAATCGCGTAACCCGGTAGCGGGCGATGAAAATGCCGCGTTGATTGCCGAGCATCTCGAGGCGGCCGGGGACGGGCGCGCCGCCTACGGCTGGCAAATGCGCGCGGCGGCCTGGGCGACCAACCGCGACATCACCGAGGCATGGCGAAGCTGGGAGCGTGCGCGGACGATTGCTGACGCGCTACCGGCCGATGAGCCGGAGCGAGCATCCATGCGGATTGCTCCTCGCACTATGTTGTGCGGGATCGCCTGGCGAGTAAATGAACAGGCGGCCGGCGACCGCTTCGAGGAATTGCGTGAGTTGTGCGCGGCGGCCGGAGATAAGCCGTCGCTGGCCATCGCCATGTCGGGGCAGGTGATGGATAACTTGCATCAGGCCCGGTTGCACGAGGCGACGCAGCTGGCATCGGAAGCGATGGCCCTCATCGAGTCGCTCGAGGATTCGACCTTGACGGTGGGCCTGTCTCTCGCATCGATTTACGCCAGAGCCAAGTGCGCCGAGTGGCCTGATGCGCTGCGATGGTCACAGACGGTCATCGATCTGGCCGACGGTGATCCCTCAAAAGGCAACTTCATCATCGGCTCTCCCTTAGCACTTGCCTTTACGACGAGGGCAACGGCCAGTTATTGCCTGGGACTTCCGGGATGGCGCGACGACCTGCGGCACGGCCTCGCCATGGCCCGCAGCACCGACCCGATGTCCTACGCCACCGTGGTGGCCTACTCGTACTCCGCGGCCATACCGCCGGGCATGCTGAGGCCAGACGATCGCGCGATGGGCGAGATCCAGGATGCTTTGCGAATTGCCGAACAATCCGGTGATGATGTCGCCGTCGCCATCTCCCGGATGACGCTGGGCATTGCGTTGGTGCACCGCGGGACGAACGCGGAGCGCGACCGGGGACGGCAGGTCCTCGCTGAGGTCAGCGAGGTGCTTGTGCGCCGGGGGTTCTTCCTGGCCGAGTTACCTATCGTCGAGGTCTGTTTGGCGCGTGAGCAGGCTCAACGCGGAGATCGCGATGGTGCTTTACCGGCCCTGCGCCTGGCCGCAGACGGCCAGTTCCGTGAGGGACGGCTGCTGGGGTGGAGCATTCCGGCGACAGGTGTTCTGGTAGAGACACTGCTCGATCGGGGGGCCGAGAGTGACTTGGTCGAAGCCGAGGCCGCGATCGAGCGGTTAGCCGAGGCCGCGATCGAGAAGTTAGCGGCGCCGAACGACGGCGGTTTCGTTGTGCGCGAGATTTGGCTGTTGCGGCTGCGGGCTCTTTTGGCGCAGGCTCACGGCAATGCCGCGTCCTACGCCCACTTCCGGGATCGCTACCGCGACATGGCGAAAACGCTTGGCTTCGAAGGACATATCGAGTGGGCCGAGGCAATGTCATGACGTTCTGCACTCTCGATGGTCCCGAAAATGGGCTTCGAGTGCGCCGTCAAGGTTAGGGCATCGGCGACCCACGTCACATGACCTGCGGCACACCACCGCATCCCTCGCGATAAGCGCGGCCGCTAATGTCAAGCTCGTGCAACGCATGCTTCGTCAAGCGACAGCAGCCATGACCCTGGGTCTCTATGGGCCTCTGCTGGACGATGACCTGTTTGGGGTCGTCGAAGAATTCAGCATGGCCATCGATAGTGCTGCGGTATCACTGCGGTATCCAGAACCCGATCCTGGCAGGCCGGAGCGCATATCAGCAGCTAGTTAGCACAAGGGGCGGTAGCTCAGTTGGTTAGAGCCGCGGACTCATAATCCGTTGGTCGCGGGTTCGAGCCCCGCCCGCCCCACTTGGTAAGGGCTGGTAGCAGGCTTGCGTGGCGTAGCGGCTATCCCCGAGGCGAAGTGTCAGTGTCACTAAATGTCACAACTCGACCGAAACTGTTCGCTGCAGCCTTTAGAGCTTCGTCCTGCGAGTGCGTATAGGTAGCCATCGTGAAGGCGGCACTGGCATGCCCTAGCCACGCCGCGATGACCGCAATCGGCGTACCCCGAAGGTGCAGAGGGTTGCGCAAGAGTGCCGTGCATCGTGCAGCCTCACGTACCCGATCTCCATGTCACTCAGAAGCTTCTGCCAGCGGGAGGTGATGGCGTCGGGATGCAGCGGGTTTCCCATCTCATCCGAGCACACGTACTCGCCGCCGCCGTAGCCTTCACCGAACCTCAACCGCTCTGCCCGCTGCCTCTGACGAGCAGCCTTGAGCACCTGGACGACATCGTCGGGCAAAGGGAGGGTCCGGCGTGATGCACGGCCCACTACGGAAGGAAGTCCCGTGCCAAAACGCAACCGCAACCAGAAGACGCGGCCGATCTCCTCCAGGAGGCCGCCCGCTCGAGACCCTGGGACGCACGTTAGGTTTTGCCGGTGAAGTTTGTGGTGGCGGGTTACGGAACTCGCGGCGATGTAGAGCCTTGCATCGCCGTCGCCGGCGAGCTACTGCGGCGAGGTCACGATGTGCAAATGGCGGTGACGGTCCCGCCTGACATGCTTGCCTTCACCACGTCGGCCGGGCTCGTTTCGGTGCCCTTCGGGCGGGATTGGCAGGCGCTGCTGGCCGACGGGGACTTCGTGCGCACGCTCGAGGATCCGCTCCGCTACCTCTTCCAGGCCGTCAACTTTGTCAACCAAACCTGTTCGGAGAAGACCACGGTTTTGATGTCCGTGACGGAGGGGGCCGACCTGCTCGTGGCGGGTATGACCGAGCAGCAGATAGTCGCCAATGTCGCGGATTACTATGGCGTTCCGCTGGCTGCGCTGCACTTCTACCCGCCGGAGCTCCGTGAAACTGCCTCCCCTGGCGGATCATCCGCAGCGACGCACCCTGTACTTGCTCACCGACGGGCACTCGGCCTGCCGGAGGAAGCAGGGTCTTCGGCGCGACCACTGGAGATCCAAGCCTACGATGCGCTGTGCTCACCGTTACGCGCCGCCGAGTGGGCGCATGGAGATGGCCGACGGCCGTTCGTCGGGGCGCTGACGCTGGAGTTGCCGACGGATGCCGACGACGAGGTCTTATCGTGGATTGCCAGTGGACGCCCACCGGTGTACTTCGGCTTCGGCAGCACGCCGCTCGCAGCGCCCGGTGACATGGTTGCCCTGACCAGCGCAGCCTGCGCGCTGCTGGGGGAGCGGGCGCTGATTCACGTGGGCCCCAACGACTTCAGCGATATCTCACACCCGGACCACGTCAAATTTGTCGGCGCGGTGAACAACGCGAGCATCTTTCCCGGCTGCGCCGCGGTCGTCCACCATGGGGGTGCCGGCACCACGGCGGCAGCCCTGCGCGCCGGGACCCCTCAGTTGATACTCTGGGGCGGGATCGATCAGCCGTTCTGGGCGGCTACGGTCAGATACCTGGAAGTCGGTGTCGGACGGTACTTTCCCGCAACTGTCTTGGATTCGCTGGTTGACGACCTGCGCTTGATCCTCACTGCGCAACACGCATCTCGAGCTCGTGAGGTCGCAACCCAAATGACGAAAGCCGCGGAAAGCCTTTCTCAAACTGCCGATCTGCTGGAAGAGGCCGCCCGCCAAGGCCACGAAGTCTGATCGGTGCCATCTTTCCCTTGGGCCCGCGCTGTTGTTCGAGAACATCGCCGGCCACGAGGCCACTCGGTGCACAAAGTTCTTAACGTCGGCGATCGGCAACCGGCGCCAGATCCAGCTGTTGCTGGGTCTGCCCGAAAACACCGGCGATTCGGCCATCGTGCGTCACCTCAGGGCGACCTTCAAAAGTCCCCTCCCGCCGAGAGTGGTCAAGACCGGCCCGGTCAAGGAGAACATCGTCGAGGGCGACGACATCGACCTCTGGCAGTTTCCGGCCCCGAAGTGGCATGCCACCGACGGCGGTCGATACATCGACACGTTCTGTGGTGTGGTCACCGAGGACAAGGTGACCGGGCGCGACAACATCGGTGTCTACCGCGGAATGATCGTCGATCGCGACAAGATCGCCAAGCTCATGGTTCCCACCCAGGGCTGGGGCGGCCATTTCCAGGAGTACAAGCCCGAGCCGATGCCGGTCGCCGTCGTCTACGGGTGGCACGACGTCTTGCCGTTCTGCGCCGGCAGTCCCTTCCCGAAGGACGTCTGCGAATGGGACATGATGGGAGCCTTGCTCGGCGGCCCGGTCGACTTGGTGGCCTGCGAGACGACCATGCTGACGCGCTGCTGGCCCAGTGGACGGGTGACGCAGGGTTGCGCGATCGCGACGCTTTAGGCGAGGCACTTGACGCTCTCGCCGTGCTGCTCCACGGACACCTGCAGCTGGAGGAGAGGCTTATCCTGCCCGTGATCGAGAGGCATATCTTCGCGTCTGAGTGGCAGAAAATGGTTGAGGATGGTGCGGCCAAGATTCCCGCGGAGGTCGTTCCACTGGTGTTCGGCATGTTGATGTAGAAGGCGGCTCGGATGCCGTGCCTCCGGAAGTGCGGGTAGTCCTCGCGGATGAAGCGCCTCGGGCGTACGCCGCCCATTGCGAGCATGTTCACGGCACCAGCACGCCGCCGCAACGCGATGCGGCCGTCCTGTAGCTCCGTCGCGGCGACCAGGACCGATGCCAGGCAGGGGGCCGCCCAGAGGCTTGAGCTGATCGACAAAGGATCCTGTAGCGCTGGTCGCCAGACACCACTTCTCTTCGTGCACGGCGCCTGGCATGCGGCCTGGTGTTGGGATGAAGGATTCCTGGACTTCTTCGCCGACAAGGGATATCGAGCCGTTGCGCTGAGCCTGCGCGGCCACGGCGGAAGCCTGGCGCCCAAGCCGTTGCGCAGCATTTCGATGGCTGAGTATGTCGAAGATGTCGTGGAGGTCGCGCAAAATCTTCCGATTCCGCCTGTCGTGATCGGCCACTCGATGGGTGGCTTCATCGTCCAGAAGTATCTGGAGTCGCACTCTGCGCCTGTGGCAGTTCTGCTTGCATCTATTCCTCCCCAAGAGGATGGCAAGAGCTTGATGCGGTTTATGAGGCGACACCCATGGCGGACTCTGAAAGGCTTGGCCACGGGCGACACGACGGTAGCGCTCAACACTCCCGCGCTCGCTCGGGAACAGTTTTTCTCGTCGAATACTTCCGAATCGGACGTGACCCGGTACCTTCACCGGTTCCAACAAGAAAGCAAACGTGCGCTGTACGTGGACACCGCTTTTCTGAACTTACCCAAGCCCAGGCGTGTTGCGACGCCGCTGCTGGTGTTAGGCGCGCAGAGTGACGGGATCTTCACGCCCGAGGAAATCCATGCCAATGCGAGGGCGTATAACACGAAGGCTGAAATCTTCCCAGAAATGGGTCACGACATGATGCTTGAATCTGGTTGGCGCGACGTCGCAGAACGAATTCGCACCTGGCTAACTCATCACGGAATCTAGCTTAGCTGGGCACCAACTTGCTAACTCTCATTCCCGACCACCACTGGGCTGCAGACCATTTCGTCGCAATAGTGACATTCTCCGTTGTTGTTGCAGGCCAACTGATTTCAGCTGGTGCTGTAAGCCCAGGAGTCATAGGAGCCGGGCGTCGGGCACAGGTCGTGGTATGCGGCCAGCACGAATTTAGCCGCTTGGTCGCTGGTCAGCTGTGGATGGTCTCGCACCAGCCCCGTGGCCACCTGAGCGCCCGTGGCGGGCTGATTCCAAAGTTGCCAGCACACGTTCCAGCCGTCACCCATTATCGCCGGATCCGTTCCGGTGACGCCCGCCGCCCGTACGGCGGCCAAGAAGTCCGGGACGGTGGCGCCGGCTGGGGCGGCCAGGGCCACGGAAATAACGACTCCAGCGGCACCGACGAGGACTTTTCCGATCACGACAGATCCTTTGTTTACGCGTAGTTTACCTTAACGACGTCTTACATTCATATCATGGACATCTAAACTTAAGGTTGCCTGTGCGCTGGGTGGGGGCTTCCTGTTTGCGGCGGCTAAACGCCTCTTCACGAGCACATTCACGGCGCAAACACTGGGATTTCAATCGCAGCACCATGGGCGCGTCGGCGGCGTCACCGCGCTCGCCAGCGGCGGGGACGCCGAGCTGGTCGATCGCTTCCGCGCCGCCGGCTCGGATCTTGGCTGCGTCGGATTGGAACCCTCCACGGCTGCCGGCTCCGGCCTATCTATCACGACGCGCAGGGGAAGAAGAGCCTGCGAATCCGCCACGGGGATTGGAAGCCATCTAGCATCCAGTGGGCTCGGAAGCACATAGCTGACAAGGGCGTTGTTGGGGTAAGAATCCGTGGGGCGCCCGCTGAGCGGGTGTCCTAGACTTCGAGTCGCTGCACATCGCTGCACGACGCGAAAGGCGTTGCCCGAATGTCAGACATCGAACCCGTCCCGCCTTCGCCAACCACGCCCAGTGGCGCAGACGGATCGTCGACAATCGGCTCAACGGTGATTCGGGATCAGGAGCCCGGCGCCGGTGTGCAACTGTCGCCATGGGCACCGTTGAGCGACCGCATATACCGAAACCTGTTTATCGCGCAGGTCGTCTCCAACCTCGGCACGTGGATGCAAAGTGTGGCGGCCCAATGGTTCCTAGTGCAAGACCACAGCAGCGCCGTCATCGTCGCACTGGTGCAGACGGCGAGTCTCGGCCCGACGCTGGTTCTCGGACTGTTCGCAGGAGCGCTGGCCGACCTGTTCGACCGGCGCCGGTACCTGATATTCATGCAGTCGTATGCGGTGGTAGTGACGCTGGCCCTGGCAGTAATCACAAGCCTCGGTCGCCTTGGCCCGACGTCACTATTGATGTTTACCGTGGCCATCGGCTGCGCTTCTGCGCTAGCCGGACCGGCCTGGCAGGCGATCCAGCCCGAGGTAGTCCCGCGCGAGCAGATACCGGCCGAGGCGACTTTGGCCAGCGTCTCGGCAAACGCCTCCCGAGCGATCGGACCGGCACTTGGCGGCCTCGCCGTGGCGTTGGTCGGCCCAGCCGCGGTCTTCGCGATCAACGCCGTGTCGTTCGCGGGAATAATCGTTGCCCTGGCAGGCTGGAAACGACCCAAGCAAACCGCGCCAATCGAACGAGAGCGCCTCGGCCAGGCCATCATTAGCGGGTTGCTATTCGTTGGTAACGCTCCAATTTTCCGCAGGATCTTGTCGCGCACCGCCCTTTTCCTATTTCCTGCCTCGGCCCTGATGGCGCTGTTGCCGGTGGTCGCCGCCAACAAATGGCACCTGGGAGCCTCTGGCTATGGTATTGCGCTGGGGGCCATCGGTTTTGGCTCCGTACTGGCCGTGGCATTTCCCGCGCGCTTACGCTTTAAAACGTCACACAACGTGCTGCTGGCGGCCTCCGCCGGCGCCTATGGTGTTGCGACGCTGGCGGTGATCTGGCTGCCGTTCGCGGCGGCGATGCCTTTTTTGGTGTTGTCGGGGATGGCCTGGCTGATCACGTTGACGACGTTGAACGCGGCGGCGCAGTTGTCGCTGCCGCGATGGGTTATGGCCCGCGGGTTGTCGGTGTATCTGCTGGTCTCCACCGGATCTCAGGCAATTGGCTCCTACGTCTGGGGCGCCGTTGCCACCCGGGCGGGACTTGACACCGCGCTGCTCTGGTCGGCGGTCGCGGTGGGCGTTGCTGCGCTCAGCGTGCCCGCACTGCCGTTGCGGGCGGCCACCGGCAAGCTGAGCGTCGAGGTTTCCACTGCCTGGCCGACACCGAGACTGGTGTTTGAACCATGTCCGAACGATGGACCGGTGCTTGTGGCCGTCCGCTACAAGGTGGCCGCCGAGAACCTAGAAAGCTTCGTCGAGGCGATGAGGGCGGTCAGGCGGTCAAGGCTGCGAACGGGTGGCCACAGTTGGCGGCTGTATCACAGTGTCGGACAACCCGACACGCTCCTCGAAAGGTTCACCGTGATGTCCTGGAGCGAATTTGAGCGCCAGCGCACCGAGCGTTGGCTGGATCTCGATACTGACGGCGTCGCGAAGGCCATCGGCTATACCGTCGACCACACCCGTCGGCACGGGTACTACCTCGCTGTGCGTGTGCGCCGATGAGCCGGGCAATCCGGCGCCTCAGGGCGAGCTCAGCTTGCTAATCGTTTGAATTTCGTTGTCCCGATAAGGCTTTCCATCGGGGTGGACAAGGTCTTGAAACCACAGCTTCGGAGCTGTCGTGTACGGGTGATCCCAGGAGTCCCATGGCAGGTAGGTCTGGGTCTTGCCGGCCACCAAACCCCAGTTGATTGCACCTATGTTGTGGCGCTTCGCAATTGGCAAGACTGCTTCAACCGTGCTGCCGAGCGTTCGAGCCAGGTATTCGGTGCAGAGGATCGGCCGCCCCAGTGGGGACAGTTCGGCGATCCGGGCCTCGAAGCCTGCTGGTTCGTCATAGCAGTGGAAGGTGACGACGTCGGAGTTTTCCAGTTGAATGTTAGCGATTTCGCTGCGCCGCTGGGGATCTCCCCACTCGCCGTCCCACACGCCACTCGTCAATGGCTGACACGGATCAACCGAACGTGCCCACCCGAACGCCAAGGAGAGCAGATCGGCGACCCGCTCCTGCTTGTCTTTCCTCTCGACCGTGCGATACTCGCGGGCCGGGTTGTCGGGCTCATTCCACAGGTCCCAACCCAAAACGCGATCATCCGTGCGGAATTGGGTCAACACGCCCATGACATACTCGAGCAGAGTGCGACGGTAGTCGAGGTCATCGAGGTGTTCAGCGCCTGGGCTTTGCACCCATCCAGAATTGTGCACCCCGGGCCTCGGCGCTCGCTGTCGTCCCAGCTTGGGGAACGGATCCCAGCAAGAGTCGAACAAGACGAAGAGTGGTTTGATTCGGTGGCGGGCCGCAATGCTGACAAACTGGCCAAGACGACTTTGGAAGCCTCGATGGTCTTGGGCCCATAGCTGATCGTGGAGGAAGACCCGCACGGTGTTGAACCCGTGTAACTGAGCCCAGCCGAGTTCGGTATCGATGCGCCGGGGGTCGAAGGTGTCGGCCTGAAACATCTCAAGCTGGTTGATGGCGTTTGAGGTGATGTAGTTGGCGCCGACGGGCCAGGCTTGCGCTTGATACCAGCGGTTGGCTCGGTCAGGCGACCACCGGGTTTGCTCTGCGGCCGCGCGGGGCACCTGCGTCAGCGTAGGGCCGGCCGCCAGCAGCACCGGGAGCATCAGCGCGGTTCGACGCCTCACGAGGTGACCATAGTTCCCTGGCGCACATGGTCAACCATGTTGATCAATTTTGACGGTGCCTCCGATCGGCCCATTAGGCGCTACGCATTTGTGCCTTACAGCGCTAATGCAGGCCAGGGCCGAGTCGAGTGCTATTTCCGTGGCGGCCGTTCCCTAAACCGTCTACGCACGAACATATTTCGCAACGTTCGTCCGCTCGCAGGGCCGGGGGCTAGCTCAGCCAGTCGCTGGATCCGTCGTTCTTCTTGTAATTGCCGCCACTGGAGTTCGTCACGATGATGGGATCACCCGGGCCGAAGTTGTCGAAGAACCACTTCGCGTTGGTGGGACTGATGTTGATGCAGCCGTGACTGACGTCGCGCTTGCCCTGGTCATCCACCGACCACGGGGCACTGTGCACGAAGTCGCCGCTGTTGTCGAACCGGACGGCTAGGTCGACCGTGACCTTGTAGCCATAGGTCGAGTTGACCGGGACCCCGTAGGTGGAGGAATCCATCACCACCGAGGGCATCTTCTCTTGCACGTAGTAAGTGCCATTCGGCGTCTGGTGGTTACCGGACGTCATCCCCATCGACATCGGGATGGTCTTCTCCAGGGTGCCGTTGCGGGTGACCGTGAGCTGATGCGTGGCGTCGTCGGCCGTGGCTACCAGAGTGTCGCCCGTTTGGAAGCTCGATACGGTTCCGCCGGCGTCGACGGTCACGGCGGTGTGCGCGGGCCAGAAGCTCAATGGGCGCCAGCGGAGCTGGGTCGGGGTCATCCAGTAGAACTTGCCGGAAACCGGCGGGACCGAAGAGACGTGGACGGCGCTCTCGGCTGCGCCGGCGTCATCCACCAGGCCGGGGAAGTTGATGATGATCGGCTGGGCCACGCCCACCGTCGCGCCGTTGGCAGGGACGAACTTCGGCGGCCCGAATGGCGCCGCACCGGTGAAGGGTGTCGGGTCCTGGCCCCCGGCGGGGCCCGCGACCATAGGTGCCGCCGGCGGTGGAGGCGGCGCAGGCGGACCCACGGGTGGCGCGACAACCCCTGGATCGCCGGGAGCCGGGGCCGGATCCGCCAGCGCGGTACCCGCGCTCAGCACCAGCAGCCAGCCCACTATCGAAGCCACTCCGGCTGCCTTCAGCGTCCAGCCCGACATAAGCATCCCTCCAGTTGCTCTTTGGAAACAGTGTCGCATAGCGCCCAGGCTAGCTATCTCTTCTTCCGCTGGCGGCGGTCCGTAACCAGTCCGCACGTAGTCCGCAGGACTCTCACCATAAGAAGCCCCACAACCGCATGCCAGATGCAGTTGGTCGTTCAAATCGGCTGGAACGGTCGCTCTTCGATCTCCTCGCCGATAATCAGTGCGGTTCCGGCGGGCACTTCTCGCCATACCCCGGGCAGATCGGTCAGCGGCTCAGAAACCACCACCCGGGCGTCATCACCGAAGTGCACCAGCCGCTCGTTGTCGGGGTAGAGCATGCGCACTGACTCCGGATCTTCGCTGACAAACAGCGTGTTCACCTCCGGTCCGCTGGCATAACGGGCCGCGTACAGGCGCACGCCATCGCTGACCCCGATCGTCATCTGAAGCGCGGGTTCACCCACGCCGGCGGCCGCGGCGGCCGTTTCGACGAAACCTGCCATCCGGGCGATCCCCGCGATCGGATCGTCTGTGAGACCGAAGGTCAGTGCGAGGTGAAACAGAAGCTCCGAATCGGTAGACCCGGCTATGTTCCCGAACAGGTCGGGGTGCACAGCGAACAGTAGATCGCGGCGCAATCGCTGATATCCGGCGACGTGTCCGTTGTGCACAAACAGCCAGTTGCGGTACCGGAACGGGTGACAGTTGGTCTGCTGCACAGGTGTCCCAGTCCCCGCGCGAACATGGGCAAGAAACAGTCGGGTGCGGGCCTCGGTGGCCAGTTCCAAGAGATTCTCGTCGCCCCACGCTGGGGTGACGCTGCGAAATAGCGCCGGTTCGGCACGGTGCTCATACCAGCCCAGCCCTGTGCCGTCCCCGTTGGGAATCTCCATGTTCGGTGCGTGCCTGCGGCTCTGCTCGATAAGTGAGCGCTCCGGGTCATATAGCAACTCCCTGGGCGCGATCGGGCTGCCCAGGTATGCAACCCACCGACACATCCGACTCTCCTTGCCGCACCTTGTCTCAGCCTGGCATGCCCGCGCTCGTCGCTTTCGGTATTAGTGACCAACTGCCGCTGTGCGAGCCGTCTCGCGGATCACTTTGTGGACGAACGCCAGCTTGCGGACCACCGCTGGCGGGATGTCGAAGGGGTAAAGCGGATTCTTACCCATGGCGGTGTTCACCCGATTGAAGCACAGCGACAACCACTTCCAGTCCTCCAGCAGCCGCTCGATCGGAGCGTCCTCGTAGGACGGGAGCGGAACGACGTCCCGCTGAACCGAGAAACGGACCCTGTCGGCGTGCAAGATCAGCCCGGACTCCCGCGCGGTGTCGACGGTGCCGGTGATGTGCAGATAGTGGGCGAAGCACTCGGCAAAATCCTCCCAGGGGTGCATCGTTGCGTACTCGGAAATATAGAAGTCACCCCAGTTCGCCGGAGCACCGAATTTGTAGTGTCGGGCAATCTCGTCTTGATAATCGGCGCGCTCGTCGCCGAAGATCTCGCGGCACTCGTCAAGGTAGCGCGTGGCTCCGGGATCGGTTTCCACCAGGATGTTCTGGTAATAGTGGCCGACCTCGTGGCGGAAATGACCCAGCATGGTGCGGTAGGGCTCACCGAGGTGGACCCGAAGCGACTCACGGTAGGCGTCCAGTGACTCGACCAGATCGATCGTGATTACCCCGCTGGCGTGCCCGATCACCACACGCTCACCGCCGCTGTAACTGGACAGCAGATCAAACGCAAGCCCTCCGTCTTTCCGCCAGAACGGGTCGATCGGCAAGCCGATGTCAATGAGCTGATAAACCAACCGTCGCAGGGCGATACCGGTGGACACCAGCTTTTCCACTGCGATGGTGTCGTCGGGGTCGGGCTCGCGGCGGATCAAGGAATGGGCCAGGCATCGCCCCCGCTGGTCGCCCACTTCCTGTTCCTCAGGTACCAACCAGTTGCAGCCGAGGCTGGCGGCCTTCGTGCATGCAATCCAGACCTGGCCGTCGATGACCGCAGCGCCCGACGAGGTCGTGACCATGGCGCGGCCAGGGACATACAATCCAAGTTCTGCCAAGCAATTCGGGCAGCGCCGCGACTCGAATGGGACGAAGCCACGGCAGACGGGGCAGGCGAATGCGCGCACGGATTCCATCGTGGCAGTCCGCGCGGGGCGGCCGCATCGCTTCAGCCGGTATCGCGACGGAATCTCAAAATCCGTTGGTCGCGAGTTCGAGGAAGGTCAGATCGTCGCTTATCCCTTGCCCGCATGCCCCTGGCCGTCGTCAGCCAGGTATGTGACGCTGTACCACTGCCGGGAGGGGGCGGTACCCGCGTCGGAGGCTTCGGTCGGCGTTGCGTGCTCCAAGCGGATATCGGTCAAGTGCGGGTTCTGCAGGCGGAGAAAGTCTTCGAGCTCAGCGTCCCGTGCGGCGCCGGTGAGAGTTACCTCAGCGGCCGCTGTTCCCTCATACCTTGCCCAGCTCACGCAGAACATCTTGCTCTGCCATCGCGCGCCGCCGAAGCGAAACCATGGTTACCGGCAATCGATGTGAACGATGATTGAACCGTGACGGCCAATGGATTGGTAGATCTATCGGGAAAAGTCGCGATCATCACCGGGGGCGGTCGCGGCCAGGGAGCGGCTGAGTCGCGATTATTTGCCTCGCTGGGGGCTCGGGTCGTCATCACCGACATACTCGAGGGTGAGGGTCAAGCGGTCGCAGCGTCCATTGGTGCTGCGGCTCGGTTCATCGGCCACGATGTCAGCAGCGCGGTCGGTTGGTCAGAAGTGGTTACGTTTGCTTGCAAGGAATTCGGTCGTCTCGATGTGCTGGTGAACAATGCGGCGATCTGCGCTGTCGCGCCCATCCTGGATCAGCCCGTTGACGAGTTCGAGCGAATGCTGAACGTCAACCTCATCGGCCCCTTCCTCGGGATCAAAGCAGTTGTCGAGCCAATGAAAATGGCCGGCGGGGGATCGATCATCAACATTTCGTCGCAGGCAGGTCTGCATGGGCTTGCCGGCTACGGCGCCTACGGGTCGTCCAAATGGGGGCTTCGAGGGTTAACGAAGGTAGCGTCAATTGAGCTCGGCCAGTTCGGGATTCGCGTCAACACGGTGTATCCCGGAATGATCGACACGCCGATGATCGCCCATCTCAACGTTCGTCGTGGACCGGGCGGGCATCCCGGATCGCCGCTGAACCGCGTGGGAGTGCCGGAGGAAGTCGCCGCCCTGGTCGCATTCCTTGCTTCAGACGACTCCTCCTATGTGACCGGCGCAGACTTCGCGGTCGACGGTGGCGCTAGCGCAGGGCGAATCCCCGTGACGCCGCTGGGGATTCAACCCGGCGACGGTAAGTAGCAGCCCTCATAAACTGGGGTCGCCGGTGAATTCGGATGGCCGGCGGATGGCGTACCGTTGCTCTGCCTGTGCCAGAAAATTCAATGAGTTCTTCGGCGGTGGAATGCCTGCCGGATCGTAGCTTGGGCGCATGGTCCTGAACAGGACCTTCGGCACGAGGTATACCCAGAAGCGTCTCATCATGTTGGCGAAGCGCAGTTTGCTCCGAAGCTTCGACTCCTTGATCCGCCCAGTGGCGAGATCCGCATTGATCAGGGCGTTTGCCGTTCGCAGTGTGTACGAGAACTGGTGACACAGCGCGTACAGCATGCCGTAGATCCGCGCCGGATAGTTGTTGTCGTACACCTCCTTGAAGAGGTGGTTGCATACACTTCGATGCTCGTACTCCTCGGCGAAGTGCCAGAGCCAGAGGTACACAGTCGGTTCATCCCAGTCGTATAGGACGTCGCCGGCCTCTTCGAAAAAGAACTGCGACACGATCGGCCCAACAGTTTCGAACCCTTCTGAATAGGCCAGACACCAGCGCGGGCTCTTCGTCGCTAAGAACCTGGCGAAATCGTCGCGCATTTTGTCCGATGCCGCACCGATCCACGGGTACCCGGACTCCATAAGTTTGGCGTTGAACTGAGCATGAAGCTTGGCGTGCCACCCCTCCTGCGCGCAGAACATCGAGACGTCAAGGTCCAATTCCGGGTGTGCGGCTGCGTCGAGCTCCTTACGAGATTGCCGGACAGCCTTGTTCAAGAAGGATTCCAAGTGATGCAGAAAACTCGACGTGGCGTTCAGAAGGTGACAGAACTCCGGTTGATCCTCTGCCCATCTGATTTTCGCGTCGCTGAAGTCGAGTTCCACCTTTCGCACAAGCATCTGTGTACCTCCGGCCTGCGGTGACAGGTAGTCTCACAGTACTCACGATGACCGGACGGTGAACCGGTAGTTGGCGTCGGTGCTCTGCGCGTCGATTTGGACGTCGTAGGCTCCGGGGGCCAGTGTCAACGGTCCGATCGGCTGGCAGCCGTCATAGATTCCGCGACCGTCGGAGCCGCCGTCGGCGTCGAGGACTTGCCAGATGAATCCGGGCACTTGAGAACAGCCGGCAGTGGGGGTGAACGTCCACTGTTGGCCGGGGTTCACCGTGAAGCTCAGGTGCTGGCGCGTCGCGGCGCTGACATGGCCGACGTTGGGCGCGGTCAAGTCCAGCGTCCGCTTTTGATCACCTGGGGTCGGCTGCCAGCTGATGCGGTACTGTCCGTCGCCGATGATCACCAGCTGATAGGTCGCGGCGGTCGCGAACGCCACGCGCCCGAGGTTCGTGCAGCCGTCGTCGCGGCCGCCCGGGTCCACGAGCGACCCCGAGGAGTCGAGAGGCCCGATCCCGTAGGTGAAGCCATGCCCGCTGGGTGTGCATTCGCTGCGGATGTTCGCGACCTCACCGGCCTGCGCGCTGAACTGGTAAGTGACTTGCTGTGTGGCGCTTACGGTTCCGCTTACCGTTCGCCCCGCGCCGAAATCGGTCCCAGCGCCCTGCTGTTGGCCGGTCGGTTGGCCCGCAACACTTTTGATTGTCACGTCGCGGGCCACCGCCGCCGCGGTTTCGGCAAAGATGGGATTGCCGGTCACAGAAACGTCGAGTACGCAGGCGGCGAACATCTCAGCGGGCATCACCCTAGCCTGCTGACAGACGGTGCGGGCCGCGTCGGTGCCGGCAAGTTGCGGCTCGGCGCTGGGGAAGGCGCGGTCGGTGAAGGTGGCGGTCGACTCGCCAGGTGCGTATGGAAACAGGCTGTCCGCCTGGCTGATTCGCCAGGCATCACCGAAATCGGATCGGATGGTGACTGGGCTCGCAGTGGGTGGCACACGGCGACCGTCAGGCCGAGTCAGGTCGTCGGCAGGGTCACCGTTGAAGTTGCCCAGTAGGCCCTGTGGTTGGGCGCCCTTGGCCGGCGCCGACGGCTCGAAGGAGACCCGCAAGCCCCAGTAGCCCGCATCGTTGACCCGCAACTGCGAGCCCTCGGCCCACCGCACTGTGTAGGCCCTTCCGGTGAAATCCGTACTGGCGGCGGCCCCAAGGGTCATGCCGGCACCGAGATCGCGCTGCGCACCGTCGTCGATCGTGATCGTCTCCGCATTGGTGCCATCGTTGTGGGTGATGGTCAGGGTGCCGTCTTTGGTGACGAAGGCGATCCGTTGGTTGCCGCTGCCGGCGGCCACTGCGGACACCAACGATGCCACCTTCGAATCGCCGACCGGCGCGGTGCGGATCTGAATGCGGGGGGAGGTGCTGTCGCCTGAGGCGAACGCCGTGAACTCGCCGACCTGCTGTAGGTCATAGAGCAGTCCGTCGGTGGTGGCCAGATGCGGATCGCCGAACACCGAGTTGGTGGGTTTGTTCGCGGGTCCCGGTGGCGGCTGGTTCTTCTTCTTGCAGTCGTCGAAAGAGCTGTATTTGTCGAATCCAAACGGCGTTTTGTTGTAGCTCAGTCGCGGCGGCAGGCCCAACGACGCGCGGTAGGCGTTCTCAGCGCCCACCGCTCGCCACTCGGCGTAGGGGATGCCGTTGTTGCCAGTGCCGTTGGCGCTGCAGCTGTCGTCGAGCACCGAACGCGGGATGTCGTCGGCGTCGTCGGCGGCATGCTGCAGTTCGTGATAAAGCACCTCGCAAGGGCCGGCGGTGATGCCGTCCTTGGTGACGTTCTGGGTCGGATCCCAGAAGATTTGGATGCCGTCGTCGCCATCGCGGGTCTTGGTGCCCGTTCCGTCGGGGGGCACGTGCGTCGTGACGATCTTGATGGGCGGGGGTGTTTTGCTGTCGAGACGGCTCCACAACCCGGAGGGGTCGTGGTCCGCGGAATACAGCTCGCCACACTGCGCGATGCCGCCAGCGGATCCGGCATCGGCGTCGATTTCGGCGCGCGAGCGCTGCGGGACGGCCAAATAGGCGATCGCGGTGCACCCGGCCAGCAGGATCGCGAGCCGCCGCATCATGTCGTCACCTGGAATTCGGCGCTTGCGGGGGTACCGGTGATGGCACACTGCTGGGGTAGGTCGCTCCGCTGCACGCCGGTGACGGCCACCAGACGCGCCGTGACGCGGTACTTACCGGGCTGATCGAGCAGCCATGTCGTGATGCTGCCTTCGTCGACGGCTGTCTGCTGTGACGTGCTGAGGACTGGTGAGCCGTGCGCCGAGACTTCAACGTCCAACGGCACGGAGATTGACTGGCCCGCATCGACACTGCGCAGACCGAGTGCGACGACAGCTGCCATCCCGTTGAAGAGCGACTCCCGGCCCGGTCTCCCCACGACTGCCGTTCCGTCTCGCGTTACCGAAACCACTTCGATCGATCCGTCGGCGACCGAGGGTAGCGCGCAGGAGTGAGAACCGTTGTTGCGCAACATCATACTGATCTGGGGCGGTGTTCCGGCAGGATAGGTAGGTTGCGAGGTCTTCAGTTCGACACTGACCGGGGATGTTGAGGGCGACTGCGGCGAGGTCACATTGCTGTGGCCGCATCCCACGACGATCGACACGGCGGCAAGCGGGACCGCAAGCATCGGATAACGCGGCAGCGAGCCGTCCACGGGCAATCTCCTTCCGCGGACAGACTAGGGGTTTTGTGAGCGCACGGCTGCGGTTCTGCGCTACAGCACCTAGATCGCGGTGACTCGCCTGCCCTGCACGTAAACCTCGGCGATGGATGATTCCCGGATGCCCATCAGCAGCGCGAAGAGCGTCTGGTCGCGGGCCAGATCCGCGTCGCCGGATCGGACGCCGTGGCTCAGCAGGGCCTGCAATGCCGGGGTACCGGACGGGTCGATGACGACGACGTCGGCGTCCTTGCCGACGTCGAAATTGCCGAGGCGGCTCTCCATGTCGAGTGCCCGTGCACCGGCCAGGGTGCCGGTGAACAACATCTCGGCCGGATGCAGTGACACACTGTCGTTTCCGGGCTCGCTGATGTGCACCTTGAAGGCATCGCCCAGCACCCGCGGGATCAACCACTCGTCGCCTGCGCCGAAATCGGTTGCGGCGGCGATGTTGACGCCCGACGCCACCGTGCGTTTCCACGGCATGGTGCCCGAACCCAAGAACAACTGAGAGACCGGACAGTGTGCTATCGACGTTCCGGTCTCGGCCATCCGGGCCAGCTCGGCATCCTGGCAGTGCACGCTGTGGGCGAGGACGGTCCGTCTGCCCAGCAGACTCTTGCCGCCGACGGCCGACCCCGGAAGGAACTTCCCGTCGTAGGTGTCCAGGTAGGAGTTCACCTGGTATGCCTGCTTGGTTACGTCGACCTCGCCGGTGCACGGGCGGTTGTTCTCGTTGAGGTGGCTGTGCACGTAGACACCGCGGTCGCGGACCGAATCATATAGCTCACCAAGGTTTTTCAACGTCTCGGTGGTCACCGCCAGAGAGAATCGCGGCATGATCGCGACGTGCAGCAGCGC
>Ga0335074_10004101_pt1 | contig 20047 bp, 17 predicted proteins | sample Lox_Sample_23_FD_206715 | JGI IMG/M metagenome (GOLD analysis project Ga0335074, IMG submission 206715) | Soil microbial communities from Loxahatchee National Wildlife Refuge, Florida, United States - Lox_Sample_2.3 | ecosystem: Environmental > Terrestrial > Soil > Wetlands | place: USA... | reverse complement strand
GCAGGCTTCGCCGTCGCGACCCTGCTCCGCGACGATCCGTGGACTGTCGACGATGATCCCGCGCCGGCGCAGGCCGGCGAGCAGCGACTCCTGGTCGGGGAAGCTCACCATCGTGGCCACGTCGGGGCGTAACCCGATCTTGAGCCAGCGAACCCGCTCGCCGGCGATCTGGCCGTCGATCTCGAGTCGCCCTCCCCCGAATCCCGACTCGACCTCGAGCTCGAGTTCCGAGCTTGGTCCGACCACGAGCGGAGGGGAGTAGCCGCCGTGCTTCGGTAGCGGGGTGAAGAGGAAGCCTTTCAGTCCATCGGCGAGCAGCGGCCCGCCGGCGGATATCGCATAGCCGCTCGACCCGATCGCGGTACTCACGACCGCTCCATCGCCCGCGATCCGGGCATACAGGCTCCCGTCGGCGGTGACGGTCATCCGTACCTGGCCACCGCTGGAACGCACCACGGAGACGTCGTTGAGGGCGAACAGATCGCGACTCTCGTCCTGGCCGCGAGAGACCGACAATGCAGGAAAGCGCCGGGGCTGCCAATCGCCGCGGCAGAAGCGGTCGAGCGAGCGCGCTAGATCGACAACCGACACGGTGGCGAGTGCCCCCAGGCTGCCGCAGGCGATCCCCATCACCGGCCGGCCCGCCACGGCGCCCGTGCGGAGCGCGGCAAGCGTCGTGCCATCGCCGCCGATCGAGATGATCAGATCGGTTTGGTGCGGATCCCCCGGCTCAACGACGTGCCGCTGGTTGTAATTCGCAGGGGCTTGCACGAGCTCGACTCCGTGCCGTTGCGCCCACTCGCGGACCAGCCGCAACGGTCCGTCGACGCTGCGACTCGGGTGTACGACGAGACCGACCCTTCCGGGGATCTGTTCCCGAGGCGTCGTCAGCTCGAGGTCCGGCTCGGGTAGATGGAGGGTGGTGACGTCCGACACGGCCTGATCAAATCTACCTTGGCCATCTAAGTTGTTCTGAGCGATTGGATCCCGGGATGGCGGGTAGCGACGTGCCGATGAGCCTCGCCGAGACCCGGCGCGCCCCCGCGCCAACCGGATCGAAGCGGATCGACGCGGCGCGGCTGGCCGCGCTGGCCGCACGGGTGACGACCGCCGGCGGCGAACGCGAGGACCTCGAGATCGAAAACCCGGCGCTCGGCCGGCCGCTCGGCACGGTGCCGCGATGCACGGCGCAAGACGTGGAGCTAGCCGTGGAGCGGGCGGGGGCGGCCCAGGCGGCATGGGCCGGAACCGATTGGAGGGCCCGCGAGGCCCTGCTGATGCGCGTCCACGACCTGGTTCTCGACCGCCAGGACGAGCTGCTCGACGTGATCCAGCTCGAGTCGGGCAAGGCCCGCCGCCACGCCTTCGAGGAGATCCTCGACGTCGCACTCGTGGCCCGCTACTACGGCCGGTCGGCGCGCCGGCTACTGCGCACGCGGCGCCGGCGGGGAGCGCTGCCGCTCTTGACCGCCACCTGGGAGCACCAGCACCCGGTCGGGGTGGTGGGCGTGATCTCGCCCTGGAATTACCCGCTGACCCTGTCGATCAGCGACGCGATTCCGGCCATCGCCGCCGGCAACGCCGTGATCATGAAGGTCGACTCAAAGACGCCGTTCAGCGGCCTGATCGGGCTTTCGTTGCTCGAGGAGGCGGGGCTTCCAGCGGGGGTGTTGCAGGTGATCACGGGATCGGGTGCCGAGCTCGGACCCGAGCTGATCGGGCGCGTGGACTACGTGATGTTCACCGGCAGCACGACCACGGGGCGTCAGGTAGCGAGTCAGGCGGCGGAGCGACTCATTCCAAGCTCGATGGAGCTGGGGGGCAAGAACGCCATGCTCGTCCTTTCGGACGCTTCGATGGCGCGCGCGGTCGAGGGGGCCGAGCGCGCGCTGTTCTCCAACGCGGGACAGCTCTGCATCTCGATCGAGCGACTGCTTGTGCACGAGAGCATCGCCGAGGACTTCACCCGCCGTCTGGTCGAGCGGATCGGTCGCATGCGCCTGGGCGCCGGTCTGGCCTATGACTCGGATATGGGGTCGCTGATCTCCGCCGATCAGCTCGAGGCCGTGCAGTCGCACGTCGCGGACGCCGTGGCGCGCGGAGCCACCGTGCTGACGGGGGGACGGGCCCGGCCGGACGTCGGACCGTACTTCTATGAGCCCACGCTGCTAGGGAACGTGGATCCGGACATGTCCCTGTTCGCCGAGGAGACGTTCGGCCCGGTGGCGGCGGTCTCGATATTCGCTTCCGAGGAGGAGGCGGTAGCCCGGGCCAACGACAGCTGCTACGGCCTGAACTTCAGCGTGTGGACACGCGACGTGGGCCGGGGCCGGCGAGTCGCGGCGCAGCTCAAGGCCGGCACCGTCAACGTCAACGAAGGCTACGTCGCGACCTGGGGCTCGATCGACGCGCCGATGGGGGGCATGAAGGATTCCGGGCTGGGCCGGCGCCACGGCGCGGCCGGGATTCTCAAGTACACCGAATCCCAGACGGTGTCCGTACAGCGGCTTACCGGGATCACGCCACCCCCGATGATGGGCCAACGACTGTGGGCGCGACTGATGACCGTCGGCTTGAGGGTCCTAGGCCGGCTTCCGTTCGTGCGGTAGACCGTCGGCGGCGTCGGGTGCGGTCTCTATATTGGGACCCACGATGGCACCGCTCAGCGATGCGTCGCCGGTCCGGGTTGCGCTGATCGATGATGACAGCGGACTGCTCACCGTTCTCGAACGCCGGCTGGGCGCGCTGCACTGGGAAATGGAGACGCTCGCCTTCCCGCCCGATGCCGGCCATCTGGCGGCGCTCCGGCTGCACGCCCTGATCGTGAACCCCAAGCTCACCGGCCTCGACTACGTCGAGCGGGTCGCGGGGGCGCTGCCCGGGCTCGCGCTGATCGTGTGTAGCGCTCAGGTGACCGTGTCCGAGCGCGTCAAGGGCCTGCGGGCCGGGGCCGACGACTGGGTGACCAAGCCGTGCCATCCGGAGGAGCTGCTCGCGCGCATCCAGGCCGTGCTCCGCCGGCGCCGTGCCGGCGAGCTGCCGTTGGAGGAGACGACGATCGAGGCTGGCGAGCTCGCCATCCGTCCCGACCGTTATGACGCCTACGTCGGCGAGCAAGGCGCGTCGCTGTCGCGCAAGGAGTTTGAGTTGCTCCGCCAACTGGCGGCCGCGGACGGCCGCGTGCTCGAGCGCGAGGACATCTACCAGCGCGTCTGGGGCTACACGATGGCCCGGGGCGATCGGTCGGTCGACGTGTTCGTGCGCAAGCTGCGGTCCAAGCTCGAGCTCGTCTCGCCGACCTGGCGCTACGTGCACACGCACTTCGGCGTGGGCTACCGGTTCGCGCCGGAGCCGCTGGACGCCGGCGGTGACAGTGGCCCCGAGGGGAGCGGCACCGAGCGGGGAGCGTCCGGCCGCCACGCGCCCGGCGCTGACGGCGGGTCGCAGTCGCCACGCGACCGCTTCGCCGCGGTACGCTGAAGTTTGTGAACCGCACCGCGCGCAACATCCTGATTGTGCTCGCGATCGCGGCGCTCGTGGCGCTCGTTCAGGGCGGCGTCACGGCGGCCAACGTGGCCATCCAAGCTCTCAGCCTCGCCTTCCTGGGGACGATCGTCTGGTTCCTTTCGATCATCTACCGTCAGTACCGGGACACGCTGTACGGGCTGGGCGACTGGCGGCGCGCGTTGCTGTACGTGGCGCTCGGGGTCGCGACGCTGACCCTAACGGCGACATCCCGGCTGTGGGCGAGCGGGCTCGGGTCGGTGGCGTGGCTGGTGTTGCTGGCCGGCTCGATCTACGCCGTGTTCACCGTCGTCTGGTCGGCGCGCAAGTACTGAGACGCCCGGCGGCGCGTGCGGCTTCTCACGCCGCGCCGGCGCCCTCGGCGCACCGGGGGCACAGGCCCTCGAGCAGCACATGGGTTCGCTCGACCTCGAATCCCTGCTCGCGCAGCGTCACGTCGACCTGGTCGAGCTCGATGTCGCGAAGTTCACCGCACAGGGCGCAGCGGAAGTGGTGGTGGTCGGTGACGTTGGCGTCGAATAGCCGGGGGCCCGGGCCCTCGACCACGCCGAGCAGACCCGCCTCGACCAGCTCGCCGAGCGCGTGTTGCACTGTGCCGCGGGACAGCTCGGGCAGCTGGATGCGCGCCGCCTGGAACACCTCCTCCGCTTCCAGATGGGCGTTTGACGCGTCCGCGTCGACCGCGCGGGCGAACACGCCGTAGATCGCGCGGCGCTGCGAGGTGGCCCGCAAGCCACGAGCGCGCAGAAGCTGAGCGAATCCGAGGTCGGCCGGGGTGCTGGCTGGACGGGACGGCATCGAAGGACCCCTCCTCAGAGTACCGCGGCGCTCCGACCGCACGCGCGGGTTTTCGCGCGCGGCGGCACCCAGCGGCCGGCGCGCGGCGTCCGTCGGCGGTGGGGTGGGCGGGCTTGATCCAAGTTTCCGTCTGGTGAGGGTCGAAGTCCGGGTGGGGCGCGGGCCGTCTAGCGCGCTCGCGGTCTGTCCCGCGCGCTCGTGGTCTGTTGCACGCGCTCGTGGTCTGTCCCGCGCGCTCGTGGTCTGTCCTACCGCGCTCGTGTCTGCCCGGCCTCCTGCACCCGGCGGCCGTTGCTCGGCACCGGCTGCCCTCATCACCGATGCACCTCTTTCCGGTGCCGGGTTTTGTCTCATTCGCCGCCCCACGCGCGGTGAAAGCCGATTCACCCGGCTATAGCACGGGTCTCGGCACGCTCGCCCCACGCGCCGCGACGAGTGAGCAGTTTGCCGGCCTCCCCGCGCCGAGCGAGCCGTCATGTCACCGCGCTCCTACCCAACCGACCACCGCGCTCGCGAGGACGTCGGCGTCCGCGACCCAGAACCCGACGGCCCAGACCGTCGGCGCCGTCGCCTGGCCGGGATCGGGGCTACGGGCGCGCCACCGCCGGTCCTATCCTCGATCCCATGGCCCTAGTTCCCGCCGACCGCCGTCGAGAGTTGCCCGACGAGCCCGGCGTGTACCTGTTCCGAGACACGAGCGGCAAGGTGATCTACGTGGGCAAGGCCGTATCGATCCGCAAGCGGGTGGCGTCCCACTTCAGCAATCCGAGCACCCGGGGCGGCCGCGACCTCCTGGACATGATCGACCAGATCGAGGCGCTCGTCGTTAACAACGAGGCCGAGGCGCTGCTCGCCGAGCAGAACTTCATCAAGCAGTACAAGCCGCGCTTCAACATCCGCCTGCGCGACGACAAGTCCTATCCGTACATCGCGATCTCGCTGGACGAGGACTTCCCGCGGGTGTACTTCACGCGCGAGCGCCATCGCCGCGACCGCGCCTACTTCGGCCCGTACAGCAACGCCAAGCGGGTGCGCTCAACGCTTGAGGTGCTTGGCAAGGTGTTCTTGTTCCGCTCCTGCGAAGGGCCCGAGCCGGGCCGGCGCAGCGGCTCGCCGTGCTTGGACTACTACATCAAGCGCTGCGAGGCACCCTGCGTCGGGTACGTCAGTCGTGAGGACTACCGCCGCGGGATCCAGGGCGTGATCGACTTCCTGTCCGGCCGCTACCGCGAGATCGAGCGTTCGCTCGAGCGTTCGATGCGCGAGGCGGCGGCCGAGCAGCGCTTCGAGGACGCCGCCCGCGAGCGCAACCGCCTGCGCGCGGTGCACTCGCTGCTCGAGCGCCAGCGAGTGGCGAACGAGTCGACCGGGACACTCGATGCGATCGCGGTCGCCGTGCACGAGGGCGAGGCCAACGCCCAGGTCTTCCAGGTGCGCGACGGCGTGCTGTCCGATCGCCAGAGCTTCTACCTCGACAACGAGGCGGGTGGCGGGATCGGCGAGGTCGCCGAGGCTTTCATCCTCCAGTACTACGCGAGCACGATGATGGTCCCGCCGCTGCTCGTCGTCCAGCGTGAGGTCGCGGGGTCCGCGCCGGTGCTGGCCGAGGCACTCAGCGCGCGGCGTGACGGGTCGGTCGAGATCCGCGCCGCCGAGCGCGGCGACAAGCGGCGGATCCTCGAGCTGGCCGAGCGGAACGCGCGGCTGGCCCTCGACCAGGAGCGTCTGCGCTCAGAGCGCCGGCGCCAGCAGCGGGTCGAGGCGCTCGACGGCTTGCAGCAGGCGCTCGGGCTCGACACGCTGCCGCTGCGGATCGAGTGCTTCGACATCTCCACGTTGATGGGGACCAACACGGTGGCGTCGATGGTGGTGTTCGAGGGCGGGGCGCCCAAGAAGTCCGACTACCGGCGGTTCAAGATCCGGGGCGATTTCGCCCAGCGCAACGGCGCCGGCGAGACCGGCGCCGGCGAGACCGGCGCCGGCGAGACCGGGGCTGGCGGGAACGGCGCCGAGGCGAACGGCGGCGCGTTCACGATCGGCGAACCCGACGACTTCGCGGCGATGGAGGAGGTGCTCTCGCGCCGGTTGGCCCAGTGGGAGCGCCAGCACGACCTCTCTCCCCACGACAAAGACTTCGACCCGAGCTTCGCGGCGCTGCCCAACGTGGTGGTGATCGACGGGGGCAAGGGCCAGCTGTCGGCCGGTCTCCGCGCCTTGCAAGGTTTTCGCGCGCGGGGCGTGGTGGTGATCTCGCTGGCCAAACGGATCGAAGAGGTGTTCACGCCGGGAGCGAGCGCGCCGTTGCGCCTGGCACACGACACGGTCGAGCTCCAGTTGCTCCAGCGCGTGCGCGACGAGGCGCACCGATTCGCGATCACCCACCACCGCATCCGGCGCGACCGCGCGATGACCGCGTCGATCCTCGACGAGCTGCCGGGTGTGGGGCCGGCGCGCAAGCGGGCGCTGCTCACTCACTTTGGCTCGCCCGACGCGATCCTCGCCGCCTCGCGCGAGGAGCTCGAGGCGGTGCCGGGCATCCCGGGCAAGCTCGCCCGCGAGGTCTACCGCGAGCTGCACAAGACCGGCGTTTAGCGGATTAGGAGAGCCGCGCTGTAGGCCGGCATCTCGATCGAGTACCAGCCCAGGAGCTGGGATACGGGTTCCAGGGTGGGGGCGGCGAGCTGGCCGGTGCCCGTCTCGAGGCCGAAGGTTTGACCGCCCAGCGTGACCCCGGCGGTGGCCGTGGCCGTGGGCGCGCGCAGCCACTCGAGCTCGGCCGGGGCCGAAGTCGGCGGCAGCTGGAGCTCGACCCGGTGCGGACTCGAGTCCTGGTTGATCAGCGCCACCCGCGTATGCCCGTCGGGCGCGAGCGTGGCCCACACCTTGACCGGGCCGGCCGGCGCGTCTACGGGGAGCAGCCGGGCGCCCGTCGGGAACGCCTGGGAGAACATCAGCATCCCGTAGTAGTCGGGGTGCACGAACGCCTGCCAGCCGCCTGCGGACGCGCGGCGGAACGTGAACAGTTCGTAACCGGCGCCGGGCAGCGAGTGCACGTTGACGCCGTCCACGCCGACACTCGCCATGTTGAACAGGGTGTCAAGCATCCACAGGGCGGACGCGAACGTGTTGCTCACCCCCGTGCGGCTGAGGCACCCGGCGAGCGCGGCCGAGTTCAGCTCATCGACGCGGAACTGGAGACCGTGACTGTGCGCGAGCGCCACATACGGCGCGAGTGCTTGCGCCAGCCCGGCCGACGAACGGTCACTCAAGAGGTGCGCCACCGACGGGTACAACGGCGAGCTCGGGTTCATGAAGCATCCCTCGAGCGCGTAGCGATGGACGGTGGCAATGCGCAGCCGCGGGGCCGCGTCGAGGAGCTCCGGGAGGCCGGACAGCCAGGGCAGCTCGGCGGCGGCCGGACCGGCCAGTGGCATGGGGGGGAGCACCGCGCCCCAGCGCTTGACCTCGGCAATGTAAGAGTTCAGGTTGTAACCGGTGCCCCGGGCGTACACGGCGTGGTGACCGGTCCCGTACCAGGGAAACAACCCGTACACATCGGGCTCATTGCCGAGCTCGAACGCGTCGATGTAGCTCGGGCCGATCCCGCGCAGGAGCGCTGACGCCTCGGCGCTGGACAGGCGAGGCCGCCCCGCGGCAAGGTTGATGCCCAGGATCAGCTTGGCCGGGACGGCGCTCGCGAGCGCCCGGGCGCTGGCCAGCCACGCGGGCGTGAGCGAGTAACGGACCCCGGCGGGCGGCGTCATGCCGGGAACCGGCCACCAGGTCGCGTCGGTGCTGTCGCCGCCGATCCGGAGCACGAGCGGCTGGCCGGGCGCCGGCGCCAGGTTGCGCAGCAGCTGGACGAAGACCGGGTCGAGCGAACCGGCGTCCGCTCCGGTGTACGCATCGAGCGCGGTGTATTCGAGCGAGAGGCCGAGGAAGCCCGCGGGAAGGGGCGTCCCCGATGGGCCCTGGTCGACGGTTGCGTAGACGGTGGACGGGTCGCTCGGGTCGCTCGGGTCGCCGCCCTGGGCGGCCGTGGGCCGCGCTCGCGCTGCATCGCGTGCGGGCTTCCCCCCGGTGGTGAGGAGCCACGTCGCCGCCCCTAGGGCAAGGAGCGTCAGCGCGGTTGCGATCGTGGTCTTCGCACGCCACCGCACAGGCTCATCGTGCCACACCGCCAAACAATCCACACACCGCCGGCCCGCGTCCGCTTGACCCGTCAAGCTTCCTAACATGGAAGCCACGCCCGTGGATGGAGTGGACCAAGAAACCGTGACTTCCGACGAGGCCGGCACGGTGTCGGCCCTGACGGACCTGGTCATCATCACGGGTTTCTCGGGCGCCGGGAAATCAACCGCCATGGCCGCCTTCGAGGACGAGGGCTACTTCTGCGTGGACAACCTGCCCTCGGAGATGATCCGCTCGCTGGTCGAGTTGTTCATGCACACCGGCTCGAAGGTGCGGCGCGCGGCGGTGGTGTCGGACGTCCGCGGCGGTACGTACTTCGAGGGATTTGCCACGATGCTCGACGGTCTCCGCGCCACCGGGGTCAAACACCGCGTGCTGTTCCTCGATGCGGACGAGCAGGCGCTGCTCACCCGCTACAAGGAGACTCGCCGGCGCCACCCGCTGGCCCCCACCGGTAGCGTGACCGAAGGCATCGCCCGCGAGCGCGATCTGCTGCTGCCGTTGCGTGGCCGGGCCGATGTGGTGATCGACACGAGCGGCCTGACGGCGGCGATGCTGCGCCGCAAGCTCGCCGACGAGCTCCTTCCCAGCCGCACCCCCGGCCGCCTCGCGGTCACGTTCCAGAGCTTCGGCTTCAAGTACGGCCCCACCCGCGATCCCGACCTCCTGCTCGACGTCCGCTTCCTTCCCAACCCCCACTACGAGCCCGCACTGCGGCCGCTGACCGGCGCGGATCGCCGGATCGTCGAGTTCATCAACCGCGATGGGGAGCTCGACGCCTTCTATGCGCGGCTGCACCCGCTGTTCGACTACCTGCTCCCGCAGTACCTCGCCGAAGGCAAGGCGCACCTGGTCGCGGCGATCGGTTGCACCGGCGGGCGGCACCGTTCCGTGGCTATCGCCGAGCATCTGGCGGCCCGATACGACCCCGAGGCCGAGTATCTCGTGCACGTGAGCCACCGCGATGTCGGCCGTCCGGCGTGATCGATCACATCGGATTCGAGGTGAGCGATCTGGCGCGTTCAGCGCGCTTCTATGACGCGGTGCTGTACCCGCTCGGGGCCCGGCGCCTGGTCCAGTCCGAGCACGTGGTCGCCTACGGGATCAACGCGCCTCAGGTGTGGATCGTGACGAGGGGTCGCACGCCCGGGCCGGGTTACGGCCACGTCGCGCTTCAGGCGACCGGCAAGGCCGCCGTCGACGCCGCGTACGCGGGTGGATTGGCCAACGGCGGGACCGACGACGGCCCTCCCGGCCTGCGCCGGCAGTACGACGAGCGGCACTACGCCGCGTACCTGCGCGATCCAGACGGCTTGCGGGTAGAGGTCGTGTCACGAAGATGACCCGCGGCCCGATCATCTAGCCTTCGGCCTGGCCGGCGCACCGTCGGCGTTTCTTTTGAAGTCGGTCGACCAAGGAGGTTGCGCGCATGGCGGTACGCGTCGGGATCAACGGCTTCGGTCGGATCGGTCGCAACGTCTTCCGCGCCGCCTACGAGAAGAACGCCGACATCGAATGGGTTGCCGCGAACGACATCGGGGACCCGAAGACATTCGCGCACCTGCTCAAATACGACTCGAACTACGGGCCGTTTCCCGGAGCCGTGGAGGAGACCGCGACCGGGATCCGGGTCGATGGTAAGGAGATCCGCTTCCTGAACGAAAAGGATCCGGCCAGGCTGCCCTGGGCGGACCTGGGCGCCGAGGTCGTGATCGAGTCGACCGGCCTGTTCACCGATCGCGAGAACGCCTCCAAGCACCTCGAGGCGGGCGCCAAGAAGGTCCTGATCTCGGCTCCGGCCACCGAGCCCGATGTGACCGTCGCGCTCGGCGTCAACTTCGAGCAGGTCTACGACCGCGAGAAGCACAACGTGATCTCGAACGCCTCGTGCACCACCAACTGCCTGGCCCCGATCGCCAAGGTTCTGGTCGACACGGTGGGGATCAAGCACGGCCTGATGACGACCATCCACGCCTACACCGCCGACCAGCGGCTCCAGGACATGCCCCACCGCGACCTGCGACGGGCGCGCGCGGCGGCGATCAACCTGATCCCGGCCTCGACGGGCGCGGCCAAGGCGATCGGGCTCGTCATCCCAGATCTGAACGGCAAGCTGAACGGCTTTGCGGTCCGGGCTCCGGTTCCGACCGGGAGCGTCGTCGACCTGACCGTGGAGGCCAACCGCGAGACCAGCGTCGAGGAACTCAACCAGGCGATGAAGTCCGCGGCCGAGGGCCCGATGAAGGGCATCCTCGAATACACCGAGGACCCGATCGTCTCCACCGACATCGTCAAGAACCCTGCTTCATCGATCCTCGACTCACTGCTTACCGCGGTGATGGACGGGACCATGGTCAAGCTCGTGTCCTGGTACGACAACGAGTGGGGCTACTCCAACCGAGTCGTCGACGTGGCCCAGAAGCTGTTGTGAAGACGCTGCGGGACCTGGGAGACCTGGGAGGCAAGCGAGTGCTGGTCAGAGTGGACTTCAACGTCCCGCTCCAGGACGGAGTGGTGGCCGACGACACGCGGATCCGCGCCGCGCTGCCGACGCTCGAGGAGCTGCGCCGGCGCGGGGGCCGGCTCGTGCTTGTCTCCCACCTCGGGCGGCCCAAAGATCGCGAGCCGGGGCTGTCGCTCGCGCCGGTCGCGCAGCGGCTCGGCGAGCTGCTCGATGCGCCCGTGAAGCTGGCGCCCGCGGTGGTGGGCGACGACACTTCTCGCGCCGTGGACGAGCTGAGCCCGGGCGAGGTGCTGCTGCTCGAGAACGTCCGCTACGAGCCCGGCGAGACCAAGAACGATCCTGACTTGGCCGGCGCGCTGGCGTCTCTCGCGGATGTGTACGTCGACGACGCGTTCGGCGCCGCCCACCGGGCCCACGCCTCAACTGACGGGGTGGCGCGACTCGTCGAGGAGCGGGCGGCGGGGCTGCTGCTCGAGCGCGAGGTGGGCACGCTGATGGAACTGCTCGAGAACCCGGCACGGCCGCTCGTATCGGTGCTCGGCGGCGCCAAGGTGTCCGACAAGATCGCGGTCATCGAACGCTTCCTCGAGGTGGCGGACACGATCCTGATCGGCGGGGCGATGGCCTTCCCGTTCCTCGCCGCGCAGGGTCACTCAGTTGGGGACTCGCTGTGCGCCGCCGAAGACGTCGAGCTGGCGCGCCAAGCCCTCGGGCCCGGCGCGGGGAAGCTGAAGTTGCCCGTCGATCTCGTGATCGGCGACCGCTTTGCCCAGGATGCCGAGGTGCGGGCACTCGAAAGCGTCGATGTCCCCGACGGCTGGATGGGGCTCGACATCGGTCCACGGACCGGCGAGCTCTACGCCTCGATCATCGATCAGGCCGGGACCGTGTTCTGGAACGGACCGATGGGCGCGTTCGAGCTGGCGCCGTTCGCGGCCGGGACGCTTGCCGTGGCCGAGGCCGTGGCCTCGGCGCCGGGAACGACGGTGGTCGGCGGTGGCGACTCGGCGGCGGCCCTCCAGCGGTTCGGTCTCGCCGATGCGGTGACCCACCTGTCGACCGGCGGGGGAGCAACACTCGAGCTGATTGAGGGCAGGCAGCTGCCCGGAGTGGAGGCCTTGACATGAGCGCCACCGGGACCGGGCGCAGACCATTCATCGCGGGCAACTGGAAGATGTACAAGACGGTCAGCGAGGCCGAGGCGTTCATATCGGCGCTGCTGCCGCGGGTGTCCTCAGTGCAGGACATAGACGTGGCGATCTGCCCCCCATACCTCGATCTGCAGGCGATGGTCGACTCGACCCGTGGCTCGGTGGTGCAGGTCTACGCCCAGAACATGCACCACGCGCCCGAGGGGGCGTTCACGGGCGAAGTGTCGGCTCCGATGCTCGTCGAGATAGGGGTCCAGGGCGTGATCCTCGGGCATTCCGAGCGGCGCGAGATGTTCGGAGAGACCGACCGCGCGCTTCAACTGAAGGTGCCCGCGGCACTCGCCGCCGGGCTCGTCCCGATCCTGTGCGTGGGGGAGACCGAGGAGGAGCGCGAGGCGGGCGACACCGAGCGCAAGCTCCGCCACCAGGTACAGGAGGACCTGGCCCGGGTCGAGACCGACCGGCTCGGAGGCGTGGTGATCGCCTACGAGCCGATCTGGGCGATCGGGTCCGGACGGGTGGCCACGGCGGATCAGGCCCAGGAGGCGCTCGGGTTCATCCGCGCTCTGGTCGCTGATCGCTCGCGCGAGCAGGCCGAGCGAACCCGGGTTCTGTACGGCGGCAGCGTCAAGGTCGACAACTGCTCCGAGCTCCTGTCGGTGCCCGACGCCGATGGCGCGCTCATCGGTGGCGCCAGCCTCGATCCGGAATCGTTCGCGGCGATCGTCGACGCGGCCGCCGCGGCGCGCGCGCGCTGATGGCGGACCTGCCCGCCGGTCCGTCCGAGCTGCCCTCACGCTCGTGTGCGCTGGTCGTGCTCGACGGTTGGGGGCTGGCGCCGGACGGCCCGGGCAACGCGATCTCTCTCGCCCACACACCCGTATTCGACGAGCTCTGGTCCTCCTATCCCCACGCCCAACTGATCGCCAGCGGGCGGGCGGTCGGGCTGCCCGACGGGCAGATGGGCAACTCCGAGGTCGGGCACATGAACCTGGGCGCCGGCGCCGTGGTGATGCAGGACCTGACCCGGATCGACGAGGCCGCGACGAACGGCGGGTTCGACTCGAATCCCGTGCTACGGGCGGCGTTCTCGCACGCGGAGCGGGTGCATCTGATCGGGCTGGTGTCGGACGGGGGAGTCCATTCCGGCTGGAGCCACATCGAGGCGCTCATCCGTATGGGCGCGTCGATGGAGGTCCCCGATCTGGTGCTGCACGCCTTCACCGACGGGCGCGACACGCTGCCGCATTCGGGTGCCGGCTATCTGGAGACCGTGCAGGAGTGGATGGCCGACGCCGGCGCCGGCCGGATCGGCACCGTCGTGGGCCGTTACTGGGCCATGGACCGCGATCGTCGGTGGGACCGGACCCAGCGGGCCTACGACCTGCTCGTGCACGGTCGCGCCGAGCAGCGGGCTTCATCCGGTGCGCAGGCGGCGCGCGAGGCCTACCAGCGCGGCGAGACCGACGAATTCATCACCCCAGTGCTCGTGGGTGACTCGGAGGCGCGGATCCGTCCCGGAGATTCCGTGATCGCCTTCAACTTCCGGCCGGATCGTATGCGCCAGATCACCTTGGCCCTGGCCGATCCCGATTTTGCCGAGATCGACCGGGGCGGCGCTGAGGCGATCCCGCGGTACACGACCATGACGCAGTACGAGGAGGACTGGGGGTACCCGGTGGCGTTTGCGCCCGAGCGCGTCTCGGTGACGCTTCCAGCCGTCGTGGCCGAGCATCACGCGCGCCAGCTGCACGTGGCCGAGACCGAAAAGTACGCCCACGTCACCTACTTCTTCAGCTCCGGGGTCGAGCAGCCGTTCGCTGGCGAGCGCCGAGAGCTCGTCGACTCACCGCGTGACGTTCCCACCTACGACCACAAGCCACAGATGAGCGCGCCGGAAGCCGCCGAGGCGTTCGTCCGCGCCTGGCGCGAGGAGTCGCCGTCGTTCGGGATCATCAACTTCGCCAACGCGGACATGGTCGGGCACACCGGCGTGATCGACGCCGCGGTTCGCGCGGTCGAGACCGTGGATCGCTGTCTGGGCGAGGTCGTGGCCGCCGTCCACGACTCCGGCGGAGCGTGCGTGATCAGCGCCGACCACGGCAACTCCGACCACATGCTCGAGGAGGACGGTAGTCCGAACACCGCGCACTCGCTCAACCCGGTGCCATTAATCGTCACCGTAACCGGGGCGTCGCTGCGCGAGGAGGGGATCCTGGCCGACGTCGCGCCAACCGTGCTTCAGATCCTGGGATACGAGCAGCCGTCGGCGATGACCGGGCGCTCGATGATCGCCGACCCGGACTAATTGGGGCCGCCTACGGCGGCATCCGTGGGGCCAGGGCCGCCCGTCCGGACCGGCCGCTTAGGCCCCGAGGTGGCCGCTGGCCAGGAACTGCGCCATCGCCTCGTGGGTCTCGCGAGGACGCTCGAGCTGAGGGACGTGACCGCACTCGAGCTCGAGGTGCTGCGCTGATGGGAGCTCCACGCGCACGTGGCGTTCGAACCCGATCGGCACGATGTTGTCCTTGCGCCCCCAGACAAAGAGGGCCTCCGGTTCGAGCTTGCCGAGCCGGGTCCACAGCCCGTTTGGGCCACGCGGCTCTTCGAGGTAGATGTTGCGGGCGGCGGCATAGAAAGCGGCGCGGCCGAGCGGCGACAGGTACGAGCGCATGAACTCGTCGATGCCGGCGGCCGTCCACTCCTGGTCAGAGCCCGGCACGACCTGCTTGACGATCATCTCGATGAGCGGCCGCGGCGCCGGCTGGAAGACGCCCAGCTGGGTGGGGACCCAGCGCAGGTAGGGCGCCCATGGACGTGACTTGAGCCACGACATCGAGGGCGCGAGCAGGACGAGGCGGCGGACGCGGTCCTGGTGGCTGAGACCGAGCTCGAGCGCGACGCGGCCGCCCATGCTGTTGCCGACCACGTGGGCGGAGTCGAGCTCGAGCGCGTCGAGCAGGGCGACCATCGCGCGGGCGAAGAACTTGGTGTCATAGGCGGCGAACAAGGGCTTGTCCGAGTCCCCGAAGCCGGGCAGATCGACGCCGATCGCGCGGTAGGAGGGGGTGAGCGCGTCGAGCGTGGGGAGGAAGGAGGCCTTGGTCGCGCCGAGACCGTGGAGCATCAGGACCGGCTCGCCCGTCCCGGCCTCGATCGTCGAGATGCCGCCCGCGGCGGTGTCGACCTGGCGGATCCGTAGTCGGCCCTCGCCGTCCCCCTCGCTCAGCGGGAGCGCCGTGGCCGCGAGAAAGCCGACGCCGAGGTGCAGATCGCGTCTGACCTTGAGGCGTCCCTGGCGGAACGCCTTCATCCCACCGCGCACGTCTTCGCTGATCTGGCTCCAGGTTTCCGCGTCAGCGCTGAGCGTCGCGTCGGGGCTGTGCCGGGGCCGCTCGAGGCGTGCTTCGCCGTCCTCGATCACGACGTCCTGGGTGGCGAAGTCGCCGGTTCGCGGGGCGGAGTCGCCGCTCTGGATCCGGATCCGAACCGACGGCCGTCCTACGTCGAACACCGCAGGGTCGTAGCGAGCGACGAGACGCGCGAGCGCGCCCGCGTGTTCCTCGCCCGGTCGTTCGGTGGCCTCAACCGCGTCCATGTAGTCCTCCCCGTTTCCGTTCGCGTGTGCTCGTAATCAAGTATCCAGCCCGTCTGCGAGTGAGGTCGCGCACACACCGACGCTTCGGACGGACGCACTATACTTGACACGAGACGACTTAGATTTCATAATGATCTTGTCGTATGATTCTCACGAAAGAGGAAGGTTGAGATGGCATTGATTCGATGGGAGCCCGCTCGCGAGCTCCAGAGCATGCAGAGCGAGATGAACCGCCTGTTCGGCACGTTCTTCGACTCCCCGACCCCGCGCAACGGCGTTCGTACCTCGCCGCGTCGCTGGATTCCCGCGATGGACGTGGTGGAGACCGACGATCACTACGTTCTGCGGACTGACCTGCCCGGCCTGTCCGAGGGCGATGTGAACGTCGAGCTCGAGGACAACGTGCTGACGATCTCCGGCAAGCGCTCGACCGAGCGCGAGGAGCGCAAGAACGGCTACCACCGTGTCGAGCGGTCCTCCGGCTCGTTCTCCCGTTCGGTGACCCTGCCCGAGGGCGTGGACGCCGACGGCATCCAGGCGAACTTCGACAAGGGCGTGCTCGAGGTGAAGGTCGCCAAGCCGGAGCAGATCAAGCCGCGCAAGGTGGCGATCACCGTTGGCTCCGCCCCCGCTGCTGCCGAGACCATCGAGGCCGGCGAGCAGCAGGACGATTCGACTCCGTCCGAGTCGTAGTCCGTCAGTCAAATCCTGCGGGACGGCCGGTTTTCCCCGGGCTTAGGGAAAATCGGCCGTTCGCATGTTTACGGTCGGAACTCGAGACTCGAACTCTCTGGCCCGCACGGGCACGCTGCGGTTGGCGCACGGCGACGTGCGGACGCCGGCGTTCGTGCCGCTGGCCACGCGCGGCGCGGTCAAGACGCTCTTGCCCGACGACGTGTCGTCGCTCGGCTACGAGCTGATCCTCGGTAACACGTTCCACCTGCTCTTGTCGCCGGGCCCGGAGCTCGTCCGCGAGCTCGGCGGTCTGCACCGGTTCATGCGCTGGGACCGACCGATCATCACCGACTCGGGCGGCTTCCAGGTGTTCTCGATGGGGCATGGGGGGGTGGCCGACGAGATCAAGGCCCGCCCACCCCGGCGACGCGCCGGGGCCGACAGCGCCGGCGCGATCCTGTCGATCGACGAGGAGGGCGTTCGCTTCCGCTCCTACGTGGACGGTGACGAGCGGTTCCTTTCGCCGGAGGGGTCGATGTCCGTCCAAGCCGCCCTCGGGTCGGACATCGCGCTCGTGTTCGACGAGTGCACGCCCTTCCACGTCTCACGCGAGTACACCGAGCGCTCGACGGAGCGCACCCACCGGTGGCTCGAGCGCTGCCTTCGCTGGCACGCGGATCACGTGCCGCCGGATTCGCAGGCGGTGTACGGGATCGTCCAGGGCGGGGTCGAGCCCGATCTGCGGCGGGCATCGGCTGCGTTCGTGGCCGCCAGCGCGTGCGACGGGATCGCGATCGGCGGCTCGCTCGGGCGCGAGAAGGCCCAGATGCACGAGGTGGTCTCCTGGACCACGAGCGAGCTCGAGCGGCTCGCGCCGGACCGTCCGCGCCACCTGCTCGGGATCGGCGACGTCGATGATCTGATCGCCGGCGTCGAGCTGGGGATCGACACGTTCGACTGCGCCCTTCCCACGCGACTTGGGCGCCACGGCGTCGCCCTGGTCCCCGATCCCGGCGCCGGCTGGCGGGTCGACCTGGTCAAGGGACGCTGGCGCCAGGCGGACGAGCCGATCCTCGACGGGTGCGGGTGTCCGGCCTGCCGGGGCGCCTTCTCGCGGGCATATCTGCACTACCTGCTGCGCGCCGGCGAGATCACCGCGCTGCGGCTGGTCACGCTGCACAACCTGTGGTTCATCGCCCGCCTGATGGACGACCTGCGGGCGGGTGTGGACGCGGGTCGCCTGCCCGCGGTCGCGGTGGCGCTGCGCGGTGGCGCCGCCCCGGGGGCGGGGTGCAAAACGCCCGGAACCGACCCGGCCGTCGAAACTTCCGGCACGTAAGCGCCTGACAGGCGCTTATGTCGCGGAGGCGGCGGAACGCGGGGCGTGGGCGCTACTTCGTGTACTGATTGACGAGGTTCTGGAACTGCTTAACCGCGTCGCCCGTGTCGTGGGCGATCACGCGGCGGAAGTGCACGACGTTGTTCGAGGTGCTGGCCGAGATCGTCACGGCCACCGCGACGGCCGCCACGAACAGGATCACAACCGCGAGGAAGACGAAGAACCGCCGGGCCGCGCGCGAGCCGCCGGAGCGCTCGGCGGCGGTCCGCTGAGTCTCGGGTGGCCCGTAGTCGGCCGTGCTCGGCGGGTAGACCGGCCGGCGGGGCTCGATCTGGCGGACGCGGGCCGGCGCGTTTGCGCTCGTCGCCGCGGTGCGGGGCGCGACCCGCGTCTGAGCCGTCGGCGCCGAGCTTCCGGACAGAACGCGCGTCGCCGCCGTGCCGCCCAGTCGCTTGGTCCGCGCCGTTTCATAGCCGGCGGGCTCGATCCCGCGCGCCCCGTTGGCGACCGCCTCGGCGAGCAGCATCGCGTTGGCCGGGCGCTCCTCCTGGTCCAGGGAAAGCGCCAGGTCGATCGCCCTGGCCAGCTCGCGCGGCACGCCGGGATTGAGCGCGTCGACCGGCGTCGGCGGGTCGCGCTGCTGCTTGATCGCGAGCTCCGACAAGGAGCTGGCCTCGTAGGGCAGACGGCCGGTCAGCAGCTGATAGGAGACGACGCCCAGCGAGTACAGGTCGGCGCGCGGTCCCGCCTCCTCGCCCCGCGCCTGCTCCGGGGCCAGGTAGGCCGCGGTGCCGAGCACCGAGCCGACCTGCGTGATGCTCGACTGATCGGTGGCCCGGGCGATACCGAAGTCAGCCAGCTTGACCACATCGGAATCCGATACGAGCAGGTTGCCCGGCTTGACGTCGCGATGCACCACGCCGTTTCGGTGCGCGTAGTCGAGGCCGCGGCAGGCCTGGGTGATGACGTCGACCGCCTGGTCGACCTCCATCGGGCCGTGGTCGCGGAGCAGTTCGGCGCAGGAGTGCCCCGACACGTGCTCCATCACGATGAAGTGCTGGCGCTGGCGCTCATCGAAGCCGAAGTCGAAGACCTGAACGATGTTCGGGTGCACCAGCCGGGCGGCGGCGAGCGCCTCGCGGCGGAAACGCGAGACGAAGGTCGGGTCGTCGGCCAGGTGCTCGGCCAGCAGCTTGATCGCCACGTAGCGCTCGAGGCGCTGGTCGAAGGCCAGCTGCACGGTGGACATCCCGCCGACGCCGAGGCGGCCCTCGATCCGGTACCGGTCGACGATCATTGCGCCGTTAGTCATCCGCCAGTCACGGGTCCGATGGGGTTGCCATTCTCGGGGCCTGTTCCGCCGCTGTTGCCGTTGCCGCCGCCCCCGGTCGTCGTGGTCCCCCCAATCCCAACGCCGCCAGTGGTCGTAGAAGTAGTACCCGTGTTGGTCGGCGTGGTTGCGGTCCCAGACGTGGTCGTCGTGCTGGTCGTCGTCGTGGTGGGGGTGGTGGTGGACGTGGAGGTGCTCGTCGAGGTCGACGTCGAGGTGGTGCTCGCGGTCGTCGACGCGGTGGTCGTCGGCGTCGAGGCCGTCGTCGCGGCGTGCTGGCGGCAGTCCGTCTGGGCGAGCTGTGAGATCGTGCTGGCCGCCTGGCTCAGGTTGCTGCGCAGGGTCGAGTTGACCGTCACCGGAAGCGTCTGGACGTCGCCTGAGAGGATCGCGCTGGCGTTGACCGCGGCGCCGCAGTTGCCAGCTTGCACGGCGGAGGACACGGCATCGGCCTGACTGCTCAGAGCGTTGGATTGGTCTCCCGAGAGCAGGCCGGAGCCGCCGCCGCAGGCGACGACGAACGACGCGGCGAACCCGAGCCCGGCCGCGAGGATGGCGCGTGGCGCGTAGCGCATGCGCGGCCTGACTTTAGAGGGTCAGGTGGTTGCCTTTGGGTTAGAGGCCTTGTGAGCGCTCACTGCCCGAAGGCGAGGCGCTCGGCCAGCGAGTCGGGAAGTCGCGCCGCCCGAATCGCCGCGGCCGCCCCCGCGATGTCGTATTCCGTCCGGCGGTAGACCGCCTCCCAGCTCTCCACGTCGAGCTCCAGCCAGGCCGCGCGGGGATCGCCGTCCCGGGGCTGGCCGACACTCCCCGGGTTGATCAGCCACTCGCCCTGGGCCAGATCGAGCTGCTCTTCCGGCCCCCGGGTCTGGCCGGTGGCCGATTGCCCGTCGGACCGCGAGAACGACAGTGCCACGTGGGAGTGGCCGATCAGGCACACGCGGTGGGTCTGGACGTCGAGGCACAGCTCGGCCTG
>Ga0335074_10004100_pt1 | contig 20052 bp, 11 predicted proteins | sample Lox_Sample_23_FD_206715 | JGI IMG/M metagenome (GOLD analysis project Ga0335074, IMG submission 206715) | Soil microbial communities from Loxahatchee National Wildlife Refuge, Florida, United States - Lox_Sample_2.3 | ecosystem: Environmental > Terrestrial > Soil > Wetlands | place: USA... | reverse complement strand
GGATTATGGACTTCACCTTCCGCTGCGTGATCCTAAGAGGCGAAATGTTCCGTATATCAACGACTGCCACCATTGCCGGAATAGCCATGATCGGCGCCGCCTTGGCGGCGTGCGGGCCGACGAATACGAGCCAGCAGTGCAATCCGATCCAGACCTTGTCCAACTGGAGCGGCTACTACCAGGCCTGCGAGAATTCTTCAGACACATACTTCAAGCTGAGTAATAGCACTGGTTACGACGTGTTCTATCTTGACGTCCCTGCCGGAGACGCTGTTCCGTATCTGCACGTAGTACCGCCAGGCGGCAGCGGGCTGGACGACCTGGTCGAGCAAACGGAGTTCCCGGAGTCCTCGGGTACAACATATGCGGTCGTGCCTCCGAATGGCACGCTCATAGCGCAATCCAATGGTGCCCCGATTCACCTGATGATCGCCATCGATGCCAGCGCCACGACCGAGAATGTCGCCGCGCTTGGCCTCGCCGACGTCATCAAAGACCGGGTCGATCCCAGTGAGGCTGAAGCCGAGGCGATCGTCGAATGCGCTGACTACGCCAGGAGCATCACCACCGTCAACTCGTCTGACCTCAACTCCGAGGAGTTTTGGGACTCCTTCCAGGGCGCCACGGCCTGCTCGGATGCCTACCACTCGGCGGCCGTGGCACTGGGCGTCAACGGCGACGATGAGGGATCTGATGACGACGGCGCCCTGGGAGACCTCGAGGATTCCACCAAGGACTTCTTCGAAGAGGTCCTGCCAAAGCTCGCGGAACTTTTCTCCGGCGACCTGATCCGCTAGCGCCTCCCCGGTGTCGTTATCAAACATGTCCGACGGACCTTTAAGCCGGAGTCGTACAGACTGGAGGGGTGATACGTCTCATCGAACCGCCGCGGCTGGTCTGGCCGACTCAGGAAGTCAGGGTGTCCTACCTGGTGGGAGAGCAGGCCGATTGCGTGCTGCGGGGCACGCCGACGCAGTGGCTCGAGGAAGCCAGCGAGGATTTCGCCGGGTACGTGGCTGCCAGGCGCGGGGTCCACGTCCGCTGGGATGTGCCAACGACGATCTTCTGGTACGTCTCAGGTGAGTACTACCTGGGAACGCTCGTCGTCCGGCATCAGCTCACCCCTGAACTGGCCGAGGCAGGCGGCCATGTCGGGTATCACGTGGTGGCGCCGTGGCAGCGGCAGGGTCACGCGACCCGGATGCTGGCCGAGGGACTTGAGCAGTGCCGGCAGCTTGGGCTTGGACGGGTTCTGCTGACATGCGACCGCGAGAACGAGCCATCGCGCCGGGTGATCCTCGCCAACGGCGGCGTGCCGGACGGTCGCCGAGGCGACGAAGACCGCTTCTGGATCACTCTCATTCCTGACATGCCGCGCTGACCTCGCGACTCACGATGTGTCGCAGGGCGATGCGGCGTGGATCAGGCGCTCGATGTCCGCGCCAAATGGCCGGTCGGCGTTGATGGGGCCGATGACCTCGGAGAGCCAGGTCAGGGCAGGCTCGCATCCTGGCGGCGGTCGGTATTCGGACAATTGGCTGGCCTGATAGGCGGTGAGCAGTTCGCAGGCGGTGACGGCGCGTGCGTGGCGCAGCGCGGTCCTTAGCTTGCCGGCTGCTTCCCAGGCGAAGGACTGCACATCTTCCTGTCCTCCTGAGGTCTCGACCAGGCCGACGGGCGTCGCTACGGCCAGCAGCCGCATGGCGTGCACTTCGCCCGCGGCGCGCTTGTGCACGGGAGAGAGCCCGGCCTGCAGGCCAGGTTCGCGAGCTAGCTGCGCGGGAAGGCCGGTGACGGCCGGATCCATCAGCCGGTGAACGCGGGCCGCCGCCACCTCGGCCGCGTGACAGAACGCGGTTGTGAGCTGGTCGCAGTGCGCGGCAAGGTCGAGGCCGTAGAACCCGGCGGTGCCGATGAACCTGTCGCCGGTGAAGGCGGGCGAATCGGTGACGCCGGTCAGTGCCCGGCGCACGGCGGCTTCCAGCAGGCCGGCCGACCGGTGCAGGTGAGCGACCACCTGGCCGGCGACGCGGAACGATACGGGCGCCTGCAAGGACCTGGCCGGCGGATCGTCGCCGGCTATCGCGCTGATCCTGGCGAGAACGGCCGCGAGAACGTCGTCGCCTCGGCCGCAGGCCGGATGATATGGATCGCGCGAGGCGCCGGCGGCCGCGATGGACAGCGCGGCGGCGGTTTCCATCAGGCCAGTGAGTCTCGCCGCTTCCGCCAGGCGCAGCACGCACAGGCCTGTGGTCCCCGGCACGCCCTGGATGAGCGCGACGCCCTCCTTCTGACCGAGGGTGTACGCGGCAAGGCCGTGGCTGCGCAGCGCCTCAGACGCGGGCTGCGTGGTTCCGTCGGTGCCGAGCACCTGACCGATGCCGGCCAGCGGGCCGAAAGCGTGCGCGAGTTGCATGATCTCACCCGCGGCCCCCATCCCGCCGCGGGGGACGGCGGGCACGATGCCGCTGTTCAGCATCTCGGCGAGCCGCTCGCACAGGGCCGGGGAAACGCCCGCGTCGCCAGTCAGGAAGGTCAGCAGCCGGACCGCGATGACCGCCCTGGCCTCATCCTGATCCAGCCATGGCGGTCCGCCTGTCGCCCGCGCGAGCAGCAAGTTGCGCTGGTGGGCAAGTTGCTGCTCGCTGGTGAGGCGGATCCCGTGCAACGCTCCCATGCCCGTGTTCACCCCGTACACGGGCCGCCGGTCCGTGAGTGCCTGCCTGGCCAGGTCGCAGCGCTCCTGCACCGAAGCCAGCAGGCCAGGCTCGATGCTGACCGCGCGGCCAGCGGCGATGGCACGGATGAGCTCGAGGTCCGGCTCGCTCACCTTGGCAGCGGTGATCGCGGGCAAAGACTCGCCCGCCCTGCCTGCGCTCACGCGCACACTATAGGCGTGGTCAGAAGCGGATGAGCTGTGCCTTGCCCCAGGTGCCGTCTTTCTCGCTGACCACGAACGCCGGATAGCTTCCGCCCGCGGTGCACGAGCCGGATGCCGGGCACGACATGGAGTTGACCGCGGAGTCCGGGCTGCCGTGGACCGCAAGGCCGGCAACCCTGACGATGTTGCTCCAGCGGCCGTTCTTATAGCTGGCCAGGAACGCTGCCCGCCCGTCTATCGCCGGAGTGTCATACCATCCGCCGAGGGCGCAGGAGCCCCCTGGTGCGCATGAGACCGGCTGGACGTTGCCGGCGACGCAGGCATCGGAGTCCGGTTCGCACCTGGCGGTGCTTGGCGGCGGGATGCCTGGTACTTCGAAGGCCTTGCGCCAGTGGCCGTTTCGCTCCGCGGCCACGAAGGCCTCGTATGCTCCGCCGAAGAATCCGGCATTCGCCGCGTAGTTTCCGCCAGCGATGCAGTTGCCGGCCGACATGCAAGAGACAGACACCCCGTCACCGGTTCCCGCCTGGTTCAGCGCGTTATACCCGGGAAGCTCGATGGCCTTGCCCCAGTGGCCGCCACGCTCGCTGGCCACGAATACTTCCGTGTTGTAGGTCGACACCTGGTAGCTTCCGCTGGCGGCGCAGTTGACCGCCGAGGTGCAGGACACCGATCCTATGGCTGCATCAGTGCCGAGCGCGCGCAGGCCGGGCACCTGGACGGGCTTGCCCCAGCGGCCGTTCCTCTCGCTGACCACGACGGTGCCCCAGCCGGCCGCGCAGTTGCCAGCCGAAACGCACGACAATGCGACGCCGCCGAATTTAGCCGTGGCCGTGTACTTCAGTGCCCGGTTCCATCGGCCATTCACCTCGCTGATCAGGAATGGCGGCCAGCCGCCACCCAGGACGCAATTCCCTCGCGCGGAGCATGACAGCGAGACGGTGTCGACTGCCCCTTCCGAGCTCGAGCTGAACACCGCAGCGGGCCGGCTCCACTTGCCGTTCTGCTCGCTGGTCGCGAAGACGTCCCAGCGAGACGCGGCCTGGTAGTAGCCGACGGCCGTGCAGCCTCCCGCCGGGGCACATGACACCGCGGTGACCTGCCCGCCCTGAGCTCCGTGCGCCATCAGGCCTGGCAGTTCGACGGCGCTGCCCCACCTGCCGTTCTTTTCTGTGACAACGAACGCATGGCTTCGCAGCGAGGCGTCATCGTAGAAGCCGCCCGCGGCGCAGTTACCTGCTTTAGAACACGAAACCGATAGCAGTATCGCGCCGGCGCCCGCGGTCGCGGGCACCGCGGCGCTTGCGGCGGCCGGCATTACCGCCGACGTGAGGAGAATGGTCAGCGCGGCCACGCCGACCGTAAGGTCTTTTCGCATCCTGGCTCCTAGCTCGCCGGTCCGGCCTGGGATTAAGACGCGCCAGGCCGAGACTCGGTTGACAGGCTGGCCGGTCATTCGGGGCGGCGGAGTGGCTGCCAGCGCGAACCGCCCGGTTCCCGTGCATCCAGGGTCTGGCTTGCATAATGTCAGGGTATTTGCGAGTCTCGGTGGCTCGGGGATCGACTGGGCGAACCGGAAGACGTTATCGGGGTCGTAGGCGTGCTTGACCTGGGTAAGACGGGGGAGGTTGCGGCCGTAGTAAGCAGCCGCCCAGTGGTGCAGGGCGGGGTCGGTGAAGTTCTGGTACGCCTGGGTCGTGCCGTACCTCGTCAGGATGGCGTAGGTGGCGTTCAGCCAGTTCAGGTTCGCTGCTGCCACTGCCGGGCTGTCCTCGCGGGTCCAGGTGGTCTCGGTATCGGCGAGGAACCGCGGTGTCCGGTGCACGAAGGCGGTCGCCTCTGGGGCGACCTCGCTGATCGCCCCGCCCCACGCGAAGATCGTGAACCCGCCGCCGTCGGGGTTCGAGCTGCCTGGCCACCGCTCGGCCTGGCGCAGCAGGTCGTCTATGGCCTGCTCGGGCAGGCCCGTGTCGAGGTACCGCGATCTGGATGCGAAGGCGCCTGCGGGAACGTTTTTCGCGAGCACCGCCTGCGCCGCGTCGTAGCTGGTTTCCTCGATCAGCGTCGATGCCGGCCGGGCGGCAGCCAGGACCGGTGCGAGCAGCCTGGTTAGCTGCGCGGCGGTGCCGAAGTACAGGCCAAGCGCCGAGACGGCGCGGCTGGCGGGTCTGCCGGTGGCCGGGCCGCCGCCGCTCACGTCCGCGCCGATCCGGCAGGACATCTTGCCTGGGGCGTCAAGCATGACCCTGAGCATGGCGGTGATCACGGCCTGGGCATCGGCCCAGTGCCAGCTCAGCCGGTAGACGGCGACGCGCCCGACCCGGACCGCGGCCAGGCGGTACCTGGTGTTGATCGCGAAGTTCCCGCCTCCGCCGCCCTGGCAGGCCCAGAACAGGTCGCGATGGCATTCGGGGGTCACGCGCAAGATGTCACCGTCGGCGGTGACGGCCTCGGTCTGCAGAAGATGATCGCAGGTCAGGCCCAGATGCCGGGAACTGAACCCGAATCCGCCCCCGAGCAGCAGCCCGCCGACGGCCACGGTCGGGCAGCGGCCGCCGGGGACCGCCAGCCCGGTGCCGGCGATCGCGGCGTAGATGTCCAGGTTCCGCGCGCCGGCGCCCGCCGTGACCGTCATCGACCGCTCGCTGACGGTCACCGAGTTCAGCGCGGCCAGCGAGATGACCAGGCCTCGGCTCGCGCAGAAACCGGCATAGCTATGGCCGCCCGAGCGGACCGCGAACGGCACGCCCTGGTCCCTTGCCCACAGCAACGCGGTACGGGCGTCGCCCGCGTCCGCGCAGACAGCCACGCCGCCAGGCCTGACATCGGCGTACCGCCGGTTGTACGGAACGCTAGCGGCCGCGAAGCCGGGATCGCCCGGCCGCAGCAGCCGGCCGCGTAGCCGGCGGGCCAGGCCGTCCCAGTCCGGCTGACGAGCCGGCGGCACGGTCACCAGGACCCGGCCGTTTCCGGCGCGCAGACCCGCCCCCGCCGCGACCGCCAGCGCGGCCTGGCCCGATACCCCCAGCAGCCGTCTCCTGCCGATGTCCTGCATGAACTCCCCCGTGATCACCAGTCCCCGCACCAGCGGCATCACCATAGTCCAGCCGCGATCACGAACCCCGCAGGCACGCGGGCAGCCCAGCAGACCCCGCGCTGCGCGTGCTGAACACATGATATGTGTCAGCCGTATTGAACCTTCGTAAAGGCCGCTATTTCGGCAGACGATCACTCACTGTGAGGTCAGCTCCATGAGGCTGCTGCACGGGTCGATACGGCAACGGGTCACGTTGCTTGTCTTCATTCCGCTTTTGTCCCTGGTCGGGGTTTACGCGTACGTGGTCAGCACGACGATCGGCGACGCCGTCAGGCTCGCCAGGGCGACGAACGTGACCAGCGAGCTGCGGGGACCCAACACCGATGTCCAGCAAGCGCTCGACCTCGAAGGCACTTACGCGCTCTTCTACGTGGCTGTGCCTAGCAAGAACAATTTGCAGGTGCTCACCGGGAGTGAGGTCGCGACCAACGAGGCTGTGCAGACATGGCGGTATGTGACGACCTCGCCGGCCGTCACTTCCGGCATCGCGCCGCGCGAGAAACGGGCGATCGCCGTGCTCACCGCCGCGCTTGGCAGGCTCGCTGCCGTCCGCTCCGCTATCGCGCACAAGAAGATCAGCGTGCTGTCGGTGCTGAACTACTACAACAGCCTCGAGATCAACGGTTTCAACGTGTATGACGGCTGGATCGAGCAGGCGACAAGCGTCCCGCTGGTCACCGATGGCCTGTATCTGACCAAGCTGGGCGAGGCCGAGCAAGCCGCGGTCGACGAGAACGACCTGCTGCTCGCCATCCACGGAACCGGGTCGTTCACGCCCGCCGATCGTGCTGAGTTCATCAGCCTCGTGGCGAATCGCCGGTTCCTCATAACGCAAAACGCGCCAGAGCTTAGCGCGCCGTTCAGCGGCTTCTACGCCAGGGACGTCAGCGCGAGCACTAGTGCATCGCTCACCAAACTTGAGAACAAGGTAATAAGCTGGAGGCCGGTGCACGGGCAGTTTCCCGTGCGAACCGGCCCTTGGTACCGCACGTCCATCGCCTATATCAATGACCTCGCGGCCATGTTGCAGAAATCGGGCAACGTGGTCGCGGCGGAGGCGCTGGCGCAGGCTCACGCTACGTACCGTGATCTCGCCCTGATCGGCGGGCTCGGCCTGCTGGCCATCTTGGCTTCGGCGGCCGTCTCGGCGGCGGTCGGCCGCCGGATCGTCCGTCAGCTAGACGACTTGCGCGCTTCGGCCATGGACCTGGCCAACCGCCGGCTGCCGTTGGCGATACTGGCACTGCGTGCGAACCAGGCCATCGAAATGCCGCCGGGCGGACCGCCGGCAGCCGCACATGGCCACGAGATCGGGCAGGTATGGCAGGCGTTCAGGCTGCTGCAACAGGCCGCCATCGATGCCGCGACGGAGGAGGCGAGGCTGCGCCGCGGCATCAACAAGATGTTCGTGAGCCTGGCCAGGCGCAGCCAGTCGCTCCTGCACCGCCAACTTGGGCTGCTCGACCGGCTAGAGCGCGAAGCCGAGCAGCCTGAGGAACTCGACAAGCTGTTCCGTATCGATCACCTGACGACGCGCATGCGCCGTCACGCCGAGAGCCTCGTCGTCTTGTCAGGTGACGTACCAGGGCGCGGGTGGGACCATCCGGTACCGCTTGACGATGTGCTCAGGGCCGCCATCGCCGAGGTCGAAGACTACGCGAGGATCCGGGTCTTCGTGCGCACCAAGGCCGCGCTCGCAGGCTCGGCAGTGGCCGACGTCATTCACCTGGTCGCCGAGCTTGCCGAGAACGCCACCATCTTCTCCCCGCCGAATACGCCCGTGCGCATTCTGGGTGATGTCGCCGGCCACGGCTTCACGATCGAGATCGAAGACCGCGGCGTCGGCGTGACGCCGAAGCAGATGGCTGAGATCAATCGTGACCTGGCCGATCCGCCCGAGTTCGATCTGTCGGAAGGTGACCACCTGGGCCTGCTGATCGTCGGGAAACTGGCGCAGCGGCACGCGATCAAGGTCACCGTGCGCGACTCCCCGTTCGGCGGGACTGACGCCATCGTGTTCATACCTGACGAACTGGTCGTCGATACGGATCCAGCGGCGTCCGGGGAGTTCATTATCCCTGGGGGCGGGCCGTTGGCGAAGGTGCCTGGCCGCCACTCAGCCCCAGGCGGCGACGGCGCCAGCCATTCCGTCGTAGCGGTCGACCTCTTGCCGCGGCCGCCTGAGTCGGCAATATCACCCCCCGCAGCGGCCGCCCCTGTCGTCGAGGATCCGCCGCCGCTGACCGTGGACGAGGATGGCCACCTGCTTGGGCTCCCGACAAGGGTGCCTTGGGCGAGCCTGGCACCGCAGCTACGTGACGACCCAGACTCCGCCCTGGCCGGTGGCGACGTCGCCTCGACCTGGCTGGACTCACCGGAGGAGGCGCGCAGTGCGATGACCGACCTGCAGCGCGGCTGGCAGCGCGGCTGGTCCGCCGAAGTCGCTCCCGACGAGTTCGATGATGCGACGCCTGACAGCTAGCCAGATCAAACGAGAAAGGAGCGACCACCATGCCGGCGACCAGCCTAGATTGGCTTCTTACCGACTTCGTCCAGCGGATTCCCGGCATCGACCGGGCAGTTCTGCTCAGCAGGGATGGCTTGCTCGCTGCGGCATCCGCGGGCCTGACCCGCGAGGATGCCGAGCACCTGTCCGCTGTGGCGTCCGCGTTTCACAGCCTGTCCAGAGGCGTCAGCAACCAGTTCAGTGCGGGCCGGGTGCGGAAGACCATGGTCGACATGGAGTCGGCCACCCTGTTCGTGACGGCGGCGGGCGAGGGAAGTTGCCTGGCGGTCCTCACCGAGAGCGGTGCCGATCTTGGCCTTGTCGCCTACGAGATGGCGGTACTGGTCAAGCGCTTCCGCGTCCACATGGTGACGCCGCGCCGGCTCGTCGGGCATCCGGCGCAGACCGCGTAAGGCCGGCTGTGTCGTCGCCCGGCGAGCGGTGGCTGAACGAGAAGGCGGGACGGCTCGTCAGGCCGTATGCCCTCACAGGTGGCCGGACCGCAACGAGGGGCCAGCGACTCAACTTGCTCGCGATGGTAGTAGCCACAGCCGGCTCGGCTCGCGATAGGCGAGACCTGGAACCTGCGCACCTGCTCGTGCTCGAACATGCCAGGATCCCGGCCGCGGTGATCGACCTGGCCTCGACCCTGGACTTGCCGGTCGGCGTCATCCGGGTTTTGCTGTCCGATCTCATCGAGCACTCCCTCATCGTGATTCACGACCCGCCCGCCGCGCCGGAAACGGACATCGGGTTGCTGCAGAAAGTGCTCGATGGACTCAGGCGACTGTGATCTCGACCAGCCCGCGATCGGCGCGGGTCGCGACGTCATAGACCTGGCCCATCTTGAACGTTGTCGGCTGGAAATTCGTAATTATAGGTAAGATTCATGCTGAAACGGAGGGTTTGATGTCCGTGGTGTACCAAGCCACGCAAGCCGCCGTGACCTCAGCCACCTACCCGGGTACGCCGGGCAGCGTGCCTCAGGTGCGGAGATTTGTGCGTGAGTTCTTCTCAGACTCACCCAGGGCCTACGAGCTGGAGCTCATCAGCGCCGAGCTGGCGACCAACGCCATCCGGCACACTCCGAGCGGGGAACGGGGCGGAACGTTCCGCGTCACCATCTGGCGCCAGACGGGCCACGCGCGCCTGGAGGTGCGCGATCTCGGGAGCGCGATGTGGGTCCCTGCCTTGCGCGAAAGCGACTACCCCGCCGAGCATGGGCACGGCCTGGAGGTAGTGACCGCGCTCGCCGACGAAGTCGGCCACGATGCGACGCCCGGTCAAGGTCAGGTTGTCTGGGCCGTGCTCACCTGGTGACTGCTTGTACCCGGCGGTCCTGTGGCCTGGCGACCGCGTGCGCGATTTCGAACCGGGATTTGGCGTTGAGCTTGGTGAGGATGTGGGAGACGTGCGACTCGACGGTGTATCTGGACAGGAACATCTGGCCGGCGATGTCGGGGTTGGACTGGCCAGCGGCGACCAGCTTGGCGATCTTCTGCTCGGTGGGGGTGAGCGCTTCCCAGCCGGTAGCTGGCCGGCGGCGGGCTCCGGACGTGCCGCGCCTGATGTTGTGCTTGCGCAGGCGCGCGTCGGCGCGCCTGATGTCCCATGCCGCGCCGAAGCCGTTGTAGACATCGACGGCTCGCAGGTAGGCGGTGCGGGCAGCCTTGGTGTCGCCCTGTTCAGCGTGCAGCTCGGCAGCGTTCTCTAGCGCCTGCGCGCTGTAGAGCTGGAGACCGAGGTCTCGGAACAGGTCGGCGGCCTCGGTTATGGCGACGGGATCGCGGTCGAGCAGACCCTGGCAGTGCCGCATCGTAGCGGTCCATGGGAGTGCGGCCGACTTCGCGTGCGCTTCGCGCGCGCTGGCCTTCGCCGCGGCGGTCGCGACGGTCGGCTCGCCGACGGCCAGCGCCAGCCGGACCACGTAGGGCAGCCACTGGGAGGTGACCATGGCCAGCCTCGGAAACTCCAGGGTGGCGTCCGGGTCGAAGATGGCCAGCAACCGGGTCAGCGCCTCGCCAGGATTCCCGTCTCGCTCAGCCGTGAGCGCCCAGGCGACCATCAGGTACTCGACCTCGGACCTGATGTCGCTGCCGATGTGCTGGAGGTCGGGCAGATCGCGCAGGTAAGCTTCGGTCGCCACCCGGTCATCGCGATGCAGCGCCACCTGCGCCCCGAGGCCGCGAACGAATCGCTGGTGGGTGGCATTAAGCGGCAGTCCCGCAGCGCCTTCAAGTTCGGCCAGGGCGTCATCCCACCGGCCGCGGTGGAAGGCATGCATCGCGACGTATGTCCGCACGTAGGCCTGGCGTGGCGGCGTACCGCGTTCTACCAGCGCCGCGGCTCGTGCGAATATGGGGTCGGCTTCGGCGACGAGCCCTCGAACGTTCGTAACCAGGCCCAGGTGCACCAAAAGCTGCAGGACCAGGTCGGTGGCCTGCGGTTCGTCGCCAAGCACGGCCAGTGCCCGCTGCATGGCCTCACTCCCGGCGTCGATAGTCCTGAGGCCCACCATGTCAAGCTGAGCGAGTGTGTAAAGGGCGTACCCCGCGGCGAGGCGGTCACCCGCCTGGGTGCCCTCAGCCTCGGCCCGCTCGGCCTCGGCCCTGGCCTCGTCGAAGCGGCCAAGCGCGAGCAAGGACGTCGCCCGGCGGGCGCGCAGCCGTGCCGACCAGACCAGCGGCAGCCCGTCACGGGCCAGCGCCTGGCCGGTCACCTCGACGGCCTGCTCCTGCCGACCGAGCCGCGGCAGAGCGTAGGCGAGCGTCCAAGCGGCCCGGCCGGCCATCGCGGGGTCGCGCGTGTAGTCGAATACGGGCCTGGCCAGTCGCAGGGCCTGCTCGTTGTCGCCCAGCATCAGCCGCGCCATCGCCAGGTCCGCGTCCAGGCGCTCCCGGCGCGGATCCTGCCAGCCAATCCGGTCCCTGGCCCGCTCAAGCAGTTCCGCGGCTACCCGGGGGGCGCGGCGCGACAGTACCGGAGCGGCCCCGGCGATCCAGTCGATCACCCATGAGTCGGCCGCCGGGGGTCCGGCCAGCAACTGCGCGGCTACCTGCTCAGGCTGCGCTCCCGCCCTGGCCAGGTTCTCTGCCGCCTGGCCGTGCAGCGCGGCGCGCAAACTGGCCGGCATTCCCTGGTAGAGGGTCTGGTGGACTAGCCCATGACGGAACGCCAGTGTCCCTGGCGCGGATTCCGCGAGCACGCCAGCGTGCAGTGCCTCGTCAAGCTCGCTCAGGTCGCCGGGACTCCGGCCAGTGACGATGCCCAGCTCAGCGACCGAGAAGGTCGGCCCGAGCACGGCGGCTACCCGCAGGGCAGACAATGCCTGTTCGGATAGGAAGCCAAGGCGCAGGCCAATGGCCGCCGAGAGCGTGGCGGGCAGGCCGGCTGAGCCATCACGCAACTCCGCTCGCTCGCCATCGATGTCCAGGCGTGACTCCCTGGCCAGCCCGTCGATCAGCTCCCTCAGGTACAGCGGGTTCCCGCCCGCGGTGCCGAGCTGCGCGGCGAACACCGGGCCCGGCTGAACCCCGATGACCTGTCGCACCAGCTCGGCCGCATCGGCCGGGCTGACCGGGCCGAGCTCGATCGCCAGCGCCCCGGCATCGGCCATCGCCCCGCGCAGAGCCTGCACTTCGGGCCGCACGGGTACCGGCCGGGAGGCGACGACCAGCAGCAACGGAAGCTGCCGCAGTGCCCGGCTGAGGTTCAGCAACACCGCCAGGCTCACCTCATCGGCCCACTGAGCATCATCGACCACGAGGATCATCGGCGAGATCGCGCATAGCCGGTGGACGAAGGTCACGAGTCGCTCAGCCACGACGGCGATGGCGTCGCTAGGTGTGACCAGCTCCGACTGGCCGCCACCCAGCAAACCGGTGATCTCCGCCCGACTAGCTGCGACCTGGTCAAGATCTGATTCCCCCGCTTTTGCCAGGCCGCCACTCGCGTCCTGCCGCAGAGCCTTGAGCAGCACCTGCAATGGGAAGACCGGCGATTGCTCGTCAGCCGTCGCGGAGTAAACCTGGCAACCTTGCCCGCGCGCACCGCCCAGCGTCCGCCGCAGCAGCGCCGACTTGCCGATGCCAGGGTCGCCCGCCACCCATACGGCCCCGCCGCCGCCGGCCCTAACCCGGTCGGTGAGCTCGTCAAGCAACCGGAGCTCATCCGCGCGGCCAACAAACACCGTGCCTGCGGCAGGAGTAGCCGTATGCACAGGGCCTGAGATCTGCAAGTCGTCGCCGGTCATGATGGGCTCCGCTCAATGCCTCTGGTGGTACAGATTTCGGCCGCGTTGCCTGCTCTCGCACAACGGTTCCTAATACGCGGACTTATTATGGTTCATTGGGCTAAATGGTTCAAGCATCTTGAATTATGGTCAGCCGGGTACTGGATGACCGCTACCTGCCGGGTGGTTGAGGGCTTCTCTGGCGATTTCCGTGCGAGATCGTGCGCGGAGCTTGGCCAGGATGTGGGAGACGTGGTGCTGGACGGTGTTGCGGGACAGCCATAGTGTGGCGGCGATGTCGGGGTTGGACTGGCCGGTGGCGATCAGGCGGGCGATCTGGGTTTCCGTGGGGGTCAGGGCGTCCCATCCGTGGGCGGGCCGGGCTCGCTGGCTGCGGGCGGACAGGTGGATGCCGTAGGGTTCCAGCCGGGCAGCGGCGCGGCGGAGGTCCCAGCGCGCGCCCAGGTCGCGGTAAATCCGGGCCGCCTCGCTGAGCACATTGCGGGCTGCGGGCAGGTCTCCGCGGTCGGCCAGCAGCACCGCGGCGTCCTCCAGGGCCTCAGCGTTTTCTGTTGGCCGGCCAGCGGACTGGTGGTAGGCGGCGGCGGCGAGTACGGGTGCCGGGTCGGCATCGGCCAGGCCGCGGCAGTGCCGGGCGGTCGCGATCTTGATCGGCAGCGGCTCGCGGTCCGCTTCCTGCGCCGCAGCCTCGGCAGCTGCGGCGGCGGTGGCAGTATCGCCGACGGCCAGCGCCAGCCGGCCGAGCATGGGCAGCAGGACAAACCGCCCGGGCATGGCCTCGGCTTCGATGCCTGGTTCCAGGCACCGCGCGAGTATGGCCAGCGCCTGTTCCGGCTGGCCCGCCCGCTCGGCCGCCAGCGCCCGCGCCCCGAGCAGCACCGGCATAGCCGTAGGGTGATAAGCAGGGCCGAACGCCTGGTCAGGTATGGCGGCGAGGTGTGCTTCGGCCGTCGCCGAGTCATCGCGGTGCCCGGCAATCAGCGCGATCAGCCCATGCAGGTTGACCGGAATGTGGCCGATGTCGGGCATTCTAGCCACGGCCAGCGCGTCATCCCATTGGCCTGCATTGAGGTAGTGCGCTATGGCGTTGGCGCGGATGGACGCCAGCCTGGGGGTCCCTGCCCGCTCGCCCAGAACCAGCGCCCGCCGGATGGCGGCATGGGCCTCGTCGCGACGGCCCAGAGTACCAAGTATCCCGCAACGATTGGACAGCAGCATCAGCTGCAGGTCGGTGACCTGCGGGTCGTCGCCGATCACCGCGAGCGCCCGGTCTGTATATTCCAGGCTGGCGGGGTTGTCCCGCTGGTAAAATTCCACCATGGCCAGTGCGTGCAGTGCGTATCCGGCCGTGAACCGGTCGCCGACCAGATCCGCCCCGGCCAGTGCCTGCGCGGCGAGTTCGGCCGCGCGGTCCGCCTGGCCGAGCACCGTCATGGTGATCGCCTGCCGGGCAAGGAGCCGTGCCGTCCAGGTCGCGCTGATGCCAGGCCTGGCCAGGGCTGTCTCCGCTACCTCAGCCGCCTCACCGGGTCGGCCGGTCCTGGCCAGCGTGTAGGCGAGCTGCCAGGACACCTGCGCCGCCCTTTCCGCGTCAGCGGTCCTGGCCAGCAGAGGCCGGGCTACCCGTTCCACCTCCTCGCCCAAGACCAGCAAGAACGCGACCGTCACCAGAGCCGCCTCCAGCTCTTCCTGTCTCTTGTCCTCTTCCGGCAGCTTGGCCAGGGCACCGCGAAGGAGCTGGGCGGTGACGGCCGGCGCCCGGTAGGCGAGCTGAGGCGCGGTATCAGCCAGCCAGTCAAGTAGCCAGGGGTCGGCGGTTTCTGGCACGGCGGCGAGCTGGGCGGCGACTCGTTCGGGGGCCGCCCCGGCCGCGGCCAGCGCACGGGCCGCTTGCCGGTGCGAGGCCTCACGTACCGGCTGCTGCATCCCGTCGTAAAGCGCCTGCCTGATCAGGCCGTGCCGGAACGCCAGCCGCGGCCCCGCCCCGGCGCCCTGGCCTGCCACCCCCGCGGTCTCTCCGGTCACCCCTGCGGTCATGGCTTCCTCGATCACCCCGACTAGCTGCGCTGCGGTGCGGCCGGTGACTACCGCCAGGTCGGTGACCGTGAACTCCTGGCCGAGCACCGCGGCCCACCGCAGCACCCGTGTCCGGCCGCAGGCCGCCCAGCCGCCCGGCGATGGCCTCCGCCAGCGACACCGGCACCTGCGGGCCGCCCGGCCCGCCGGGCCCGGCCAGCTCGGCCACCCCTGCCTCGACCCGCACCTGCCCGCCCCGCACCAGGCCATCCACCAGCTCCCGCAGGTACAGCGGATTGCCGCCAGCCCGGCGCACCGCCCCGGCCAGCCGCCGCCCCGGCCTTCCCCCGGCCAGCCCGGCCGCCAGCTCAGACAACTCCGCCGCCAGCGGCCCCAGCGACACCACGGTGCCGCCCCCGGCCCGCAGGCCCCGGCGCAGCCGGTCAACCTCCTCCCGCCCCGTCCCCAGTCGCACCGACCCGGCCAGCAGCAACGGCACCTGCCCCACAGCCCCCGCTAGCCGCTGCCATGCCAGCAGACTCGCCTCATCAGCCCACTGCAAGTCCTCCGCTACCAGCACTACCGGCGACACGGCGCACAACCGGTCCACCTGCGCCAGCAGCCGCTCCAACCCCGCCGCCACCGGATCACCCGGCGGCACCGGCCACGCCTGGCCCGCCAGCGGCCCCCGGCTCCACGCCCCCTCCCCGCCAGCCGGCCCAGGTCCGCCCGCGTCCTCCTCCGCCAGACCCGCCGCACCCACGCACTCGGTCATTACCCCGAGCGGCAGCCGCTGCCCAAGCTCATCCGCCGCCGCCCACAACAACGCGCATCCCGCCACGCCCGCCCCGCCAAGCACCTGCCGCAGCAGCGCCGTCTTCCCGATCCCCTGCTCCCCCTCCACCAGCACCGCACCGCCCACGCCGCCGGCCACCCCCGCCAGCAGGCCCCTCAGCACCGCCAGCTCCCCGGCTCTCCCCACAAACAAATCATCAGCCACAAACGCAATTTAATCCCATAAAATCCACCCCCGTCCATTTCCCCGGCCCGCACACCGGACTAAATCCCCGGTAATTACGCAGAAGGGGCAAAGGCCGCACGTGCCGCCATAGGGACGTCGCGCAATTCGGCCAGCGAGCCGGCGACCCGGTCGCACCATGCCCGGGTCACCAGGTCAGGCCGGACGCCGGTGTAGTCGGGGAGACCTTGCCGGCTGACCGCGACCGCAGTCGGGTCGCACCACACCACGCCGGTGCGTTCTCGGGGAAGCAGCCGCTCCTGCTCGTCCAGGCAGATAGAGAACACCCGTGCGTCAGGGCCATCGGCCAGGATCCGCTCGATGCCGTCGACGTGGTCCAGGCGGCGTGCGCTGTCGAGAACCACGATGATGTCGGGCTCGCCGAGGACCACAGAGCTCGCTGCCCCTGCCCCGCCGTGGCCACGTGCGCGGATCACTGACATGAGTTCCCCGACGCAGTCGTCGACGGTCTCAGGATCGTGGCCGACCAGCACAGAAAGGCCGCGCCTGGCGTGCGGCAGCCGGCGCACCCAGTCCCATGCAGCCGGCGCTCGTCCGTCGGTCAGCACGCAAATCTGCAATTCGCGCGGACTGTGCAGGACCGCGGCCTGTACCACCATCCAGCTCGCGATCGCTCGCATGGCGGCGGTGCTTCCGGCCAGGCCAAGGACGCCGCCCGCAGCCACATCCACGGCGAGCGGAACGTCGGGCAGCTTCCACCGTACGATACGGCGGGCCTCCTCCCGCGACGGATCCTCGATCTCGATCATCGAGGGCTGGTCCACCGTCCCGACCCGCAGCACGAGATGGTCAGCGTCGCCGCGGCGGCGTTCCCAGAGCCGGCGGCCCGGCCCGATGGCGGTCAGGGCAGCCGACGCCGGATCCATCAACGTGTCGCAGCGGAGCTGGCGCTCCGCGGCCACTGCCTGCCTGATCCTGACTATGGTGGCCGCGCGGCGTTCCCAGTACGCCTTGATATCGCCGCGGGAGGCGGAAGTCCGGAATCGACGCCGGCTGGCCGGCGGGGAAGGGAGCAGGAACCTGCCGCCAGGAAGCGCCTGCGCAATCCGCGGGGTACGGATGTAGTCGTAACCTGGCCGGTCAGGAGAACTCACGAGTGCCGCGTCGGCCACGCTCGGCGAGGTGATGCGGAGGAGCGTGTCGCCGAACACGAGATCGGCCCCGATGGGCCAGGTGATCTCGCCGCCCTCCTGCCGGGCGATGGCCGCGTCCTTTCCTGAGCTGATCATGTCCATCCGGATGACAGAAGCGCCTGCTGCTTCACCAGGCCACAGAAGCCTGGCCTGGCCGGATGGACTGATCTTGACCTGGACGCCGAGTTCCGGCACGCCGTTACCTGTGATCTCGATCGTGCTCCCAGGTGCCGGGCCGATGTCGTGTATTCCCGCGCCGAGCGCCCAGACCCGGCCGGCTCCAGGCCCGCTGACCGTGTGTATCTCCACCAGCGATCGCTGGCTCGGGCGGCCCCTCCACACCGGGTCATCCGGCTGCGCCGATGCTATGGCGGGCGCCAGAACCGCTTGCTCAGGCAAGGCCAAAGCCTTTTCTCTTGTCAATGCCATGTCAGCGGCCTGGTACATTTCGATCGCCAGCCTGGTCACCTTGCGGGCGAGTGAAAGGATCGTCCTGATACGGCTCAAGCGGGTTGTCAGGGGAAATGCTGGATAGCCACGTCTCGTCGTCGTCGAAATCTGGCCAGAATGACTGGGAACGTGCCCGCTTCCGCCGGGTCGCCTGCGCATAGGGTTGTGATGGCCGGTGGGATTTCGCATGACGCGGGCCTGGCGGGCTCGGCGGCGATGACGACGGCACTCCAGACGGGAGCGCGGGAGGAGCGGGAGAGGGTACCTGGAGGGGGGCGCGTTCCGTGCTTGGCCGCCGTGCGGGCAGGCCAAACGCGACTAGGCCAAGACCATCCACGGTCACCTCGCCGTTGCCATCGGCGACGAGCGACCAGCGTGATCCCGTGACGCTGCCAAGTACGAGCACCCGAATCCGTTCGGAACCGGCGGCCTGCTCGCGCAGGTGGATCATGTCCGCGGCGCTCGGCAGCGCGGAGGCAAGGAAGGTCCAGGCCCTGCGTGAGACATCACGCGTGTTCGGGTCCTGACTGAGGAGGTCGGGCAGCCAGTGAAGCGTCGCGTCCGGCCTGCCTGACTGGCTGCCCGCGGTCATCAGCACCCTGTTCTCCGGCACGATCTGCAACTGGGCCACGAGCGAGCGCATAAGATCACGCGCGGCGACCTCATCGCCGGTGATGCTGATGACCACGGGCGCGAACGCGAGATCCACAAGAAGCGTCACAGGAGCCGAGCCCCACAAAGGTGCTGGAGGGCCGGTGGGAGCCGTCGTCGCCAGCAGCGCCGAGCAGGTCGCGGTCGATCAGCCAGCCGCGATCCGTGAGTTGCCAGGGACTGGGCGGCCAGGGCAGCACGGACCCCGCCAGAAGTGCCGTGACGGTCTGCGGGCGAACCAGCATCGCGTAGGGCCAGGCCGCGTTCGTGACGGCAGAAATGGCTCTCGCGGCGTCATCGACAGCGACCCACGTGGACCGGTCAGACAGCGCCTGCGCGCTCGATTGGTACTGGAGCGCGGATAGCCCGGCTGAACCAGGACTGGCGTACGATCCCGGTCGTCCCCGCTGCCCGGAACGCGCTTGCCGCCGGCGCGCTGGCCATTCACTCATCTTCGTTGCTCCTACGATATCGTGTCGAGTTCTGGCAGGTCGTCTTCGAGCAGGATGCTGAGTTGCTCGGCGGTCACGGGGCTGGCAGGGATGCCTGAGAGCAGGCCGGCGATCCGGCGGGCGTGCCGCTCGGTCATCTCCTGGAATACCTTGCGGGCGAACCGGCCATTTCCGAAGTCCTTGCCTCGGTTGGCGCTGGAGAAGAACGCAGCGAGGGCGATCAGGGTCGGTTCAGGTAGCTGGTACTTATGGGTATTGGCCTGATGAGCGACGATTTCGACGAGTTCGGCGGGGGTGTAGTCGTCGAAGGTGAGCGTACGGGTAAATCGCGAGGCCAGGCCAGGATTGGCGGCGATAAAGCGTTCCATCTGGTCTGGGTAGCCGGCCACGATGACGACGACCACCTCGCGGTGGTCTTCCATCAGCTTGACGAGGGTGGCGATGGCTTCTTGGCCGAAGTCGCTGCCGCGCCCGTCTGGCACCAGGGCGTAGGCCTCGTCGATGAACAGCACGCCACCGAGCGCGCGGCGGAACGCCGCCTGAGTCTTCGGAGCGGTATGCCCGACGTACTCGCCCACCAGCATTGATCGGTCCACCTCTATGAGGTGCCCCGTGGAAAGGATGCCAAGGGCGGCGAGGATCTCGCCGTAGAGCCTGGCTACCGTGGTCTTGCCGGTGCCAGGGTTGCCGGCGAAGACCAGGTGGCGTGACAGTGGCGGAGGCGGCAGTCCTGCTTCCTGGCGGCGCTTTACCATCTGCATGAGCTCAACGAGGGTGCCGACATCCTGCTTGGCTCTCCGGAGGCCGACGAGTTCGCCGAGCTGAGCGAGCAGCGCTGCCAGCCTCGTCTCCGGGTCGGCGGCGGACTCGCCGTGGTCGGCCTCAGCCGGATCGGCCCCGGCCGGGGCGGCAATGCCGGGAACGGTGCCACCCACGCGAAGCAGGCCAGGGTTGGCAGGCCGGGTGGCCGGGATGGTGGAGATCCGTACCCCGGCGACTTCGCAGTGCTCGAACACCGGGTCTGCGTTCTCTGCCAGTTCGAGATCGGTGTCGACGTCATGGACCCGGCAGCGGCGGAACGTCGGCACGGCACCATCGCCGACAAAGATCGCCGGGGCTTCGGTGCCGGACACGTCGCAGTCTTCCAGCCGAGCGGTCACCTGCGGCCCGAGGTTGATGCCGTTCTTGCGGCATTTGCTAACGACGACCGAACGGATCAGCGGGGCCGCCCCGGCCGCTACGACGAGCCCGCTTCCGGCGGTACCGTTGATCTCGCAAAGCTCAATAGCCGGACGGCTGTCGCGGTCAAGGAATACGCCGACCCCGGCGCTCTGGCGGAATGTGCAGTCGCGCACGGTGAGCTGGGTCGCCGGCCCTGCTTCCAGTGCGGACTGCCTGATCTGGGTGACCGTGCACTCCTCGATGACCGGGTGATGCGGAGTGTCCTGAATCCTGATGCCGACCGTCGCCCCGGCGATAGACACCTTGCGCACGGTCGCGTCACTGCGGTCCTCGATCTGCAGGGCGCTCATCCCGGCTGATTCGATGGTGCCGCCCGTGGCCCGCAATATGGAC
>Ga0335074_10004098_pt1 | contig 20060 bp, 19 predicted proteins | sample Lox_Sample_23_FD_206715 | JGI IMG/M metagenome (GOLD analysis project Ga0335074, IMG submission 206715) | Soil microbial communities from Loxahatchee National Wildlife Refuge, Florida, United States - Lox_Sample_2.3 | ecosystem: Environmental > Terrestrial > Soil > Wetlands | place: USA... | reverse complement strand
GCGTCGCTGCTGGACCGGCGGAGCGGTGGCGAGCCGTTGCAGTACGTCCTCGGCCACTGGGCTTTCCGCCGCCTCGACCTCATGGTCGACCGGCGCGCCCTCATACCCAGGCCGGAGACCGAGGTCGTGGTCGACGTGGCCCTCCGCGAATTGGAGAGGCTCGAGGTCCCAGAGCCCGTAGTGGTCGACCTCGGGACCGGTTCGGGGGCGATTGCTCTTTCCGTGGCGGCTGAGTGCAAGGGCGCCCGCGTATGGGCGACAGACAAGTCCGAGAGGGCTCTCGAGGTCGCCTCGGCGAACGTGACCGGGCTCGGGGCGCTGGCCGCAGGCCGGGTCCGGCTATTGAAGGGGAGCTGGTGGGAGGCTTTGCCGACCTCGTTGATGGGCACGGTCGACCTGGTCGTCACCAACCCGCCCTATATCGCCGAGCACGAGACCGAGGATCTACCCCCTGCCGTCAAGGATTGGGAGCCGCCAGAGGCTCTGGTAGCGGGCCGATCGGGCCTGGAGGCTTACGAGGCGCTCTTGCCTGCCGCAGGCGCGTGGATGGCGCCTAGGTCGGCCTTCGTGAGCGAGCTCGCGCCCCATCAAGCGGAGGCGGTGGCGGGGCTTGCCAAGGACGCCGGGTTTGACGACGTATCCGTCCTTTTAGACCTTGCCCGGCGGCGTCGTGTGCTCGTAGCGCGCCGCTGAAGGTGGCTCAACCGCATGGCACGCATCCCACGCAGCGGCGGGGCGGCGCTAGCTTCATGTCGATGGCCGTAGTGAACGCTTACGGCGACCCGCCGCCGCAAGATGCCATCCGTGTGGCCGTAGAAGCCCTCTCTGGCGGCGACATAGTTGGCGTGCCCACCGACACCGTGTACGGGCTTGCGGCGGACCCGTTCCGCACCGGTGCCGCCGACCGTCTCTTCCTCCTCAAGGGGCGCCCGCGCTCGGTCGAACTGCCCGTGCTCGTGAGCGGCGAGCCGCAGGCGCTTGCCTTGTGCACCGCCGTCCCCAGAGCCGCCCGGGTGTTGATGGAGCGCTACTGGCCAGGTCCCCTCACCCTGGTCCTCCCACGACGCCCAGACCTTGCCGCCGACCTCGGCGAGGACGACGCGACGATCGGGATCCGTTGCCCGGCTCATCCTGTACCCCTTTCGATCTGCGCCAGCGCAGGGCCGATAGCTACTACGAGCGCCAACCGGCACCAGGAGGCCGCCCTCACGACGGCGGCAGAGCTGGCCCAACTTTTTGGCACAGAAGTAGCGATCGTGCTCGACGCGGGGCCGTGCCGGGGCGAGCCGTCGACGGTCGTCGACTGCACCGGAGAGGCTCCCCGGGTCCTGCGTGAGGGCCGTCTCGCGGCGGCAGAAGTCCTCGCGGCAGCTCGCTGAGCAGCGCAACTGGCGCGGCGCGCCTATAGGCTCGTGCCCATGCAACCCGACCGCGAGCTGTTTTCCATAATCGACGCGGAAAAGGAGCGTCAAAACACGACCCTCCAGCTCATCGCGTCGGAGAATTTCGCCTCCCAGGCCGTGATGGCCGCCACCGGTTCGGTCCTCACCAACAAGTACTCCGAGGGTTACCCGGGCAAGCGCTATTACGGGGGCAACAAGGTCGTCGACCGCGCGGAGGACCTCGCTCGCATGCGGGCCTGCGAGCTATTTGGGGCCGAGCACGCCAACGTCCAGCCCCACTCCGGCGCCAACGCCAACCTTGCGGCCTACATGGCGGTCCTCGAACCCGGTGACACCGTCCTCGGGATGCGGCTCGACCAGGGCGGCCACTTGACCCACGGTTCGCCTGTCAACGCGAGCGGCAGGCTCTACAGGTTCGTGAGCTACGGCGTGACCGAGAGCGACGAGCGGCTCGACTTCGAGGCGCTGGCCGAGCTTGCCGACAAGCACAGGCCCAAACTGATCGTCGCCGGCGCGACGGCCTACCCGAGGGTCATCCCTCCCGAGCCGCTCCGGCAGGTGGCCGACTCGGTGGGCGCGCTGCTCCTTTTCGATGCAGCGCACATAGCCGGCTTGATCGCAGGTGGTGCCCACCCCAACCCGGTGCCTTATTCGGACATTGTCACCTTCACCACGCACAAGACGTTGAGGGGGCCGCGGGGAGGGTGCATCCTCTGCCGGGAGAGCCTTGCCAAAGCGGTCGACAAGGCAGTCTTCCCCGGTCTCCAAGGTGGCCCGCTCGAGCACGTCATAGCCGCCAAAGCCGTGGCTTTCCACGAGGCCTCCCAGCCCGAGTTCGCCGAGTACGCCGCCCAGGTGGTCCGCAACGCCCGGGCGCTCGCCGGAGCGCTTGCGGCCGAGCACTTCCGGATTGTCTCCGGCGGGACCGACAACCACCTCATGCTCGTCGACCTGCGTAGTTTCAACCCCGACCTCACGGGAAAGGTGGCCCAGGACGCTCTCGACCGTGCCGGCATTACGCTCAACCGCAACCAGATCCCCGGCGACCCGAGGCCGCCGTTCGTCACGAGCGGCCTGCGCATCGGTACGCCGGCGGTGACGACTGCCGGCATGAGGGAACCCGAGATGGCCGAGATCGCCCATTTGATCGGCAGGGCCCTCGCCGACCCCGAAGATGACGCCCAACTGGGCGAAGTTCGCGACGAGGTTGCCAACCTTTGCTCGAAGTTCACCCCGTACCCATGACCGCTCGTTGCCGGCGCTGGGGCCGGGCAAACCCCGCCCCATGGCCAGGGGCGATGCCCTCCCGCTACTGTACGGCGTGACCTGAGACAGCCCCGTTGACCCATTTCCGGGAGTACATAATCATCTTTGGGGTCGCCGCCTGCGTTACCTGGCTGGCGACATTCCCGGTGAAGGCGACGGCGCGCCGCTTCGACCTGTTGGTGCTCCCGGACGAAAGGCGCGTCCACGAGCGCCCCACGCCGACCGGTGGCGGGGCAGCTATGTTTTTCGGACTGCTGGTCGCAGTCGCGGTGGCATCGCAGTTGCCCGCGTTCGCACCGGTTTTCCGCGGCAACTCCGCTCCCATCGGCATGGTCCTCGGCGCAACGGTGATCTTCGCCGTGGGGACGGTCGACGACCTGCGGGAGATGTCCCCGCCGGCCAAGTTGGCGGGGCAGATCCTGGCCGGCACGGTCCTGTACCTGTTCGGCATAAACATGATCTACTTCCACGTCCCCCTCGCCGAGACGACCCTCGTCCTTAGCAATGACTGGGCGCTGCTCGCGACCGTCCTGTGGGTCGCCGTGATGGCTAATGCCGTCAATTTCATCGACGGCCTCGACGGTTTGGCGGCTGGTGTCGTCGCGATCGGGGCCGGCGCCTTCTTCGTCTATTCGCACCAGCTGGGCGTCGTCGGCAACATCACCTCGGGCAACGCAGGTCCCCTCATCGCGGTGATCACGGTGGGCCTGTGCGTAGGCTTCCTGCCGCACAATTTCTACCCTGCGAAGATCTTCATGGGGGACTCAGGCGCGATGCTGCTCGGGGTCCTGGTGGCCGGCTCGACCCTTGCCGTCGTCGGCCAGGACAGCTACGAGTTCAGCGGCCGGACGTATTTCTTCTTCGCCCCGATCATCATCCCCTTCTTCATCCTCGGGATACCTCTCCTCGACACGCTGTTCGCGATCGTCCGGAGGGCAGGCAAGCGCACCAGCCCCGCCGTGGCCGACCTGAACCACTTGCACCACCGTCTCATGCGGCTCGGGCATGGGCACCGCCAGGCGGTGGTCATCCTCTGGGCGTGGACTGCTCTCCTGTCAGGGTTGGTGCTGTGGCCCGGCGTCACCAACTCCCACAACGAGATACCTCCGATCGCGGTCGGCGGCCTGTCCATACTCCTTTACACGCTTTTTGCACCCAGAGGCAGGGCGACGAGCGCTAACGGTGACAACGGCAACGGCTCCGCCCGCTGGTGGCACGGGAGGAAGGCCGCTACGGAGCCCATTGGCGGTGCCCCCGGTGCTTCGCGGGCGGGAGCCCCGGCCGGCCACCGCCTACCCTTCGGGAAGCCCTTCGTGGCCCCGAGCGTGCCGCAGCCTGCGGCCCAAAACTTGCGCGCCTCGGTTGCAGGGCGGACGCCCAGCCGGGTCAGGTTGCTGCCCTCCGCCGGCCGGGCCGACGAGGGCCCGACGACGCAGCCCCCCGAAAGCCTGCCAGCGCTGCCTGCCGCCGCCAATGCCAGGCCTGCTCACCCTGCTCCCCCCGTGGCTCGTCCGTCCCGCGAGGCCGAAGGGCGGTCAGGCTCGCGCGGCCGCTCGTCCCGAGCCGGGCCGGTCAAACCGGCCAGTTAGGGGTACGAACAGTGCCGGGAGAGGGGGCAGTTGAGCCCGGTGCGGAGTTGCAGTGTTACAGGCATGTTTCCTAGCCTGGTCAGACGTGGTCGAGAGCGGTAAGGTCCCCCTGACATGCCAATTGGCAGCAACGGGCAACAGTGACAGCAGGGGGCCCCGGGGAGGATGGGGGGCGGCCGCCCCGGTCCTCGGGCAGTTACCCCGGGCCGATGGCCTATGCGGGCATCGGCATACTCAATGCGGTCTGTCTCCTCGGCGGCGGCGCGCTGGGCTGGCTGGCCGACCACGCTGCGGGGACGCTCCCGCTCTTTCTCTTGCTGGGGTTGCTCGTGGGCGCAGCGATCGGCATCGCCGGCACGAAGGCCGAGCTCCGGCGCTACCGATAGGGAGCCCTCCCGGCGGCAAGTCAAAGCCTGTCCCTTGGCCTCCGCCGGTCTGCCGTCCTACCTCCGATGCTCGCTGACTTCCCGGTCCTTTACGTCGACGTCATAGTCAGGCGGACGATCGGTTCGTGCATCCTCCTGGCTGTCGTGGCCGTCGCGGCGACGTTCCTGCTCGGGCAGTACCTGGCAGGTGCGGGCGTCGTCCTCGGGCTCGCTGGGGCCACCGCCAACCATCGCCTCTTCCAGGTGTCGACCGCCCGCTACAGCAGCACCGAGGGCCGGCTCGAGCGGCGGCCCTTCTTCGGCAGCGTGGCGGCGCGGCTAGGCACCCTCACTGTCATAGCGTTCGCGCTCCTCTACCTCGTGCGGCCGATGGGGTTCGGCATGGTCGGGGGCCTCGTGGCTTTCCAATTGCTCTTGATGGGTAACGCCCTCGGCACCATCTGGCGTTACCAAAGGGCGCAGCTGTCCGGGATCCCGACCGGCAACGGAGCGGGGGAGCAGCCCGGCTCGCCCTCCCGCGACGGGGCGCAAGCTCCTGGTGGCGAAAGTGCTTGAAGCCGCTGTGCACGGCCTGGTCGCCGTGCCTCCCATCCCCGTTGGCGACCATGTGAAAGGGACGCTCGGAGGGCAGAACTTCGACCTGGACACAATCTGGACGACGTTGATCGCCTGCCTCGCGGTAGTCGGCCTCGGCCTGTACGTGCGGGGGAAGGTCACCTCAACGGCGCCAAACAAGGTCCAGCTCGGATGGGAAGTAATTGTCGGGTGGGTCTCCGACCAGGTCGAGGTGGGGCTCGGCAAGCGCTACCGCCACGTCGTGCCGCTCGCAGTGACGATCTTCGTCCTGGTGCTTGCATGCAACTGGGTCGAGATCTTCCCGGGCCTGTACCGCAACACCGACTACCTCCCGTCGCCAACGGCGGACGTCAACCTCACTTACGCCCTCGGCGCGACAGTGTTCGTGCTCACCAACGGTGCAAGTATCCGGGCCAAGGGTTTTGGCGGCTACGTCAAGTCGTTTTTTGCAAAGCCGAGGTGGCTCGCCCCGATCAGGATGCTCGAGGAGCTCATGAAGCCTGTGACCTTGTCCTTGCGGTTGTTCGGCAACCTGTTTTCCGGCGGGATCATGATCGCCCTGCTGCTGGCGATACCGATCTATTTCTCCCCGGCGACGATCATCTTCAGCGTCGCGTGGAAGGCCTTTGACATGTTCATCGGGGTGATCCAGGCTTTCATTTTCGCCCTCCTGACCATCCTTTACTACCAGTTCGCCGTGGCAACGGAAGCACATTGAGGCCCTGAGCCCGAGAGCCCAAAAAACACCACAACAACACAACAAAGAGGAGAGGAATTAGATGGCTGCAAGTATGGAGAAGGCGGTCGAACTGGCCGGCGCCTTCGCGGGCGGTGGCCTCGCCCTGGGAGGCGGCGCTATCGGCGCAGCTGTGGGTGACGGCCTGGCCGGTAGCCAGACCATCGCGGGCATAGCCCGCCAACCCGAGGTCCAAGGCCGCTTGTACTCGACGATGTTCCTGATCGTCGGCCTCGTCGAAGCGATGTACTTCATCAACCTTGCTTTCACGGCCTTGTTCGTCTTCGTCCTGGCGACCGGCTAGGAGCGGTTAGGGGCTCTGTAGAGTGCTGATCGCAAACTCCAACTTCCTCGTACCCAACGACACGTTCGTCGTCGAGCTGGTCATTTTCCTATTGGTCCTGTGGTTCCTCGCCAAGTACGTCCTGCCACCGATCAACCGGGCGATGGAGGCTCGCCAGCAGACGATCGAACGGAGCATCAGCGAAGCCGAAGAAACCAAGCGCCGCGCGCATGAGCTCGAGCAGCAGCGGCTCCGCGAGATCGACGAGGCGCGCCAGCAGGCCCGTACCCTGCGCGATGACGCTGTCAAGCTCGGCGACCAGCTGCGCCAGGAGCTCCAGCGCAAGGGCGAGGAAGAGTACCAGCGGCTCGTGACAAGAGCCGGTGCCGATATCGAGGCGTCCGCGCGCAAGGCGGCCGACACCTTGAGGGCGCAGGTGGCTGCTCTGGTGATGGACGTGGTGGAAAAGGTGCTCGAGGAAGGGATCAGCGTCCAGGACCAGCAACGGCTGGTCGACGACGCCATTTCCGAAGTAGAGGCGCGGGCGGCATCTTCGCGGACGGGCCCGTTGAGCGCGGTGGCCGGCTTTCAGTCCGGTCCCGGCCGGGCTGGCGGGTAGATGCTCGACCGGGTCAGGGGTTACTCCGACGCCGTCCTCGAAGAGCTCTCGCCGAAGGACCTCGAGCGCTCGGCCGAGGAATTGTCCGCTTTCGTCGACCTCCTCTCCACTTCGGGAGATCTGAGGACCGTCCTCGTCGACACGAGCATCACCCAGGCTGCCAGGCGCAGCATCGTGAGCGAGCTCGCCAAGGGGAAGGTTTCGCCGGCGACCGGGCAACTGCTGACTTACGCCGTCCAAAACGGTGTGGCAGCCAACTATTTCGAAGACGTAAAGGGCATGGCGGCGGCCGCCTCGGCGAAGAGGGAGGGCAAGCTCCTCCTCGAAGGCCCGGTTGGCCGCACTGCCGCGGGCGAACGTCTTGACGGTTATGCGACGTTCGTGCTGGCACACCTCCGTGAGCGCCAATTGGGCGGCGTGGAGGACGAGCTTTTCCGCTTCATGCGGATCGTCGAGGGCAACGACGAGCTGCGGCTTGTCCTCACGACGAACGACTTGCCGGCAGGGCGCAGGAGCTTGGTCGTCGAGGGCCTCCTCGATGGCCGCGCAAGCAGGGAGACGTCCCGACTTGCTTCCTACGTTGTGCACGCAGGCCGGCCGCGCGACTACATCGTGCTGCTCGAAGGCTTGGTCGAACGAGTCGGCAAGGAGGCCAACCGGCGTGTGGCTGACGTAAGGGTTGTAGCGGAAATGACTGCGAGCCAGCGCGAAAGGCTTGCCGCCGTGCTGGCGCGCCTTGCGGGCTACCCCGTGGACGTGAGGGTCACCGCGCAGCCCAACCTGCTCGGTGGTTTCGTCGCTACGGTGGGCGACCTCGTAGTCGACGCGAGCCTACGCCACCGCCTCGACCGGGCGAGAGGAGCTTTCCTGGCTCCGACCGTGCACAGGCCTGGTGGGCAGGGGACGGGTGGGGACGGCGGCGGGCAGCCGCCCGCAGGGAATTAATTACGGAGTAGGGAAAGGATCCTGCCGCATGGCTGAGCTGAGCATCAGCGCAAACGACATAGCCGAGGTCCTCAAGCGCAACCTCGAGAATTTCACGCCTGGCGTCAGAGCCGAGGAAGTCGGGCACATCCGTGACGTGGGTGACGGGATCGCGCGCATCACCGGCCTCCCCAATGCAGCGGTCAACGAGCTCATCGAGTTCGAAGGCGGCCTTACAGCGCTCGCGCTCAACCTGGACGAGGACTCGATCGGTGCTGTCGTCCTCGGTGAGACAACCGGCATCCAGGAAGGGCAGTTGGCCCGGGCGACCGGGAGGATCCTTTCGGTGCCCGTGGGCGACTCCCTCCTCGGCAGGGTCCTCGACGCGCTCGGCCGCCCGATAGACGGTATGGGCCCGGTCGAGGTAGCCGAGACCCGGCGCCTCGAGATCCAGGCCCCGGGCATCGTGGACCGCCAGCCTGTCAAACAGCCTTTGCAGACAGGGATAAAAGCGATCGACTCGATGACGCCCATCGGCCGTGGCCAACGCGAGCTGATAATCGGGGACCGCAAGACCGGCAAGACTGCGATAGCGATCGACACGGTCATCAACCAGCGCGGCCAAGGAGTGAAGTGCATCTACGTAGCTGTCGGGCAAAAAGGGTCGACCGTTGCCCAGACCGTCGACACGCTCCGCGCCCACGGCGCGATGGATTACACCGTCGTAATAAACTCCCCTGCCTCGGACCCGGTGCCCTACAAGTACCTGGCGCCCTACGCCGGCTGTGCGATGGGCCAGTACTGGATGGAGCACGGTGAGGACGCGCTCATCATCTACGACGACCTGTCGAAGCAGGCCGAGGCCTACAGGGCTCTTTCGCTCCTGCTCCGCCGCCCACCCGGGCGGGAAGCGTACCCGGGCGACGTCTTCTACCTCCACAGCAGGCTCCTCGAGCGCGCCGCCAAGCTCTCCGAGGAGCGCGGTGCCGGGTCTCTTACGGCGCTGCCGATCGTGGAGACCAAAGCCAACGACATCTCGGCCTACATCCCGACCAACGTCATCTCCATCACCGACGGCCAGATCTTCTTGGAGACCGACCTTTTTTACGCAGGTATCCGCCCGGCGATCAACGTAGGCCTATCGGTCTCGCGCGTCGGCGGCAATGCCCAGATAAAGGCTATGAAGTCCGTCTCCGGCGCGCTCAAGATCAACCTGGCGCAGTACCGCGAACTGCAGGCCTTCGCAACCTTCGGTTCGGAGCTCGACCGGGTCTCGCGCGCCCAGCTCGAGCGCGGCGCCCGCCTGACCGAGCTGCTCAAGCAGCCGCAAAACGCCCCTATGCCCGTTGAGGAACAGGTTGTCGTCATCTTCGCCGGGACGAACGGCTTCGTGGACGACCTCGCCGTCGAAGACGTCCGGGCGTTCGAGGAAGCATTTGTGCAGTACCTGCGTGCCAACCGGGCCGACCTCCTCGAGCAGATCCGCAAGACCAAGGACATGCCCCCTGCAAAGGAGCTCGAAGACGCCATCAGCGAGGTCAAGAAAGGCTTCCAGACGATAAAGCCCGATGCGGGCGCGGCGGACGGAGCAGGGGCGCAGGACGACGACGACGGCGAGGAAAGTGGCGGCCCGGCAGCTGGCGGTGGGCCGGCTGCGGGAGATGCCCCCAGGGAACCGGCCGCTCCCGTCGGTGGGGTGTAACGCGTGCCCGCAGGCCAGGAAAGGGTCCTCCGGCGCCGCATCCGCAGCGTCCAGTCGACACAGAAGATAACCCGGGCCATGGAGCTGATCGCGGCTTCGCGCATCGCCCGTGCGCAGCGCGCCATCGAGGTGGCCAAGCCGTACGCCGAGCAGATGCAGCAGGTCGTATCGGAGCTCACCGCGACTCCCGAGTCGAAGGGGCACTGGGTCTTTACCGGAAAGGGCGAGCGCGCCCTCGTCGTGGTGCTGGGTGCCGACCGGGGCCTGGCGGGCGCTTTCAGCGTTTCGGTGCAGCGCGCTGCCGACGAGACGGTGAGGCACCTCGGGCGGGGCACCAGCCCGCTCCTCATCGCGGTAGGGCGCAAGCTGGTCAACTATTTTCGTTTCCGCGAGCGGCCCGTAGCCGCCTCGTTCCAGGGTTTTTCCGACCGCCCGAGGTTCGAGGACGCACAGCGGGTCGTAAGGGCCGTCACCGAACAGGTCGAGCAGTCCGGCGTGGGCGAGATCCACATCGTTTCGACGCGGTTCCGCAGCGTCGGTGTGCAACGGGTCGAAAGCCGGCGGCTCGTGCCCCTCGAAAGGCATGAGCGGGCAACAACGACGGTTTTCGAGTTCGAGCCCGGCCCCGAGGAGATCCTCGACCGTCTCCTGCCACGTTGGCTCGAGGCGGAAGTGTACGAGGCGTTGCTCGAATCGGCTGCATCTTTTCACGTCGCCCAGCAAAGGGCGATGAAGGCTGCCACAGACAACGCCGACGACTTGATCAAGAGCCTGCGCCGGGCGATGAACCGTGCGAGGCAGGACTCGATCACGACCGAGATAATGGAGATCGTCGGCGGTGCCGAGGCCCTGCGTCAAAGCGGCCCGAGCGAGGAAGCCAGTGCGCACAACGATATTTATATTTTTCCCCAAGCCAGCTGATCGGAGCGGAGCGTGACTACGACCACAACATCCAATACCTCGAGCTTTTCGGGGGACACGGCCAGCCGCGAGGGCCGCGTCGTTGCGATCGCCGGGCCGGTGGTGGACGTCGAGTTCCCTCCCGACGACCTACCCGAGATCAACAACGCGGTCGAGATGGAGATCGAACTGGAGGGGGCCCGGACAAAGGTCATGGCCGAAGTGGCGCTCCAGATCGGCGAGGGCCGGGTGCGCTGCATCTGCCTGCGCCCGACCGACGGCCTGCGACGCGGCACTCCCGTCCGGAACCTCGGCCATGGGATAACAGTGCCCGTTGGGGAGGCGGTGCTCGGCCATGTCTTCAACGTGGTCGGGGACGTGCTCGACTCGGACCCGCTCGGCACTGTCGAGGACCGCTGGGAGATCCACCGGCCGCCGCCCGATTTCGACACGCTCGAGCCCAAGTCCGAGATGTTCGAGACCGGGATCAAGGTCATCGACCTGCTCGAGCCGTACGTCCAGGGCGGCAAGATCGGCCTTTTCGGCGGCGCCGGCGTTGGCAAGACGGTCCTCATCCTCGAAATGATCCATCGGGTTGCGGAACAGCACGGCGGCGTATCGATTTTCGGCGGAGTCGGGGAGCGGACGCGTGAGGGCAACGACCTCTGGCTCGAGATGAAGGAGTCGGGGGTCCTGAAGCGTGCTGCGCTCGTCTACGGCCAGATGGACGAGCCACCCGGCGTGAGGCTCCGCGTGGGCCTGTCGGCGCTCACTATGGCGGAGTACTTCCGGGACGTGCGCAACCAGGACGTCCTGCTTTTCATCGACAACATATTCCGGTTCGTGCAAGCGGGATCGGAGGTCTCGACGCTGCTCGGGCGGATGCCTTCCGCTGTCGGGTACCAGCCGACCCTGGCCGACGAGATGGGCGAGCTCCAAGAACGCATCACCTCGACCAAGGGGCACTCGATCACCTCGGTCCAAGCCGTTTACGTCCCGGCCGACGACTACACGGACCCGGCGCCATTTACGACCTTCACGCACCTCGACGCGACCACCGAGCTGTCACGCGAGATCGCAGCCATCGGCATCTACCCCGCCGTCGACCCGCTCGCGTCCACGTCGAGCATCCTCACGCCCGAAGTCGTCGGCGACAGGCACTACCAGGTTGCCAGGAGGGTCCAGCAGGTACTCCAGCGCAACCGCGAACTTCAGGACATCATCGCCATCCTCGGGATGGACGAGCTGTCCGAAGAAGACCGCACGACTGTCCTCCGGGCTAGGAAGATCCAGCGCTTCTTGTCCCAGCCCATGTTCGTGGCCGAGGTGTTCACCGGCATCAAGGGCATCTACACGCCCGTTGCCGAGACCGTCGAGTCCTTTGAAGCCCTCGTCAACGGTGAGCTCGACCACCTCCCCGAACAAGCTTTCCTCAACGTAGGCGGCGCTGAGAGCGCCATGGCCAAGGCCCGCGAGCTCGAAAAGAACGGCTGAGGGCCGCCGTGGCAACTACTCAGGTCGAGCTCGTCACGCCCGAGGGGGTCCTGTTTTCGGGGCAAGCAGAGATGGTCGTCTGCCGCACCGCCGGTGGCGACATTGCTTTTCTCGCCAACCACATGCCTTATGTCGGCGCTTTGGAGGCCTACCCTCTCCGAATCGTGGGCCCTGAGGGCACGCCGGCTGAGGAGCTCCGCTTCGACGTCGAGGGGGGTTTCGTCGAGGTCAATGACAACAGGGTCGTGATCCTGTGCGACGTCGCCACAGCGTCGGGCTGAGCCTGTTCGTCCGGAGGGGCGCCGCTACAAGGTTCGCTCGAGGGGCCTGGCTGAAGATGGGGCCTGGCTGAACAAGGGGCCGGATTGAGCAGGGCCAGGCGGAGGGTAGGAGTCGCAATGCTCCTCGACCCGCCGGTCGCCGGTGAGGTGCAGGGCCTTCGCCGCGCGCTCGGGGACGGCTCGCTCGCAGCCATCGGCCCGCACCTCACGCTTGTCCCGCCGCTCAACATTGCCGAGGGCCAGCTCGGCGACGTGCTGGCAACTGTACGGAGCGCTGCCGCCGCCGAGCCCGGCCCGATCTCGCTCGTCCTTGGGCCGGTCCTCACCTTTGTCCCGGCGAGCCCTGTGCTCTACCTCGGTGCCGGCGGGAGCGAGCCCTCGCAGTTGGCCGCACTGGACCGTCTGGCAGGCGCCGTCTTGCAAGGGCCGCTCGGGCGCCCGCGGAGATGGCCATGGGTGCCCCATGTCACGGTCTGCGATGAGGTGCCCGGTGAAGAGCATGCCGCCGCCGCGGTCCGGGCACTCGCTTCCTACCGCACTAATGCCGTCTTCGACCGCGCCGTCCTGCTCGAGCAACAGGGCACGCGCTGGTCACCGCTTGCCGATGCAGCCCTTGGGCCGGCCGCTGTCGTCGGGCGAGGTGGCCTCGAGCTCGAGATCGTGCGGGGGCGCGCTATCGGGCCCGACGGTGCAGCCTTGGTGAGAGGGGCGGGCGGCGAACTGCCTCCCGGTGCCGCCGAGGCGCCCGAGCGCATCGTGCTCACAGGCCTGATGTCAGGCGGGACCATCGGCTTGGCGGTCGCATGGTGGCAGGGCATCCCGGGCTCACGCCTCGACGTCTGTGTGTTCGTGGCGCCACGCGCTCGCCGTCAGGGGATCGGCAGGGCCTTGCTGAGCGCCCTCGAGAGTGCCGTAGGCCGTGCCGGCTGGTCTAGCGCGTTCGTCGGCGGCCACGGCCCGCCCGAGTTTTTCGCCAACTCGTCCGCGTGGGTACGCGAGTTCGTCCCGCCGGGCTCGACCTCGAGTTAGGGCAAGAGGCCGCCCGGAGGACGTTCAGAGGCCGGGTGGCGCCACCTCGCCGGACCGGTATTGTTATCGCCGTGGCGACTGCGGTCACGCCGCCTCCTGCGAGCACCCAGCACCTCGAGCAGCCGACTGTCGTCGAGCGGGAGCACCCGGCTTTCTACGAGCGCAACCGAGCGCGGCTCGGGGCTGCACTGGCCCTGATCGCGATCCTGGCGGGCTGCGTTGTCGTCGCCATCGGGCTGGTTGCCCGCTTCCTGGCCCCCAACGGCTTGTGGCTGGACGAGGCGTTGTCGGTGAACATTGCCAAGTTGCCTCTGGCCCAGATGCCCGGGGCGCTCGTCCAGGACGGTTCCCCCCCGCTCTATTACCTGATGCTCCACTTCTGGATGCTCGCGTTCGGGCAGGGCGAGTTCGCCGTCAGGGGGATGTCCGCCGTCGTTTCGGTCATAACCCTCCCGTTCATCTGGTTTGCAGGCCGTCGCGCAGGTGGGCGAAGGGTGGCGTGGGCTTCGTTGCTCCTCGCAGCGACCTCACCTTGGGCGATTTATTACAGCTCTTATACCCGCATGTACTCGCTGATGGCGCTGGAAGCGGTCCTTTTGTACCTTGCGCTGCGCAGGGCGATGGAGCGCCCGAGCGCGGGGAGGCTCGTTTGCACGGGGGCTTTGACCACGGCGTTGATGTACACCCACTACTGGGACCTGTACCTCCTCGGCGTGGTCGGAGTATGGGTGCTGTGGCAGGCGTGGTCCGAACCTCGCCGGGGCGTGCCGCAACCGGGCGCCGAACTCGGCGCTGCTCGAAAAGTGGCTTGGGCGATGTTTGCCGGCGGGCTCTTTTTCGTCCCCTGGTCACCGGTGTTCATTTTCCAGATGCTGCATACCGGTTCTCCTTGGGCCGCGCCGCCGGGGCCGGCAAGCTTGCTCGACGTCATCGGCTACTACTCGGGCGCCGGGGTTTGGTCACAGCTGCTGGCATTGCTGTTTTTCGTGCTGGCCGGCTTCGCCTTCTTCGGCCGGCCGGGTCAGAAGGCGACGAGCGTCGTGCTCGAGTTGCGGGTGCAGCCGATTACCAGGGTGCCGGGCCTGTTCCTCGTCGGCACCCTCCTGGTCGCAGTCGCGGTGGGTGCTGTGACCGGTGCCGCTTTCGACCAGCGTTATGTCGCCGTCGTCTTCCCGGCTTTCATACTGGTCTGCGCTCTCGGGCTCGCCACGGTCAGGTCCCGTGTGATCACGTCGGGAGCGCTGTGCGTAGCCTGCGTCGCCGGGCTCCTTTCCGCCCAGCAGTGGGGTTCTCAGCCCCGCACCGAGGCGGTCAAGGTCGCCGCCGTCCTCAACAAGGAGGCTCAGCCCGGTGACATGGTCATCTACTGCCCGGACCAGCTCGGGCCAGCCGTAGACCGGCTGCTCAGCGTGCCCGGCGTGACCGAGTTGACGTACCCCCGCATGACCGGGCCGCAGCGAATTGACTGGGTCAACTACGTGGCAACGATCAAGGCGGCGGACCCGCAGGTCTTCGCTCAGGAGGCCGTGGAGAAGTTGAGCCCCGGGGCACGGCTATGGCTCGTCTGGCGCGACGGCTACCAGGGCTTCGGGGACAGGTGCGGGATGCTGTCGAGCTGGCTCAGCTGGTACCTCCCTCAGGCAGAAACCGCTCTCGGGGCGGACCCGGCCTACTACGAGTACGAGAACCTGACTGTCTTCCAAAGCTGACGGGACGGACAGCCCGGCTTGGCCGGCCTCTGGGCCGTCTGGCCCCGAAGGCCGCGGCTCGGCCAGAATGGGTAACCGGCCAAGCCGGCAGCCCTGAGGGCTCTGGCCTCGTCCCAGGGGAGCAAGTCTGTGCCTGTTGAGACATACCGTCCTGACGCTGGTCCGCAGGACGGCTGCTGCCCCCCCGGGGCCGCTGACAACGTTGTGATAATCGGTGCCGGCCCCGCCGGGCTCACGGCTGCTTACGAGTTGGCGCGTCTCGGCAAGACGTGCACGGTGCTCGAGGCGGACGACGAAGTGGGCGGCATTTCGAGGACCGTAGAGCGTGACGGGTGGCGCTTCGATATCGGTGGCCACCGCTTCTTCACAAAGGTGAAGGTCGTCGAAGACATGTGGCACGAGATCCTGCCCGGGGAGGATTTCATGCAGAGGCCGCGCCTTTCGAGGATTTACTACCAGGGCAAGTACTACGACTACCCGCTGAAGCCGTTCAACGCGCTCCGTAACCTGGGTGTCGCCGAGTCTGTGCGCTGCGCAGCTTCGTACGGATGGGCGAGGGTGAGGCCTCCCAAGGACCAGACCACGTTCGAAGGGTGGGTGGCGGCTCGCTTCGGCTGGCGCCTCTACAAGCATTTCTTCAAAACCTATACCGAGAAAGTTTGGGGCTACCCCGGCTCCGAGCTCCAGGCCGACTGGGCGGCCCAGAGGATCAAAAACCTCAACCTTTTCAATGCCGTGAAGAGCGCTCTGATCCCCGAGAAGGGGCAGCGCAAGATCACGACGCTCATCGACCAGTTCGAGTACCCCCGCCTCGGGCCCGGCATGATGTGGGAACACTGCCGGGACAGGGTAGAAGCCGCCGGGTCCAAGGTGCTCATGCGGGCGGCGGTCACCCGCGTACGGCACGCGGGCGGGCGCGCTTACGCGGTTTGTTCGCAAACCGACGGCGCCACGACGGAGCATTCGGCGAGCGCGGTCATATCCTCGATGCCCCTGTCAGCTCTCGTAAAGGCGCTCGACCCCCCTGCTCCGGCGGAAGTAGTCGCGGCCGCGAGCGACCTGCACTACCGCGACCACATCACCGTCGCCCTGGTGGTCCCCCAGTCGGCCAGCTTCCCGGACAACTGGGTCTACGTGCACGACCCCTCCGTGAAAATGGGCCGCATCCAGAATTTCGGGCGCTGGTCCCCTTTCATGGTGAAAGACGGCCGTACTTGCCTCGGCCTCGAATATTTCGTTTTCGAGGGTGACGAGATATGGTCCATGCCCGACGAGGAGCTGGTCCAAATGGGCAAGCGCGAAATCGGCATGCTCGGCCTGGTTGACCCGGACATGGTCGAGGCTGGTTACGCCGTACGCATGCCGAAGGCTTACCCCTATTACGACGCCGATTACCGTCACAATGTCGAGATCGTCCGAGGGTGGCTCGAAGCAAATATCTCCAACGTCCACCCCGTGGGGCGCAACGGGATGCACCGCTACAACAACCAGGACCACTCGATGTACACGGCCATGCTGAGCGTGCAGAACATCGCCGGTGCGAACCACGACGTGTGGGCGGTAAATGTCGAGGAGGAATACCACGAGGAGATAAAGCCCGCCGGCCCAGAGCGCGACGGCGGCGTTAACGTTGAAGGCCGTGTCGGTTCGGGGCGCGCTGCCCCGGTCCTTCCCAAGCGGACAGCCCCGGAGGCCAAGTGAGCACGAAAGTCTGGTATTGCGCCAACTGTGGCTACGAAGTCACGAGCAGGGGGCGCTGCCACAGCTGCGGCGAGCGCCTGGCTGCCTCGCCGTTACCCGAGCTCGAGTCCGGGCCGGACGACGACGAGGTCGGCTACAGGCTGGACCAATGGGACGACCAGACACGGGCTCGCCTGATCCGGCTCCTCATCAATGCCGGCGTGCCGCACCGCTTCGAAGAGGAAGAGCTGGTCGTGCTTGCCGTCGACGAACCCGAAGTCGACAAGCTCGTCGACAGGGCGACCAAGGCTTTCGGGGGGCTGGACGACGAAGAAGAGGAGATCCCTGTCGCCGAGGGCGACCTCAACGCTTCTCGTGAGCTCTACGAGGCAGCCAAGGCCTTGCGCGACGACCCGACCGACATGCAAGCCGATGTCGCGCTCGGGGAGGCCTCCGCTGCGGTGTTCGCGGCCGACTACCTACCGGGCCTCGACGAGGACCAACTAGCTGCTGTCGGCCGTGTCACGCGGCGCCTCCTCGGAGCGCTCGGGGCGGACGAAGCACTCGAGGGGGAGATCCGACACCAGGCCGAGGTGCTTTGCCGGCTGATCGCACCGGGCGCCGGGGAGGAAGCGGTCGACGCCGAGGCGGCGAGGGCGCTCGCACGCCTCGAGATAGGTGCAAAGGAGACGGGCCGCCTCGTCGAGCTGCCCCAGTCCGAGGTGACCCCGGGGGGAGAAGCCTTTTCCGCCTTGCAGGGCGCCCGTGAGGTCGCCCCCGACGCCCAGGCGGCGGCTGAGGCGCCCGTCCTCGAAGGTGCTTCTCAGGCCCCAGCGCCGGGGCTTGCCGAGCCGGGCGGCCCGGCCGTGGCTGTCCCCGCTGCCGCGGTTACCGCCGCCGGGGATGCCCGAGACGACGATGGCGGCCCCGAGGCCGAGGACGAGGAGGCCGAGGACGAGGAAGCAGAGGACTCGGGCGAGCTTGTCTACGAGCTCGGTGAGTGGCTCCCCGAGCAGAGGGTCGAGCTCTCGCTGCTGCTCGAGTCGGCGGGGATCGCCTACAACTGGGACGGCGCCGACCTAACGGTGGCCGAGGAGCGTGAGACCGAGGTAGAGGGGCTCTTCGACCAGGTCCACGGCCTGGTGGACGAGGACGACGAGGCGCGTTACCGCTCTATCGAGGAGCTCTTCGGCGCAGTTGACCGGCTCGCGAACGACCCGAGCAGCGAGGAGCGCCAGAAGGCCTTCCTCGAAACGGTAGGTGCGGTCGAGCTGCCCACGCCGGTCGGGGTGGACGACGCGTATTGGTGGCGGGTGCGCAGCCAGGGGCATGCCCTGGTGGCCGCGCTGGACCACGGCGCCCGGCTGGACGAGGTCTCCCGGGAGGCCGCCCTCCTCGCCGAAATGCTCCACGAGATGGTTTAGGCAGCCACGGCCCCCGTGCCGGCGCGGGCTCCGGCCCCGGCCCCCCGTGGGCTCCTTGGGGGGTGGGGCCTCTTGCTTGCCCCCGGCGCAGGAGCCAGCAGCTCCCACAGCGCGCTCGTCGAGATCGACAAGGCAGTGGCGGCGCTCGGAGCCACGGTGCGGCGGCTGGATTTCCCTTACCGTCTCGCCGGCCGCCGCGCCCCGGACAGGATGCCTGTACTACTCGCCGCAGTCGTCTCGGCGGCCCAGAACCTCTCGTCGGAGGCCGCCATCGCGCCGGAGAGGATCTACCTCGGTGGGCGTTCAATGGGCGGCCGGGTCTGTTCGGTTGCTGTTGCGGAGGGCTTGCCTGCAGCGGGCCTGGTGCTTGTGAGCTACCCGCTCCACCCCCCCGGGCGGCCCTCCGAGCTGCGGACAGCTCATTTTGGCGAGCTTGGGCTCCCGTGCCTGTTCGTAACGGGTACGCGCGACGCGTTCGCCACTCAGGCCGAAATGAGCCGGGCCCTCACCGCTATCCCGGGCCCGGTAAGCGTGGAGTGGCCCGAGGGCGGGGACCACTCGCTGCGTGGGCGTGACAAGCAGGTCGCCGCGACCGTGGCCGACTGGCTCGTGACCTCGAGCCGGGGCCGCTAGCCGAGGCCGCTAGCCGAGGCCGCTAGCCGAGGCCGCTAGCCGAGGCCGCTAGCCGCCATCGGTGAGCGGCGCCCAGCCCTTCGTGAAGGAACGGTAAAGCTCGGCGTAGGCAGCGGTAGCTTGTGCCAGCTGGCCCACGTCGACCCATTCGTCGATCCCGTGCGCCTGGGCGACATTGCCCGGGCCGCAAACCACCGCCGGCATTCCCGCCTGGTTGCGGAGGAACCTTGCATCGGTGGTGAAGGTCATGCCGATCGTCTCCGCCGGCTCACCTGTCGCCCGCTCAACGCATTGGCCGACCAGGCGGGCGAACGGGCCCCCGGCGCTCATCTCACTCCCCTCCGCAAAGTCGAAGATGGTCACCTCGTAGTCGATCCCGCTGAGCCCGGCTGCCCTGACCCGTTCGTGGATGCTCTCAACCGCCTCGTCGAGCGTGGTGCCGGGCAGCAACCTGCGGTCGAAGCCGATGCGTGCCTCCTCGGCGACGACGTTGAGGGCGCTGCCGCCCTGAAGCGTGCCAATGTTGGCCGTGGGCCGGCCGAGGAGGGCGTGCTCCGGTCCGCCGAAATCGGCAGCGTGGAGAGCGAGGACTATCTGGGCGGCGTGCTCGGTCGCCGAAACTCCCTCCCGGGGACGGCTCCCGTGCCCCGGGCGGCCACGGACGAGGATCTCCCCTTGCAGGAGCCCTCTTTCGGCCACGCATACGCAGAGCGCTGTCGGTTCGGGCACGAGGCAGGCGTCGCCCCGGAGCAAGCCGCGCTCCATAAGGGCACGTGTGCCGAGGCCACCCCCCTTTTCCTCGTCGGCGACGAACTGGAAGACGAGCTCGCAACCCCGCCTGCTCCCCGAAGCCTCGAGGACGGAAAGGGCGCATATCGACGCCGCGACGCCGCCCTTCATGTCGGCGGACCCCCGCCCGTAGAGCCTTCCACCCTCGACGACAGGCTCGAACGGCGGGTGCGACCAGCGTGACGCCACTGCCGGGACGACGTCGGTATGGCCGTTGACGATGAGCTCCGGCAGGCCGCTCCCACCCGGCGAGGGCAGGCGGGCGATGAGCGAAAGCCGGCCCGGCTCGGGCTCCACCTCGGTCCACTCCGGCTCCCAGGGCGCGAGGGCCTCCCGGAGCACCGCGGCCACCGGTGCCTCGCCACCCGGAGGGTTTGGCGTCGCAACGGCAACCAGGGCGCTGGCCAGGTCTACGACCTGGTCGACGTCGACATGTCCTAGCAAGGCATCCGCCGGTCACCTGGACGAGCGGTCTGAGCGGCGGCGGTCACGGACGAGAGCTCTAGGCCGACTTCGCCCAGGCCACGCAGCCCATCTCGGCAAAGCTGGGCAGGTCGCGGTGCGAGGGGACGACCCTGACCGTGAACCCGTGGCGGCCCGCAGTATCGCAGACGAAGCTCCCTTCCCACGTCGTCGG
>Ga0335074_10004097_pt1 | contig 20062 bp, 25 predicted proteins | sample Lox_Sample_23_FD_206715 | JGI IMG/M metagenome (GOLD analysis project Ga0335074, IMG submission 206715) | Soil microbial communities from Loxahatchee National Wildlife Refuge, Florida, United States - Lox_Sample_2.3 | ecosystem: Environmental > Terrestrial > Soil > Wetlands | place: USA... | reverse complement strand
AGGGCCTGGCGCGTCCATCAGCCGCCGACCGCCTGCGCCCGCGGGTCGGTCTTCGGCGTGGGCACGGCCGCCAGCAGCTTGGCCACCACGTCGTCGGCCGAGACCTGGCGGACCCACAGCTCGGGCCGCAGCGTGACCCGGTGCGCCAGCGCGGGCACCGCCACCTGCTTGATGTCGTCGGGGACCACGTAGTCCCGCTTGCTCAGCACCGCCTGGCCGCGGGCCAGCTGGACCAGCGCCAGCCCGCCGCGCGGGCTCGCGCCTACCTGGACCTGCGCGTCTTCCCTGGTCGCCCGGACGATCGCCACGACGTAGTCGAGCAGGTCGGGGCTGATCTCCACCTGCTCGAGCGAATCCCGCATGGCCAGCACCCCGTCCGGGCTGGTAACCGGGTTGAGCTCGACGTACTCGGTGGCCCGGGCCACCCTGCGCCGGAGCATGTCGGTCTCGTCGCCGGTGCTCAGGTGGCCCAGCCGCAGCCGCATCAGGAACCGGTCGAGCTGCGCCTCGGGCAGCTCGTAGGTGCCCTCATACTCGATGGGGTTGTCCGTGGCCAGCACGATGAACGGCTGCGGCAGCCTGCGGGTCTGCCCGTCGACGCTGACCTGGCCCTCGCCCATGGCCTCAAGCAGCGCCGCCTGGGTCTTGGGCGGCGTCCGGTTGATCTCGTCGGCCAGCAGCAGCTGGGTGAATACCGGACCGGGGCGGAACACCATGTCGGCCGATCGCTGGTCGTACAGCGGGGCGCCGACCACGTCGGAGGGCAGCAGGTCCGGGGTGAACTGGATGCGGGCGAAGTCCAGCCCGAGCACCCTGGCGAACGACCGGGCGATGAGGGTCTTGCCCAGCCCGGGCAGGTCCTCGAGCAGGACGTGGCCGCCGGCCAGGATGCCGATCAGCACCAGCTCCAGGGTCCGGCGGCGGCCGACGACCGCGCGCTCCAGCTCATCCAGGATGGCCGAGCAGCTGGCGGCGGTCTCTTCGGGACCCATCAAAGCTTCTCCAATCGGTCGATGAGGCGGGCCAGGGTGTGCCGCGGGATGCCGCGCCGATCCGCGTGGTCCCGCACGTTGGCGGTCGCCGGCCGGGTAGCCGGGTCGATCCATTCCCACAGACCCGTATCGCGCGGGCTGCGGCACAGCAGCCGGCGCGCCGCGTCCGGATCCTGATACAGGTGAACGCCGTGGCGTTCGGCCAGCCGGGCCGCCAGCAGGTGCTCCAGGACCGGCCGCAGCTCGCTGTCGTAGTAGCCGCGGCTGGTCATGGCGTTGCGCACCACGAACCTGCGGTGCGAATAGCCGGTCAGCGTGCGGGCCCGCGGTTTTTCCCTGGCCGTCTTGGACGCGTCCGGCGTGAGCTGCGGCAGCAGGAAGCGCACCAGGACCATCACGCCCGCCGCGGTGGCCACGGCCACCAACGCCAGGCCCGCCCAGCCGGCCGTCACGAAACCGGCCACGGCGGCCGCGGCGACGGCCGCGGCGGCGGTGAGCAGTTCCGGGGCCGTCCCGCGCCACGGGCTCACCATGCCGCCCGTCTCGGGGCCCCGCTCTTCGGGACTGGTCACGGGCCCGCCCCGGCTTCGGTCGGCTCGGGCTCGGTCCGGGCGGCCGCTTCGGCCAGCGCCGCGGCCAGCTCGTCCAGGGCCTGCTCGGCGGCGTCGCGCTGCCCGCGGCCCAGCGGATGGCTGGAGAACCTGGCCTCGTAGAACAGCGCGGTCAGCCGCCCGGCCGCGGTGCCGCGCACCAGGCCGCTCGTGGTCGCCCGGGCCAGCAGTTCGTCGGGCGTGTCCGCCACGGCCCGGGCCGCGCCCCGTTCGGCCAGGCTGTTCTCCATGGCCACGTAGCAGGCGATGATGGCCGCCCGCGCGTCGTCCACGGTGCGCAGCGCCGACCGGCCCGATTCCACCGCCTCCCGCAGGTCCTCGGGGTCCTCGGCCAGGAAGGCGGTGTGCCTGCCGCCCAGCGGCGGCCGGAACCGCCGGGCCCACCAGATGCTCAGCAGCACCGCGGCCACCAGCACCGCGATGAGCAGGCCGTACAAGATGGCGGACACGGGAATGCTGAAGCCGGGTCCCTGTGATCCCGGCCGCAGCGAAAGCGACGGTGTCGGCCCGGCCTTGACCGAGGGCGGCGCCTGGCGGGGGCGCGGGGCGGGCAGGCGGAGGTGCAGGCTGACGAAGATGGCCACCGCCGCCGCGATCATGCCGCCCCCGAGCACGAAGACGAGCACCCCGCGCAGCTTGGCTGCCACGTCGTTGACTGGCGCCTCGCCGAGCACGGCGCCCCGCGCGGCCCGGGACCGGCGCCGGACCGTCAGCGCCAGCAGGACCCCGAGGACCACCTCGAGCGCCAGGCCGATGGCCACGCCGTCGTGCCGGGCCGCCGCGTTCCACCGGGGCGTGCTCATCGCGCCGCGCAGCCCGGCCAGCCCCAGGATGATCAGCAGCGCGAGCGGCACGACCAGCGGCCAGGTCTGACCCGGGGCCAGGCGTGGCCTCCCGTCCGGCGTTCCCGGCTCGCGGCTGGTCATGACCTCGCCTTTCCCTCCTACCTGGGCAAAACCCTACCCGTCGGCGGTCACGGCACCGCACACTAAAGACCATGACATCTCCAGCAGCCGCCCCGCCTCCGGACCTCATCTACATCATCCGCCACGGCGAGAAGCCCGCCGATCCGCCGCCGGCCGCCGCCGGGCAGGCTGCCGCCGCGCCGGCCGCGCCCTATGGCGTGGACTTCCAGGGCAATCAGGACGCGCATTCCCTGCTGCCCCGGGGCTGGCAGCGCTCGGGCGCGCTCGCTGCCTTGTTCGACCCCGCCCTGGGCCCGCTGCAGGCCGGGCTGAAGACCCCGGCGGCGCTGCTGTCGCCCTCCTACGGCAGCCCGGACAAGACCGCCGAGCACCGCACCCACCAGACCATCCAGGGCCTGTCCGACCGCCTCGGCCTGGCCATCGTGTCCGACTTCGCCGAGGGCAGCGAACCCCAGCTGGCCGCCAGCGTGGTCAGCAGCAACTCCGGCGTGGTGCTCATCTGCTGGGAGCACGACCACATCCCGGCCATCGCCACCTCGCTGCCGACCGCGCCGGGGACGGTCATCCCGCAGCCCTGGCCGGGTGACCGGTTCGACGTCATCTGGACGTTCACGCTGGTCCCGGGGTCGGCTCCGGCCCAGTACACGTTCGGCCAGATCCCGCAGCAGCTACTGTCAGGAGACGCCGCCACGGTCATCTCGGCGTAACCCCGTTCGCGGGAAACGCCTGGTCCGCGAGATGATCGGCTGATGTCCGATGACGACCTGGATTCCGGTCCCCGGGCCGCCGAGCGGCTGACCTTCTTCTCCGACGCGGTGGTCGCCATCGCGATGACGCTGCTCGCCATCGACCTGCCGGTGCCCGAGGGCGGCACCTTGCCGGTCTTCTGGAGGTCGGTCGAGCACGAGGAGGGCCACTACATCACGTTCCTGATCAGCTTCGTGGTGATCGCGGCGGCCTGGCGCGATCACCACGAACTGTTCCGGTACGCCAAGAGCACCGACGGGCGGCTGCTTCTGCTCAACACGGGCTGGCTACTGACCATTGTCCTCATCCCGTTCGCGACCAAGCTGCTCATCGTCGGCGGGCAGTCGCTGACCACCCATGCCTTGCGGTGGGGGTTTTACGCTCTGCTGCAGGTCCTGGAGTCGGCCGCGTTCTTCGCGATGCTGCGGCACATGATGGCCAAAGGGCTGGCCCATCCTCCGCCGTCGGTGGCTGACCGCATGGCCTGGCAGGCTTACGGCCTGATGACCGGCTTCGGGCTGTCGATCCCGTTCTTCTTCGTATGGACCAACGCCTGGGTGCTGTGGTTCGCCGGCCCGGTGGCGTCCGGGATGCACCGCCAGCGCCGCAACCGCCGCCTCGCCAAGGACGCGTAGCAGTCCTTCTTCCGCCACACGGCTGATGTCTCGGCCGGTCGCGCCGCCGAGGATGGGCGGGACGCGGCGAGCACCGGCTCGCCGCCCTGCGGAGATGGGATGTATGACATGACAGGCAGCTGGAGCGCGCCGGGCGGCTTCTTCGCCAATGCCGATTTCGACTACGAGGCGCGCATCATGCTGGGTGCCGCGGCCGAAGGCACGGGCGACGTCGGGCTGGTCCTGGCCACCTTGGACCGGATCACCGACGGCGACCCGCAGAGCTGGTTCGACGCCTGGACCGGGACGGCCGCGGAAATGGCCGCCCGCGGCGAGGCGGCGCTGCGGCGCGGGCATCTGCACACCGCGAGCTGGGCCTACCTGGCCGCGGCCGAGTACCACGCCAAGGCGCTGGTCTTCGTGGACGGGCTGGCCGATCCGTCCGTGCTGCTGCCCGCCTTCCGCCAGGGCCGTGGCTGCTGGGAGAAGGTGATCGACGCCTCGCGCGGCCGGTTCGTCCGGGTCCAGGTCCCCTACGAGCACACCACGCTGCCGGGCTACCTGCTCCGCCCGGACGCCACCGGCGCGGCCCGGCCGACGCTGGTGGTGACCAACGGGAGCGACGGCTCGCTGCCCGGGCTGCTTGGCTACGGCGGCGCCGAGGCGCTCGAGCGCGGCTGGAACGTGTTCGTGTTCGACGGCCCGGGACAGCAGTCGATGCTGTTCGAGCGCGGGATCCCGTTCCGCTACGACTGGGAGTCGGTGCTGACGCCGGTCATCGACTTCCTGGTCGCGCGGTCCGACGTGGACCCCGCCGCGCTGACCGGATACGGCATCAGCCAGGGTGGCTACTGGATCACCCGGGCGGTCGCCTTCGAACGCCGCCTGGTCGCGGCGGTCGCCGATCCTGGCGTGGTGGACGTGTCGGCCGGGTGGACCGCCCGCCTGCCGCCGGAGCTGCTGACGCTGCTGGATGACGGCCAGCAGGACGCGTTCAACGGTGCCATGGCCCAGGCGCAGGCTGCCGCCAGCCCGGAGGCGGCCAGGACGTTGGCGTTCCGCAGCAAGCCCTACGGCATGAGCGACCCGTTCGACCTGTTCACCGAGGTGCGCAAGTACCAGGTGCGTGACGTGGCCGGCCAGGTCATCACCCCGCTGCTGATCCTGGACCCAGACCACGAGCAGTTCTTCCCCGGCCAGCCGCGGGAGCTTTATGACCTGCTGCCGGGGGAGAAGGAGATCATCGGGTTCAGCCAGGCGCAGGGCGCGAACTTCCACTGCCAGCCCACCGGGCGAAAGCTGACCCACACCCAGATGCTCGACTGGCTGGCGGACCACCTTCCGGCCTAGTTTGCGCCTTATGCTCGATCAGTGACGGATGTGGCCAGCGACCGGCCACCGCCGGATCGCGCCGCAGTGGAACGTACCGTGCTGGAACTGGCGCTGGCCGTGGTCCGGCGGCGGATGCCGCCCGGAGTCAGCGTGGTCATCGAGGGCGCGCCCGGTGTCGGCAAGACGTTCCTGGCCCGGGCCGTCACGGAGTCCGTCCCGCCCGGCCAGGCGAGGATCCTGCGCTTGGCGGGCGAGCCCGGCCGCCGCCACGATCCGTTCGCCGGGGCCGGGCCGCTGCTGGGGGACGTGCCCTGGAGCGGCGACCCGGGCGACGCGGCGTTCGACCGCGTCGACGAGCTGTGCGCCGCGGGCCCGGTCGTGCTGTGCGCCGACGACGCGCACAATCTCGACGCGGCCACGCTGACGCTGCTGCGCCGGCTGGTGTGGGCCAGCCGGAGCCTGCCGCTGGCCGTGCTGGTCACGGCCCGGCCTTATCCGGCGCGCGAGCCGCTGGCCATGCTCATCCAGCAGGCCGGCGTCCGGCTCCGGCTGCCGCCGATGGGGCCGATGATGGTCGAACGGCTGGTCTACGACCGGACCGGCCGCTGGCCCGGCCCGCTGCTGCGCCGCGTCCTGGGGCTGGCGGCCGGCAATCCGCTGTTCGTGGCCGAACTGCTGCGCGCGTACCAGGACGCGGGCGCCCTGGCCGAAGCCGGCCCGGACTCGGTCGAGGCCCGGTTCGAGCTCGACTCGCGCGGCACCGGCCTGGACGAGATGATCCGGGCCCAGCTCGGCCAGCTGGACCAGCCCACCCGGGACGTGCTCGGCGCCATGGCCGTCTGGGGCACCGACGTCAGCGCCGGCGACCTGGCCAGCGTGCTGCCCGGCTCGCCAGACGACCTGGACGACCTGGACGGCCCGGACGGCCTGCTCGACCGGGCTATCGCGTCCGGCCTGGTCCGCCGTGATCCGGCCGGCACGGTCGGCTTCAGCCACGACCTGTTCCGTGAGGTGGCCTACGGCGAGCTAGCCGACGCCGAGCGTCGCGCCACGCACCGGCGGGTGGCGCAGGCGCTGGCGGCGGCCGGTTACCGGCCGAGCCTGGTCGCGGATCACCTGCTGCGGGCCGCCGAGACCGACGGTGATCCGGCCCTGGCCACCGCCCTGCACGAGGCCGTCGAGGCCACCCGCGGGTACGCGCCGGAGGTTACCGCGGACCTGCTCGACGACGCGGCCGCCCTGCGCGGGCCGGACGTGCCCGACAAGCTGCTGCTCGATCACGTGGACGCCCTGTTCCACCGGGGCCGCGGCCAGGCGGCCGAGACGCTGATCCGCGAGCGGATCATGACCGTCACCGACCCCGCGGTGGCCGCGCAGATGCAGGTGATCCTGATCCGCTCGCTGACCAACCGGGCCGACCTGACCGCCGCCCTGGACGTGATGGACCGGACGGTCGCCATCGCCGGGCTCCCCGAAGCGACCCGCCGTCAGCTCGAGGGCTCCCGGGCCTTCCTGCTGGCCCAGGCCGGGCAGCCCCCGCCCGCCGCCGAGCTGGACGCGATGATGGCCCGCTTTACCGCGGCGGGTGACATAGACGCCCAGGCCAACCTGCTGGCCACCTTCGCCCTCAGCGCCTTCCTGGCCAACCGACCGGACCGGGCGCTGGAGCTGATCCGGGATCGCGAGGAGCTCGCCGCGGATCCCGGCAGCCTCCGGTCCCGTTCGTCGTCGCTGGCGCTGCCGGCCGTGTTCGAGCTGGCCGCTTCCGGTCCAGCCGCCGCGCAGGCCGCGCTCGACCGGGGCCGCCGGCTGACCGCCGAGCGGCATGCCGAGTGGGTCGACCCGATCCTCGGCTTCGTGGCGGGCGGAATCGCCCTCGCGGTCGGCGACTGGGACGGCGCCGTGGCGGAGCTGGACGCGGCGCTGGAACGGGCCGAGGAGACCAATACCGGCTGGATCTCGACGCCGGTCGGCCTGCGGTCCTACATCGACGCGCACCGCGGCGCTACCGGCCCGGCTCGGGCCCGGCTGGAATCCTTCCGGCACCGCGGCCTGCCGCTGGTGTACGGGGATGACCGTCCGGGCTGGGCCGAACTGGCCGTGCTGGAAGCCGAGGGATCGATCCGCGAGGCGAGCACGCTGGCCAGGACACTATGGTCGGCCGCTCACGGCCACCCCGGCCGCTGGCCCGCGGACCTGGCCCCGGACGTGGTCCGGATCGCCGTGACCGGGATGGACCGCCGCCTGGCCGATCAGGTCGGCGAGGAATCCCAGGCGCTCTGCCCGCCCGAGGTGGCGGGCCTGATACGCGGCATGATCACCGCCGACCCCGACGCGATCGAGGCCGCGGCCGCCGACTTCGCCGCGGCCGGGCGGCTGACCGCCGAGGCGTTCGCCCGCGAGGAACTCGCCTGCGCGGCCGCCGCGGCCGGCGACCGGGACCGGGCCGCCGCCGCCCTGGACGCGGCCCTGGCCGGCTACCAGCGCCAGGGTGCCGTGCCCGACCGGGACCGGGCCCTGGGCCGCCTGCGGGCGCTGGGCGTCCGCCGCGGCTCCCGCGAGGCTCATCGTGACGCCGCCTTCGGCTGGGCCAGCCTGACCGCGACCGAGAACCGGGTCGCCGCGCTGGTCCGCGACGGGCTGACCAACCGGGAGATCGGCACCCGGCTGTTCGTCTCGCCGCGGACCGTGCAGACCCACGTCTCGCACATCCTGCAGAAGACCGGCCTGCGCTCCAGGGTCGAGATCGCGCGCGCCGCCGGAGGCGTAGATCCGCCACACGGCTGATGTCTCGCCTTATGCCCGGCCATAGCGTCCAAGGCATGAAATCACTCACGCTCGTCCTCGCCTTCCTGCCCCTGATCGCCTTCTCGCTGCTGTCCCGGTTCCTGCCGCACGGCTACATCGGCATCGCCGGACTGGCCGCGGCGGTGATCGCCCTGATCGCCATCGCCACCAGCCGCCCCGTCTGGCCGCCGAAGATCCTCAACACCTGCTCGGTGGCGCTGTTCGCGCTGATCGCCGGGCTCGGTTTCACCCTGGGCGCGAACGACGACCGGTGGCTCGCCACCTGGGGCGGCGCCGGCGTCGGCCTCGTCCTGGGACTGATCATCCTGGCCCTGATCCCGGTCATGCCGTTCACCGAGCAGTTCGCCCGCGAAGCCACCCCCCAGGCCTACTGGTCCTCGCCGACCTTCAAGAAGATCAACCGCGTGCTCAGCGCCGCGTGGGGCGTGGCCATCTTCGCCGCGGGCCTGTCCCGGGTCGCCGCCGCGGCCATCAACGGGCACACCACCCGCCGCCTGCCCGAGATCCTGCTCGGCCTGGTCGTGCCGGGCGTGATCGTCCTGTACATGCTGAAGTTCTCCAAGAGCTACCCAGACCGCGTCGCCCACGCCGCAAGCTGAAGCTTCATGGCCCGGTCAGATCCGTTCCACGATGATGTCTGCTCGGTCAAGCGTCGCCGCATACGCAGCGATATCGCCAGGGTCACTGGTCAGGATCTGGGCCGGTGCGTGCAGCGCGGCGGCCACGACGACCAGCGCATCGGCTGCATCTGGCTGCTTCTTGCCTGGCAACGCCGCCTTACCGAGCATCGCGCCCGCTCTCTTGTAGGACTCGAGGGTGAAGCCCTTGGCGCAGGCGACACACCCCGCGCTCGCGCCCCTCACGCCTCGGATCGCCGACGCGGTGCCGCGCGTCTGCGGGACCGTGCAGTCCTTGAGGTACTGACTGAAGGCGTATACGGTCTTCGGATCCGGTCGCCACGACTGGGCCAGGATCGGGCCGATGATGATCGGCCGGTGCGGAGCGGCCCGCAGCGCATGATGCAGGACGAGCGCGGCCGGCCGGCCGCCCAGCAACGCGAGCAGCATGCCGGTGTCGTAGACAACCGCGCGCGGGCTCACGCCGCGCCGGCGTGGTCGGACCCGAGCGCCGAGCTCACCACCCTGCGGATCAGGGCTTGCTCCTCCGCGGAGAGGTCCTCGGCCGTCGGCAGCGCCGGGGTCGTCATGACCGCGGCCTGCTCCGAGGCCGCGGCGTTGTCAGCGTCCAGCGGAGCGAAGGCCGCCGCTGCGGCATCATCGGCCGCCATCTGCGCGACCGCGGCCGCGATTACGTAGGCGGACACGTCCAGTCCCGCGGCCTCGGCATGAGACTTGATCGCGGCGTGGACTTCCGGATCGGTCGAGACGGTGAAGCGCATGTTCGCCATCTACCAACCGTAACACGGCGTATTACGGACCACGGGATACGCCCTAGAACTGCTCCAGGCTGACCTCGGCGCGCAGCAGGCTGTAGATCACGTTGTCCCGCCAGCGCCCGGCCCGGAACTGGCTATGCCGCAGGACTCCCTCGCGGGTGAACCCGGCCCGCTCCAGCGCGCGCTGCTCGGCGATGTTCTCCACGTCGGTTTCGGCCTCGATCCGCTCCGTGAGCGTGGTGGCGAACAGGTACTCGGCCAGCGCCCGCTGGGCCGCCGCGCCGTAGCCGTGCCCGCGATGGCCGGGCAGCAGCGAGATCCCGATATTCAGCGCCCGGCACGCGGCGCTCGGCCCATGCGGCACGGTGAACCAGCTGACCGTCCCGGCCAGCGCCCCGTCCGAGGTCTCGACCGCGAGCGTGCCGGCCTCCTCAGACAGCAGCCCGTCCGCCGCGAAACGCCGGTGCAGCGCCCCGTCGGGCATGTACTTGAACCAGTTCCACGGGTCAGCCTCGCGCGACTCGCGCTCCGCGAGCGTTTCAAGGTCGGCTTCCCGGACCGGCCGGAGCCTTATGCGGGCCACCCGCGCAGCCTATCGGTATCGGTTGACGTGGCCCGGGCCGGACGATATGTCTTTGGGGGCGGCTCTTTGCGCCATGAGGCTGCGGTCCTGATCCGGGCGGGGGTGGCGCGGCGGTCGGCGGTTGGGTGCGGGCCGTTGCCCAGTGAGCCAGTGCAGGTGCAACTCGACCTTGGGCAGCTCGACGGCGAATGACTCCATGGCCCGACGCTAACAAGGACCTACGCCGTCTGTGTCGCCTTGGCGGCGGCCTTCAGCTCCTGGCTGTAGGCCCGCACCCGCCCAAGGGAGTCCTCATCGACGATGTCCGCGACCGACAGGTGCCAGACCTTGGCCCCGCCGGTCACGACAGGCGTCGTCCCAGCCGCCAGAAGCAGTAGCCGGCCAGGGCCGAGGCCAGCGCGAGATAGATCGCCGTCTCGGTCCACTCCAAGGCCCAGTAGCGGCTGGCCGGCTGGTAGGTGACGGCGACCCGGATGCCGTGGCTGGCCAGGCAGTCCAGGGCTGAGGGACCGGAGCCGTTTATCAATGCCTGTTTGCAGGCCTCCGGGGCCATGCTGACCGGCTGCCCGGCCGCGTTGACCGCTCCGCTGGACAGGATCCAGGCATCGGGCTGACCGGCCAGGGCGCCGGCCGCGATCCTGAAAACGCCCTGCGTGTTGTTGTTGAACGAGATGTCAGAGATCGCATCGATCGTGACGGACGTACGGTCGGGCGGGAACAGGTGCGGGCGGATCCACAGCGGCGTGGCGATCTGCAGGGCGGCGAAGATGGCCAGTGTGACGGCCATGGCGGGGATGGCGCGCCGGATGAGCACCCCGGCCGTGACGCCCAGGATGAAGGCGAACGCCGCGTAGCCGAGCGGGGTGATGCCATGGGTGGCGAAGACCAGCGGGCTGAACTGGATCATGGCGATCAGCGGGCCAGAGCCGCCGTGGCCGACGGCCCGGCCGATGGGCGCGGCCCACCAGCCCTGCATCAGGCTGAACGCCTCGGTGACGGCCATGGCCGCCAGGCCGATCAGCGCGAGCTTGACCGCCAGCCACTGGGTGCGGCTGATGCTCTGCGTCCAGGCCAGATGATGGGTTCCGGTCTCGATCTCGCGAGCGACCATCGGCGCGCCCCAGAACAGGCCGATGACGGCCGGGACGAACAGGATGATCATGACACCGATCAGGTACACCACCCAGTAGGTACCGGCCTGCAGCTGGTAGAGGAAATTGCTGGCCAGATGCTCGCAGCCGGTTCCTTGGCAGCCGTTGATCCCGCTGGCGGCGTACAGGCTGGCCAGGTGCGGCCCGGTCAGCGCCAGGAGCACAGCGAACGCGGCCAGCGCCGCGGCCGCGGTGATGGCCTGGACCCGGAACTGCCGCCAGGTCAGCCAGATCATCTCTGCACCTCCAGGTGGCGACGGCCGCCCGCGGCGGCCTGGCTCATGTAGGCCAGGACCAGGTCTTCCAGGTCCACCTCGGAAACCGTCCAGGCCGGGTCCAGAACCGGGTCGATCGTGTGGACCAGCAGCGTGCTCTGCCGGTCGGTGTGGCTGGCCGAGATGACCCGCTGCCCGGCCGGCAGCGTGTCCGGGTCCCGGCGCGGACCAGACAGCAGATGATGGGTGGCCAGCAGCTCATCGACCGGCCCGGCGACCCGTACCCGCGAGCCGACCAGCACGACCAGGTAGTCGCAGACCCGTTCCAGGTCCGACACCAGGTGCGAGGAAAGCACCACCGACAGCCCTTGCCCGGCGACGGCTTCCATCAGTTCCTGCAGGAACTCCCGCCGGGCCAGCGGGTCCAGGCTGGCTACCGGCTCGTCCAGGATCAGCAGGTCGGGCCGCTTGGCCACGGCCAGGGTCAGCGCGAGCTGGGCCCGCTGCCCGCCGGACAGCGTCCCGGCCCTCTGGCCGGGATCCAGGTCCAGCCGCTCGATCCGGCTCCGGGCCAGCCCGGCGTCCCAGCCCGGGTTGAGGTGCGCGCCGAACGCGAGGTGGTCGGCCACCGACAGCCCGGCGTAGACCGGGGCGTGCTGGGCCAGGAACCCGATCCGGGCCAGTCGCGCCAGCGGCGGGCCGCCCAGCACCTCGATCGTGCCGGTGGTCGGGGCCAGCAGCCCGCCGGCCAGGTTGAGCAGCGTGGTCTTGCCGGCCCCGTTGGGGCCGACCAGGCCGACCACGTGCCCGGCCGGCACCGACAGCGTGCAGTCGGCCAGCGCCCACATCCGCCGGTACCGCTTGCCGAGCCCCCGGGCCTCGAGAACGGCGGTCATCACGCTATGTCCTCCTCAGCGGCGGACCGAAAGGTGCTGAGGAACAGGGCCTCGATGGACTCGTCGTCAAGCCCGGCGCGGCGGGCCCGGGCCAGCCAGCCCCGCAGCTCGCGGCGCAGCGGCTCGTGCGCGGCCAGCGAAGCGCCGCCCAGTGTCCTGGTCACGAACGTCCCGATCCCCGGACGCGCCGCCACCAGGCCCTCGTACTCCAGCTCCCGGTAGGCCTTGAGCACCGTGTTCGGGTTGATCGCCAGCCCGGCCGCCACGTCCTTGACCTTGGGCAGCTGGTCGCCCTCGTCTAGCAGGCCCAGCCGCAGCGCATGCCGGACCTGGTGGATCAGCTGCAGGTACGGCGCGACGCCGGACCGGCCGTCCAGGTGGAATTCGATCACCGCGCTCCTCACATTTATCTAGGTAGCTAGCACTATAGCTAGTTACCTAGATGGCTTGTCAAGGAAAGGCGGAGTCGAGCCTTGATTTCCATGATCACGAAGATTTTTATACTCTATGGCGTATTAAATCCTTCACGATCATGAAATTGTCGCTTGTGTGTGCGAGCAGGTGCCGCTGGCCAAGCAGCCGAGGCCAGGAATGCGGTACCGCAGTGAGCTATGACGTCTGCGCGGTCTTGGCCGCCGCCTTCAGCTCCTGCTTGTACGAGCGCACCCGGGCCAGCGAGTCGGCGTCGGTGATGTCCGCGACCGACATGTGCGAGCCCCTGGCCCCGAACGCCCCGGCCGCCTCCCGCCAGCCCCGCGGCCGCACCCCGAGCTGCTTGCCGAGCAGGGCCACGAAGATCCGCGCCTTCTGCGCGCCGAACCCGGGCAGCGCCGACACCCGCTTCAGCAGCTCATCGCCGGTCTTGGCCGTCGTCCACAGCCGCTCGGGCTCGCCGTCGTACTGGTCCACGATCAGCCGGGCCACCTCCTGGACGCGGCCCGCCATGGCCTTCGGGTACCGGTGCAGTGCCGGGCGTTCGGAGAAGATGCCGGCCAGCGCCACCGGATCGAAGTCGGCCAGTTCGGCCGCCGTGGGTTCGTGCCCGAGCCGCCGGACCAGGTCCAGCGGCGCGCTGAAGGCGCGCTCCAGCGGCACCTGCTGGTCGAGCACCATGCCGATAAGCAGGGCGAGCGGGCTACGGCTCAGCAGCTCGTTGGCCTCGGGCTCCACCGGCATCGCCATCGTCACGGCGCCCTCCCCAGGGTCGATCAGAAGCGGGTCTTGATCACGTATGCGGGCAGCGTACTCTGCCGCCGGACGTCCCGGGCGGACAAGATCCACCGGATGCGCCGGGGCACTATAAGCTAGAAGGAGCCGGGCTGGCCCGGGGGTTCCCGGCCCGGGATGAATGAACGGAGTCAGCATGTCACCGCACATGAAGTGGGGAATCGCAGGGGTCGCCGTCGCCCTGTTCCTGCTGGTGTTCGGCATCCCCTGGTGGCTGGTATTCGGGCTCGTCGTCGTCGCTATCGCTGTTCCGACCACCGCCTGGCTGATGCTCGATGAGTCACAGCGGCGGCGTTACCGCGAGATCCGCCGCCGGCAGCGAGGGCAGCTCCGCTAGCCGCCGCCACCCCTCGGGCTCACCGCGGCGTCCGCGGACCCGGGAGACGCTTGATCTGGCTCTTAGTCCTACGACACGCTGTAGTAAGGGAAGCGCCGATGGCCATCCGCCGCCTCAACCACGCTGTCCTGTACGTCAACGGCCTGCAGCGCACCGTGGACTTCTACCGGCAGGCCCTCGGCTTCGAGGTCCGGATGGAGATCCCGGGCCGCGCCGCGTTCCTGCGCGCGCCCGGCTCGGCCAACGACCACGATCTCGGCCTGTTCGAGATCGGCACCGGTCACGCCCCTGATCGGCCGGAACACCCGGGGCTTTACCACCTGGCCTGGGAGGTCGGCACGCTGGGAGACCTGGTCGAGACCCGGGCCCGGCTGGCCGAGGCCGGGGCGCTGGTGGGGGAGAGCGACCATCGCGTGTCCAAGTCCCTGTACGCCAAGGACCCGAGCGGCATCGAGTTCGAGGTCCTGTGGCGGGTACCCGCGCGGGACTGGGACGCGGAACTGGCCGACGGCGGCATTACCCTCCCGCTCGACTGGGACGCCACGCTGGCCCGCTGGGGCCGCGACCAGGTCACCGGCGCCGCCGCCGGGTCACCCACCTAACCGTCCTTCGGACACCCGGGTGATGTAGGTCACCCCGACGAACGACCGGAACACCGCCAGCGGGTCCTCGCCGGAGATGCTCACCGTCCGCACGCCGGCCCGCTCGACTCCCCGCACCCACGAGGCCACCTCGGCCATGTCGGCCGTCTGCATGTGCACCTCGAGGGTGGCGGGCAGCGCGATGGCCGGCAGTCGCAGCACGCCCGGCTCGTCCTCGTCCTCGTCCTCAGCCGACGGCGCGGCCGCGGGCGCAGCCGACGGCGCGGCCGCGGGCGCAGGCTCGGCGGCGATCTCCCACACCTCGGCCGGTTCGGCGGCCGCCCGCTCCATGGCCCGCCGCGCGCCGTCGGCGATCATCTCCCGGGCCACCTCAGGGTGCAGGTTGGCCGCGCCGAACCTGGTGAACGAGTCCTTGACCACGACCCGCTCGGCGTCAGGCAGGAACGGGTCGGCCTCGGCGATCGTCTGCTGGTCCCCGGTGATCAGTCCGACCGGCGCCTGGCAGGCCAGCGCGACCAGCGCGTTGATCCCGCTCTCCCCGACCGCTGTCCCGTTCAGCAAGACCTGCGAGATGACCGCGGGGTTGTAGGTGTGCGACAGCACCGAGCTCGCGCCCGAGATCGACCCGTGGTAGCCGACCATGAACACCACGTCCGCGGTGGCGTCCAGGCCCTGCATCATGTACAGCGGCTTGTGCCGCCCGGACACGTAGGAGGCCTGCCCGTGCAGCTCGGCCGGGTCCAGGTTGTTCATCGTCCCGTGCGAGTCGTTGCAGACGATCTCGGTCGCCCCGCCCGCCATGGCCCCGTCGATAGCCGCGTTGACCTCGCCCAGCAGCAGCCGCCGTCCCTCTTCGTACGCCTGCCCCGGCCCCCGGCACTGCGCCCAGTCGACGATCCCGGCCACGCCCTCCATGTCAAACGAGATGAAGACCTTCACGCCGCCCCTCCCCACTCAATGGAAGTGACCACCCGCCGGCTCTCCCGGGTAGGATCCCATTCTCCCTTCGGGGATCGCGCGTCATGCCCGGGGCATGTGTGCCACAACCCCCGTCTACCGGGGCACGTGTGCCACAACCCCCGAACGCCCGCGGACGGCCCGTGGGGCATGTGTGCCACAACCCCCGTCTACCGGGGCACGTGTGCCACAACCCCCGAACGGCTACGCTCCCGGACCGCCCCCGGACCGTCTCCCGGACCGCCCCGCGGGCCATTGCTGGTGTCAGAGCTGACCGGGGAACAAAAGGGCCAGCTGCTGCGGGTAGCCCGCGATCAGCCGCAGCTCGTCGTCGGTCAGCGGCTTGCCGGTCGCCGACGCGCACAGCTGGACCAGCGAGAACACCAGGTCCTCCTGGCCGGCCGCGACGTCAACCGCCAGCCCGTCCAGCACGTGCCGGAACCCGGCCTTGCCGCCGTACTCGCCGGTCAGCACTACCCGGCCCTCGCGCGTGTACCAGTCGGACGGGAACGGCCCGAGCACCGAGTCGTCGTACAACTCGTAGTTGCCGCGGTCCTTGAGCGCCCCGTCGGCGTGGATGCCCGACTCGTGCGCGAACGCGTTGCGGCCGACCCCCGGCCAGGCCGGCGGCAGCGGCTGCCCGAACGCGTACGCGGCCCACAGCCCGAACCGCCGGGCCCACGACAGGTCCAGCCGGTCACCCACCGACACCGACTCGGATATTCCGAATCCGTACGAAAAAGCGAGGATGCACGACAGTAGGTCGGCGTTGCCGGCCCGCTCGCCGATCCCGTTCACGCAGGTGTTCACCCACGCGTCCTGCCCGGCGTCCAGGTCGCCGAGCGCGCCGGACACCGAGTTGGCTACCGCCATGCCCAGGTCGTTGTGGCAGTGGGTCTCGACCGGGAGGCCGACGACGGAGGCCAGCTTGGCGAATCGCTCCCTGATCCGCCCGGGGGAGTCGCCGCCGATGGTGTCGCAGTAGCGCACTCGCGTCGCGCCCGCATCCCGCGCCGCCAGCGCGAATTCCGTCAGGTACCCGTCGTCGGTCCGCGATCCGTCCTCCGCGTTGACGCCGATCGTCGCGGCCCCGGCCGCCCGGGCCACCGCCACGGCCGCGGTCATCTCGTCGATGATCGCGGCGCGGTCGAGCTTGCCGCGGAACTTGTGCGCGATCATCTGGTCCGAGGTGGAGATCGACACGTTGTAGTGACGCAGGCCCTGGCCCGAAGGTGCGGTCACCGCGACCGCGGCCTCGACGTCCGCCGGAACGGCCCGGCACCAGCCGGACAGCCGCAGGTCCCCGAACGCCCCCGCCTCGGCCAGCGCCAGGCAGGCCCGGACGTAGGGCACCTCGTGGAACAGGAACGGGAAGCCGATCTCGGACTGCGCCACACCCAGGCGCCCCAGGTAGAAGTTGACCATGACCTTGCCGAACTTCGACAACCCGGTGCGTGCGGTCTGCACCCCGTCCCGGTTTGTCACGTCGAGAAAATGAATGGATGGCATGAATCAATATTGACCATCAAGGCCGATTCTAGTCAACGTTGATTAAAATCAATGATACGGAACGGGCCGTGGTACCTGCCCCGCCGCTGCGGGGATCGAACGTCCCGGGCACCGGGCCCGGCGCCGCATCCTCCTCCCGCGGCGGTATCAGCAGCAGCACGAGGAACAGGACCGGCCATCCTGCCGCGGCCGCGGCGGCCACGGGAACCACGGCATCCCTCCTTGGCCACCTCTGGCACGGTTGCCGCAGGCGAGTGGTTCAGCCGGGCGGTTCACCCGCCGCGATTGACATCGGCCCTTCTCTCGTCAATATTGATTAAATTCAATACTGAACGGAGCGTGGTACCCGCATGACGCACATCCTGACCGCCGGGCCGGCGGTCGCCGCATGACCGGCCTCCCGGCCGCCGGCCAGGCGGGACCCGCGTGAGCGAGTTCCTGACCGCCGCCGAGGCGGCGCAGCGGCTCGGCGTCAAGCCCGCGACGCTCTACGCCTACGTCAGCCGCGGCGTCCTGCGCCGGGACCGGGCCGCCGACGGCCGCGGCAGCCTGTTCGACTCCGATGAGGTCGAGCGACTGGCCCGGCGCGGCCGTCCCCGGCGCCCGGTCGGCGTGGCGGACATCACGGTCGAGTCGGCCATCACCGAGATCACCGGCGACCGGCTGCGCTACCGCGGCCTGGACGTCATCCGCCTCGCCACCACCCGCACCTTCGAGGAGGTCGCCGAACTCCTGTGGACCGGCGACTTCCCCCCGGCCCCGCCCGGTCACGGCACCAGGCCCGGAACCGGAGCCGGCCAGGCGCCCGCGCCGACGCCGTGGCGGGCGACACCGGCCGCGCTGGCTGCGGGCCGGGGCGCGCAGGCCGCCCTGCCGGCCGGGACGCTACCGCTCGAACGGCTCCAGGTGATCGTGCCCGCCATGGCGGCGACCGATCCGCTGCGCCTGCAACTGGACCCCGCGGCGGTGGTCGCGGCCGGCCGCAGCATCATCGCCGGCCTGGTCGACTGCCTCCCCCCGCCTACCGCCGCCGCCACCACCAACACCACCACCCGCGCCGCCGCCACCCGCGCCACCACCACCCGCGCCGCCGCCACTGCGGTCTCGGATTATCCGATCTCGGACTATCCGGGCGCGGATTACCCGATCGCGGACCGGCTGTGGGCGCGGCTGTGCGACCGGCCCGCCAGCCCTGCCCTGCGGCGCGCCTTGTCGGCCGCGCTGGTACTGCTGGCCGATCACGAACTCGCCGCGTCCACGCTGGCCGTCCGGGCCGCCGCGTCGGTCCGGGCGGACCCGTACGCGGTGGCCCAGACCGGCATGGGGGCGATGAGCGGAGCGCTGCACGGCGGGGCATCCCTGGCCGCCGAGGCACTGCTGGCCGCGGCCAGCAGCCCGGACGACATCCCCCGGGTGGTGGGCGAACTGCTGCGCCGGGGGGAGAAGGTGCCCGGCTTCGGGCACTTCATCTACAAGGTCGGCGACCCGCGCGCCGTGCTGCTGCTCGACCTGGTACGCCGCGCCGCGCCGGAGTCCCGGCCGCTCGCGGTAGCCGAGGCTATCCTGGCCGAGGTCAGGCGCAAGTCCCTGCCCGAACCGAACATCGACTTGGCCGTCGCCACTCTGGTCCAGGTGGCGGGCATGATCAGAGGCTCCGGGGAGGCGGTCTTCGCTGTAGCACGCACCGCGGGCTGGATCGCCCACGCCTTGGAGGCCTACGCCGGCCCCGGGCCGCTGCGCCCCCGCGCCGTCTACACCGGACGCCCGCCGACGGCCGGCCGCTGATGCGCCCGGCAGATTCCCCGGCCTCGCGGCGCAGCCCGGCAGGACCCCGTGCGTCCCTTAACGTGGATACCGACTCGGCGGACGTCATCCGCAGTCCGGGTACCTCGCTCGACCGGGGCGCATCAGCGATCACGCCCGGCGCGGCGGAATTTGCGCGCTCGATGACCGACCTGTTCGCCGAGCACCACCTGGCCCTGGTCCGGCTGGCAGTGCTCATGGTCGGCGACCTGGCCACCGCCGAGGACGTGGTCCAGGACGCATTCGAGCAACTGCATCGCCGCTGGCGCAGCCTGCGCAAGCAGTCGAGCTGCTCGATACCGAAGCCCGGGTGACAACCTGGCGGATTCGCGGACGATCATGTCGCCGAAGGCGGTCAGCGGCACGATCCAGAACGTGCTGATCGCCCCCGACGGGCGTGACGTGCTCGTGGCCACCTCCCGCGACGTTCCGTCTGGCGGCAACCGCGGTACCGTGATCGCGCAGATCGCTCAGATCGCGGAGGTGCCGGCGTCGGGCCGCGGGCCGGTCCGCGTGCTGCGTACCGTAACCGCACGCTATACCCAGATCACCCAGCATGTGCTGGACGACATCAGCCCGGTGCTGGCGCTCGACCCGACTGGCCGGTACGCCCTCGTTCAGGGGCTTCCAGTTCGGCTGGCTGGACCTTGGCCTCGGGCGTTCACGTCCCCGCCCCCTTATATGCCCCAGATCCCCGTCTACGGCGTCTGGTGAGGATGGGTTACTCGCCGGTGGCGCCGTCAGTGCGCTCGCGCAGCAGGTCGGCGTGACCCAGGTGGCGAGCGTACTCCTCGATCATGTGCAGGTAGATCAGGCGCAGCGACATGACCTCGCCGTCGTGAGTGAACTCATCGTCCAGGGAAGCGTGGGCCACGGCCGCGTCGGCCAGCTTGAACTCCTCGGTCAGCCGCGCGTAATCAGCCGCCGCCCGGGCCGGGTCGGCCTGTTCGAAATCGGCCTGCTTGTCGTCCCCGAACGGGCTGTCGACCGGTTCGCCCGCGAAACGCTGGCGGAACCAGGTCCGCTCCACCTTGGTCATGTGACGTATCAGCCCGAGCAGGGACAAACCCGACGGGGGCACGGTCCGCTCGGCTAGTTGCTCACCGGTCAGGCCCGCGCACTTGAACAGCAGCGTGGCCCGGTGCCAGTCCAGGAACGCCTGCAGCAGGGGGCGCTCGGGGCCGGTCGTCGGCCCACCCGGCCGCTCCACGTCTGGGGCTTTCCATGTCACGGCGCCTATCCTGCCACGCCTTCGAGCCCGCTTAGCCGCTCCGGGTCGGCCAGCACGTCAATCGCGACGATCTTGCCGTGCGCGATCGTGAACCCGAGCACCGCGACCAGCCGGCCGTCCTGCCG
>Ga0335074_10004096_pt1 | contig 20062 bp, 15 predicted proteins | sample Lox_Sample_23_FD_206715 | JGI IMG/M metagenome (GOLD analysis project Ga0335074, IMG submission 206715) | Soil microbial communities from Loxahatchee National Wildlife Refuge, Florida, United States - Lox_Sample_2.3 | ecosystem: Environmental > Terrestrial > Soil > Wetlands | place: USA... | reverse complement strand
CGACCTGGCTGAGCTGGCGCCGCGCCGCACGCTCGATGTCGCCTGCGGGACGGGGTTTTTGACCCGCTGGCTGCGGGGGCCGGTGACCGGGCTGGACCAGAGCTCCCGGATGCTGGAGATCGCTTCGCAGCGGGTCCCTGGGGCGGGGTTCGTCGAGGGTGATGCGCTGGCGCTTCCGTTTGCCGACGATGCGTTCGAGCGCGTGCTGACCGCCCACTTCTACGGCCATCTGGACGAGGAGGAGCGGGCGCGGTTCTTAGGCGAGGCGTTCCGGGTGGCGGAGGAGCTGATCGTGGTCGACTCGGCTTTGCGCCCGGATCACCGTGATCGGGAGATCCAGACCCGGGTGTTGAACGACGGGTCCCGGTACGAGGTCTTGAAGCGTTACTTCGATGTTGATCGACTGCTGGATGAGCTCGGGAGCGCCGGCGACCGGGGCCGTGTGATTCACGCGAGCGACTGGTTCGTCGGCGTGGCGGTGAGCCGCGCCGGTAGCCAGCCCGTCGGCTCGGCGTAATCCGGAGCAATGTCGACGAGGATCTGGAGCATGGCCCGGGCCGCGGGAGCGATTGCTGGCCCGGCGGCCGTCGCCGCCATCACGCTGCGCACCGGACTGCTCGGCTCCAGGGCGCGGACGACGATCCCGCGGTGCAGCCGGGTGAGAGCCAGTCGCGGGATCAGAGCCACGCCCACCCCCGCCGCGACCAGCCCCTGGACGGTCTCGTAGTCGTCGATCTCAAACGTGACATGGGGCTCGAACCCGGCGGCCAGCGCCGAACGGACGACGTGGCGAGCGCACGGGCTCGCGGCTGAGGTCTGCACCCAGTCCTCGGCCTTCAGGTCTTCGAGAGTGAGGCGGGGCTGGCCGGCGAGGCGATGGTCGGCGGGGAGCGCGAGGTGCATGGGGTCCTCCAGCAGCGGCTCGATCGCGAGGGGTCCCTCGATCGGTGGGGTCACACCCGGAAACGAGAACAGGAGGGCGAGGTCGAACTCCCCCGCCCGCAGGCGCGGCGCGATCTCCTCGGGCTCGCCCTCGGCCAGCGACAGGGCGACGTCGGGGTGGCGGCGGCGGAAGGTCGCCACCGCCTGTGGCATCAGGGTGGCTCCGGCGGACGGGAATGAGGCCACGCGCAGGCGTCCTCCGCTCACCCCCATGACGGCTTGGAGCTCGTCCTCGGCCGCCTGCACGTGAGCGAAGATCGCCTCGGCGTGGTCGAGCAGGGTGGCCCCGGCTGCCGTGGGCCGTACGCCCCGGCGGTCTCTGAGGACCAACGTCGCCCCGGTCTCCGCCTCGAGCCTGGCGATCGCCTGGGACACCGCTGACTGGGTGTAGGAGAGGGCGTCCGCGGCGGCCGAGAACGAGCCGCGGTTGACGACCTCGGTCAGAACTCGGAGGCGAGCGAGGTTGAGCATTAGCAAATCTTATCGTGAATATGCGCAGATTCACTAGCGCTGATAGTCCCTGCACGTCATGCTCTTTCCCATGACTGCCACAACCATCGTTTCGTACGACGACACACTCAACGACCACGACGCGCTGGCTCTGGCGCGCGTGTTCGGCGACGTCGGCGCCAGGCTGATCCTGGCCTACGTCCGACACACCGCTCAGCACCAGCGCTCCCATGAGGAGCTCGAAGAGCACGAAGCCCAGGCGCTTTTGGAGCGCGGCGCCCGCTGGCTCGGCGACCTCGACGTCGAGCGCCGGGTCGTGATGCACGCCTCCACGGGTGAGGGCCTTCGCCAGCTGGCCGAGCAGGAGGGCGCATCGATGATCGTCTTCGGCTCGGACTACCGGACCCCGGCCGGCCACGTCTCACCGCAGAACTCCACCCAGTCGCTGCTGGAGGGTGGCGCCGCGGCCGTCGCCATTGCCCCCGCCAACTACCGGGCCGCCCGCACGCACGAGATCAGGCGGATCGGGTTGCTCGCTGGTCTCGACGACCACGCCGCGATCGACACCGCCCACGCCCTGGCCAGCCACTTCGAGGCTGCCGTGACCGACACGACCACGGGCGTCGACCTCCTCATCGTCGGCTCTCGTCCCGAGGCGCCGCACGGCAAGGTCCTGATCTCCGCCCGCTCCCAGAACGCGGTCGAGGAGTCGACGGCCCCGGTGCTGGTCGTACCTCGCGAGGTCCCCGTCGACTTCGCCGCCCCCCTGTACGTCAGCTGAGCTTCGAACCTAGGCGTTAGCCGCCCCTGGCGTACGCCGCCCCCGGCGTACGCCGCCCCCGGCGTTAGCCGCCCCCGGCGCTAGCCGCCCCTCGGCGTTAGCCGCCCCCGGCGTTAGCCGCCCCCGGCGCTAGCCGGGGGCGGTGAGCACTCTGGGAGGGTTTCTGCTCTCCACGAGCACTTTCTGTCCCAGAGTTCGCACCCAGCCTGGGCGGAGCCGGGGCGCAGGGTGGTCGGTACGGTGTGCGCGTGCCCAAGTTCTGGCTCTACACGCAGGTGTTGATCGTCATCTTCGTAGTGGCCGGGATGATCATCGCCATCACCAAGCTCGCCTGATGTTCGGCTCGATCCTGGTGGGGACGGACGGATCGAGCACGGCTCATTCCGCGCTCCACTCCGCCATCGACCTGGCGCGCGAGGGCAAGGCACGGCTGCTGATCGTCAGCGCCTACGAGCCGATCTCGGATCACCGGCTGCGCGAGCGGTTGATCGACGTACCCGAGGACCTACAGTGGATGATCAACCCCCACGACGAAGTCTTGGCCCAGCTCGACGAGACAGCCGAGGAGGCACGCGCGGCCGGCGTGACGGACGTCGAGACGTTCGCGCGTCAGGGTGATGCCGCCGACGCGATCCTCGACGTCGCCGAGGAGCAGCGCGTCGACCTCATCGTGATCGGCAACAAGGGCCTGACCGGGGCCAAGCGGTTCCTGCTCGGCTCGGTCCCGAACAAGGTCTCCCACCACGCTCCCTGCTCGGTCCTGATCGTCAGGACTACGTAGGCGGAGGCGAAGTAGGGGGAGGCGAGGCCGGAGGCGCGGGTGGACCGGGGGTGGTGGCGGCGCCGATGTCCAGTAGCCCGTAGCCGTAGTCGCGGTTGGGGACGGCGCCGCCGAGCGGCTGCGCGGTCTCCTCGAGCCGGGTCAGGATCTGCTCCGGCGTGGGCCGGCGACCGATGACGCCGCTGGCGATCACCATGGCGGCCGCGGCCGAGACTTCCGGCGCCGACATCGACGTTCCGTACCAGCCCCCGGGAAGGCCGAACTTGTCGGGCCGGTTCACCGTCGTGAAGGTCTCCTGATAGACGTCGGGCAGAAGCCGCTCGGGATGGCAGTCGACGTCGTCGGGCTCCGCCGCGTCGTCGCCCCCGCCAGGAGCGACGAGATCGAGTCCCGAGCCGGCGTCCGAGTAGGCGGCCAGGCAGCGGTCGATCGTGGTCGCCCCGACTGAGACCACGCTCGCCGCCTTGGCCGGGTAGGCGAGCTGCTCGGCGCCATCGTTTCCCGCCGACGCGACGACGATCACGCGGTGGGCGTGGGCGTAGTTGATCGCCGAGATGATCTCCGGGATGTCATGGGCGGTGACGCCCAGGTAGAACTGGAGGCTGAGGTTGATCACCTGGGCGCCATGCTGGACGGCGTACCGGATGCCCTCGGCGATCGTGGTCGGCTCCCCGAGCCCGCTCGAGTCGAGCACTCGCACCGGCATGATCGAGGCGCCGTACGCGAGGCCGGTGAGCCCGATGCGGTTGTTGGTCGCCTCCGCGATCATCCCGGCCACGAAGGTCCCGTGGCCGTTTCGGTCCAGCGCGTACGGGTCCGTGCACTTCCCGTGCTTGATCCCGCCGGCGACCAGATCGCAGGGCGAGACGAACCGCGTCCCGCCGAAGTCCGGCGAGCGATCGAACGTCTTCCACTTGCGATACGCGATCCCGGTGTCGAGCACCGCGATCACCACCCCGCGCGCCCCAGCCCGGTGATCGTGGATCAGGTTCGCCCAAGCCACCGGGGCGTTCACTCCCGACGCGGCCAGGAAGTTCCATTGCAGCTTCTGCCAGCCACCCGGGACGCCCGCCCGTCCGGGGTCGTTGGGAAACCAAGGACTCGAGCCGGTCTCGGCGGCCGCATGGGCGAGGTACTCGGGCACGGCGTAGGTGATCCCGGGCAGGGTGCGGATGCGCGCGGCTGCCGCGAGCACGCTGCGGCCGCGGGGGAGCGTGAGCACCTGCACTCCGGGGTCCGACACGACCGGGGCGCCGCCCACCGTCATGGCGCCGGCGGTGCGGACGTCGGCCACGACGGAAGCGATCGGAGGGCTGTAGCCGACCACGAGTTGCCCGGACGCGTACGGCGGGGACGCCTGCGCCCATGCCACGGAGGCGGTCAACGCCGGCAGGAGCGCAGCCACCGCCGCGGCGGCGATCACGGCGGCCACAGCCCGGGCGCCGGCGGCGCGGATCATCCGAGTGGGAGCCACCTCGCAGATCATCCGAGTGGGAGCCACCACGCAGATCATCCGAGTGGGAGCCACCGGCTTCACAGCCATAGGGCCACCAGCTTCACAGCCATAGGACATGATGAGGGACCCGCGAGTTTCGCCACTTCGGGGCTCTTGGCCGGCTGATCCACATGAACACGCATTTCTTCCCGCGCGAGGAGTACTTCATGCGCCTCGCCCTCCGCGAGGCCGCCCGCGCCCTCGAGCACGAGGACGTGCCCGTGGGGGCGGTGATCGTCCATGACGGCGAGGTGATCGGCACCGGACGCAACGAGCGCGAGCTCCGCGCCGACCCCACCGCCCACGCCGAAATGATCGCCCTCCGGGAAGCGGCGGCCAAGCTGGGCAGCTGGCGCCTGCTCGACAGTGTCATGTACGTGACCTTGGAGCCCTGCGCCATGTGCGCCGGGGCGATCGTCCTCGCCCGCATCGCCCGGGTGGTCTACGCCGCTCCCGATCCCAAGGCCGGCGCCGCTGGAAGCGTCTTGAACCTTCTCGACATGCCGGCGCTCAACCACCGCCCGCAGGTGGCCGGCGGCCTGCTCGCCGACGATTCGGCGCAGCTCTTGCGCTCGTTCTTCGCGGGTCGACGCGGGTGAATGCCGATTTTGGGATAATGGTGCCCGTGGTGGGACGCCGTATTTTCAGCAGGGGGATCCTCGCCGCGCTCGTGCTGGGCGCCGTGATCTGTGCCGCAGCGCTGGCCGCGCGCCCCATCAACGGGGCCACCTACCTCGTGGGGTATTCCGGTAATAGCGCCGGCAACGACCTCGTCGACCAGACGATGACGGTGGCGTCGAACGGCAAGACCTTCTCGACTTACGCCCTTTATGGCCGCGATACGTGCTCGAATGGCCGCAAGGGGCTCTTTGAGGACAGCGACACCCACGCGTCTCCTGGCCCCAAGATCACCATTAAGGCGAACGGTGACTTCACGTCGACCGGGCACGCCAAAGGCTCGGAATATGGCAAGCAAGGTACCTTCACCGCGACGGTGAACGGACACTTCCCGAAGAAGACGCTGGTCAATGTGAACCTCGTCATCTCCTTCAAGGCGACCAGCGGCTCGCTGCACTGCACGACGGGCACCGTCAAGATTTCGGCGTATCGCACCGGCTGAGTGGCACGCCCGCGCGACGCGCCACCGAGCACCTCAATCTAAACTCGCTGCGATCTCGCCTCACGCCTGGAGAGGTGGCAGAGCGGTTGAATGCGCCGGTCTCGAAAACCGGTATGGGCGGTTTCGTCCATCGAGGGTTCGAATCCCTCCCTCTCCGCTCGTGTGATGTCTCGGGACATATGTCTCACATGTCCCGGGACATGGGTCTCAGTTCGGGGAGCTCGCCATCGGCCGGGCTCTCTGTTTTGGTTGCGCCAGTAGGTCTTGTCCGCAGCACCGCCGGTCAGGATGCGATCGCCGGCCGTCGCGGCTGTCGGGCAAGCTCGGCCCGCGTGCGAGCCGCGTCGGCCCAGGACCGGCTTGCCGTCAGAAGCTGCTCCAGCTCCCGTGCCGGCATCGGACGGGCGAGATGGAAGCCCTGCGCGAACGGGCAGCGCAGCTCCCGCAGACACCTGAGCTGCGCGTCAGTTTCCACTCCTTCGGCCACGACGTCGAGATCCAGCACCTCCGCGAGCTGTAGCAGGGCGGCGACTATGTCGCGGTCGCGACCCGGCGTCGCGATCTCGGCTACGAACGACCGATCCAGCTTGAGGGCGTCCAGCGGGAACCGCTGTAGGTAGCTCAACGACGAGTATCCGGTCCCGAAATCGTCAAGGACCAGGCGCGCGCCGAGCCTCCGGAGCGACTCGAGCACGGCGACGGGAGAGTCGGTGTTCTCAATCAGCACCGTCTCCGTGATCTCGAGTCCGAGTGACGCCGGGCGGACCCCGGACTCGTCTATGGCCAGGCTGACCATCTCCGAGAGTCTTCCATCCTCGACTTGTCCTGCCGAAAGGTTGACCGAGACGCTGAACTCCGGCCGCGCAATGCCGGCAGACTGCCAGGCAGCCAGCTGGCGGCACGCGTCGCGAATCACCCAACCGTCGATCTGGCAGATCAGACCGGTCTCCTCGGCCACCGGGATGAACTCCGCGGGTGACAGCAGTCCCTTCTCGCGGTGGCGCCAGCGGATCAGCGCCTCGGCGCCGACAACGTCGCGTGCACCTACCGCGAAGATCGGCTGGTAGAAGAGGACGAACTCCTCGCGTTCAATGGCGCGGCGCAGTTCCTTCTCGCGTCCGAGACGCTCCACCAAACGTGCGCGCATTGCATCGTCGAACACCTCGGCGCGTGCGCGGCCACGCGCCTTGGCGTGGTACATGGCAGCGTCGGCATCACGGATGAGTGAATGCGCCGTGCTGCGTCTATCGCTGATGACGACACCCGTGCTGGCCGTGACAAACAACTGCTCGCCGGCGACTTCACACGCTTCCCCGAGCCGAGCTGCGATCCGTGCGGCGATGTCCTGCGCATCCTGCTCGGATCGCAGTCCTTCGCCGACCACGACGAACTCGTCGCCACCGAACCTAGCGACGGTGTCGCTGGCCGCTCGCCCGCCAGAGTCGTCGAGTCGCACGCTATCCCGGAGGCGGCCGGCGACCTCCCGGAGTAGGTCGTCACCGACATGGTGACCCAGCGTGTCGTTGATCAGCTTGAAATTGTCGAGATCCACGAACAGCACGCCGACGACCTTGTCGTCACGACGCGCCCGAAAGAGCGCCCGGTCGAGCCGATCGAGCAGCAGCGTGCGGTTCGGCAGTCCGGTCAGAGCGTCGTGCAGCGCAAGGTGAGCGAGCTCCTTCTGGGCCGCTCTCCGCTCGCTCGCCTCCTGCTCACTGCGCTCTCGAAGCTTGCGCTCGCTCTCGATCAGCCGCAGCTGACCAAGCGTCAACGTCAGGACGCGAGCCATGCCCCGGAAAACACTGATGTCCTCATGGCTGAACGGCTCGTGGTGGCCACGGGCGACGATCAGCGAGCCCCGGTCCACATCGCCCAGGGCAACTGACACCGACTCGCAATCTCCTACGCCGGGAACGGCGATCGTGGTCGTCTCACCACGGGCGATCGCCCTGAGCTCCGATTCTGGTGCCTGGCCGGCGGCGAACCCTGTCGAGGCCAACACACCCTCGGCCGTCACCAGAGCGGCAATCTCGGCATCAAGCGCCTCAGCTGTTCGCTCTACGGCGTCCCGCATCGCCGAGCGCTCGTCGGTGCATCCCGAGATACCCGCCAGGAACTCGACCAGCTGCTGTGTCGACCAACTGGCCACGGCGAAGCCCCGATCAGCCGAAGGCCAGCGCGACGAGTGTTTGATTGTGGAAACCGCCGGCACCGTGCGTGCGGGCGATCTCTCCATAGGTGTAGAAGCCCGCCACGGGCACACCGCCGGAGACCGAAGTGACGCGTCGAATCTCCTCCTGGATGCCATCTTCCCCGAGCACGCCCCGGCGAGCGATGCAATCGAACACGATCATGCCCAGAGGTGAGGCATCGCCGAGCGGGACCAGTGCATCCTGGCATGCGCTATCGGTCGCGGCGAGGACCGAATCCCGGTCGCCCTCCATAAACCAAGCCATAGCGGCGGGCGGCACCTCGGCGATGCAGGCCAGAGAACGATCGTCGAAGTCGGCTCCGCCGATGAACCGCACCTGATCCTCTCCGCTGCGCCTACCGATCCCCAGGGGGTGGGTGAGGGCAAAGCGCGTGAACTCCGCGGGATCGGTTCTGGCCGAAGCCGGTGCCTCCAATCGCTGCAGATACACATCGAGCGCCGGCTTCTCGTCAAGCTCAAACACCAGGTTGCCCTCGCTGCGAGTGACCAGCACCGGCTCGCCGACCCGTCTCCAGCCGTGACGAACACCGATCCCCAGCGGCGCCACGGACCCGATAGCGGCGGTCACCACGGCATCGGTGAGCACCTCGCTCCCGGCGAACTGAAAGGTCTTGGACATCTTCAGGTCGTCGCCGGCACACCCCCCCACGAGCGGAACGCCGGAGCCGAGAACGCCGTGCGCGCCCCGCACGATCTCCTGCTGGTTCCCGGCCAGACCGTCGGTGAGCATGATCAGGGCTCGATGCTCGTGGCCCCCGAGCTCCCCCATACATGCCGCGGCCCGCTCACCCGCCGCGCGGAGATTCGCCGATGCAGCAGTGGCGCTCCCGGTCGCAACTGAGAATCCATCCCCTCCTAGCGCCACGACCACGACGCCGGCATCACCTGCGCCGCCTGTGGCGATTTCCCCGGCGGTGGAGCAGCCGATCACTGGTACGCCCTCGGCGTTGTCAGCTATCCCTTCAAGCAGCGCCGGTAGCTCGTACCGGTCCGAGCCGAAGGCGATCAGCAGCTTGCCGTCATCGCCCTTCAGGGCGCGCTCGGTTGCCTCCCGCCCGGCGCAGCGAGGATCGATCAGGCTCGACGAACCGACGCCGAACCAGCGTGTCTCACTTCCTGAGAGTGCCTCCACCCGACTCTTATCGGATCCGCCCCGAGCGGCCATGAGCACCCGGGCAAGCTTCCGGACGTTGGTCGCATTCTTCGTCTCGGGCATCGGGAGTCGCTGTACGCCATCTGTACGTACACAACGACCGGCGTTGCGCTTAGACGCGGGCGGTGGCGAACTCGGCGTCGATCACGCCTTCAGCCGCGGCATAGCTCTGGTCTTCGGCGGTGCCGAGGTTCAGCGGGATCATCCTCGGGCTCTCGCGTGCGAGGGTGAGTTCGGCTGAGATGACGAGGATGTCGGTGAGTGCGAGCTGCTCGAAGGCGTGGCGGAGCCATGCCTCGCGGTGGTCCCAGCCGTCGCGAGGCGTTCCCGGCGCATAGCCGCCGCCGGCGGCGAGGGCGAGCACGAGCTTCTTGTCCCCCAGCAAGCCGCCCTGCTCGCCGATGGTGACGCCGGGCACGACGAGGCGGTCAAACCAGGCTTTGACGGTGCTCGGGATCCCGAAGTTGTAGAGGCCCGAGCCGAGGACGATGGTGTCGGCGGCCAGGACTTCGCCGACGAGCTCGTCGGTCAGGGCCTTGGCCGCGGCCTGGTCGGCCGAGCGATCCTCGGGGGCGAGGAAGTTGGCGTAGAACGAGGTGGCGTCGATGTGGGGGATCGGATTGGCGGACAGGTCGCGATAGGTGACGGTTCCATCAGGGTTGCTCGCCCGCCAGGCGTCGGCGTAGCGCTTGCTCAGTTTGCGGCTGCGGGACTCGTCGATAGAACGAATCGACGAGTCGACATGTAGTAGGTGGCTCATAGACCATATGTGTAGTACAAATGCTTTGTAAATGCCAAGGATCGTTGGCCCGCAAGCTAGAGTGGGCTGACAATGGCGTCACCGACCAGGCAGACCACGCACCCCGCGCAATCCTTGGCGCTTCTCGCTCACCTTGCGCGCGTCGGCCAGCGCGAGGCCGAAAGTGCCCTGCCCGATGACCTGCGAACCGCTCACCTGATGCTGCTCACGCTGTTGCGCGACCACGGCGCCACCACCCAGGCCGGATTGGCCGAAGCGCTTCGACTGGACCCCAGCAACCTCGTCGGCCTGCTCAACGACCTCGAGCGACGCGGCATGGTCATCCGCCAGCACCACCCCGATGACCGTCGCCGGCACGTCGTCACGATCGCCGAGGCCGGGATCACGGAACTCCAGAAGACCGAGCAGTGCCTCGCCGCTGTAGAAGACCGCCTGTTCGGCGCCCTGGACCCAGAAGAACGGGCGACGCTTCACTGCCTGTTGATGCGCGCTGCAGGTGGGCAGCTACCGCCCAACGCCTGCAACCCCACAGAACCACACTGACACGCCCACACTCCCGCGGCCGCGATACACCCGGGATAGGCCGATCAAGGTACGGCCCGTGCGGCGAGAATCGCGTTGATCGCGCCGTTCAGGGCTGAGCGGAGCTGGGCGGGGTCGCGCCGGACTTGCGTGAGCAGCAGGCCGCCCTGGACGGCTGCGAGCGTGTTCTGGGCAAGCGCTCCCGGGTCGGCGCCCGGGTGGAGCTCTCCGCGGGCTGCCATCCGCTCGAGGCCCTCGCGGATCGCGGTCTCCCAGCGGTCAAGGCCATCGGCGAGTTCGAGGCGGGCGCCTTCGTCCTGTTCGGCGAGTTGGCCGGCGAGCGAGCCGATCGGGCAGCCGCCCTTAGCCTTTCGGGTCTGCTGCAGGGTCACGAGCGCCTCGGCCCAGGCGCGCAGGCCGTCGATCGTGTCGAGCTGTGTGAAGAGCGCGGCTTGGCCACCGACGACATCGTCGCTCGCGGCTCGGGCGACCGCGCGCAAGAGGTCGTCGCGGTCGGCGAAGTAGTGGTAGAGCTGGCTCTTGGATGCGTGGGCGCGGACGCGGACATCGTCGAGGGAGGTGCCGGCAACCCCGCGCTCAGCGACGAGCTCGCCGGCGGCACGGATGATCCGCTCGCGCGTCTCGCGTCCCTTCGCAGTCGCCGGCTGAGCACTCGTCACCTGTCTGATGCTATCGGGCTGGACCATTCGGTCCATTACTTGTTACGATGCTCCTACAGTGGACCTTTCGGTCCAATTGATCAGCGACCACAGGAACGAGGAGCGATGACAACGATCGCCGAGCAGGCAAACGACGTGAAGGCCGCCGCCGCGGGCAGGCTGCCCGCCCAGGTAGTCGCACTGTTCGCTGCTGACCAGGCCGCGCTCGCCGACGGCGGAATCCCAACCGGAGCGGTAGCGGTCGGCGACGAGCTCGCCGCCTTCGCGCTGCCTGACGCGACCGGCCAGACCCGGACGCTTGACGAGCTCACCGCCGACGGGCCCGCCGTGATCGTCTTCTACCGGGGCGGCTGGTGCCCGTACTGCAACCTCACCCTGCGCACGTACGAGCGAGAGCTACTCCCCCAGCTTGGCGCATACTCGGCCCGCCTCGTCGCGATCTCGCCTGAGACTCCGGACGCGTCGCTCAGCACCCAGGAACGAGCCGAGCTCACCTACACCGTTCTCAGCGACACCGGCGCCCAACTCGCCGACGCGCTCGGGATCACATTCGATCCCTCCGAGGAAGGACTCGCCGCACAACGAACGCTCGGCGTGGACATCCGCACGACCCGCGCGGACGCCGGCACCCGGCTGCCGATGCCGACCGTCCTGATCGCCGACCCCGACCACATCGTCCGCTTCGTTGACATCCACCCCGACTACACCGGCCGCACCGAGGTAAGTGACATCCTTGCCGCGCTCCAGACCCTGCCCGTTAGCTGACACCGCTGGCGGGGAGTTCAGCGTCGGCGCGTTCGATGAGGTCGGAGGCGGCGTCCTGCGTCGGTGAGGGCGGCGAATCCAACCTTGATCTCGCACGGATAGCGGCCTGTCGCGGGCGTGGCTTGGATGGCAGCGAAACGTTCGTGGGCGTATTCGATCGTCGCACCGGCATCACGCACACGAATTCGTCGCCGCCGACACGAACGATCAAGTCATAGGAGCGCAGGATGATCAAGTCAGGTTGGCTCGTCCGCGCGATCTCGAGGGCCTGCTCGCCGGTTGCCGCCTGCGCGGCGGCGTGGCCCGCGTAGCCCAGCACCGTCGAAAGCAGGTCCCGGTTAGCGGCCTATCGTCGAGCACGAGGATCGAGCTCATCCCTGGTTTCCAGTCATGTCATGACCGGCTGACCGCTCGCGGGCGCCCCAGATGTGGACGCCTGCATGCAGAGGACAGACCATCGTGACCGCGCTCAAGTGGCCGCTCTGCCCGCGCCGGCGGACTCGAGAGGCGCCGGTCGGCCGAGGTGGAAGCCTTGCGCGAAGTCGACCCCATAGCCGCGCAGCAGGTCCAGTGTTTCTTCGTTTTCGACGCCTTCGGCGATCGTTTTCTGTCCTAGCCCTTGAGCGATGTTCACGGTCGCCTTGACCAGGTGCTGGTTGGTGGAGTTGGTCACGAGGTCGCGGACGAACTCGATGTCGATCTTCAGGTAGCTGATCTTGAGTTTCTGTAGGTAGGTGAAGCTGCCGTAGCCGGTCCCGAAGTCGTCGAGTGCGACGCTGCACCCGATCTCATCGATGCCGCGAGCAAAGGCCTGTCCCGCCTCGAGATTTCCCATCAGCGCGGTCTCGGTGAGCTCGAACACGATGTTGCCCGGAACGGCGCCCGCGTCGCTCAGCTCCCGCTCGATCTGGAAGAGGAGGTCGAGGTTGCCGATCGAGTCCGCGGACAGGTTCGCGTGAACGTGTCGCCCGTCTGCCGCCAAGGAGGCAGCTTGCTTGATCACCCACTGATCGATCTCGCCGATCAGCGCGTATTTCTCGGCGACCGGGATAAAGCTTCCGGGAGGGATCACCTCGCCCTTGGGGCCGATCATCCGGATCAGAAGCTCTTCGCTTCCCTCGCTGCCCGGTGACAGCGGGACGATCGGCTGGGAGTAGAGAACCAGTCGGTCCTCATCGAGCGCGTCGCGGATCCGTCCGACCCACGTCAGTGTGTTGAGCTCGCGCTGCGCACGATCGCGTTCGGTCTGCTCAATCGTGATGTCGCGGAAGACGAGCACGATCCCGCGCACGCCGGTTGCGCTGAGCAGGGGCGCGCCCGAATAGGCGATCGGGAAGATCGTGCCGTCCTTGCGGGTGAAAGCGTCATCGGCGATCCGTACCGTCCGTCCGTGCTCCGGGATGCTCATCAACGGGCACTCCTCTGCGGGGAACGCGGAGCCGTCGGCGTGCTGGTAGTGGATCGCGTCGTGAAGGGACTTACCGCGCAGCTCGTCCTCGCTCCAGCCGGTCATCTGCGAGGCGGCGGCGTTCATGAACACCAACCGTCCCTGATCGTCGGAAACCAGGAGACCCTCCGCCATGTTCTGCATCACGACCTCGCGAAAGTCCTCGGCCTGCTGGCGGTCGGTGATATCGACCACGATCAGACCGATGCCGAGCACCTCGTCGTTCAGCCGAACGGGGTAGTAACTTGCCAACCAGTAGCGGATCTCTCCGGGCGCAGTTGGGGTTTCGCCCCGAACCTCGCGGTTTATCACAGCCTCCCCGCTCTCCAGCACATGCGTGTAGATGGGCTCGAGCTGAGGCCACAGCTCGGGCACGATCTCGGCCACTGTCCGACCAAGCTGCTGTTCGATGGGGAGCCCGTTCTCGGCCGCCAGCACCTCGTTCATCCGGCGCATCCGAAAGTCTCGATCGACGAAGCCGAACCCCAGCGGCGCAGTCGACTGAAGCGTTTCCAACAACGTCAGCGACTCCGCGTGTGCTCGCGTTAGAGCCTCGAGCTCACTGATCTTCTGAACCAGTTTGGCGTTCAGGACCCGAAGCTGCTCGCGATCGAACTCCAGAGCGGCGATGGGCGGCACCGGGGATCCGTCTGCAGCGAGCGCCTCACCGACGACACGGAGGATCTCCTCAGGCCCACATGGCTTCAGTAGAACATGCGAAACGCCCAAGCTCTCCGCCAGCCGGCGCACCTCGTCCTGCTCGTAGGTAGCGGTGCAGAACACCACCCGGATGCTCGCCACGGCGGGATCGGCGCGGAGCTCGCGAACAAACTCGTAGCCGTTCATCCCCGGCATGTTGAGATCGACGATGATCAGCTCCGGGGGCGTGGCGCGCGCCAAGCTGAGCGCCTCCTCGCCGGTCGACGCCTCCAGCACCCTGTGTCCCGCGTAGCCGAGCACCGTCACGAGCAGATCGCGCTCGATCGCGCGATCATCGATTACGAGGATGGAGCTCATCGACCACCGTCCGAAGCGTCCCGGGCTACTGGCTGCGCAGCTAGGAATCGCTCGATCTGTGAGATGAATGTCTCCGGGTCGATCGGCTTCTGGATGTAGCCATCGAATCCCGCGGCGGCGATCCGCTCGCGCTCGCCGGCCATCGCCGAGGCCGTGACCGCGACGATCCGCGTGTGCGCCAGCTCCGGCTGCTTGCGGATCGCCGCCGCCACCTCGTAGCCGTCCAGACCCGGCATCCGCAGATCGAGCAGGACCAAGTCCGGTCGCTGCTGCGAAGCGAGTTGCAAGCCCTCCTTGCCGTCGGAAGCGAGAAGCGGCGTGTACCCGTGCGCGCCGAGCAAGAAATCGATCAGCTCGATGTTGGCCTGGTTGTCCTCGATCACGAGAATCCCCGGGGGCATCGGCGACCTACTCCCGCAGCTCGAGGGTGAATGTGCTGCCCTTGCCGAACTCGCTTCGAAATGTGATCTCGGCGCCGACCGCGGTCGCCAGTGTCTGAGAGATGTACAGCCCAAGCCCGGTTCCCTCGTATGGCTGTGCTCCCTCGACCCCGATCTGCTGGAAAGCCGCGAATAGTTGCTCCTGATCCTCGGTCTTGATTCCACAGCCCGTGTCGATCACGCTGAACCGAGTTACCCCAGCCGCGTCATCCGCGTGCCGGCTCAGCTCGAGCCGGACCATGCCCTCATCGGTGAACTTGATCGCGTTGTTCGCGAGATTGATCAGGATCTGCCGCAGTGACCGACGGTCGCTCCGCACCAACAGCTCGTCCGAGGCGCACACCTCGAGCCCGACGCCCTTCGCCTCGGCCAACGGCCTGAGCCCGACTGCCACTTCGTCCAACAGCTCGTGGCAGTTGACCGCTTCGATATGGAGCTCGATCGTTCCGGACTCGATCCTGGCGAGGTCGAGCAGATCGTTGATCAGCGACAACAGATGCCTGCCGCTCGTCTGCACAGTCCGTAGCTGCTTGATCTGCACGTCGTTCAGCGGCCCCGGGAGTCCCATCAACAGCGTTCCGGTGAACCCGAGGATCCCGTTCAGCGGCGTGCGCAGCTCGTGACTCATGCTGGCCAGAAAGCGGTCCTTTGCGCGACTGGCGGTCTCCAGGCGAACGTTGGCCTCGCGGAGGTCCTGCTCAAAACGCTTGCGCTCGCTGACATCACGGATCGCGGCCGTGGCCATCAGGCCCTCCTCGGTCTCGAGGGGGCTCAGGCTGATCTCGACCGGAAACTCGCCGCCGTCCTTGCGCCGGCCCGACAGCTCCAGGCCGACACCCATCGGACGCCCCTGGGGCGCGGAGAAGAACCCACCCCGGTGCCCGGGGTGACGGGCGTGATAGCGGATCGGGATCAGCACCTCGACCAGTCGCCCGACCAGCTCCTCCCGCGAGTACCCGAACAGCCTTTCCACCTCCGCGTTCGCCAGCTGGATCACCCCATCGCCATCGACGATCAGCATCGCGTCGGGCGCGGACTCGAGCAGACCACGGAACTTCCCCTCTGCGCGCTTACGCTCGGTCACGTCGCGGATCGCCGCGATCGCCAGGAACTCGGCCTCGGTCTCCAGTGGACTGAGGCTGATCTCGACCGGAAACTCGACACCGTCCTTGCGAACTCCGGCCAACTCCAAACCGGCGCCCATCGGGCGCGCGCGCGGCGCCGAGAAGAAGCCGCTCCGATGCTCGGGATGACGAGCCCGGTAGCGCTCCGGGATCAGCAACTCCACCGGCCGCCCGACCAGCTCCTCGCGCCGATAGCCGAACAGCCCTTCGAGCGCTGCGTTCGCCAGCTGAATCTCTCCGTCGCCGTTGACGATCACCATCGCGTCAGGCGCCGACTCCAACAGCGCTTCATACATCCCAGTTCTCTCCAGCTCGCCTGTCAGCCGAAGTTCTTCGGTGATGTCGCTGGAGATCAACAGGAATCCGCTTGGCCTCCCATGCGCGTCCTGACGCGAGGTCTTGACCACGCGGGCCGTGAACCGCGAACCATCCTTGCGCCGTCGCTCAACGATCCCCTCGAACTTGCCCTGATCCAGGACGCGTTCCATCATCCGCTCCGGCAGCCCGGCACGGACATCCTCCTCCGTATGCAGGACCGCGTGAGGCTGGCCGACGATCTCGCGTGACTCATAGCCATACAGCCGCCGAGCGCCCTCGTTCCACAACACAATCCGACCATCGCAATCGATCGCGATCATCGAGTACTCGGTCGACGCCTCCAGGATGCTCCTGAGAAACCCGACAAGCTCTTCCCGCGTCTCAAGCCCAGCGGCACCAAACGACGGCAGATCCATCGCGCTCACGCCCAATCACCCGGAGCCAACAGCGTGTCACACTCATGTTGCTATTGGGTTAGACACAGAAACGGTGTACCACAGGCGGGCGTACCCCTCAAGCCCGAGAGTGAATGAACTCTCGCCATTGCGCCGGCGGTCCGTCGTCGGTCACAACCGGAACCCTTGACTTAAAGGTTCCAACCTGTAGCGTGGACGAAGCTTCTCACAGATGTTTGATGGATGACACGTTTCACCGCGATGCTTGCGTTGAAGTTTTTCGTCCGCCTGACCGTTGTTTGGAGCCCACGAAGAGCTTTGTGGGGTCGACCTGCAGCCTGATAGTGGCGGTAGCACGACCTGACTTTCCGAGCTTCTCGAACTGAACTCGGAGGATTATTGTGCACGATGCACTGTTTGGCGGTGCGATCGCGAGATCGCGTCGCGTGTTCACAGGCCCACTGCCCCCCTGTTACGGCCGTGTGACATGAGCGCCACGGAGCTTGGCGCGAACGGCCGCGAGTTCACCAGCGAGGCTGGTGACACGCTTTACGCGGTGGCGCTGCTGCGCGTGCTAGCCGCTGTCAAGGCCGGCGACTTCGACGTTCGCATGCCACTGGAATGGACCGGCGTGGCCGGCAAGATCGCGGACCATCTCAACGATGTGATCGCTGCCAATCAGGCATTGGAAAGTGAGCTGACGAGGGTCAGTAGGGTGGTCGGCAAGGAGGGAAGGCTCTCGCAGCGGATCCCGTCGCAGGGATCCGGTCACAGCTGGTCGGAGAGCATCGAGTCGGTCAACAGCCTGCTTGACGACATCGTCCGCCCGACGAGCGAGATGCAGCGGGTGATCGGCGCGGTCGCCGACGGGGACTTGAGCAAGAAGATCACCGCTGATGTTCACGGGGAGATGCTCGAGCTCAAGAGCACGATCAACGCGATGGTGGACCAGCTCAACCGTTTCGTCTCAGAGGTGACGCGGGTTGCCCGCGAGGTCGGGACCGAGGGCAAGCTGGGCCAAGCGGCTGCCGTGACGATCGAGGTTGGTGGCGTCTGGAAGGACCTGACGGACAATGTGAACCTGATGGCCGGCAACCTCACCGGCCAGGTCCGCAACATTGCGGAGGTCACGACCGCAGTCGCCAACGGGGACTTGAGCAAGAAGATCACCGCCGATGTAAAGGGCGAGTTCCTCGAGCTCAAGAACACCGTCAACGCGATGGTCGATCAGCTCAACCGGTTCGCCTCCGAGGTGACGCGAGTCGCGCGGGAGGTCGGAGTCGAAGGCAAGCTCGGCGGCCAGGCTCAGTCGGCCGAGGTCGCCGGTGTCTGGAAGGACCTCACAGACAACGTCAACCAGCTTGCGGCCAACCTCACCAACCAGGTGCGGGCGATCGCCGACGTGGCGACTGCCGTGACCGAGGGAGACCTCACCCGGCAGGTCGGCGTCGAGGCGAGCGGCGAGGTTGCCGTCCTCAAGGACACGCTCAACGAGATGATCCGCAACCTGCGCGAGACGACGCGGCAGAATACCGAGCAAGACTGGCTGAAGACCAATCTCGAGCGCTTCACGCGGATGCTCCAAGGCCAGCGCGACCTCGCGACGGTGTCAAAAATGGTGCTTTCGGAGCTTGCACCCCTGGTGTCAGCGCAGCATGGCGTCTTCTACACGCTCGCGGGCCTTGCCGATGGCGGCGAACCGGTGCTTCAGTTCCAGGCCGGATACGGCTACAAGGAGCGCAAGCACCTCACTAAGACCTTCGCTCTCGGGGAGGGGCTTGTCGGGCAGTGTGCAGCCGAGAAGGAGCGCATCCTCCTGACCCAGGTGCCTGGCGATTACATCATGATCAACTCGGGTCTTGGCGAAGCTCCGCCGTTGAACATCATCGTTCTGCCGATCCTGTTCGAGGGGTCCGTACGGGCGGTGCTCGAGCTCGCGTCGCTGAGCCGGTTCAGCCCGATCCATCAGGCCTTCCTCGAGCAGCTGACCGAGAGCATCGGGCTCGTGCTGAACACGATCGAGGCCAACACGCTCACCGAGAACCTGCTCAAGCAGTCCCAGTCCCAGGCGCAGGAGCTGCGCTCGCGCCAGCAGCAACTGCACAGCTCAAACGACGACCTCGGCAGGCAGGCGCAACGCCTCGCCGAGAAGAACGCGGAGGTGGAGCGAAAGAACGAGGAGGTGGAGCTCGCGAAACGGATGGTGGAGGAGAAGGCCGAGCAGCTGGCGATCTCCTCCAGGTACAAGTCGGAGTTCTTCTCGAACATGTCGCACGAGTTGCGTACGCCTCTGAACAGCCTGCTGATCCTCGCCAACGAGCTGGAGAGCAACCAGGAGAAGAACCTAACCGAGCAGCAGGTGCAGTATGCGAGCGTCATCCACTCCTCCGGCATCGATCTGCTCCGGCTGCTGAACGACATGCTCGATCTCGCCAAGGTCGAATCTGGCAAGGTCACGCTCGAGTTCAGCGAGCTGCCGCTGACCGAGCTCACCGACGCGCTCGACCTGGAATACACCGAGGTCGCCACCCAGAAGGGCCTTTTGTTCGCCGCGGAACTTGCGCCGGATGTACCGCCGACGATCACAACTGACGCCGGACGCCTACGGCAAGTGCTGAAGAATCTGCTCTCGAATGCGTTCAAGTTCACCGAGGGAGGCGAGGTGAGTGTGCGTATCAGGACTGCGAAGAGCGGGTGGAGCCCGGGCCACGACACGCTCGAGCGGGCAGATGCAGTGGTGGCGTTCAGTGTCGCCGACACCGGCATCGGGATCGCGACGGATCTGCAGCGGAGCATCTTCGAGGCGTTCGCCCAGGCTGACGGCACAACGGCGCGTAAGTACGGCGGCACCGGGCTGGGGTTGTCGATCTGCCGTGAACTCGTAGCGCTCCTCGGCGGGGAGATCGCGCTGACCAGCGCACCCGATCAGGGCAGCACGTTCACCGTCTACCTGCCGGTCGCTGGCGTCGGGACTGGAGCCGTGGTGGCTCCGGCGCGACGAGTGTCCGAACTCGCCGAGTCAGCTCCGGAGCTGGTCACACGCGCGCCCGCCGCGACACCGCGGAGTCCCGTCGACCAAGTCGATCTAAGCGGAGCCAAAGCGTTGGTGATCGACGACGACATACGCAACATCTTCGCCCTCACGGCGCTGCTGGAACGGGGCGGCCTTGCAGTCGTCTCCGCCGAAAGTGGCGCGGACGGAATCGAGCTCTTCAAGCAGACGCCGGACGTCGACATCGTGCTGGTCGACGTCATGATGCCGGTGATGGACGGTTACGCGACGATGCGCGCGATCCGCCTACTACCCGAGCGCAGCAATGTCCCGATCATCTCTGTGACGGCGAAGTTCGGTGAAGGGGAGCGTCAACTCTGCCTGGACGCGGGCGCGACCGATTACATCCCCAAGCCCATCGACACGACCGAGTTGCTACGGACGCTCCAGGTATGGCTGCCAGTTGCTGGTCTCTCGACACCGCCTCCAAACGCGGCGCCCCCGTTGGCGCCGGCGTCGGAAGTGGCGGATGAATTGCGAGTGTCGCCCCCCGCTGGTGGAGGCAACGGCCGTCCAGCAAAAGTCCTGGTGATCGATGACGATTTCCGCAACATCTTCGCCCTCACGGCATTGCTGGAACGCGGCGGTCTCGACGTCGTCTCGGCTGA
>Ga0335074_10004095_pt1 | contig 20065 bp, 16 predicted proteins | sample Lox_Sample_23_FD_206715 | JGI IMG/M metagenome (GOLD analysis project Ga0335074, IMG submission 206715) | Soil microbial communities from Loxahatchee National Wildlife Refuge, Florida, United States - Lox_Sample_2.3 | ecosystem: Environmental > Terrestrial > Soil > Wetlands | place: USA... | reverse complement strand
CTCGTGCCACGCGTCGGGGATAAAGCTGCCGGTGCCGACCACGTCGATCGGCGCCTTGGCATCCGCCATCACGCGGCACTTCTCGACCGAGAAGCCAGAGGACACGACGATCCGCACCTTGGGATACCCCGCCGCGTCCAGCGCCTCGCGCGTGCGCCAGATAGAAGCGGCGGAGACGCCGGTGCCGACCAGGTAACGCAGCTCGGTATCGCTGCGGTAGCGGCGGATCGCACCGGGCACGTATCGCTCCAGCACCGCATAGCTTTCGGCGGGATCGAGCCCCTCGAGGAAGCGCCCGCCATGGGTGTCGAGCCGGACCGACAGGTTGCCGGACGCGGCCAACTCGGGAAACCGCGCGGCCACGGCGAGCGAATCCGTAATCTCCCGACCGAAATAATCGACCAGCACAGTCAGCGGCGTATCGGGGAAGGTCTCGTGGAACATCTCGGCGGCGCGGACGGTCGAGCCGGCGTATCCGATCAGCGAATGCGGCATGGTGCCGGCGCCGCGTGCCGCGCCGAACCAGTGTGCGGTGCCATCATTGGCGTTGCCGATGAAACCACGCGCTCCTTCCCGCTGGGCTGCCGCGCTGCCGACCGAGGCGGCATAGGCCATCATCTCCTGCATCTCGGCGCCGGCGCAGTGGCGCGCCTCCATGGCCAGGAACGCGGCTTCGGGCAGCGCAAGGCACATCTGATAAGCGTTGTGCGCCGCGACCGAGGATGGGCCCAGCTTCTGCAGGAAGATCGTTTCCAGGTCGGAGAGCTGCTCGAAGCTGCCAGTCAGATAGACGATCGGCTCGCCGGCCCCGACCCAGGCGCCTTCGGGGTAGATCACGTCAATCTCGAAATGCGTCCGGCGAGACGCGGCGACTTGCTCGAGCCATTCGAGCATCAGCCGCGGAGCAGAGATCACCGGGCGTCGGAGGAAAACCGCGTAGGTCACGCGCTTGTCGCCGAACCAGGCGACGACCTGGCGGGTGCGGTCGAAATAGACGTCGGTCCGGGCGGCTATATCGGCCGCAAGCCCGGATGCGGCGAGGGTGTCGTCGGCCATGACGCTGCTATTGCGCGGCAACCTGAAGCCCTGGAGCCTGGCGACGCTGCTTCAGCTCTTCGGCCACCAGGAATGCCAACTCCAGCGACTGTTCGGCATTGAGCCGCGGATCGCAGGTGGTCTCATAGCGGGTGGATAGATCCGCCTCGGTCAGCCGGTGCGCGCCCCCGGTGCATTCGGTGACGTCCTGGCCAGTCATCTCCACATGCACGCCGCCGGCCCAGCTTCCCGCGGCGGCGTGAATGTTGAAGAAGCTCCGCACCTCGGACAGGATCGCATCGAAGCTGCGGGTCTTGAGGTTGGTGGCAGTGGAGACGGTGTTGCCGTGCATCGGGTCGCAGATCCAGACAACCTTGTGGCCGGCCCGTTCCACGGCGCGGACCAAGGGGGGCAGCCGCGCGGCGATCCTGTCGGCGCCCATGCGGCTGATCAGCGTCACGCGGCCGGGCTCGTTGGCCGGGTTCAAAGTGTCGAGGATGCGCAGCAGGTCGTCGGGCTCCAGCGTCGGACCGGCTTTCATGCCGATCGGGTTCTTCACACCGCGCAGAAACTCAACATGCGCGCCGTCCGCTTGGCGTGTGCGGTCACCGATCCAGAGGAAATGCGCCGAGCAGCCGTACCAGTCGCCGGTCGTGGAGTCGATGCGGGTCAGCGCCTGCTCGTAGGGCAGCAGCAGCGCCTCGTGGGCGACGTAGAAATCGGTCTCGCGCATGTCGCGCGTGGTGGTGCCGGTCATGCCGCAGGCGGCCATGAAGGAGAGCGTCTCATCGATGCGGTGCGCCAGGTCGCGGTAGCGCTCAGCCAGCGGCGAGCGCTCCACGAAGCCCAGGTTCCAGCGGTGCACCTCGTGCAGGTCGGCGTAGCCGCCCGAGGCGAAGGCCCGCAGCAGGTTGAGCTTGCTGGCGGATTGGAAATACGCGACCTCCATGCGGGCCGGGTCGGGCGCGCGGGCGGCGGGCGTGAAGTCGGGGCCGTTGATGATGTCGCCGCGGTAGCTGGGCAGGCTGACACTGTCCCGCTCTTCCGCGTCCGACGAGCGGGGTTTGGCGAACTGCCCGGCCATGCGCCCCATCTTCACCACCGGCAAGCTGGCGCCGAACGTAAGCACCACCGCCATCTGCAACAGCACCCGGAAGGTGTCGCGAAGGATGTTGGCGGTGAACTCCTCGAAATTCTCCGCGCAGTCGCCGCCGAGCAGGACAAACGCCTTGCCTTCCGCCGCGATGGCCAGGCCGGCCTTCAGGCGCCGCGCCTCTCCCGCGAATACCAGCGGCGGATATTTGGCGAGCTTGCGCTCCACCGCGGCGAGCCCTTCAGCATCCGGGTAGGCAGGCGCCTGCCGGATCGGTCGGTCGCGCCATGTGTCGGGGGTCCAGGGGGTGGCGGTCGGTGGCATTTGTGCGTACTCCGCTGACGGCAATCGCCGGCCGTCCCGCAGGGTTATGAGCAAATCCTGGCCGGAATACTACTCCGTGGCGGGGCTAGCCTGATAGGTCGGGCCGCGGTCAGTACCGTTGGAACCCGTGTCGCATCACCGCCAGGATCCTGAACGCCAGGCTCGTCATTCGGCTTGCGCATCTCGGCTTTCCGGTTCCACGCCAAGCCCTGACCCAACCCCGCCGTAATGAACCGCGTGGGGAGCGGAGACAAAAAAAGAACACCTGGAATTGAGGTGGGTGCAATTTCCAGTTGCGCATTTACAGATTTGAAGGTAACTCACAATTCCGTGATCCAGCCGGAGACGCCGGTATGCAAGGAAGACCGATCGCGTTCAGCAAGGAAGAGACCGAGCGGGTCCAGGCCCATCGGCGTCGCTGCAAGAGCCTGCCGCCGCTCACACCGGGCGAGCATGAGCGTCTGGTGAGAGAATTCCTCGCAGTCAAAAGCATTACCCTCTGCCCGACACGCTATGCGGCCCCGGTGGAGCGTCTCCAGCCACCCGTGCGATGACCCCAGGCGGTGGTTGAGCCGCATTCAATCGCGGCCGCGGGTAAACCTTGGGTTTTATCCGGTCAGTTCACGCCACACGTCGGCAGCACTCGCTGCGGGAGCGGACCAATGGATACGCCTCACCCGCTCTCCTGACCCGAGGTCGCAGCCGTCCACATCGACCGCCACCAGCCGCCAGTCGCCCGGCTCTTCGGCGATCCGCGCAAGCACGTCCGGATGATCCTGATTGCAATGCACGACAACCTCAGCCTCCGCCTCGGCAATTACGTGGACTGCGGCAGGCTCCGGTGCCAGTTCATCGGCGCCGAGACGCGCCGCCCGACCGAAGCCGCCGACGTACAGGGCCGCCTCGACGCACACCCGCCACAGATGGAAATCGCCAAAATCCGCGTACAGCGCGGCATAGGGATGGACCGCCAGATATCGGGCGCGCAGCGCTGGATCATCGGTCGGCCCGGCCCGCCCAGCTAGCGTCAGGCGCGGCGTCGTCTGCGGATTGGCGCTCTCCGCCGTGCCGGCCACCAATACCGAACAACGCGGGTCGTCCCGCAAGTGCCGCGTATGCTCGGACAGGTCCGAAAGCAGCAGCAGGAGGGACAGATCGGGCGCCGTTGCCGGCGTAACCAGGGACACGAAGGGCTGCCCCCGCACAACGGTAGCCAACGACCCCGAGCGCGCCGCCCGCGCCAGCTTGCGGGCCTCCCACACCATGGCCCTGGTCAAGCCGGCTCTTCCCCAGGCCGAAAAGCGATCAGCGCATGCGACTCGACCACTTCGGTGAGCATGCCGTCCACCGCCCTGGTACTGGCGAAGCCCCTGATCTCCTCGGTGAAAGCCTCAAGCCGATCGGCCAGTCGCTCCGGCGACGTGCTGGACATGGAAAAGACGCGATCGATCAGCGAGTTCGCCGGTACAACTCGCCGCTCCACCACCGCCGCCGCCTCAAGATGATTGAACGGCGACTGCAATAGAACCGCCTCGTGCCTGATCCAGTCGGGGCCGCGATGCCGCGCCCCGCGCCACTCATCATTGGTATAGCGTCGGCACAGCGTCCTGAACTCCTCTACCCAGGCATTCTCCGGCAATTCGGGGTGGTGGGTATGGAACAACGCCACCGTTCCGCCCGGCTCGATCAGCTCGTCCAGTCGGCGCAGCGTGTCTTCGCGATCCATCCAGTGGAACGATCGGCCCATTGTTGTCAGCCGGAATTGGCCCAGTTCCGGCGCGACGTCGTATGAACTTCCCTGCCGCGGCGTCACGTTCGCCACCTCTTGCTCGATCACCCGCGCCAGCATTTCCGGCTCCGGGTCCATCGCCACCACCTCCGCGACCAAGGGTGCAAAGGCGACGGCGAGCAAGCCCGGCCCGCACCCCAGATCCAGAACGCGCGAGCCGGATGAAACCTTGGTCAGCCGAGCCACCCGTCGGATCAGCAGCGGCGCATAGTCCGGCCTCCCCGCCCGGTAATGCGCTGCGGCGAACTGGTACCGCCGTGGCTCGAACGCTGCTGTCGCCATACTGTGTTCGCCTATCGTCCACAATGCGCCACAATGTTAGTCCAGCGCATTTCGCCCGAGATGAAGGATGCCCCGATGAAGCAGACCATCGCCCTGGTTGATGACGACCGCAATATCCTGACCAGCGTCTCCATGACCCTGGAGCAGGAGGGATTCCAGGTCCGCACCTACACCGACGGCGAGACCGCGCTGCAGGGCCTCACCTCGCGGCCGGTCGATCTCGCCGTGCTGGACATCAAGATGCCCCGGATGGACGGCATGGAGCTGCTCCAGCGACTCCGACAACGCAGCAGCATGCCGGTGATCTTCCTCACCTCGAAGGACGAGGAGGTCGACGAGCTGATGGGACTGCGCCTAGGCGCCGACGACTACATCACCAAGCCGTTCAGCCAGCGCCTGTTGATCGAGCGGATCCGCGCCCTGCTGCGCCGCAACGAGGCATCGCGCGCCGAGGGCTCCGGCGCCGTCCCCGGCGGAATTATCGTGCGGGGCGACCTGACGCTGGACGAGACCAAGCATCAATGCACCTGGAAGGGCCAGGACATCCAGCTCACGGTCACCGAGTTCCTGCTGGTCAAGGCGCTGGCAACGCGGCCGGGCATGGTGAAAAGCCGCGACCAGCTCATCGACGCCGCCTATGGCGAGAACATCTATGTCGATGACCGCACCATCGACAGCCATGTGAAACGCATCCGCAAGAAATTCCGTACCGGCGACGACAGCTTCAACCATATCGAGACCCTGTATGGGATCGGCTACCGCTATAAGGAACACTGATTTTGCTGCAGCTTCCGCTTAGGGGACGGCCGTCGGCGGAGCGATTGTCCCGGGCGGAGGATCGGGACGGGATCCGTGCGGCCGGTCGGCGGCGCTGGGTACCGCCCATGCTGCGCCGCATCCTGCTGGTCAACCTGCTGCCGCTCGCCCTGCTGCTGGCGGCCCTGCTGTATCTCGACCAGTACCAGAACGGGCTCCTGGAAGCCGAGGTGCTGGCGTTGCGCGAGCAGGCCAGGATTTATTCCGCCGCGCTCGGGCAAAGTGCCGTCAACGTTTCGAATCCCGCCGATCCCAAGCTGGTGCCCGAGATCGTCCGTCCGCTGCTGCAACGGGTCACCGAGCCGACCCCGGATGCTCAGGCAAAGGTCTATGCGCCGGACGGAACACTGATGGCTGATTCGGCAGCCGCCAACGGCTTCAACGGACCGGCCGAGCCCGGTACGCTGCCGCCCGCAGTGACCCACGGCCGGCTGCTGGGCGCCATTGGCTGGGTGTACGACAAGGTGCTGTCGCTGATGCCGTCCCAGATGCCGAGCGCCGATCTGGCACCCGGCGGGGCCGGCCCAGAATGGCAGCCCAACGTCAAGGAAGAGCTGCAACTGTCCAGCTCCGACCAGAGCCGGGAGATGGCCCCCTACATCCGGCGTACCGGCGACAACCGGCTGCTGGTGACCGTTGCCGAGCCGATCCAGCGCAACCGTCACACCGTCGGCATCATCCTGCTTACCCGTGAGGCGCGCGAGGTGGACGCCAGCCTGTTCACCGTGCGCATGTCCATTCTCGGCCTGTTCACCCTCGCCCTGGCACTGACGGTGCTGTTGTCGTGGTACCTGTCGCTGACCATCGCCCGCCCCATCCTGCGGCTTGCCGCCGCCGCCGCCGAAATGCGGGAAGGGCAGGGGCGCACCGGCAGTGTTCCACGCTCCCTGCTGGCACGCCGCGACGAGGTCGGCTTGCTGGCGGTAGCGCTCGCCGACTCCGCGGCCGCCCTGTGGCACCGGATGGACGCCATCGAGCGCTTCGCCGCCGACGTCGCGCATGAGATCAAGAACCCGCTGTCGTCGATCCGCAGCGCCATCGAGACTCTGCGCCGCCTCGACGACCCGGCGAGGCAGAAGCAGCTTCTCGCCATTGTCACCGACGACGTGACCCGCCTGAATCGGCTGATCAGCGACGTGTCCGACGCCTCCCGTGTGGACGCCGAGCTGTCGCGCGTGATGACCGAGCGGGTCGACATCGCGCCTATCCTGGATGCGCTGAAGGGGCTGCAAGATGCGACCCGCGGCGAAGCTGACCCAAGGATCGATCTCGACGCGCCCGCCGCCGGACTGGCTGTCCGCGGCGTCGAGGATCGCCTGGTCCAGGTGTTCCGCAATCTTGTCAACAATGCCGAATCGTTCAGTCCGCCGAGGGGGCGGATCCACATCGTCGCGCGTCGAAACGGACCGATGATCGAGGTCACCATCGACGACCAGGGGCCCGGCATCCCGGAAGGAAAGCTCGAGCGGATTTTCGACCGGTTCTATTCCGAGCGCCCGAAAGCCGAGCGTTTCGGCCAGCATTCCGGCCTAGGCCTGTCGATCAGCCGCCAGATTGTCGAGGCCCTGCGTGGTCGCCTCACCGCCGAGAACCGCACCGACACCGAGGGCCACATATTAGGCGCCCGGTTCGTGGTCAGGCTACCAAGCGCTTAGGCGGCCGCGCCGGCCAGCAAAGATCTTTTGGAGCGAATCCAAACTCCGTCTGATTCCTGGCTGGGCTTGTACGAGCCATCTAGTGCCAATATTTCGAGCAACTGGCGTTGCGCAAACAACGAAAAGGGCGGCTGCCGTGGTAGCCGCCCCTGTCCTTGATTGGACGGTCGGTGAAAGCGATAACGGCGTTCGATTGCCGTACCTCAGCGGGCCGATCGGCGACGCAAAATCCCCAAGCCAACGAGCGCGGTTCCCAGCAACGCAAGCGTTCCGGGCTCTGGCGTCGCAAAGGAGGGCGGGCCAAGAAACACATCAGGTCCCCAGTAGCCGTCGGACACATCTCCCTGCACGTAGTTCAGGAATTGCACGGTGGTGGTCGAAAGCCACGTGTCAGAATATGGCACGTACGTGATGGTGGGGTCAGTGAAGAATCCCGGATCGTTCCAGGTGTAGTTCTGGACGTTGCTGATGCCATCCACCTGGTACCAGTCGCCGGCTATGAGATTGACCGGCGTGATGGTGACGAACCGAAAATGCCCATATTCGGGATAGACATTGGTGACGGTCGCGCTCGCTATCAACGTGCCGGTGCCCCCGACACAGTTAACGTTTGAGCACTGGTAGAGAGCAACCGGGTTCGATGCCACGGTTCCAGTTGTCGGATCGGCGTAATAGCCCAGACCCGTTGCGGTCACGTTGGTGTTCACCAGGAACGATGCACCGAAGTCCCAGCTACCGTTCGAAAAGCTGGTCCCCGGGGTCGTAAAGTCCCACGCCTCGCCAGCTTGGGCCACCCCGCCGGCGCAGAGCAGGCTAGCTCCTAAGAAAAAACCGAGTACCTTCGTTCTGAGCATACCACTTCTCCGTCGGATCGCCATGGAACGGTGGCAATCCGTTCCAGGTCCATTAGGTTAACGAGCCGTTAGGGAACCGTCAAGGCAAAATTTGCGGCTAATGTCCAGGTTCGTTCATACTACGCGGTATACCCCCCATCGGCTTGGCAGACGATCTCGGTGATCTGGCGGCGACCCCCAAACCGATGCCGCCGAGGTCCTGTCGGCCACTGACGCCTCGCCCGCCGCGACCCGCGCCCAATACTCGGCGATATTCTAAGCTTATGTTCCTATCGTCTTCGACGCAGCCACCGCACCAATCGAAGCCCTCCCACCCGAGCCCCGGCGGGCCATCCCAGGTCGCATCGGTCAGCTCCTCGGCATCGTCGACACGCTCATCCCGTGCCCGGCATCGCGGCCATGAACGCAGACGCCGCCCGTGAAGTCTGGTCGGCAGCTCGAGAAGAACACCCGGGCGGCGGCTTGCGCATCTCTGGCGAGGGTCAGGGCAGGAAAACCTCCTCCGCCATGCTTCGATTATGTCGCGCTAGACGGCTTTCGTTCGATTGGTCGATTCGTTCCATGCATGTGGAAACTATAGCCCTTGTGCGAGGAGGCGAGGGGAGAGGTCGAGCGCTTCCATTCCATCCCTGCTATACCCCCAAGCAGGACGGCTTGCCCCGTCCGACTGAGGGAGGTCTCAATGTTCAACGTGGCGCTCAGCTACCTGCACGGCGCATCCGCCGTCTCCCTGATCGGCGAGACGATCGGCTCCAGCTTCGACCGCGCCATCACCACCTGGGGCGACCGGCCCGGCCTGATCGTGCGACAGCAGGGCGTCCGCTGGACTTATCGTGAGCTCGGCGAGAAGGTCGATGCCCTGGCCGCGGGCCTCCTCGCGCTAGGCTTGGAGCCAGGCGATCGCGTCGGCATCTGGTCACCCAATAACGCCGAGTGGGTGCTGACGCAGTTCGCCACTGCCAAGGCCGGGCTGGTGCTGGTGAACATCAACCCCGCTTATCGGCTGGCGGAACTCGACTACGCACTGAACAAAGTTGGCTGCCGGGCCCTGATCACCGCCACAGCATTCAAGACCAGCGACTATATCGGCATGATCAACACGCTGGCTCCCGAGCTGCGTTCATCCCAACCAGGTCACTTGTCCGCCGAACGGCTGCCTAATCTCCACATAGTGCTGCAGATCGGCCCCGAGCCGGCCGCCGGCGTGATTCCGTTCGCCAACGTCTCCAGCCTGGGCACGGCGTCGCACCGCGCCCGATTGACAGAGCTGGCGAGCCTGCTGCAATTCGATGACGCCATCAACATCCAGTTTACATCGGGAACTACCGGAGCGCCGAAAGGCGCCACGCTCACGCATCACAACATCCTCAACAACGGCTTCTTCATCGGCGAGGCGATGAAGCTGACGCCCGAGGACAAGCTGTGCATTCCGGTCCCGCTCTACCACTGCTTCGGCATGGTCCTGGGCAACCTTGCCTGCACCACCCACGGCGCGGCGATGGTGTTCCCCGGCGAAGGCTTCGACCCATTGGCAACGCTCGAGACAGTCGCGGAAGAACGCTGCACCGCCCTGCACGGCGTGCCCACGATGTTCATCGCCGAGATGGAGCACCCCGAGTTCCGCCGCTTCGACCTGTCGTCCCTCCGCACCGGCATCATGGCGGGCAGCCCCTGTCCGATTGAGGTGATGCGCCGTGCCGTCGCCGAGATGCACCTGTCGCAGATCACCATCGCCTACGGCATGACCGAAACCAGCCCGGTCAGCTTCCAGACCACGACCGGCGACCCGCTGGAACGGCGCGTCTCCACTGTCGGCCGGATCCATCCGCATGTGGAAGTAAAGATCACCGACGTCGACGGCCGGATCGTCCCGCGCGGCGTTCCAGGCGAGCTGTGCACACGCGGCTACCTGGTGATGCGGGGATACTGGGGCGACGACGAGCGCACGCGCGAGTCGATCGACGCCGGACGATGGATGCACACCGGCGACCTGGCGACGATCGATGCCGAGGGCTACTGCAACATCGTCGGCCGCATCAAGGACATGATCATCCGCGGCGGCGAGAACGTTTATCCACGCGAAGTCGAGGAATTCCTGTATCGCCACCCGAAGATCCAGGACGTCCAGGTGTTCGGCGTGCCCGATCAACGCTATGGCGAGGAAATCGCCGCCTGGATCAAGGTGCGCGCAGACGAAACGCTCACCGCCGACGAGGTGCGCGACTTCTGCCGCGACCAGATCGCCCATTACAAAGTGCCGCGTCACATCCGCTTCGTCGACGAGTTCCCGTTGACGGCGACCGGCAAGGTGCAGAAATTCATCATGCGCGAGCGGACGGCGACCGAGCTGGGCACCCGCGAGGCGGCAACGGCCTGACTGCATGATCCGTCGGCGTTGAGCCCTGATGAGGTCGGGAATGGCCTCTGTATTTCGGCGTACGAAATAGAAAGGCGTTACGCAGATGCATGCTGATATACGCGGATGCATGCGAATGGTGTGGGTTGGCCGATCTCAGCGTGGCTGGCTTGTATTGCGCTCGTCCGATAAGGCGCGTAGACTGTAATCGATCTGGCGAATGAGCGCTCCGATGGAAAGAACGATGCGCGACCGCAAGCCGGACGTATCGGTTCGGTCAATCCGAGCCGAAGATGTGCCGCACGTGCGCGCTCTACACGCCCGTTCCTTTGCAGAACTGGCTCGCGATCATCATACCCCCGAGCAAATCGAGGCGCATGCCCAGCTTGTTCTCGCTGATTCGTACCAGGACGAACTGTTGTCGAACAACTTGCTCGTGGCCGAAGCGGAGGGACACATCGTCGGCACCGCGGGCTGGTGCGCGGTCGCAGACGCTCCGGGAACGGCCCGCATTCGCAAGGTCTTTGTCGCCCCGGAAGTCGCCGGACGCGGGCTGGGACGTTTGCTTGTGGGGGAAGCAGAAAAGCAAGCGCTGGAGAGTGGGTATGCGCGGTTTGTCGTCCGGGCCAACGCCAACGCAGTGGGATTTTATGTACGGCTCGGCTATCGGACGATACGCTCTGGCCGAATGCCCGCCGCGGACGGGGTCGAGCTTCCCGTCACCTTCATGGAGAAAGCGTGACCGGCTTGGTCGCGGTGCAGGCGACGTCTTTCGGCACTGATCTGGGGGAGCTGCCTTACAAGCTGATCGCCATGGCGGTCGAGCAGTGCCACGCATGGTGACGGACGATGCTGGCGACGGTCGGGTCATCGCGGCTGCCGGCGCCGCCAAGGCCGACATCATCATCTCCGGCGGTCGTCATCTGCGCGCCCTCGGGACCTTCCAACGCATCGATATCCTCGTTCCCGCTGAAGCCTTAGCCCGAATCGGCCGGTAGGCGCTCGCAGAGGAGCCAACTCGCGCCGGCCAGGCGTGGCGACGCCCATCGGTTGCGGTGTGGGAGGCGGGCGGCGGTCTTACTGACGCCAACCAAAAAAAGGTCGAACAGATACTCGGGCCATTGTCGGCCAAGACACAGGCGAACACTGGCGCCATTCCAGGTCCCGAAATTTCGAGCTTTGGTCTGTGGCTTCGCGAGCAGCGTAGCAAGGCGCCGATGTCTGTTCCGGAACTTGCGACGCAATCGGGCGTGTCGACAGCCGCGATTTACAGAATCGAGGGCGGGATAATCCAGAATCCTCAATCCTCGACGTTGGATAAGCTATCGAAAGCACTTAAACTTTCTGTGCCAATCCAGGTGGTGAAAGAGACTGAGCAGTCCCAAGAGATCGCCGGGCTCGGTACCTTAACTGATTTCTTACCTCATTCCAAAAATACCTGGCCCAAATGTGCGGGAGCGTACGCCTTGTACGACGTAAGCCAGCGTCCAATCTATATCGGCAAGGCTGATAAGATTTCTGCTAGGTTAAGCCAGAATTATGACAGATTCTGGTGCAAGAGCCATATTGTTGAGTTCGGTTCATACTTCGAGGTCAAAGACAAGCAGTTGCGACATCAGCTTGAGCAGGTCATGATAAAGTTCCTCAAATCAAGTGCCGTAATCAATAAACAATCCACAGAGGGTTTTGATGAAGAGTAGCGGCCTGAAATGTGCGCTCGAGACTATAGACTCCTCGGTCGATAGCCGACGCCGAGACTAGCGCGCTTCGCCAAGGTCCAGGCGATCACGATCGGGATCGTTTGTTCGGACGTGTGCGCTCGGCGCTGATGACCGGGCATTATTTGAAACCAAACCGGATCGAATAGGGGTCACGATCACCCCGGAAGACCTTGTTCATCTGGTGTGAACCGAGGTAAGTGGGAGGCCCTAGCTTCCTGCGCGAAGCGCTGGCGGCTGGCGGTCTGGTCCCACCCCGGATTCGGCCGAAGGCTTCCTCCTTGATGCAAGATAGCCGTCGGGGTACGCAGGGGCGGCCGACCTGCCTTCGTGAACGTTCAGGAGGAACCAATGCGCTGGGCCAGATATGATGATGCCGGGACCCCTGCCTACGCCATCGTGGAGGGTGACGACCTGATCCCCGTCCGCGGTTCCCCCTTCGCCACCTGGGAGCGCACCGCGACGAAGCTCCCGCTCGCGCAAATAAAGCTGCTGCCCCCCGTCATCCCGCCGACGTTCTACGCCTGCGGTATGAACTACGCCGGCCATGTTCGCGAGGTCGCGGCTAAGATCGGGCAGGCTCCTAATCTGCCGACCCAGCCCGATATCGGCTATCGCGCCAACAACGCATTGATCGCCCATGGCGAACCCATCGTCATTCCGGCCGACGCCACCGACAAAGTGCAGTACGAAGGCGAGTTGGCCGTTGTGATCGGCCGAAAGTGCAAGCACTTGACGCGGGAGGACGCGCTCTCGGCGGTGCTCGGCTATACGATCGGCAACGATGTCTCGGAGCGCACCTGGCAACGCTCCGACCGCACGCTGTGGCGGGCCAAGAACACCGACACGTTCAAGCCAATGGGTCCGTGGATTGAGACCGACGTGCGCCTGGATGACCTGGTCACCAAAGTGCGCCTCAACGGCAAGCAGCTCATCGAGTTCCGCACCAACGACATGGTGTTCGGCGTAGCGGACTTCCTTGTCGCAATGACGAAATACCTGACCCTCTATCCCGGCGACATGGTCTGGATGGGCACCGAAGGCGCCACAGCCGACATGAAGCACGGCGACACCTGCGAGATCGAGATCACCGGCATCGGCACACTGCGCAATCCCGTGGTGCGTGAGGGGAAGTGAGCGCGGATTCCATGTCATGGCCGCCTTCGACGTCATGGCCGGCCTTGTGCCGGCCATCTCCCGGACCTTGCTGCCGGGTTGGCGAAATGGTCCGGAGATGGCCGGCACAAGGCCGGCCGTGACGGTCGGGGCCGACCGACCCTGTGCCTCGGCCGCCGCAAGATGATCCGTGTCGGGGTCGGCGGCTGGACCTATGAACCATGGCGCGGGACCTTCTACCCCGCCGGGCTCAAACATGCCGACGAACTCAACTACGCAAGCCGCCATCTGACGACTATCGAGATCAACGGCACATTCTACCGCTCGCAATCGCCCGACAGCTTCAGGAAATGGCGCGACGCGACGCCGGACAGCTTCGTCTTCGCCGTCAAAGGCCACCGCGCCGTGGTCAATAGCCGCAAGCTCGCCGAAGCGTCCGAACCGATCGACTGGTTCTTCAAGAGCGGCATCCTGGAGCTTGGAGAGAAGCTGGGCCCCATTCTCTGGCAATTCGCGCCATTCAAAAAGTTCGATCCCGCCGATATCGGCGGCTTTCTCAAGTTGCTACCACGCAAAGCCGGCGGCCGGACGCTGAAGCATGTCGTCGAGGCCCGCCATGAAAGCTTTCTGGTCCCGGAATTCGTCACGCTGCTCCGCGAGCACAACGTCGCGGTGGTTTACGCCGACTCCGATGACTATCCGGCGATTGCAGATGTAACCTCGGACTTCATCTATGCCAGGCTGCAGCGAAGCCGCGAAGAGTACGAAACCGGCTATCCCGCCGCCGAGCTCGATCAATGGGCAGCACGTGCGCGCATTTGGGCATCGGGCGGGACGCCTGAAGATCTGCCGCGTTTCGGTCAAAAGACCGCACTGAAAACGAAGCGCCCAGCCTTTATCTACATCATCAGTGGCGCCAAGGTCCGCGCTCCCGCCGCGGCAATGGCGCTCATCGATCGTATCAAGGAATGACCACCCCGCTTCACCTCTCCCGCTCCGCGGGAGAGGTCGCCACGCGAAGCGTGGCGGGCGAGGGTGCCGGGGCGGGTGGCACCACGCGAACCAATCCCCCGCGCAGGCTGCCGAGGTGGATGTGGGCCGCCGCACTCTCAGGCGCCCTGATATCCCTGCTCTCCTCCCCAGGCTTGGCCCTGCCCGCCACGTCATCGCAGCCAACGTCCTGGCAGGTCTGTATCGATGCAACCGATCCGGACCAACGCATTGCCGCGTGCACTGCCATCCTGGAATCCGGCGAATCCCTGACACCGGACGACGCGGCCGCTGCCCTCATCAACCGTGGCGAGGCCTATGATCGCAAAGGCGATACCGAACACGCCATCGAGGACTTCGGCGCCGCCATCCACCTCCGCCCCACCTTCGGCCCTGCCTACACCCATCGCTGCCTCGCCGAGGCTGAAGCAGGCCACAGCGACCTCGCCCTGCAAGACTGCAACACCGCCCTTTCCATCGATCCCGGCGACGACATTGCCCTGCTGAACCGGGGTGTCACGCACTATGAACAGGGCAGGCTCGATCAGGCGATCGACGACTGGACCGCTGCGATTCATATCGAGCCACGCCTGGCGCTTGCCTGGTCCGATCGCTGCATGGCCTATGTTGACAAAGGCGACAACGATCGCGCTATCGCCGACTGCGACGCCGCCCTCAAGCTGGATCCCTATGCGGTACTCGCCCTTGCCCATCGGGGCGACGCGTACGTGGCGAAGGGCGCCTACGACCGCGCCGTGCAGGATTTCAACCAGGCCGTTGCCATCGACCGCGAGTCGCCTTTGGGGCACTCCGGCCTGTGTATCGCCTACGGTGCTTTGAAACAATACGACAGGTCAATTGCCGAATGCAATGTCGCGATTTCAATCGATCCCAACTCGGATTTGGATTTTCTGTCGCGCGGCAAGGCCTGGCTGGGGGAACACGAGCCCGACCAGGCAATCGCCGATTTCAATAGCTCCCTCCGCCTCGATCCCAAATCCGCCCCTGCCTTGGTGAACCGCTGCTATGCTTACGGTGTGAAACACCAGTACGAGCGCGCCATCCAGGATTGCGATGCCGCCGCCGCGCTCGATCCGTCATGGGACCTGCCGCCCATGGATCGAGGCTTCGACTATCTGCACCTTGGCCAGCCCGACCGGGCGATCGCCGACTACGACCACGCGATCCAGCTCAATCCCAATTCCGCCGAGGCCTTCGCCGAGCGGTGCGGCGCCTTGAATCGCAAGCACGAATCCGACCGCGCCATAGCCGATTGCGACACCGCTCTGCGCCTCGATCCCGATAACATCGCAGCCTTCACCAACCGCGGCGTTGCTTACGCACACAAAGGCCAGTTCGATCGTGCCATTGCCGATTTCGACAATGTCCTGGGGCGAGATCCCTCATCTGCCGATGCGCTTGCGGATCGCTGCGGCGCGTTGGCCGAACAGAACCAGATCGCCCCGGCGCTCCGGGACTGCGAGGTCGCTCTGCGCATTGATCCCGACAACGCCCAGGCGCTTGCCAATCGTGGCGTTGTTTACATCCGTGAGCATCAATTCGACCGTGCTCTGGCCGACCTCACGCGGGCGGTCGAACTGGATCCGTCCGACCCGACATTCGTCACCGACCGCGACATCGCCTATCGCGCCGTCCAGCCAGGGACTCCCACTTTACCTGCGGGCTTGGGCCGCGAAGCGGACCAAGGCCAGGGCGAGGGGGCGGCGGAGCGAGCGCCGAAACCCATCAACAAACCACCCTCCCCGATTCCGCCAAACGACCAGCCAGCCGGTTCAGCCGCCATACCCAAGCCAACACCGACGCCTCCGCCCAGGTAGGCCCCGGATCATCCAGCGAAGGAAGCGGCGCGACGGCAAGCGAACCAGGCGAGGGTTTCGCCTGTCGCCGGACCCTCGCCCGCCGCACTCACACCTGCGGTGCGACGCTGATGTAGTGGTACTGGTGGATGATGTCGGTCAGCGGGTAGTTCTTGTCTTCCCTGATCTGGAAGATACTGATGGTGCGGTTGGTCAGGTCTCCGTGCTTGTCGAATGAGACCACGCCCTGCAGCGTGTTCACATGCGCCGTCTGGATGGCATCGCGGACATTGGCTTTATTCACGGCCTTCCCGGCGGCCACCACCCGCTTGATCGCATCCACGATCACCAGTCCCGCGTCGTAGGCGGTGATCGCATAATCGTCCGGCAGCATGTGGAAGGTATCATTGTAGCGCTTCACCCAGGCCGCCGCATCTGGACTTGCCAGCGTATGCGGCGCGGCAATGGTGGCGTACCAGCCTTCGATTGCCGGGAAGCCGACGGCGGTCAACATCTCGATCGCGTACATCCCGTCGCCGCCGCCTTTGATCGTCTTCGGAATGATCTCATACGACTGCTTCGCCAATTTCACCCCTGCCTGAGCCACGCCGCCGTAGTAAAGCGCCACGGGATTGAGTGCCTCGATTTTCGTCAGCACCGCCGAGTAGTCGGCCGCCTTGGGATCCAGACGGTCACGCCCCATCACCTTCATACCCTTGGCGCCGGCCTGTTTCTGGAACGCGTCAGCGAGCCCGACACCATAAGCACCGCTGTCGTCCAGCACATACACCGACTTAACCCCCAGTTTCTCGGCAAAGTAATTCGCCAGCTCCGGGCCTTGATACGCATCGGTGGTGACAGTGCGGAAATACACCGCCTTGCCGCTCGGGTCGTATTCCGAGGCAAATTTGGCTTCGGTGATATCAGGGTTGGTCGAGGTCGGCGTGATGGTCGCCAGATCGCCTTCGCTGAGAATCGGTGCCATCGCCTTGCCGGAGCCGCTCATCTGCGGCCCGACCGCTGCCACAGCCCCGTTGGCGATCAGCCGCCGGGCATTGGTGGCCGCCTGCACAGGATCGTACTGCCCGGCTGTCGCGGTGCCGTTGTCAAATATCATCACATGCAACTGATAGCCCGGAATCTCGTGTTTGGCGTTCGCATCATTGAACGCCATCTGCGCGCCATGCAGGATGCGTTGTGCGCTCTCGGCATCGGCCCCGGTCAACGGCAGGGTGATACCGATCTTGGCGACCTTTTCGCTGCCCTGTGCCCGGCTTGCGCCCGGTGCCACCAGCCAGGCGGCTGCCGCGGTCGACCCCAGCAAGCGGGCGGCTTGCCTGCGAGTAATCATACTCACGTCTCCTCTGTGATGCGGCGCGCATGCGCCATGCACGCCATGCTTACTCCCCCGATCTGCCGATTAACAAAAACGATGCATGTCTTTGCGTTCACCTGTCGCACTCTTAATTGGACCGCATTTTTGGGCCGTTATCTTCACAACTATGCCGGCGACAGGTTGACCAAGCGAAGGGGCTCTGAAGAAGCTCACAGTCGACTATCCGGCACCGCCCGGTCGCAGCCGTCATGACCGGCCCCATGGTGCGCCACGCCATCCTCCACGAACTCCGTGCGAGCCATTCTCGGCAAGGCAGCGCCCTCGAGTCCTAGCTCAAGCTTTTGTGCGATGCTCACCGATGGTCCGCAGTGCGCGCGGGCCTAATTGAATCACTCCCGCAATTTACCGGACCGCCGTTACCAGGATGATCGATCCCCTCAGACCCCGCGGGGGCCGCATATGGCAGCTCCTGCTTCGTGCCGCGTTGTCGACTGCGTCCCTGGCCCTCGTGACCACCGCCGCCGCGGCGCAGGGAGGCTCGTTGCCCGACAGCGCAGCAACGCCCGGCGCCGAGGCGGACGCCGGGATTTCAGCGCCGTTGATGCTGCCGCCCCCGCCTCTCCCGCCCGCCGCGGTGCAGGCCGAGGCGGCACGCCTGCGCGCCGAGTTGATGCGCAACGTGCACGACACCGTGCGGGAAACAGTGCCGGCGGACGAACGCTGGATCGCGCTGGCCAAAGCAATGCTCGCCCAGTCCCGCACCACGCTTCGTCGTCCGCAGATCCTGGTGGTCGTGGACCGCAATCCGCGCGTCGAGCAACTGGCGCTGGTCGTCGCGCAGCCGGATGCGCCGTGGCAGGTGCTCGGCGGCACGCACGTCTCGACAGGACAGGCGGGCCGCTTCGATCACTACATCACGCCGACCGGCGTGTTCCTGCACGACGCATCGATCCTGGATTACCGCGCCGAGGGAACCTACAACCAGAATCACATCCGCGGCCTCGGCATAAAGGGTATGCGGGTCTGGGATTTCGGCTGGCAATGGGCACGCAAAGGCTGGCGCGGCGACGAAGAGCAGGGGCAAATCCGGTTGCTGATGCACGCGACCGACCCGGTGTATCTGGCTCGCCGGCTCGGCCATCCCGCCTCGGACGGGTGCGTGCGCATACCGGCCGATATGAACCGTTTTATGGATCATTACAGCATCCTGGATCGTGACTATCTCCAGGCGGCGCGTTTCGATGATTCCTACGACAGCGGGATCGCGGCAGTCCTGCCGGCGGGCCGCGACCCGACGCCGCTGGCGGGCGACAAACTGGTCGTCGTCGATTCATCGGAGCCCGGGGGCGGTGTCCCCATCGCCGGCGGGATCGGAATCGAAGAGCAGGCGAAGGGGGGATGAATCCGGCTCTGCTGCTTCCCCAAATCCGATTATCGCAGCGGTAAGTCCCGCTGCGCGTAGCGCGGCGATGCACGCTTCGGCGCGCGACGTCGCCACCCCGGCCAGCAGTCCGCCCGAGGTCTGCGGATCGGTCAGCAGATCGACGACCGGGCCGCTCGCATTCGCCGGCAGCGCCCAGCGGTTCTGCGGCGCGAGTGTGCTTTGCACGCCCTGTTCAGCCAGTTCGGCCGCCCCCGGCAACAGCGGCACAGCATCCGGCCGGATCGCCGCGCCGACGCCGGACGCGCGCAGCATCTCCATCAGGTCGCCCGCCAGCCCGGATTCGCCGATACCGGTGCAGGCTGTGACGCCGTATGTGCGCAGTACTCGGGCTGCATCAGCGTTGCTGTGCCGCATGCTGTCGATCGCAGCGACCAGCCACCGCGCCTTGGTCAGTCCGCGCATGTGCCCCGCCAGCAGCACCCCGGTGCCGAGCGGCTTTGTCAGCACCAACGCATCGCCCTCGCGCAACCCGGATTTGCGCCATAGCAGGCGGGGCTCGGCCAGTCCGGTCGCCGCAAAGCCAAGCGACACTTCCAGTGCCTCGGTGGAATGGCTGCCAACCACGGTGCACCGATCGGCCGCGAGCACCCGCTGCGCGCCCAGCATCATCGCCGAGAGGTCCGCACGCATCTTCTCGGCCGGCATATAGGGCACCGCGGCGATGGCTAGCGCCGTCCACGGTTTCGCCCCCATCGCGTGCAGGTCTGACAACGCATGCGCCGCGGCGATCTCGCCGAACACGAAGGGATCGTCGAAGCAGGCGCGGAAATACGCGACGCTCTGCACCACCAACATGCCAGGCGGCGGTCGCATCGCTGCTGGGTCGTCACGTGCATCAGGTTCGATCGGCACGTCGGCGAGCAGCGCTTGCCCCAGGCCCGCTCCGGCGCCCCCGCACCGAAGCTGCTCGCCCGGCGCCGGCATGGCGCGCAGTGCGTACCGGCGCATCCAGCTTCGGTCGAGCCAGTCCTTCCAGCGCCAGATCGGACGACCCCACAGCGCGATCCCGTTGCGCCAGGCAAGCCCTTTCCCCCCGCCCAGTCCCATGATTACCAGCGCCTCACGCTGCGGCCGCCAGATCTTCAGGGACCGGCCGCGCACTGCCCGGCGCAGATTCTCTTCCAACACCACCCCGGCCCGTACTGCCCAGACGCCAGCCTTGGGCCGCGGCACGCCTTCCACGGCCGCGCAGTCACCCGCGGCAAACACCGCCGGGTGGCTCACGCTGCGCAGGCTTGCCGCGACCCGCACGCAGCCGGCATCGTCGCAGTCCAGACCAGACGCGGAAAGGAACGCCGGCCCGACCACAGTGGTCGCCCACAGCGCCGCTGAGGCTTCAACGAAGCTCCCGTCCGACAGCGCGAGCTTGTCGCCGGTCAGCGCACGCGCGGTTACGCCGCAGACGATCTCGACGCCGGCTTCGACCAGTGCCCCCCGGGC
>Ga0335074_10004094_pt1 | contig 20068 bp, 20 predicted proteins | sample Lox_Sample_23_FD_206715 | JGI IMG/M metagenome (GOLD analysis project Ga0335074, IMG submission 206715) | Soil microbial communities from Loxahatchee National Wildlife Refuge, Florida, United States - Lox_Sample_2.3 | ecosystem: Environmental > Terrestrial > Soil > Wetlands | place: USA... | reverse complement strand
GCAGAATTCAGTGGACTGCCGCGGCGCTTCCTGGCGCAGTATGGACTGGCGCACTTGGAGCCAGTGGGTGCCAGAATCCCTACCCGTGCATATCCGAGGTTGATGTCAATCGTGTTCGGAAGCCAGAAGCGGCTGCTCAAATCGCCGTGCATTCTATGTCCAGGCGCAATCAAGGAATCAGGCCCGCTATCCGCTCGCCGACATGCTTCGGTACTGGGGATCGCCGCGCCACGTTAGCCAGCCTCTCGGAGTAGCCGAGGACGCTACCGCCCTCCCGCCGCCCACAAGATAAATTAGGAAAAACTGCCTTCTCGTCGGCCTCACCATCAGGCTCAGCCAATGAGACCCCAGATGCTCGCTCGCTATAGCCGGAATTTCAATAAGTCATTCGCTCTGCGCAGATGCGGGGCGTAACTTGGCTGGCGCCGAACGAGGGGCGGCCTCTCGTCCCCGTGGCACACGCCCCTGGAGCACATGAAATGACTCAGCGCAAATTCACCGCAGCGACGTCGGCCCTGGTGCTGATCGATCATCAATTCGGTACTCTCCAGCTGGTCAAGACCCTGGACGTCGAGCGCGTCAAGCGTCACACGCTCGCACTCGCTCGCGCGGCCAGCATCCTCGAGATTCCCGTCGTGCTGACCTCCAGCATGGAAGAATACGTACAGGGGCCACTGCTCCCGGAGCTCGCGCAAATCGTTCCGGACGCTTTCGCCAAGCGCGTGAGGCGCGCCGGCGTCGTCAACGCCTGGGATGACCCGAACTTCAAGGCGGCCGTCATGGCCACCAAGCGGCGCCAGCTCATCATGGGAGGCATTACGACCGACGTCTGCCTCATTTTCCCGGCCCTCAGCGCAGTGACCGAGGGCTTCGAAGTCCAGGCCGTGCTCGACATCTCGGGCTCGCCTTATGAGCTTTCCGAGGCCGCCGCACGCAAGCGAATGGAGCTCGCCGGCGTCCAGTTCACCGCAACCAACACAATAATCGCGGAGCTGGCTCAGGATTGGTCGACGACCGAAGGCGGTCAGCTGATCCAGCTCCTGTTCCAGGACGTCCTACCCCCCATCGCGCTACCGACCTGACGGCGCGGCAGCGGTTCCCGCCAGGCGATCATCCGCGGCGAAAGAACAGCGACACGAGGAAAGCCACTTTACGGATGGTCAGGAGCTTCAGGGCGGCCCGCATCTCCCCCGGCTTCAATTTGGCGGTGACCGGCATGCTGCCGAAGATGCGCCCTCGCAGCAGGAGTGCATTGCCTTGCGGCACGACCTCGGAAATGTCCATCAGCTCGCGGTCATCGACGGCATAGATCTTCACACGCGATTCTCGGGCGCGAACACCTGCGCCATGATCTTGACGAGCGCCGGCTCACCGAAGTCGAACAGTGCGTTGTTTCCGCAGACCCACTGATAGGTATGCAGCAGCCGGGTGATCTTCCACTCTCCGCGGATGCGCTCGAAGGTATTCTCATACCAGCCGACCTGCGTGTACTCCGGGCTGCCGACGTCCGTGGCCCTCCAGTGACGGGCCAGCATATAGACGATCGCCTCCGCCCGCCCGCCCTCGACGGCTACCGACATGTTCGAGTACTGATGATGCCGGCGGACCGGGCTCAGGATGATCTCCGCGAATCTCGTCCACAAGTCGGCGTCGACGTAGACTTCCGGCTGTCCCGTGAGCCGCTCGAAATTGACCCTGAAGCGATCGGCGAAGCAGCTGCGGTACGCCGGCCAGTCCCCGGTGTCGAGCGCCCTGCCGAACCTGAGCATGACCGCCTCGATCTGCGATTTCTCCCAAAGCCGCACGATCATCTGCTCCGGGGTCAGCGCCCCGGTCTCGCCCGCTGATGCAGTCATGATCTCCACACCTCCGAGGTCTCCGATCAGTAATCGAGAGTCACGCGCACGCCGTATGTTCTCGGATCCTCGAGATACGCCGTGGCGGGACCGGGAATGCCCGCCGCGGCGGTCGCCGCTATCACTGCCCGGTTGGTGAGGTTCTTGATCCAGAGCCCCACGCTCCACTCTGCGGCCTGGTAGGTCAGCGTCGCGTCGAACTTGTTGTCGGGGAGCTGCTCCGTACCGCGGTTGTGGACGTAATCCGCCCACCATCGGCTCTCATAGCGCCAGTTCACGCGCGCCTGAAGATCCCCGCTCCCGAGCGGGATGAGGTGCATATAGCCGCCCAGGATGACCCAGTCCGGGGTATACGCCGGCGCCAAGCCGTCGTAGCTCGTGCCGCTCGGGTCGACGACGTTTACATTTCGAGCCCGTGAGTAGCTGACGTTCACGTTCACCTCATCCGCAGCGAACACCCTGGCCAGGATATCGAGCTGGTCGCCTTTGACCGTGACCTTGTCGCCATTGAAGATCAGGTTGTACGGCGCCGAGATGTCGTAAGCCTGAATGATCAGGTTGTGAAAATCATAGTAGTAGATTTCATCGTTGACCTGCAGCCGGTCGTCGAGCCAGCGCGACTTGATGCCCGCGGTATAGGACCGAAGCTCCTCCGGCTTCACGGCGTTGCTGAACGTCGCGGTGCTCGGCAGCGCATTGAAGGTGCCCGGCTGGAAGCCGGTCTGTACGACGGCGTAGAGCATCGCGGACGCGGATACGTCCTTCTCGACGCCGGTCTTCCAGTCCAAGTGCCGATAGCTCTTGTCGAAAGCGTAGGGCGCGCCACCGAGGGCGACGACCTCGAAGCCCGCCGCAGTGCGACTCGTGGAGCTCGCCCGACCTCCGGCGGTGATCCGGAAGCTGGGCGTTACGCTGTAGGTGACCTGTCCGAATCCCGCGTAACCCTGCAGACGGTCGGCGTTGACGTTCGTCTGGTAGAAGGAGATCGGCAGATTGGTGAATAGGTATTCGGACCCGCTGTTTCGCGAGTTGTAGTACGACAGGCCCGCGAGCCAGTTCCAGTGCGTGTGATCCCGGTTCGTCAGCCTGAGCTCCTGCTCGAACTGATTGTAGTGCGCCGTGTTCGTGCTTTCGATGGCGCCCAGCCAGTAGAGCGGCCGGGCGTCGAGGTACAGATACGAAGGAATGTAGGTCAGCACCACGTCGTCGAAGCGGTAGTCGATCTCGCCGCCGACCATGTCCGTCTTGTAGTGATTGCGCTCGGCCGCCGTAGTGCCGAAGGGGCCGGCGAACTGTCCGGTGCGGGTATCGTTCCAGGCGTTCGTGTACAGAAAACAAGTCTCGCAGTACGTACCGGTGGCAGGGTTGAGGCCCTTGTTGACCAGATTCTCCGTAAACCCGCGCTTCGCGGCTGCCTGCCCGTAGAGATACACCGAGAGCCTGTCGCTCGGGCGAATGATCGTGGAAAGCCTGCCGCTCAGGTCGTTCTTCGAGTCGGCGCCGGTCGTCTCGAAGCCGTCGTCATAGGCATAGTCCACCGCCCCGCGGACCGCGACGGAATCGGAGAGCTTGACGTTCTGCGCCTCCGTCAGATGGACGGCAGAGTAGTTGCCGACCTCGAGCAGGGTCTGCCCGTCGTCGTTGAAATCGGGTCTGACCGGGTTCAGGATGATGGTGCCGCCGATGGCACTTCTGCCGTAAAGCGTTCCCTGCGACCCGGGCAGAACCTGCAGTTGCGCGACATCGAAGAACGCGGCACTGGTTGCCTCGCGAGGCAAGTAGGTGCCGGCAAAGTTGAACGCCACGTTCGGCTCGACGTTCGGAAAATCCAGGTTGGCGCCCACTCCGCGCACGAACACCTGGGTGTTGTTCCCTTCCGCCTGGAATCGGACCGCCGGCACCACCATCTGCGCCTGCCGCAGATCCGTCACTCCGGCGTCCACCATGGTATTGGCCGAGAGTACAGTGATATCGGCGGCGGTTTTCTGCAGATTCTCCGTCACCTTCTCCGCCGTGACGGTGACCTCCGCCAGCGTCTGCACCTGGGACGCTTCGTCTGCCCTCGAGGCGGGCGGAATGCAGAGCGGCACCGCGGCCAGCGTAGCGACGACGGAAGCAGTGAGTTTTAGTTGCACAAGTGCACCTCGGTGGGCAAGCAGCGCCGGCGGCCGTGTTGCATGTAATGCCGGCTCCGGCCGGTACGATCATCGGGGGAGATAGTTGGCACGATACCAATCGTTGATCTGTCGTCCGGTCGTCAGCCAGACCCCGGGATGGGAGGCCACATAGCCGAGCGCCGCCCCGATATGCTTCATCCGGAATGGATGACCGGAGATGAAGGGGTGCACGGAGATCGACATGATGCGCGGGCGGGTAACACCTTCCTCGTAGAGGACATCGAACTGATCGCGGATCATGCGGCCGAACGTTTCCGCGGAGGTCCCCTTGACCATGATGGTTGGCACATCATTGATCTCGAGCGTGTACGGCATGGTGATGAGGGAGCCGGACTTGACCCGCATCGGAACGGGCAGCTCATCGTGGGCGTAGTTGGAGACGTACTCGATTCCCGCCTCGGCGAGCAGGTCCGGCGTGATGAAGCTCTCCGCGAGCGCCATGCTGAGCCAACCTTTCGGACGTGAGCCGGTCGCCGCCTCGATGATCTGCAGGTTCCTTTGAATGAAGTCGCGCTCCTGCTGCGGATTCATCAGTGTCGGGATGCTGGTGTTGTTGTCGCCCTGGGCGCCCCACTCCCAGTTCCTGGCATTACCCTCGCGGATGATCTGCGGATACTCGCGGCACACGTCGCTGTTGAGGTTGACGGTGCCTCGGTAGCCGTGCTTGTCCATGGCTTCCATGATCCGCCACAGCCCGACGCGATTGCCGTAGTCGCGCCAGCCGTGATTGAGGATGTCGGGGGAAAACTGCAGTGTGCCCGGATAGATCGCATGCGCCAGAGCCGTGGAGCCGAACGGCACGTGCTCGATATTCACGTACATCAGCACCGCCAGCCGCTCTCCTTTCGGAAAGCGCACCGGCTCGCGGTAAATGATCGGTTCGAAGTCGTACCGCGGCGACTGTGTAGACTCGGCGCCCATCGTTCCCCCTCATGCTCGGCGCTCACCGCCCGCAACCACGGTTGCGCGGCGAAGTGTTTGTTTGCGCGGCTGAGCGAAGCCCATACCACACAGTGGTGGCAATTTATTCCGGCGTCGGCGCAAGAGCGAATGAAGATTCGGAATGCGGGCTATTGCCGCTGGGGCATGGCAGCCTGACTTCGTCCAGGCAAGCCGCAGGAGAGAGTCAACGCTCCGACGTGAAGGCTCCCATCCAGCACTCCCTCCAGGAGGGCCTGTCCATATTGCGGGTGGCGCACACGCAATTGCCAGCGGATGCGCTCGGCGCGCAGATTGTCGAACTTGAAATCACCGAAGGCATCGCTCCGACGGCTTGCTGCGTGCACGCCGTCCAACAGCAGGTCGACGTTGGCCTCCGGGACGTTCACGGTGCCGGCGTCCTCGGGCGCTCTGATTACCGTGCCGCCGAGAAACCAATGCGTTGCCGACTGCAGATTTCGATAGAGCACGCGCGGCGTGGCCTGCCGCATCGGCTCGAGCGTTTCGAGCTGCAATTCGTCCTGGAGCCGCTCGATTTCCTCCTGCGTCGCGAGCGCCGACTGCATGGCCCCCGTCGGGCACGCCTGCACGCAGCGCGGCTCGCTCCAGCCGGCATCGAGCAGATGCGCATCGAAGCTCCATTTCTGCGGTACTCCGGCCTGCTCGTTCCAGGAGATGGCCCCGTAGGGACAGCTGTCGACGAGATCCCGGCGGCCCCGGCTCTTGACCGGATCGATCATGACGATGCCGTCCCGCCTCTGGTAGATGGCGCCGTCATCGGCGGCGCGCACGCACGGCGCGTTGTCGCAATGGTTGCAAGTCTTCGGAACGTACGCAACGTCGACCATCGACCCATTACCGCGGATCCGTCTTTCGATGGTTATCCAGGACGCTCCGGCATCGGGCATGGCTGCGGAATACCCCGGGTGATCGTTACCCACGTACTCGTCCTGCGTCGCGAGCACACAGTTCTGGCAGTTGGTGCAACGAGCGACATCCACCATCAGCAGCCACCTCTTCATGCATGGCTCCGGACGGGGAGCTGCCAGCGGGCTACCTCGACCAGGCAGGAGTTGGGGGCTATGCCATCGGCAGTTGCCGACATCGTGCGCGCCGGCGTCAGCAGATTGAGACAGCCACCGAGATCGACCGGCCCATCGTCCGTATCGATCGGCTCGTATTCCGCGCATGACTCGTACGCGCGCACGACACCCCGTAGTACGAGTGGCGACAGGACTGCCGCGCAGGCGACCGCCGCGCGCCGGTTGTGGACCTTGACCAGTTCGTTGTGCCGTATATTCCGCTCCCGAGCATCCTCCTCATTCATGCTGAGCACCCAGTATCGGCGCCCATCGATGAGCACGCGATGGTCGGCGAGATGAGAGATCGCCGACTCCTTGCCGTCGTTGTAGGTGTGGAAGCTGTACCGCGGGTGGACCGTCACCAGCTGCAGGGGAAATGGGGATTGCGTTCCCGGCCCTTCCCACCCGGCGATGTAGCGGTTGAGCGCGGGCCGCTCGGGATCGGCCGCCTCGATTCGCCGCAGCGAGTGCGGCACGAACTCGATCCTGCCGGACTGCGTCGGCACGCCCTCCCCGAAGGCTCCGGAGTACTGTCCCGGAAGCGGCATGGGCTCGGGAACGTCCTTGGCCCTGCCCTCGGCGAACCAGCGCATCTCGACGGGAGCATGGTTTGCCGGGGAGCCCGGCTCGATCACGCAATAGCCCTTGCGCAGCAGCTCCCGCCAGGAAATGACGGTCGGCAGATCCGAGGCGTCGAATATCCGCTTGCACCAGTCGAGCTCCGTGCAGCCGCCCTCGGAGAAAAGCGCCCCGAGCCCGAGCCGGGAGAGAATGTCGAGAAAGATCTGGTAGTCGGAGCGCGACTCGCCCAGAGGCTCGATGCACTTGTGCTGCAGCACCACCATCCGATGGTTGACCTGGTTCTGCCCGTGATGCAGAAAGCCGGCGCAGTTGGCCCATTCGGAGATATCCCAACGCTCGAGCGCGGTGCAGGCGGGAAGCAGAACGTCGGCGAACTGCGCCTCATTCTCCTGCCAGATCGCCTGGCCGACGATGAACTCGAGCGAGGGGTGGCGGTAGGCCTCCACCAGGCGCGCGGAGTTCGGTATGGTGCCGAGAGAGGATGCGCCGTAGCGATACAGCATATGGATGGGCGAATGGCCCGGCGCCGGGTATTCGAACCGCGTGAATTGCCCCTCCAGGGACATCCCGTCCCACAGGTAGCCGCTGCAGTGCCCGTCGACGATCGCTTCCGCAAGACGCTGGCGCGGCACGATCTGCTTCACCGGGTTCATGGTGAGGACGTGGGGCATGCGTACGTAGTTGAGCGGCGCGCTGCCGGTGTTGGTGAGATCGCCCGAGATTCCTCCTTCCGCGTATCCCGGGAAGTAGAAGTCGAGATCCATCGGGGTTCCCATCTGCAGGTTGCCGAAATTCACTCCCGGCTTGCCCCAGCCCTGCATCGCCATCATCAGCACCATGCAGCGCGCCCACTGCGCCCCGGCCGCGGTGCGGCAGGCGCCCCCGAACCCGGCGCCGAGGCCGCCGGCGGCGAGATAGGTCCTGCGGCGGCCCCACAGCTGCGCCAGGCTGCGCGCGTTGCGCGCCGGGACACCGGTCTCGCGCTCCTGCCATTCCGCTGTCTTCGGCACTCCGTCGGCGCTCCCGAGCAGATACGCCCGCCATTCCTCGAACCCGGTCGTTCGCTGCGCGACGAAGTCCTTGTCGTAGAGCCCTTCCACGACCCACTGGTGCATGATCGCTATCGCGAGCGCGGCGTCGGTGCCCGGCCGGATCGGGATCCACTTGCCGCCGAGCAGCTGCGCCGTGCTGTTCAGGGCCGGATCGATGTGCACGAACTCGATGCCGAGCTCTTTGGCCCACAGCCGGCGCTGGCTGCCCTCCCCGCCGGCGTAGATGCCATTGGTCGACTCCGGATCGCTGGACCAGAACACCACCAACTCGGCATGCTGGAGGCAGTCCGCGACGGTGCCGTAGAAGCCCGGAATGCCGAGGCGCATGTTGCTTCCGTAGTGGTGCGCGGCGCCCCAGTACCAGCCTTCCCAGCTGATCGGGCTGAAGACGACCTTGGTGTGTCCGATCAGATTGCCGAAGCGATAGAGCGCGCTCAGCCAGTAGTTGATGTTTCCCCATTGATGATGGGCGGGCTGGGCGATGGCAATGGCGCCGGGGCCGTGCTCGCGCTTCATGCGGCCGATCTCGCCGGCGACCAGGTCGAGCGCCTCGTCCCACCCTATGCGCTCGTAGCCCGCGCGCCCGCGCTGCGCCGTCCGCCGATCTCCCCGCGGGTCGAAGCCCATGCGCTTCATCGGGTAAAGCAGCCGCCGCGGCGAATAGACGAGAGACTTGAGCGACAGGGCATGGGGACTTACCGTCGCCCGGCGCAGCGGCGCGAACGAGCGGCCGCGGGCGCTCACCCGCCAACTCGGCGGGTCGTCGTCGCGAAGATCGATCGGCAGTGTGCGGACGATGCGGCCACCCTTGACATCCACGTGCAGCGGACCGCCATTGGTCAGATTCGTATAACGGACCGTGCCGTCCGATCGAGCCTGGCCGTATTTCCAACCGCAAGTGCCGACCGTATGCATCAGCCGGCCGAACCATACGAGATGGCGATCGGAGCCGCGCGCGGCGGCCTTGAAGCACTTGAGCGAATCGACGACCTTGGCGTAGTCCGGGTCGGGCCTGAGCACCGCCAGGGCGATTTCCGCCGATACGAACACCATCTCCGCGTCCGGCTGCGGGTGTAGTCCCCATCCGGCGCGCAGCTCGCCATCGGCGAAGGTGATGTGCCGCGAAAGACTGCTGTCCCGCAGGCGAATCTGAACCACGCAGCGTCCTTGCCGCAGGAGCGTGCGCACGGACTCGTGCCTGCGCGCCGCCCTTCGGATCATCACCGGCAGCGCAAGCAACACAGCCCGAAGGGCGGCTCGCTTCATTCGCAAAACTCGCTGTGCAGCTCGCCGAGCTCCTCGACCCAGATCCTGACTCGATCTCCCGGACGCAGGAACCGGCCGCGCGCCGCGCCGCATCCGGCAGGCGTCCCGGTGGCGATCACATCCCCCGGGCGCAGCGTCAGGCGGGTGCTGAGGTGCGCCACCTGCTCCGCGAACGAGAAGATCAGATTGGCACTCGAGGAATCCTGCATCAGCTCGCCGTTGACCCAGAGCTTGATGCCCAATCGATCGGGCGCCCCGATGTCATCGAGCGGCGTGATCCAGGGGCCCATGGGCAGCGCACCGTCGAAGCATTTCTGACCGACCCAGTCGAAGCGAAAGGGCGACTCGGGCGGCACTTTCTCTCGCTTGAATTGGTCTCGAGCCGAGAGGTCGTTGACTATCGTGAGGCCGGCGACATGGTCGAGCGCCGTCGCCGTATCGACAGCGCAGCATCGCTTGCCGATGACGAGCGCAATCTCGGCTTCCCAGTCGACGCAGCGCGCATGGCGAGGCAGGGCAATCCGCGCGCCGGTCGCCCGTACGCACGGCTGCGACGCCTTGATGAAGTGCCACGGTTTGAGCCCGAGCTCATGCGGATCGGGCTCCGGCGGCAGATTGAGCGCCTGCGACATCTCGCGGACGTGATCGCGGTAGTTGGCTCCGGCACAGAACACCGTTCCGGGATACATCACCGGTGGCAACAGCGTGACCTCCGATAACGGACGCCCCATCTGGGCGCCGGCATCGGACCGTACGGCGCGGGCGAGAGCGCGCAATCGCGGATTCGCGTCCTGCCAGTGCTCGAGAATTCCCATGACGGACTGCGGCCAGTCCGCATCGCCGGTATCGCGAGCACTCGCCAGGTGCGCCGCATCGACGACTCGCTCGTCAACCACTACACCGGCGCGTACGGAGCCCTCTCGCTCGGCGTAAGTGGCGAGCCGATATGAGTCTTCGCGCATATGGTGGCGCCCTTTCGTGCAGATATCTCAAGAGTCCGGCGAGCGCTTGCGCAGCGTCGAGGCGGGCCGATCGAATTCGCGGCTCATGTGGCCGACACCCGCCTGATCGCCGCGCTCGAACATCCAGGAGTAGCCGCCGGGAGGGTTGGCGAGGATTTCCCAGCAATTCTCATCCGCATCGTAGAAATAGAAGCAGTAAGTGCCGTGCTGCACGGCGGGCTTGCTGATCTTGTGCAGCTGCCACTTCTCCGCCTCGCGAACCACGATGCGGTGGCATTCGTCCACCTCTTCCTCGGTCTCGACGTCGATCCCGTTGTGATACAGGAATGGCATCGGCTTCTTGCGCTCGGGCTTGACGAGAACCACTACATAGATGTGATTGCCGCCGAGACGGCACCAGAGGGAAACGTTGCTGACCTTGATGACCTCGAGCCCCAGGAATTCCTCGTAGAAGCGCCGCGTCCGCGCGAGGTCGACGCTCTCCAGGGTTCCGTGCGAGAGGAATTTGAGCTTCAGGACGGGCTCGATCCTGGCGCCGGTTGGCTTCTCGCCCGTGGACTCTTCGTTCATCGCTGCCACCTTTAGCCGACCACGCAGACGTTGCGCAGGTCCGAATAGAACTCGAGCGAATGCACACCGCCCTCCCGCCCGATGCCCGAGCGCTTCGAGCCGCCGAAAGGCGTACGCAGATCGCGCAGGAACCACGAGTTGATCCACACCGTCCCCACAGCGAGCTCGCTCGCCATGCGTCGGCTCCTCCCAAGGTCACGGGTCCAGACCGTCGCGGCCAATCCGAAAGTCGTGTCATTGGCAAGTGCCACGGCCTCATCCTCGTCCGAGAATGGGGCGATGTGGCAACAAGGCCCGAAGATTTCCTCCCGCACGACGCGCGAAGACTCGGCGAGCCCCGTCCAGATCGTCGGTTGGATCCATGCGCCACCCGAGAGGCTCTCCGGCATTCGGGGGATACCTCCTCCACAGACGACGGAAGCGCCTTCTTCCGCCGCCAGGCGGTAGTACTCGAGTACCTTGGCCCGATGCTCGACGCTGATGAGCGGCCCGATCCCGGTGCTCTTGTCGGAGGGGTGACCGGGCTGGAGCGCCAGCGCACTGTCTCTCAGCGCGCTGACGAAAGGCTCGAAGATTGCCTGTTGGACATAAACCCGCTCGGTGCCGAGGCACACCTGTCCACAATGGAGGAAGGCGGCGCGGCTGATCCCGGCGACGGCTGCCTTGAAATCACAGTCCGCGAAGACGATGCCCGGATTCTTGCCGCCGAGCTCGAGGGATACCGGACGGACTCCGGTCGCCGCCGCCCTCATGATCGCCTCACCCGTGCGTGTCTCTCCTGTGAACGTGACAGCCGCCACCCCAGGGTGCCTGACGAGCAGCTCGCCGGTGGAGCCCTCGCCGAGGCCGTGGATCACGTTGTATACACCCGGAGGAACCCCGACCGCCTGCATGACTTCGCCGAGGAGCGTCGCCGTGCCCGGTGTCTCTTCAGATGGCTTGACGACAACGGTGTCACCGCAGGCGAGCGCGGGCGCAACCTTCCACGTCATCAGCAGTAACGGCAAGTTCCACGGGCAGACCACTGCCACCACACCGCGAGGCACGCGGATCGAATAGTTGAGCGCGACGCGCCCATCAGGCGTCGGAGTCTCGAAGCACTCCGCGCCCGCGCTGCGCAGAGTCTGCGCGAAGGCGCGGAAATTGGCCGCGCCGCGTGGAATGTCGAGCGTCGCGGCGAGCGAGCGCGGCTTGCCGGTATCCTGGACCTCGATGTCCAGGAATTCCTCGTGGCGCCTGTCGATCTCGGCCGCAATCGCCTCCAGCATGGCAGCGCGTTGCGCCACGGTGAGCCGCCGCCACGGCCCAACGAGAGCCGCGCGGGCGGCCGCGACCGCGGCCTCGACCTGCTCCGGTCCTGCCTCGGGCACGATGCCCAGAAGACTGCCATCGACCGGCGAGCGCTTCTCGAATCGTCCCCCGCCGGTGGCGAACTCGTTATTGATGAAGTGCGCATACGTGGGACTGAACATTGAGGCGGCACGTTACGTAAGGCCACCTACAGGGTCGAATGAAAACTTGACATGCCGGGCATGCACCGGCGCAATGCCTGGAGTGCACGCAAGGATCGATCGCGGTAGTATGACGCCCATGAGCCGTCTCCCAAGAGCGGTGAACTTCAGCAGCCTCGACCTGAATCTGCTGCGAGTCTTCGATGCGATCTATTCGACGCGCAGCGTGACGATCGCCTCCTCGACCTTGCATCTGACGCAACCTGCGGTCAGCAAGCAATTGAACCGTCTGCGGGAGATCTTTGAGGATCCGCTGTTCGTGCGCACGGTCGAGGGGATGGCGCCCACGCCGCGTGCGGAGGCGTTGGCCGGCACTGTCCACCGGGCATTGGCGGAGGTGCGTACCGCGTTCGACAGCCAGCTGGGCTTCGAGCCGGCCGAATCGGAGCGCACTTTCCGAATCTACATGAACGACGCCGGCCAGATGGCGCTGCTGCCGCGGCTGATCTCGTTATTGGCATCCGACGCGCCGACCATCAACATCGAGACGGTCCAGATGCCTGCCGCCCGCATGCGCAGTGTGGGGCTGGAGTCCGGCGATGTCGATCTCGCGGTCGGCTACTTCGAGAATTTCGATGGCTCGATCCGCTGCCAGGTGCTGTTCGAGGAGTGGTACGTCGGCATGGTCAGGAAGGGGCATCCGGAAATCGGCGACAGCCTGTCCTTCGAGCAGTTTCTACGCGCTTCGCACCTGGTGTACCAGCCGGCGGGCGGTGGCCACGCCTCGCAGGAGAGCTTCGTCGACAAGGCCTTCTGGGCCGCGGGCGTTCACCGGCGGGTCGCGGTCCGGCTGGGACACGCGGTCGGACTCTCCTCCATGACGTCCCTGTCGGACCATCTGGTGGTGATTCCACACCGGCTCGCCCTGGCTTGCGCGCGCCTGGTGCCCGTGAGCATTCTCGAGTTGCCGATCGAGATCCCGCACTTCAAGGTGGCGCAGTTCTGGCACGAGCGCTTCCACGCCGACCCGGGCAATCAATGGCTGCGCGGGGTGTTCAGGCGGCTCTATGGCAGCGGCGAGGCCGCTTCCTCCGATTCGCTGCTCGCCATCGAGTCGCTCGAGCCCGCGATGCCGATGGCGGCGGCGCCGTAGTTTGAAGCGCTGGATCCGGGCTCCTGCCCGGCCCAGCGCGCCGCGGTCAAAAAGCGTGGTTTTTGCCCGCGGCTCCGCCACCTGCGGCGGCGGGGCACGTCCCTGTGCCTGCTACGCGTTCGTGCCGCTTCATGATTCGGGCTAAACGTGCGTCCATGGGCAACTAGCGGCCGGCTGCGGCGGCACCCGGAATATGCCTGGCGGGTATTGCCGGCATTGCGACAGGTGATTCGACGGTCCGGGATCCACCCGTTACGATCCTCGGCATGGAGCCGCGCGCAATGCGCGGTCGCGGCTCCGACGATGCCGCGGTTGGTATGACGGTCAGGGGGAGAGTGCGTGTCCACAACACTCGGGGGTAAAACCATCATCGTCACCGGCGCCGGCGGCGGTATCGGCCGCGAGGTGTCGCTCGTCCTGGCCCATGCAGGTGCCAACGTCGTCGTCAGTGATATCGCAGGCGACCGGGGCGAGGAAGCCGCCGGTGCCATCCGCGCTGCCGGCCTGCGCAGCTCATTCTTCTGCGCGGACCTCGCCAGCGAGCGCGACATCCAGGCGCTGGTCGAGCATGCGGTGAAGACTTTCGGGCGCCTGGACGGTGCCTGCAACAATGCCGGGGTGGAGCAGTGCGGGTTGCCGCTGGACGAGCTTTCTCTCGAGCAGTGGGAGCGAGCGCTGCGAATCGACCTCACCAGCGTCTTCCTCTGTATCAAGCACCAGGTGCGGGCAATGTTGAATACCGGCGGCGGTGCGATCGTCAACACGGCCTCCTCGCTCGGACAGGTTGCGATACCCAACGCCTCGGAGTACGTCGCCGCCAAGCACGGGGTCGTCGGGCTCACGCGGGCGGCCGCGGCGGACTTCGGCCGCCGTGGCGTGCGAGTCAATGCCGTGCTGCCGGGGATCGTGGCGACGCCGATGATATCGCGCCTGGAGAAGGACCCGCGGTTCGGCACCTTCCTCGGCAAGGCGAAAGAGCGGCATGCGATGGGCCGCTTCGGCGAGCCGCGGGAGATTGGCGAGGCCGTCAAATGGCTGCTTTCCGATTCGGCGTCATTCGTGAATGGAGCGGCCATGGCGGTCGACGGCGGTTACCTGGCCACCTGAGACCGCCGCGCACGCCGCGGCACAGATCCTCCCCGGAGGTCGGTCGAATGTACAAGCTCTCGAGAACCATACCTGTCAATGAGCCCGGCAAGCCCCTCCTCAGTCGCCACGACGTGTGGACGGGGCTCGAGATGAAGGCGAACAACGCTCTGCCCTATGTTCCCATCATGCAGAAATGCGAAGTGGTCGAGCGCGGCAACGGCTGGCTCACGCGCGACATCATCGTCAATGGCGTGCCGCTGCGAGAGAAGGTCGCCTTCGAGCCGCAGCGGCGGGTGATCTTCGAGCGCATCGCCGGTTCCGAGCCCGGGCGCATCGAAAACGTCATTGGCGAGGACGCGCAAGGCAACCTCACCCTCACGTTCTCTTTCGCGCTCAGCAAGGACGGGCTCCCCGCAGGAAGCGAGGCGGAGACCCGGCATTTTGCTCCGATGGAGGGCGCCTACCTCGGCGCCGTCGCCTCCACTCTCGCGGCCGTGCGCCGCACCGTCGAGGAGCAGGGGCGGCAGGCCATCCCGTTTCGGGAGCCCGGCGACTCCATGGGCGATGCGGGCTGGATCTTCGAGTTCTACCGCGCTGCGGACAGCCTGGACATGCAGCGCTTTCTTGCGCTCCACAGCGATGACGTCCAGCTGACCGTGGCGAACCACCCTACCGTGAGCGGCAAGGAGGGCCTCGCCGGCTCGATCGGCGGCCTCTGGAGCCGATTGCGCGCGATGTCACACAGCATCGCCGCGGCCTGGTCGCTGCACGAGGGCACGGTGGGAATCGCCGAGACACTCTGCATGTACACGCGACTCGACGGGTCAACGCTGACGATCCGCCCCTGCACCGTGCTGCGCCGTCGGGGCGGCCTCATCTGCGACCTTCGGATCTACGCTGATATCAGCGCCCTATAGACGATGGCGAGAGGAAATCATCGCATGAGCGGCAGACTGGCGGGGAAGGTATGCGTCATCACCGGCACGGGCAGCGGCATGGGCCGCGCCGCGGCGATGCGCTTTGCCGCCGAAGGCGCGCTCGTGGTCGGATGCGACATCAACGCGAAGACCGGCCTGGAAACTCTCGAGCAGGTACAACAGGCTGGCGGCAAGATGCTGTCCCTGCAGCCTTGCAACATGGCGGTACGGGCCGATGTCGATCGGCTGATGGCACTCGCTGTCGACAGCTACGGTGGCGTGGACGTTCTCTACAACAATGGCTCGATGGCTTATTTCGCCTGGCTGGATGAGATGAGCCCCGAGTCCTGGAGCAACACACTGCGCGAGGAGCTCGATCTGGTCTTCCATGCCTGCCAGGCGGTCTTCCCGCTCATGAAGCGTCGCGGCGGCGGCTCGATCATCAACGTCGGCTCGACCTCCGGCAAGATCGCGTATCAGGTTCTACCCGCCCTCGCGCACATGGCGGCCAAGGGCGGCGTGATCGCCATGTCCAAGCAGATCGCGATGGAGGGCGGTCCGCACGGCATCCGCTGCAACACCATCTCGCCCGGCCTGGTGCTCACCGCGCAGACCAAGGCCTTCATCGAGAACCCGCAGTGGTTCGGGCCCATGCGCGCGAAGCTGATGCTCGGCCGGGTGGGTCGGCCGGAGGACATCGCGCCGCTGGCGGTCTATCTCGCATCCGATGAGTCATCCTGGGTCACGGGCGCCGATTTTGCCATCGACGGCGGCACCACTGCCTGGTGAGGCGGCCACGAGAGTAGCAACATGATCGCGCTGCGAGACATTCGTTACGTGAGATTGGGTTCCCGGGACGTGGACGGCGCTGTCAGTTTCGCGACCCGGATCCTCGGGCTGGAGCTCGCCTCCCGTGACCGTCATGGAGCCTATCTTCGCTCCGACGATCGTGACCACACCCTCGTCTATCTCGATGCGCCCCCCGAGGAGCATGCGATCGGATTCGAGTTGCGGACCGCGCCGGAGCTCGAGCAGGCGGCGGCGGAGCTCGAGGCGGCGGGCTTCCCGGTTCACGCCGGTACGGCCACCGAGTGCGAGCAGCGGCGGATCGGGGCGTTCGTCAGCTTCCGCGAGCCGAGTGGCGCCACGATCGAGCTCGTTGCCCGGCCCTGGCACAGCGGCCGGGCGTACCTTCCGTCGCGGGCCGCAGGGATCACCGGCTTCTCGCATGTTGGCCTCTACACCAGGTCGGCCGCTCGGGATCAGTCATTCTGGACCGGAGTCTGCGGTGCCCGAGTCAGTGACTGGATAGGCGAGGCGCCGCTGCTGCGTATCGATGAGGTGCATCACAAGATCGCGCTCTTTCCCGCCTCCCGCCACGGCGTGCAGCACATCAATCATCAGGTGGCAGCCGTTGACGACGTGATGCGCTCCTACTACTTCCTGCGCGAGCAGGGGGTGCGGATCCGCTTCGGCCCGGGACGCCACCCAACCTCGGGTGCCATATTCCTCTACTTCGAGGGGCCGGACGGGATGACGTACGAGTACTCGACCGGCGTGCGGCTGATCCGTGACGAGTCGGCGTATCAACCGCGGCAATTTCCCTCGCGGCCATCCTCCTTCTGCGCCTGGGGCGCGCTGCCTGATATCCCGGAATTCCGCACGCCCCCCGTCGGGAATCCATGACCCGATCGGGCCGCCATGCGGAGCTGATCCGAGTCGCGTCGCGGGCGATCGCTCGCGCAGGACTTGCGCATGCCTACGGCCACTGCAGCCTGCGCCTCGATGGGCAATCCTTTCTGACGAGCTCGGCGAAGCCGCTCGGGCTCATGGACGGCTCCGACACCGGCGTTCGCGTGCCGATCGACGGCCCATTGCCGCCGGAGGTGCTGGGTGAGGTGCGGATTCATCAGCAGGTCTACAGGACGCGGGCCGACGTAGGTGGGATCGTGCGATTCCAGTCTCCGAACATCGTGAGTCTTTCTGCGCTCGGCAGGACCCCTGGCGTGCGCCACGGCCTCGGAAGCTATTTCGCGCCGCAGCCGCCCTTCTGGCGCGATCCGCGACTGATCCGCGACGACGAGCGCGCATCGGCCGTCGCAGCCACGCTGGGGAAGGCGCGCGCGATCGTCTTGCGCGGCAATGGCGCGGTCACCGTCGGTGCCTCGCTCCAGCAGGCATGTGTATTCGCCTGGTATCTCGAGGATGCCGCACGGGTCGAGCTGGATGTCCTGGCCTCCGGGCAAACGGGCCTCACTCTCGATGAGGAGGAATGCGCAGCTCGCGCCACCATGCAAGGGCGGATATTCGAGCGCATGTGGGACTGGCTGACCTCGGGAGACTCGGAGGCCGCGCACGTCCCCTACGACGGCTGAGCGCCGCCGGTGCCGATCTACGGCTGTTGTGGCTTGAACGTACGCGCCAACTTGTCTGCCGCGCCGGCAAGGAGCGCCGTATCGACGCCGACCGCGACGAAGGAGTATCCCCACTCGATGTAGCGCCGGGCATCTTCTTCGACCGCCGTGAGGATGCCCGCGGCCTTGCCGAGATGCCGCAGCCGCCGGCCCGCGTCCTCGAGCGCGCGTTGCACCTGCGGATGCCGCGCATTGCCGAGGTGCCCGAGCGAGGCTGACAGATCCGCCGGTCCAATGAACACCCCATCTATCCCGTCCACAGCAGCGATCGGCTCGAGCTGTTCGAGCGCCGAAGCAGTCTCGACCTGAACCAACAGGCAGATCTCGTCGTCGGCGCGTGCGAAATAGTCCTTGATGCGGCCGAACTGACTCGCGCGGCTGGTCGCCGATACTCCACGCACGCCCCTCGGTGGATAGCGGACGGCCGCCACCGCCTTTCGCGCCTCATCCGCCGTCTGCACGTATGGCAGCAGGATCGACTGCACGCCGATGTCGAGTATGCGTTTGATCAGGACGGCATCGTTCCATGGCGCCCGGACGACCGGCGCGGCGGTTCCCCGCCCCATGGCCTGCAGCTGAGTCACCAGCCCCGGCAGCTCGTTGGGTGAGTGCTCCATATCGAGCAGCACCCAGTCGAAGCCCGAATGGGCAAGAATCTCCGCGACCAGGCTGCTGCACAGCGTGCTCCACAGCCCGATCTGCAGCCTGCGGTCCCGAAGCGAGCGTTTGAATGCGTTGGTTGCGAAGTCCACGAATGCCCTTCAGACGAACTGCACGGCAACTGCGCCCAGGGGGCCGAAGTCTCCATGCACGGTGTCTCCTTTCTTCGCCCACACGACCCGCGTGAACGAGCCCGCGAGCACCAGGTGTCGGGCCTCGAGCGCCACGCCGTGCTCGGCGAGCTTGTTGGCGAGCCAGGCGACACCCAGCGCCGGGTGCCCCAGGACGCCGGCGGCGAGCCCCGTCTCCTGAATCTCGCCGTTGACATACATGATGCCGCCCACCCAGCGCAAGTCGCAGTCGAGCGGACGTACCGGCCGCCCGCCGATCACGATGCCAGCGGCGGCGCCGTTATCCGCGATGGTGTCGAAGATCTTGCGCGGATTCTGCACGCGCGCGTCGACGATCTCGAGCGCCGGGATCACGTACTCGGTCGCCCGAAGCACATCCGTCAGGCCGATCGCGGGGCCGCGCAACGGCTCACCGAGCACGAACGCGAGCTCGATCTCGACGCGCGGCGCGCAATAGTCACCGTGTGGCACCTTGGCGCCGTCGCGCAGCATCATGTCGTCCAGCAGATGTCCATAATCCGGCTCGTCGATCTGCGACGAGTGCTGCATCGCCTTCGAGGTCAGTCCCACCTTGTGACCGATGAGCCTGCGGCCGTCGCGAATCTTGCGGCCCTGGACGACCGCCTGGATCGCGTAAGCATCGTCGATGGTGATGGCCGGCCAGGTAGTGGAAAGCTGCCGCACGGGACTGCAATCGCGCTCCGCCCGCAGGAGCATTTCGGCGGCTTCGTTTCGCTCGGCATCCGATAGCATTTGTCATCGCCTGTCAATCTGCAATATCCGGCGGCAGGTACGCCGTCCCGGGGACTACGGGGACGGTACCAGCCGGGCGATGACGGGGCGAATGAAGAACCGGCATATCGGCAATACGCGCACGCAATGGCCACAAAGACCGCGAACCCCGGGGTACCCTTCCTCGAAACGATGGTCTTTCCCCAGCGTGCACCAATCATGCGCATTTTTGATGCGCATTTAAATGTGCTATATTGGCAGGAACAAAAGAGGACGCCATGCCACGCCGCACATCCCCAGCCACGGTCCCCAAGCGTGCCACCAACGTCAGTATTCGCAGCGACCTGCTCGCCGCCGCTCGCGAAGCCGGAGTCAATCTCTCGGCTACACTCGAGCGTGCGCTGACCGACGAGCTCGCCGCGAGCAAGCGCAAGAAGTGGCGCGAGGAGAATCGTGAGGCGATCCAAGCCTACAACGAGCATGTCGAGAAGCAGGGGACGTTCTCCGACGATGTGCGGAGCTTCTGATGGCGCAGTTCACCGTTTACCGGAACAGGAACGCGCGTACCAGGGCAACATTTCCCCTTCTCGTCGACGTGCAATCCGACCTTCTGGAAGAGCTGCAAACGAGGGTCGTGATTCCACTCACCAAGGCGACAGCTCTCACCAGAAAGCCCGTAGACCAGCTTACTCCGATCCTGAAGTTCGAGAATGAGGCATACCTACTCGTGACTCCGCAGCTCGCCGGCATGGCGCGCAAAGAGCTTGCAGCCCCCAGCGGCACTCTTGCGGAGCACCGCGACGTCATTCTAGGAGCCATGGATTTTCTGCTGACTGGATTCTGACAGACAGAGCATCTGACCGGCGAAGCGTTGGAAAGCAGGATCGCGAGACTCATGGGCTCGAGGCCGCCTGGAACGACCATGGATTTTGCCGGCTCAGGGGGGAGGCGTGCCGCCGCTTCCGAAGAATTCCGCGGGGCCGAGCAACCCCTTGTGCACGCGGCTCGTATCCATCATGTCGAATATCTTGAGCT
>Ga0335074_10004093_pt1 | contig 20072 bp, 19 predicted proteins | sample Lox_Sample_23_FD_206715 | JGI IMG/M metagenome (GOLD analysis project Ga0335074, IMG submission 206715) | Soil microbial communities from Loxahatchee National Wildlife Refuge, Florida, United States - Lox_Sample_2.3 | ecosystem: Environmental > Terrestrial > Soil > Wetlands | place: USA... | reverse complement strand
CGCAATGCAGGTTGAGGTAGTAGGGCGTGTCGTTGTCCGTTTCAAGAACCGCCAGATACTCCGTTCCAAGGTACGCGTTGGTCTTCTCGCCCGGCAGTATGGTGAACAGGAAACTCAGGTCGGCGTAATTGGTGTTCAGCAGGTAGAGTCTGCGCAGATTGAACGCATAGCCGCCAGGAACGATGGCGAAGTAGGCGTTGAGCTGGTTGTAGGTCTCCGCGAACAGGCTGCCGTCCGCATTGGTGAAAATGCCCGCGAACTCCCCTACAAGCCTGTCGAGAGCGTGCCGGTCTTTGCCGTACAAGACAATGGTCAGAGAGAACTCGCCCAATTGCTGCCCGTCGCCCAGGGCACGCAGGCAGTCGCCAAGATTTTCGATGTCGGCCTGCTTCGATTCGTCCACCAGTACATCGCGCGGGTTCGTTGTTGCCGGATCGTTGCCGAGCTGCGAAACGAATCCAGTCTTTGAGATATTGAAGTGCCGGCGGCGCTTGTTTACCTCCTTGCGCGCCGCTGCGGCGGGAAGCGGCACCCACTCGGATACGGCACAGAAATTCGCCGGAATTTTCAGAAACGCGTCCAGAGCCAGGGGGCGGGTTTCGCTCATGGCTTCCTTCATTGTCAGAATGCGAACGATGTGATCTCCGACGCGCAGATGATCGCGTTCGGATCGAATGTCCGAATTAACGACCTGACGGTCGAGAACTTTCGTGGGGTTCGGATTGCCGTCGATCCGCCAGCCGTCGTAATTGAGCAGACGGCGGAAGAATCGGAATTGACCCCGCTGGTCGAGAACGTCGATGCGCGTGACATCGGCGAGCTGGCGCACGAACGCCTGCGCGCCTTGTTCGAGCCGCACGAGGTCGTGTTCGATCTGCTCCCGTAGCAGCGTTTTCATGCCGTTGTTGATGAACTGCGCTTTCAGCTCGTCCGCGGCGCCGGCCGGGTCACGGAAAAACCGTCCGAGCGCAGCCCGAATGCCGGTCTTCGAGCGCGCACCCTCAAGCAGCGCGCAGTAATAGATTTCGATCTGAAAGAGCCGGTCGGCCTTAGCTTCAAAGAGCTTCTCGCGGTAGTCCTGCGATTCCTGCACAATCGGGTTTTCGTAATGAGCGAAGGGGATCTCAGGACGGTTCGATTTGAAGAGGTACTGGTAGACGTGAAAACCCGAGTCGAAGGATTTGAGCGCAGCTTCGAGGCGCTTTACGGTGTATTCCTGTCTGCCATGGTCGAGGCTTTCGTAGTCCACGCCCCTGAAGCGCAGCACCATGCCCAGGTCGCCGCTCTTGGTTAGAAACGTCGTCTCGTTCCAGAAGCCGTACAGGTTGATTTGGTCCGAGAGCGTGGCGGCTTCTTTCCATTTTTTGGAGATATTGTCGAGACGCAACATCAGAGCACCTCCACGCGCGGGATGCTCTGTTTGGCCGCATCATACCGAGCTTTGTACCGCTCGGATTTCGCAAGGATGCGAAGGAACGCAGGATCGGTGTTCGTCGCCCAATGGCCGAAGGCAAAACCGCCGATGAAGACCGCCGCTCCGGCGGGCAGGCTGTTGAAAAGGTTGAACGCCCCCACCGCGCCGACGCATACGAAATAGAACAATGTTCGTTCGACGCCCAGATACGTGAGGGGCTTGTGCAGGCTTTTGTAAACCCGGTTCCTCCGGCGGGTTGTCGTGTGTGTCTGCATCGCTGCCCCTCACACTCGATGAATCGAACGGTGGCGGTTGCGGCTCTGGAATGGTCCACGTTCAGATGCCCCAAAGCCAACTCAGGACGTTGACGGCCATCACGGCGATGCCAGTCCCGGCCGCGACTCCTGCCAGAGTTTTTTTGGCACCGGGCTCTCCGTGGGCGAACTGGTAGCCGCCGATCACGATGGCGATCAGGCTGGCGACTTTGGCGATGGTTCCGGTGAAGAGCGTTTGGAGATTGGTGAATCCTGTGTCGAAGGGTGTTCCGCTCTGTGCGAGCGCCAGAGCGGGAAAGAGAACGAGCAGGGTAAAGACGGTGACGGATTGACGGATCTGGCGCGGCCATTGCCAGAATGCCAACTGGCGCCGCGTCGTGGGCGGGGAAAGAGCAATCATTAGGCACCTCCAGCGGCCCGTCGTTAAAGCCGCGATATGCCGTCGAGCGTAGGGCTGGCTCTGAGCGCTGTCCAGTAACTTTTATTGATCAAGTCTTCACTTTTTCTGACGACGCATGGCAATCGGGACCGTAGACCATGTACCCAAACCGTTTGAGCAGAGCCGACTGCACAATCGAACCGGAGCCGATTGAACGCGATTTCTAAACGGCTATGACCTATGCGGAGAGACGCTTGGCGGATAGATCATCAAGTAATGACAACTGTTCGTGGGCCTTGCCGTTGGGCTTGATTCGTCGTTGAACTGGTTTTTCGGGGGGTGTGACCACAGCTTTTTCGAGCTGCCTTTGCGTCTGCGCTGCCAAGTGCTGCTTTAGTTCTCGAACCAGCATCGGAATGGTTTTTGGATAACGGTCCTTGTGATAAATAAAGGCAGTGTCAACGGTCCACGTCACTCCGAAGATCGGTCGCGTAATTAAGCCAGGGCGCAGTTCCGTGCCTTCACGGATCAGCGCTAACCCGAAACCGTCGAACACAAGATCCTGGATTTCACTGGGGTGCGACGCGCGGGAATACTCCTCCATCCGCACTCCCGCCTCCGCAAGCAATTCGGCGAGCCGAGCGTGAGCTTCGGGATGCCGTTCGGGGTCGTTCAGAACGGCGAGCCGATCAGCGAAATCCGCAGGCCGGAGTGTTGCCTTTAACGCCAGTGAATCGTCGGCGCGCAGGCAAACAACAAGGCGATCATGCAGGAGTTCCCTCACGCATAACTCCGGTGCTTCGACAGGAAGAGTCACAATCGCCGCTTCGATCTTTCCCGATATCACTTCGTTTGCCAATTGCGCGGAACCGGCGTGGCTCGGGTGGATTGCACAGTTAGGCAGACAGCGTTTGTGGATCGCGCAGGCAGCACGAAACACGTCCGGAGCGACAAACGTTCCGCATCCGAATCGCAGCGCGCGAATATCGCCGTTGTGAATAGCCTTTAAAGCTGCGACAAATTCACTGTGTACAGCGAATACGACGGCGACCAATTCGGGGAAGGCGAGACCCTCTTCGGTCGGAACGATGCGCTTGTCTTTGGTGAGGGTGTAGAGGCGCATTCCAGACTGCTCATAGAATTTCTTCGCAGCCGCGCTGATATTGGACGGCGTCGTGTTCAGTTCATCCGCGGCTTCACGGACGCTCCTATGCTGCAGTACCTTCAACATGAACATGAGGAGCCGGAAATCTGCCCAGTCGTTATCCATGCCGCATTGCTCCGCGGGAGACAGGAATCGTACGGGGTGTGAATACACGGGCATTACGGCCAATGCCCCGACTACATTGCAGTTTTTGAATGAAAGCGAATCTCGATCTGAAGAGCAATCCAACCTGAAGGCACAGGCTCGCAAAAATGAAGTGCGTCAAGGCCCTTGCTTGCAGGGGGAATCCAGTTTAGCAACATTGCCGGGTTTTCCACAAACAGGCGCCGATTTCCACAGTGCGATGATTTGTGCTCAAGCCCTTGCAAACGGCGAGGTTCGCCAAGGCTGTTCATCTTTTGTGAAGACTTCTTCAAAAAGAACTACTGGACGGCTGACCGGTTTTGCCCGAATCTCAGCGTAGAAATCGAATTGCTGGCGCAGGACGCGCCGTGTAAAGCGCGGGGCACTGCTTTGATCGACGCCCGCAATGGTTCAATCGAAACCAGACCGATAACAGGAGGGACGATGGCCCGGGGAGTAGAAAAGCTGCTCTATTCTCGGCGAGACGCTGCCCGCGCGTTGAGCCTCAGTGTACGTTCCATTGATTACCTGATCTACACGGGGCGGATTCCGACGCGCCGCGTTGGAGGAAAGATCCTCATTCATGTAACCGACGTCCGCCGCTTTGCGAAGACAGATCACCCGGCCTTTGTTCGTGTCCCACCGCGTAGCTGCGAGCATGAATCTGAGAACCGCAAGAGTGCGTGACGCGCCGGCGCGGGGCCTTCACATGAGGAGTTCGATTTGCTTGCCGTACCCTTTTTGGGTACGATTGACCCCAGAATGGGTACAGTAAGCATCCTTTCAACAACGCTCTTCGGACGCACGCGCGGGGCTGTGCTCGCGGTATTGTACGGTCACGTTGGGGAATCCTTCTACCTGCGTCAGCTTGCCCGGCGCGCGGAGATCGCGCTCGGGCCGGTACAGCGAGAGATCCGGCAACTGGTCGACGCAGGTTTGGTGAAAAAGGAGAATTTGGGGAAACAAACACTCTTCAGTGCCAATCAGGCCAGCCCTGTCTTCGCTGAGATCAAGAGCTTGGTGGCCAAGACGGTAGGTATGCATGACGTCCTCGTTGAAGCGCTGAGTCCATTGCGCAGGAGGATCAACCTCGCGTTCGTCTATGGCTCCGTGGCGCGGTCCTCCGAAACCGAGAGGAGCGATGTCGATCTGATGATCGTCGGCAATGTCGATTTTAGTACAGTGGTCGAGAGGTTGGCCGGTGCCCAGAAGACCCTCAACCGGGAAATCAATCCCACGGTGTACTCGGCACAAGAGTTCGCGAGCAAGCTGCAGGGCAATTTTCTGAAGACAGTGCTCACGGAAAAGAAACTCTTCTTGATTGGGGATGAGGATGTCCTTCGAGAGCTGGGTCGAAAATAGTTGGCTTGAACGTCGTGATTCCGACCGGGAAGAGATCTCCCGCCTGCTCGCGATCGCCGACGGGCGTCTTGAGGACTATCGCAAGGCGGTAGAGGGCAAGTTGTCGTCAGACGTGCAACTGGGTTTGGCCTACGACGCCATCCGGGCCTGCGCGACGGCCGTCCTGCGCGCTGCAGGGTACCGAGTTGTCCGGGGCGGCTCTGAGCATTACAGGACGATTGAAGCTCTGGAGTTTTCGATTGATCCCGAAAGGAAGTTGATTCCTGCGCTGGATGCGCTCCGCAGAAAACGCAATGTGGGCGCCTACGATGATTACGGTCTCGTATCGCACGGCGAAGCAGACCACTGCGGTAAGCTGGCCTCCCGAATTCGCAAGCAGGTCGAAGAGTGGATTCGCAGTAACCAAGCTGACAAAATCTAGACACGGCGTCGTCGAATCCGTCATCGCGCACCACGCAGCATATGCTTTGCGCGATACTGGAGGACCAAACCAACATGCTGATGGCACTAATCTTTCTCGGCACTACAATCTTCGGCCATGGCCACGCTACGGTTCGGCCACCAGTCGCGCCGCAGAATTTCGAGACATGCCTCAAAGGTCGGACTAGGTCCGAAAATCAAGTGGTAAGCCTCATGCACTTTTCGTGTAACTCGCTTTCGGGTATAGACTTGTGCGCGAACTGGCGGGATGTGGTGAACGGTGAGTTCCTCAGGATCGTTTCTTCTCGGGGTCACTATGCTATTTGCCTCGCCGGTTGGTTGGGCTGAAGTAAGCGTTTCAACTGGTGGCTCTTTCGGCTTTGCCGTAATCCAAGTGGAGTGGTTATTTAAACAAGCAGCAGAAGGAACTGCTTCGGCCGTTGATGATTCCGCAGCGCCGGAACGAATCTGAGTTGAAGATATCTTTGCTGCTCTTGAGGTATTAGCAAGATCTGCAAAACGCTTGCAAATCTGCGCGCGTTGCTTACGAGGCGGTACCCAAACCATTGATTTTCTCCTATCCAGGATCGTCCCGGTTAATCTCTGAGGTCATCCGGCAAACAGGCCGGTAGCCTTACCTGGTATTCGAAGGATCCTGTGATTGCGACTGAGCACTTTCAATGAGTACCAAGGCGTCGCGTGCGCCGGCAGCATACACTTGTTGCAGGGTGCCGTGAACCGTGACTTGTTTCCCGGTCTGTGGCATTCCCTGATTCGAGAGAACGGTCAGCCCGCCCTCACCTTTCGGTTTGAGGTCCACAAGCTGAAAGAATCCAGTTCCCAAAATCGAAAGACGATCACCGGCAACTCCTGACACCGTGATTTCGTGCCCAATCAGCGGCCGAGGGTTGGCGAGAACGTCGTCCACGCTGTAACCATCAACGTCTGCGTGGCCGTGGTACTGCAGCAGCACCATGGTGATGGTGACGACACCGAGAAGCAGGAAAAGCAACTTGATCTTCATAGCACCTTCCTTTATTTGCAGGATCGTTTTCCGGAATGATCGCTGCGCTACAGAGCGTTGATGTATGCGCGGAATCTTTCTTGTGCCTTCGCCCAGGCATCGTTGAAAGCCTGTCCGAGATCACTAAGCCGGGCTGCGAATATCCGGCGATCGTCGACATTGCTGTTATTCCGAACGTTGTCGGCGAGTTGGCGATATTGTTTTTGGTAAGTCTGGAATTGCTCGTATTGTTCATTGAGTGCATCATTAGCGGCTTGAAGGATCGCACCTATCTGCATCTTGCTCTCTGCGTGGCTGAGGCGTGCGGCTTGCATTGCTTGGCAATGCGAATTCATCCATATCAAAGTTCCTGCGCGCTCGGCCTGGGCGAAGGCGCGAGCCTCAGCCAAGGCAGTGTCCCGAGTCTCTTCGTATTCGCCCGGCGGAGTGATCCCCTTCAGGGCCATCACCGCTGTGTCCAGGATTACGAGAAGGATGGTTAGAAAAGTATGCACAGCTTTGATTTGCGGACTCTTAGCTTCCACGGCCGCGAGTGCGCGTGTCCGAGCCGCGTAATCCGCAGGAGGTCGCTCGGCCGCAGCTTGCTGCTGAATGTGCTGCGCCTGCAATGCGGCGACGCCTATTGTGCTGCCGTCGATGCTGCCAAGCCGCGCCTGAATTTGCTCTTTGATGCCATGTATCTCGCTGTCGAGATTTGAGCGTTGAGCCACGTACATCCGACAGCGGTCCTTGCAGCCTTCTTCGCCGGAGGCCACGCCGCAAACAATGCCGTCCCGATCCTTTGCTGGCGTTCCAGGAGTAACGCCCTTGGCCTGTTCCATCGAGATGAGCGTACCCAAGCATTCCCACAGCTTCAATTTGCGGTCGAGCTCTGGTGTCAGATCCTTTGTGGCATCGGCACGCTCACGATTCAGGTTTGCATTTGCTTCGGCACGAATTACGTTGCCCCTGTCAAACGCAGCCTCCTCACGATCCCGCCATTCATCTTGAATCTGTTGTTCGATCGGCCCGTGAAACATCAGCAGCATCAATGGATGTGCAAGCCCAACCCCGATGACACATGAAAGAATGAAGCGCGGCACAAAGGCTCCCCAAAACGACCACACCGGCTGCAGCAAAGATCTGTGGAATGTCATGGCCAAATAGCGGTCAATCCACAAAATCACGCCAGCCCATACGACACCGAAGGAAAGGGCAAGCCAAAGGCTCGGCACAAATGTGAAAGCGGCATAGCTCATCCCAGCAAAACCGAAGATGGCTGGGATGAGGACCATACCGCCGATTGCGGCAAGGCGCTGCCGCTCCGATTTAGGAAGACGGGAACACCTTGCCAAAAGCTCGGAATCGGCACCACCGAGCCAAAGCAACAGCTTGGTGAGCATTGCTCTACCGCTCCTTTCCTGCGACTTTTGCCTGTAGTGCCGCAGTGAAGTTCTCGCGCAGAGTTTCTACGAAGCTCAGAAACGACCGAATCTCCTGCGCACAGGATTGGCGGGCGAGTTCATAGATTTCAGAAATGTCGCGATAGCCCTCAAGGTTCCTCCAATGCTCCGCGGCCCTCGCATAAAACTCGTCTTTGCTTGTAAAGAGTGAACGAGTAAGGTCGTCCATCTTCAGTGTCGCGAACGCGGCCAGCTTCGCCTGCAAATCGACACTGACTGCCACCACGAAAGCGTCGCCGCGACGTTTGGCGATTTCGAGCTGCGTCGCGACAAAGGCGTCGAGCAGTGCCCGCCGGTCCTTGTACGCGGTTTTGAATTGGTCGAGCGCGACTTTGTCCTGCTCCCGGTCGAAGGCGCTCGGGAAAATCTTCCGCCACATGGACGGAGCCTTGTTCATACGGGCGACGATCGTCGAAAGCACCGCGTCGCTGTCGTTGTCGATGTACTCTTTCATGCTGTTGCTGACGACCGCAAGATCGTCGAGCAGGTTCCCCTTTTGGGGGAGCGTTTGCATTTGCGATTGCATAGAGTAGCTCCCTTCCCTGTTGATGGTGCGGTTTGACTACTGGTACGCGCTGGTCGACCGTAGATGCGCGCCCTATGAGCTATCCGGCAGGCGGTGGTTGCCGCCCTGCCGGTTGTTCTCATTCCTGGGATACGGCGGATTTTCCGTATCCTCGCTTCCGCCGTCGTCGCGCCCCGATGGCTGAACTCTCCTTTTGCACGGCTCATGCCAATCTCCGCGCATCGGGTAACGATCCGTGCTATGCGGGACTAACCCAATGAAGCAATAGAGGTTGAAAGATTTGAGCGCAAAGCGGAAGGAACACACTTGGCTCCGTAGTAGTGTGTTGCAAACTGGAGCTCAACGTTGCGCGATGGTGTGAGTTGTGCGGAGTTGTTTTGAGTTACTGGAAGTAAACGGAGAAAAGGGCTACGAGCTATCCGGCTACCGTCGTGGTCGTCTCAACCTCAGTGGCTGCCTGCGGGCTCGGACTCGCTAAACGGCTACGTGAAAGGGATCCAACGTTTTCAGTGCTGGAACGCGAGGCGGTGAGCAGTTCCAAGGCCTCGAAATAGATATCCGTCAGCTCCTCGCGAGCAAGGTTCGGTGTAGAAATGACGGCCCGATCGTAGTAATAGTCTCGGAATTCCTTACTGTGAATCGTGATCCCAAAGCGCTCCGGCCATTTTGCAATCGGGCTCCCCGGAAAAGGTACGAGGATCGACAACGGTGTGTGTGCTCCACGCGCACGCAATTCGAGGATAAAGTCGAGAGTGTCCTTGATCGTTTCGCGCGTGTCCCACGGATGGCCAATGATGAAACTTGTCACAAAATGACGAACGCCCTCCCGGTGAGCCCGGTCAACGGTGGAGAGGACCTTTGCCCGTGTCATATTCTTGATCTTTTTTAGAACAGCGTCGTTGCCACTTTCGATTCCAAAGAACAAGCCACGGCAACCGCTCTCGATCATCGCAGGGAGAAGTGCGGCAGTTCGGTCCAGGTCCGGGATTGTGGCTTGACACGCCCACTCATATCTTTTCCCTCGAAGCTGATGCATCAGCTCGAAGACTCTCGCCGCGTCGCAAGAGAACGTGTCTTCAATGAATTCGAAATCGGTGATCCCATATTTATCGTGCAACATGTCCATCTCGTCAATAACCAGACCACTGCTGCGATAGCGATATTTGTGCGTGTTAAAAGTCACCGATGAGCAGAACCAACAGTGGTACGCGCATCCGCGCGACGTGACGATCGCTCCCTTCTGAAGATAGCGATCCATCGGTACCAGATGCCGCGCTGGCATGGGCGCCTCGTCGAAGGGCATTGGACTGCGGTCCATCGTCGAGATCACTTGGCTACCCGATCGGAATGTGAGCCCTGGTGTCAGGCCGAGTGCGGCTTTCCGCCCGCAAGCTCGAAGGAGCTCGACCATTGTGATTTCACCTTCGCCACGAATGACAAAGTCGATTTGCGGATTTGCCGCGACCTCCTCCGGAAGAGCCGTTGCATGTGGTCCGCCGATGACGGTTGTGATGTCAGCGTCAAATTCCTTTACGCGTTTCGCAAGTGCGAGTGCAAGGTGAAAACCAGAGGTAAGCGCCGAGATGCCGACTACTTGGGGCCGCAGGCTATCGAGCAGCACGAGAATACTTGCTGGCGACCCGCCCAATTGATAAAAATCGTGAACTGCAACTGAATAGCCAGCATCTTCAAGGGCAGCCGCGACATTTAACAACCCTAGAGGAGGAGCGGAATTCTCCGATACTTGCACAGCCGCTGGAGACAAGTGCGGGGGACGTGGAGTCGTCACCAGGAGTACGTCAATTCCGCTACTCATACTCCCTCAACCTCTCTTGAGAAACTGCAAGCCATTGCTGTTCAAGATCGCTAATGAAGGAGACAACTGCGGTCGCTATTGTGTCCTTCGGAATCTCGGGATATTCCCTCTGGAGATCGTCGACAATCTCCCCGACAGTTCGTGCGTCATCCAACATTTCCCAAACGCGCGCCCCGGTCTGGTTGAATTCAAAGCGTTTCAAATTGAAATGCGCATCGGAAAACACGACGACACGATCTCCTTTGCGGCGCCACAAGTGGGTTAGTCGCTCAAACTTTGACGCCGATTCAATCGGTTTTGGAGTCTCTGTCACTTTGTGCTCCCTCGTCATCCTGCTCTTCGCCCAGCCTACAGGTCGAGAGCTTGATATGCGAACTCGCATATGAGCAGAGATGCGTGATAGCTGGCTTTTCAATCCCGTAATCGAGGATCGCCGGCGGCATCCATAAGCGCTGATCGAATTTCGATGTGTGCACCGAGTTCTTAATCATTTGCCACTTCTCAATTCCTTGAAAGTCCCCGTTCTCGCGTGCGATCTTTTCGCCATTTGGCAACCTCATCATAGAACTTCATTGGCTTGGAGTGCATGGGGGTATTTTGCTCTCCCCACATGGTCCAATAAACACGTCTACAAATCAATTGTTGCTCAGCCGCCTTGAGCAAATCCAACAGGTGTGCGTTCGTGAGGTTGCTGATGGCGCCGTCCAACTCGTTTTGTTCGCACCACCTCCGGATTGCGACTGTGGAATCATCCCAATAGAGGGCTTTCACTGGAACCATATCTGCTCGGAGCTGTTCAGCGGCATATGTTACCGCCATTTGTAAGTGTTCAAGAGTTTCGGAACGAAGTATTGCATAGTGTTTTCTGTCAATGCGGAATTTTCCCCGATTCAGTGATCTCATTGACGGCACATTGCGAGAAATGTCCGTCAAATGTCGCTCCTCTAACCTCCCAAAGAACGGTGCAGTCTCAACGGATTGCATGGCAACTATGTGAAGCTCGTTAGCGAGAGCTTCTGCGAGGCGATCCAGCCGAGATATGGATGAACGCTTTATTGTTTCCAGTTGAGTTTCGACGCGATAGCGATTGGCACAGCGCAGGAGTGCTTGTCGAAATGAATCCCAGAAATCATGTTCCTTAAGCGGAAGCGGCGGTTGAGGCGGAGCCGTGTGCATTACATAAGGAATTAGATTTGACAACCGATCGCTCCGACCCCTAAGTTCGGGATCTTTGGCTAATTCGCGCATAAGCTCCTCGCGATACACGAGGATCTCGCGCTCCTCTCCGTGCTTCGTCAGGAAAATTGCCCGGCTAAAGATCTCCGGGAAAACATCTACTACGTAGCAATAAAGAATTTGGCCATTTCGCCAAGGATCTCGCGCTTTATCAAAGTTTTGATCTAACACAAGAAACGCCACGTCTCCTAGATACTTTTTCAGTTCATTACGATCTCGTGGGAGGTCGCTCGGCGAAACTGCCTCAACTCGCAACTGCTGCGTTGCATTGATTCCGGCGTGGTATCGAAGTCTCTCTAGGAAGACCTGGTCATTGATCGCTTCCACAAACCGTGTCCGGCTGTCTCGGTAGTCGTCTACGTAAAGAAGCCTCGTTGGGTTGACGATGCTGGGTACAGTTGGGATCGACGCGTCATCATTATCCTGGCTGTTGACGTTGTTCGTAGCGGTCTCGTTGACCGTAGTTGACGCGGATTTGACGTGTGGTGGCAAAAGCTCGGTATTGATGACTTCACCCGAAGAGAGGACGACGCCGCGCTCGATGCAGTTTTCAAGTTCGCGGACGTTGCCCGGCCAGTTGTAGTCGAGCAGAGCAGCCATCGCGTCTGATGAGAGTCGCCGCGATGAGAACCCATTCTCGTTGGCGTAGTAGTCAAGGAAGTGCTGGACGAGCAGCGGAATGTCTTCGCGGCGCTCGCGGAGCGGAGGCAGGTCAATGGTGATGACGTTGAGGCGATAGAAGAGGTCTTCGCGGAAGCGGCCGTCGTGCACGGCCTGGCGGAGATCGATGTTGGTAGCGGCGAGGATGCGGACGTCTACTTGAATTTCCTGAATGCCACCGAGGTGCATGAAACGCTTGTCCTGGAGCACCCGGAGAATCTTGGCCTGCGTGTCCATGCCCATAGTGGCGATCTCGTCGAGGAAGAGTGTGCCGCCGTTGGCCACCTCGAAGAGGCCTTTTTTGGAGGCGACGGCCGAAGTGAACGCGCCCTTGACGTGGCCGAAGAGTGTGGACTCGAGCAACTCCGACGGCATGGCCCCGGTGTTGATGGGGACAAAAGGCTTGTCTTTGCGCTGTGAATTGGCGTGAATTGCCTTGGCGATAATTTCTTTGCCCGTGCCGCTCTCGCCCTGGATGAGCACAGTTGAGCGGCTGGGCGCGACCTGCGAGATGAGATCGAATACGCGCAGCATGGAGGCGCTCTTGCCCACGATGTTCTTGAATTGTAGCGTTTCTGGTCCCGTGGACGGGATCGTATCGGAGCCGTGCGTTCTTTCATTCATCACGTGCCCCCGGTACAAGTATATAAACGCCCTGTTCTGTTCCTGCTTCGACCGAAGAGACAGGAATTGATGCTTCGATGCGGGCGGATTTAGCTCCCGGGTTGGCGGCTGAAAAGACCGCGTCATAAGCACGAGTGTAGGTCGCGAGAACGTATAATCCGATGCCAGTTGCCCCTGTTTCCCATATCGCGCTACTGATTCGTGCACTCAAGTCCTTTTCAGAAATTGAACTGGGATAAGCCCGAATGCAGCAGGCGCCGTGCGACCTCTTGAGTACAGGGTGCCACGATTTCCACGCGTCGAATAGCGGTTCCGGAAGGCCAGATATGTTGGAGTCGGCAATCCAGCGGATCTCAATACCCCAGGCCGTCCCCTTTGTTATCGTCTTCTCATGTTCGATGCGGTTTGTTAATAGGTTGTAGAGAATCTCACGAAATACACCGGGATTCTCGTACACCGCATAATCGTCAAGATGCGCGTCAAACGCGGGCTCGTGCAATGAGATGTCGAAACTTTCATCAATATTCCGGATGTTCGACCGTATAGATTTGACCGCATAATTGAAGTGCCGTCGACATGAGTCCCGATTCATCTTTTCCCAAGACTGAAAATCAAGATCTCCACCCTGCCGGTTTACCACTAAACTCCACCTGGCTTGTGCGAGCCTTACCTCTTCAGCCGCTTCGGCCAGAGTAGTCGCCTCCTCCACGAGGTCGTCTCGTGACCTTAGCACTTGAAGAACACTTTCAATTTGAAATCTCGGTCCTGCGAGATCCATCAAGAGCCCACTATGATCGAGATTTCGAATGCGTCTAGAAAAAAGCAGTTCGTGGTACCGCAATTCGCTCGTCGCAGATTCAAATATCTGTCGTGCGAGAACATCGAATTGTTCCAATGCCTCACCATGAGCTAACTCCATCCGACGGTCTCTGCAAAAAGTTGGCTTTTCGACGCCAAGGGGTAACTTCTCAAATCCAAAGTAGGCCGCTTGTGACACATGGAAGTCAGCAAGACGCAAGAGATCCCGAGCAGTCTCGAAATACAAATCACTTGAACGTTGTAGACATAGATGCGCGCGACCTAAATCGCTGGCACTGATGCTCTGTTCGCAGTCGCTCGCTCTTTCGGCGACTACAGAGAGAGAGCCATAGATTCTTTCGAGAAATCCTAGGTATAGATCCTGACTAGCGTTCTCTGCCTCCTCGCGAAACGTATCCTCCGCCACCAACGCAGGCGGGCACATTCCAACAGCGTACGATAGGAAATATGCGCTACGCCCGGCGGCGGCTCTACGCGACGCGGGCAGCATGAGCGGCACGTAAAATAAGTCGTGTCCCACAGCGGGTGGAAGAAATGACATCTCGCACAACAGGGTGTCACGCGGGTATTGTCCGAGGTTTCTTATCAGCCCTCCTGAAGACCATAGCTCTCCTACAAGCTCGCATGCACAGGAATTCATCACCCGGTTTGACACCACATCAGACACACGAAATGAATGACTAAATGCGCGGCGAACGCCGCCTACAAATTCATCTCTCTTCGGAAACCCGTGTTTACTTCCTGCCGATTCCTCGCTTAACTTCGCCGGTGATTTCACGGCTGCTTCCGAAAACCCTAGTCCAATGAGACCTGCTTTTATCAGTTCCCACTCCTCATCCGGATTTCGGTCTGGTAATAGCCTGCGTACGGTGTCGATGAGATCGAGAGCATTCTTTGCTACTGTTGCGCTTCGTGATTCAAACTCCTGTGTTGCCTTTTTCTCCAGTACCGACCACTGCTGCTTGCCAAAGGCGAATCGTGCATGTGCTTGATTATCCTCGGTGGGCTCGCCGCACCTCCGGATAATGAGAGTTGAGAGTAAGAAGTCTTCGTATTCTACGTCGCTATGAGAGCGACGGCGCCAGCATGCTTCGACCAACCTGTCAACCGCGGGATCTCCTTCATTCGACCAGGAACTTGGGTACGTTATTCGGACACCCACATCGTTCCGGGGAACTAGCAGTGCGATCTGAGCGTCGACCCAGCTTTGATCTTCTTTGCCACCGAATACTGCAATCAGATCAGCTGTCATGCGGCAGAGAGCTTCCGCGATCTGTGATTGAGAGGTTTCTATCAGATTGGGCACGCCTTCCAACAGCGCCAGCAAGAGCAGATCGTGTTCTGTTCGATAGGGAAGATTTTTTTTAAGTATGCGGGCTCGCCACATCCAGACATTGTCCCGCTTTGCTACTGTTTCGAGATTGACAACAGGTGCAGGCGCGAGATCCCAGTTGCCGCTGAATCGACTCCAGAGCTTGCGGCCGATACATTCGCGCTCTTCATAAAACAAACTGTGAGGATAAAGCTCCGGGAGACCCTCCAGGCAGCAGAGATCAAGGGCTCTGTGATTCCCGGTATCTGAGCCGACCGGTACCAATGAATAACGGGCCGGTATGAACTCATCTGGATCACCGCACGCGAACGCCCATTGATGGATCGTCAGGGGCACCTCACTGTTTTGCACTCTCAATACGAGGCGACGCCCTTGCAGTAATCGCTGAATTGCGAATGGAAAGATGCCCTCGCATTGAATTGACACGTCGGCAGTAAATTGGCGCCGCGCGAGTTCTCCGAGGGCTACTATCATGGCCAAGCATCCTTCAGTGGTAAGGGACTGGATCGGCTTGCGAAATTGTAGGGAACATCTTCAGCTGATCCCGATCGATCTCTTGCTTGATCACACCGTTCCCCAAGATGCATATGCGATCAACAAGGCTCGCCACAAAATCCATATGATGTGTGGCGATCAGCATTGTATGCCCCTCTTCATGCAATCGCCGGAGCAAGCTTGCGCAGAATTCGGTGTTCTTCATATCAAGAGCGGAGGTGGGCTCATCCAGCAAAAGCAGATCAGGGCGCAAACCGTCTTCGCGAAGTTGGTGAGCTTCGGCCGCTAGAAATATCGTTAAGATCTGTTGAAGGCCTACTGAAAGCGTCTTTACTGGACGGCAAAGTGCGGCGGCGATCTCGCCGAGTCCGGCGCGGCCTAGCAATTCCCGATAGCGCATTCGTCTCGCCGGAGTAATTCCGCGTCGCCAGATCCTAGCCGGCGCTCCTTGAAGCTCCGCAATTAAAAGGTGGTCTTCAACAAGCATTTCTGGAAAATTCAAGGTACGCGTTTCTTGTGGAACGTGCGCGACGGACGCTCTACCACCTTTCCGCGCCTCATCCCATACAATCTCGCCAGATGTTGGTTCAAGCTGCCCATCGAGGATTCTGAAAAGCGTACTCTTTCCGGACCCATTGGGGCCCATGACTGCAACGATCGAGCCACGTTTCACAGTCAAATCCAGTCCACGGAGTGCTTCAACTGTGGTTCCATTGGCCTCAAACTTCTTCGTGATTTGGGCAATGCGCAGCATTGGCTCACCAAGCGAAGCTGAGAGGCTCCCTCTTTTGTCGGAATGCAACAACAATGATTAGTGCGACACCAGTGAGAAGTCTAAGGGCAGTCGGAGGAACTCCCGCTCGCAGCACGCCTGCGATCACGATCTCGTATGTGACAAGCCCAACGAGTGCGGATCTCGTCAATGCTGTCATGGAAGACAGACTCCACCCGATTCGGGCGAATATCTCTTGGCCAAGGACCACTGCCACTAAGCCAACAACGAGGATTCCGACACCCATGTTTACATCCGCATACCCCTGATATTGAGCAGCGAGAGCTCCTGCGCACGAAGCAGCCGCGTTTGCCATTGCTAGGCCAACGAGTTTATAGCGATCTGCATTTCTGCCACGAATCTTTGCTCCTTCTTCATTCTGGCCGACACATCTGAGAGCAACCCCAAATTCTGATTGAAGGGTTCGATCAATAAGAACCTTCAGGAGCCAAGCCAGTATCAAACATCCCAAAATTGACCCGAGATGGAGGTACATTGTGCCTGTATGAAAAGCACTATTAAGCGCAGCGTCCATTCGTTCAAAAGGGGCGAGGTAGGTTCCATCCATGACCGCTACGTTTCCTTTGCCCCCGAGAATCCAAAGATTCATTGTGTAGAGAATCGTTCCCGTGCAGATTCCGGAGAGGAGTTTGCTCATTCGAAGTTTTGTGTGGAGGACCGCGGTAAGGAGTCCGCTTAACGCACCAGCTAGGAGTGCCGCAAAGAATGCGATAGTGGATCCCCACCCGTAGCTCATTGCGACTCCGGCAATCGACGCTCCTAGTGGGAAAGTCCCTTCGATACTCAAATCGGGAAAATTCAGAACCAAAAGGGAAAGCACAACACTCAGGGCGACACCTGCAAAGACCAAGCCTTGCAGGAGACCCAGATCCAAAACGCCAGTAATGGCTTGCATCAGATTGGTCATTGTTGGCTCTACTGTTGAGATGTCCCGTAGATCTTTGCAGCCTTAGCGAGCAGCGATGGAGGAAACACTACACCCATCTTGCGTGCGGCTTCGGCATTCAAATACAGCTGGTCTCCCTTAAAAGTCACAACAGGGATACTGCCTGGTTTTTCACCGTTAAGAACACGGATAACGAGATCGGCTGTTGCCTCGCCGAGCTTGCGGTAATCGACTGAATAGGTGGCAAGACCGCCACGTTCGACGTTTGCGCTTTCGCCCACAATAACCGGTATGTGCCTTTGCTCGGCCGTTTTCAGAACGGCGGGAAAACCCGCCATGACGGTGTTGTCGCTCGATACGTAAATGCAATTCACGCCGCGGTCCGCAAGAGATTCAACGGCTTGGCGCACGTCGTCAGTTGATGTTGCAACGGCCGTTAGAATATCGAGTCCTCGATCTTTGGCGAGCGGGAGCACTTGAGTTAAGGCGTACTGGGAATTTGCTTCGCCTGGGTTGTAGGGGAATCCTACACGTCTTACATTCGGAATCAGGGCTTTGATTAAATCCAACTGATCTGCATATGGCCAGCGATCGGAGGTCCCAGTGATTCCAGAATCCGGACTGTTATTCCAGGATGTCACTAAACCAGCAGAAATTGGATCCGTCACGCCAGAGAACACAATGGGGACTTTGCCCCGCGCCACTTTGGCCACGGCTTGACTGACCGGCGTCGTTATCGAGACAATCTCGGCCGGATGCAAACTGACGAGGGTTTCTGCGACTGCCGGGGCGAGGTTCACATCGCCGTCGATACTCTTCCACACAAACCGAATATTCTTCCCATCGATGTAACCCCGTTCTGACATCCTTTGCTTAAACGAGTCAACAATGACGTCGAGGATTGGGTGTGCGCCATAATTGGCGATTGCAATGATTGGCAGGGGCTGACCGGGAGTTCCTCCGTGCGGTCCGCAGGACGCTAGAAAAACTGAGGCGGCAAAAATACTGATCACGATGCTGCGGACTTTCATCTTAGCCTCCTACTGCCAACCCACGTGCAGCATTTTCCGTGCCGTAATGCGCGTTGGAGTCAATCTCCATTAATTCAACAACGTACGCCCATAGGCAATTCGAAGCGAAAGTCCATTTCGCTCCAAGTGGAGCGTTGTACAACGTTGCAGAACCTAACTACTCCGTTCTTTGGTACCGGATGCTGTACGACGTTCTGCTCGGTTGATGTTGAATTCAGCCCACAATTGCAAGGTTACCTCGGGCAGTTCGTGGCTGGTTATGCTAGGGGGTACAAGCTAGAGCAACGGATTGTGTGGTAACCTGAGACTGGTCAGGAACTCCCCTTCATGCCCCGCAAACCCCAAAACCAAAAACATCGCGGCGTCTTCGAAAGGGTGAAGGGTTCGAACATCTGGTGGATCCGTTACACAAACGAGCAGGGCAAGCGGGTCGCGGCCAAAGTCGGAACCTTCTCGGCGGCTGTCCATGTCTACGAGCAGCGCACAGCGGCGATTCGACTGGGCGTGCTCCTTCCCAACTCGCCGCGGCGGGGCGTCAGATTTTCCGAACTGGCGAAGGAAGCGATAAAGTTCTCCGAAAAACATCACCGCGCTTCAAAAGACTTCAAGCAGCGGGTGAACCTGGCTGTTGACGAGTTCGGCGACCGCGTCGCCGAATCCATCACCACGCGGGAGCTGCAGGACTGGGTAGACGAGATGGCCGAGGAACGAGAGTGGACAGGGGGCACACGGAATCGGTTCAAGTCTTCCCTGAGTACGGTGTTCCGAGAGGGCATGAGGGCCGGCAAGGTCACTGTAAATCCGGCGCGGTTGATTCGGCGCTCAAAGGAGTCTCTGGGCCGGGTCCGGTTTCTGTCCTATGAGGAAGAGGCCAAACTTCGCAAGGCCATCGCCGCCGCTCTGCCTGGCCGGATCAAGGACGAGGGCGAGAGCGCCTTCGCCCAACTCGATGTGGCCCTGCACACCGGGATGCGCAAGTCCGAGCAATTTACTGCAACGTGGGACCAGGTCGATCTGGAACGGGGCTTCATCTACCTGTCCATGACCAAAAACGGCACTGATCGCTTCGTCACGCTCAACAGTGCCGCCGTGCAGGTTCTCACGCGCCTCCAGGAGCGTCACAAGCGGCTTGGGCTACCCCCAGAGTCCACCTTGTTCCATTCCAAGCGTGACGGGCTGATTAAGAACCCGCGCAAATGGTTCGCCACCGCCCTCGAACAGGCGAAGATTGAGGGCATTACCTGGCACACCCTCCGGCACACCTTCGCTAGTCGTTTGGTGATGGCTGGGGTAGACTTAAAAACAGTGCAGGAACTGATGGGACACAAGACGATCGCGATGACCGCCCGGTACGCCCACCTCGCCCCGACTCACAAGTTGCAGGCGCTGGAGACCTTGGTTCGTCCGGGATCGGTTTCGGTACAAAGTGGCTACAAATTGGCTACCAACGCCAAGAAGTCACGCAGGACTGAAAAATTGAATAGCATTCAACTTATTGAATCTAAATAAGTTGAAGCAGATGTGAGCTCGTAGCTCAGTTGGTAGAGCAACGCCCTTTTAAGGCGTGGGTCCTGGGTTCGAATCCCAGCGGGCTCACCAGAATCAACAACCTACGCCGATTGCTGCCCGGGTCGACGCAGGAGATGAAGCCGGGAGATTCTGGCGTCACGTTCCTTGGCTGCCGCCAGGTTCCCTGCAACCTGAGCATCCGCCGACAACCGCAAGATCTCCGGCCCCGGAGAGATAGATTTGCCTGGAGTGCAATTGAGTCGATTTTTATTTTAACGATTACTTAGTAATTCTCTGAAGGTCGCCCGAAGTTCCACCAAAAGCCCGGTCGGGAGCATCCGTTTCACGATCGCGGCGAACCCAGGGCAGCGAGCGATTCCTTCACCGTCGGTGTGGCGCCGGCCGCAACATCCTGCCCGCGCCGGAGGTGGAACCGGGACAGCACGGAGTTGGCTTCAGCCAGTGCGGCGATGCGCTCCACGTAGGCCGCGAGCCGGCTTCCGGGCAAGGCGCAGAGGACAAGATCCGCAGTAAAGGCGTCGTCATACGCGCGAGCACCGCAGCAACCGAAGCTCAGCGCGGCAAGGCCCGTGTTGAACACTTGCGGAATCACTGCGCAGGCGGGACGTCCCAGCGCGGGCGGAGTTCGATGTTCCACCTGCTGCACAGCCTCCGCGACGATGAGAGCCTGGCTGGCATCGCCGAAGAGAAGGACAACCTCCGGAGGAAGCGGCGACTGT
>Ga0335074_10004092_pt1 | contig 20077 bp, 21 predicted proteins | sample Lox_Sample_23_FD_206715 | JGI IMG/M metagenome (GOLD analysis project Ga0335074, IMG submission 206715) | Soil microbial communities from Loxahatchee National Wildlife Refuge, Florida, United States - Lox_Sample_2.3 | ecosystem: Environmental > Terrestrial > Soil > Wetlands | place: USA... | reverse complement strand
CCGGGCCCGCGCTGATCGTGGCCGCGGCCACCGCGGGCGGCACGCGGCTGATCGACAACGTGCCGGTCGTGCTGCCCCCCGATGGCCGGGCCGGCCCGGATAACCGGAACAGGGAGAGGGATTTCCGCGGTGCTGCTGACCATTGACATCGGGAACACCAATACGGTGCTCGGGGTATTCGACGGCGACCGGGTCATTGACCACTGGCGGATAGCCACGGTCCCGGACCGGACCGCGGATGAGCTCGCCGTGGTGCTGCACGGCCTGCTGGGGCGCAGCACGGCCTTTACCGAACGGGAAATTCACGGCATTTCGCTGTGCTCGACCGTGCCGTCGGTGCTGCACGAGATGCGGGAGATGTGCCGGCGCTATTACGGTGACCTGGCCACGGTCATCGTGGAGCCGGGCGTAAAGACGGGCGTGCCGGTGCGCACCGACAACCCCAAGGAAGTGGGCAGCGACCGGATCATGAACTCGCTCGCGGCGGTGCACCTTTATGGCGGCCCGGCGATCGTGGTGGACTTCGGGACCTCGACCAACTTCGACGCGGTCAGCGCGCGGGGCGAGTTCGTCGGCGGCGCGCTGGCCCCCGGGATCGAGATATCCGTGGACGCCTTGTCCCGCCGGGCGGCTCAGCTGCTCAAGGTCGAATTGACCAGGCCGCCCCGGGTGGTGGGCAAGAACACGGTGGAGGCACTGCAAAGCGGCATCATTTACGGGTTCGCCGCCCAGGTGGAGGGAATTGCCACCCGGATGGCCCGTGAGCTTTCTCCCGACGACCCGGATGCCGTGACCACGATCGCCACCGGCGGGCTGGCGCCACTGGTCCTGGGCGAGGTCAGCGTCATCGACGCCTACGAGCCGTGGCTCACCCTGATCGGCCTCCGGCTCGTCTACGAGCGGAACACGGAGTCTTTCGGCTAGCCGATCCGGACCGCGCCGACGTAAGCGGCCCAGTACACCGGCTCGACCCGGACCGTCTCGCCGAAGTCCGGGGCGTCGATCATCAGGCCGTCGCCCAGGTAGATCCCCACGTGCGAGATGTCGGCGAAGAAGAACACCAGATCGCCGGGCTCCAGATCGGCCCGCGGGATATGCACGCCGGAGTTCCACAGATCCCCGGTGTAGTGCGGCAGCGTGATCCCTTCCTGCGCGAAGGCCCAGACCACCAGCCCCGAGCAGTCGAATTCGCCCGGGCCCGCCGCCCCCCAGACGTAGGGATCACCGCGCCGGGTCAGCGCCGCCTGCAAGGCCTGGGCCCCGACCGTGTCGGCGGTCGGGATGGTGATGTCCGGGTACTGCCCGGTCTGCGTGAAGATCCCCATGGCCTGCTTGAACGCCGCGCTGTTGACCTGGTCGATGGCGGCGTCGATGGCGCTCTTCTTGGCGTTCATCTGAGCCTCGAGCGCCCGCACCGTGGCCAGCTGCTGGTCGGCGGTCTCCCGGGCCCGCTGGTCCTGGCTCTCCTCGTTGGCCAGCGTGCTGACCATGTCACCGCGGGACTGGTCGAGTTCGGTGATCGTGGACGCCTGGCTCAGGAACTGCGCCGGGTTGCCGGCCGTGAGCGCCTGCATGGCCGGGTCGAGCCCGGCGCTCATGTAGTTCGCCGCGGCCAGCTGAGCCACCGCCTCCCGGCCGACGGCCAGCGCCGCCGCGTCCCGGCCGGCGGCCTGCTGTGCGATCTGGGCGTCGTCCTGGGCGCGGGTGAGCTGGATGCGCAGGCCGTCGTACTGTTCGCCCAGGGCGTTGATCTGAAATTCCAGCTGCTTGGCCCGAGCGACCAGGGTGGTCAGGCTGGGCTGCGACGAGGTGGTCTGCGCCATGCTGTCCGCGGCGGGGACCAGCACGGCCAGCGCGACCGTGGCGGCGGCCAGGCAGGCCGCTCCGCTCAGTTTGCGCACAGCGATGCACCATATTGGATTCCAGGTCCCTCGCTCAACCGACTCGGGAAAGTTGGCCCGGGAGCCGTGCGCCCGCCGCCCCTGCCCGCTGTCCCCGGTCCGGCGGCCCAGCGACTATCGTGGACGGCGCTATGGCATACACGATCAGGCCCGCGCGCACTCGCGACGTGCCTATGATCCGCAAGCTCATCGATTCCCATGTGGAATCTGGACGTTTGCTGAGTAAGGCCACGGTCACGCTCTATGAAGACATCCAAGAGTTCTGCGTGGCAGAACTTGCCGATGACGCCGTGCTGGCCGGTTGCGGCGCATTGCATGTGATGTGGGAGGATCTCGCCGAGATCAGGACGATCGCCGTTGTGCCCGAGCGGCAAGGGCTCGGTATCGGCCACGCGATCGCCGCGGAGTTGCTGGCCCGGGCCCGCTTGCTCGGGGTGGACCGGGTGTTCGTCTTGACTTTCGCGGTTGACTTCTTCGCACGTCACGGATTCCAGCCCATCAGCGGTACTCCCGTGGCCGCAGAGGTGTACTCGGAGCTATTGCGCTCCTATGACGAGGGCGTGGCCGAGTTTCTCGACCTGGAGCGGGTAAAGCCCAACACGCTCGGCAACACCCGCATGCTGTTGCGCCTCTTACCGGAACGTTGAAATGAGCATCGGCGTTACACGCGAGACGATACGAGCCCAGCGGGAACATCACCCGCGGGGCTCGTAGGGAGGACTGTGCCATGTGGCAGGACCTCGCGGCGGTGACTCCGCCGCTGGTAGTTTGCGTCGCGTTCATCATCGGCCTGGTCATGTTCCTGCGCCGGGAGATGGGCGCCAAGCGCGACGGCACCCGGAGTGACCGGCGCCGATCGCGCAACCAGCGGCCTTGATATTTCACGGAAACGCAGCGTATATGCCGAACTGGCAGAACTGGCCGGGCCCACTCGAACGGGCACAACGGTTCGCCATCCATCTTCTGGCCCATCTTCCGGTAGGACTGCGCTAACCACGCCAGCAATCACTGATTACGGAGAGTAACGAGCATCCAGGCACAGTCGGATGGCCGCTACGGGGCGGATTATGTTCGAATCTGTTGTCGCGGGAATTGTCAAAGACAACGGATTGGGTATATGTTTAACATCGAAATAGGTTGCTCCGTCAGAAGGGCCGATTCGATGGCACAGAAGGTGCAGGTACTTCTCGTCGACGATCTCGACGGGAGCGAGGCGACAGAGACCGTGGCGTTTGGACTCGATGGCGCCTCGTATGAGATCGATCTCAGTACAGGCAACGCAGGCAAGCTTCGTAAAGAGCTTGCCCACTATGTGGAGCATGCGCGCAAAGCGAGCGCTCCGGCTAGGCGCCGCAGGGCGCGCACCGGCCCCGGGCGTGAGCGCAGCGCGCAAATCCGCGCGTGGGCGAAGCAGCGCGGATACAAGGTCAATGAGCGCGGCCGCATTCCCGCCAACATCGTCGCGGAGTACGAAGCTGCGCACTAGCACTCACGCACCCGGAGTTCGCGAGTTCTTAGCCGTTCTCCCGGGTGCTTCGCCCTGTGGCGAGCGACCTCAAGGGTGGGTTCGAGGGGAAAACAGGGCAGTGGCGTCACCGAAGGACCGCTGCGGGCCCCGCGCCCGTCCGGTCAGAGCACACCGCTGGCCCTCCCGGGCCGGCGGTGTGTTTTGCTCTGTTATCCCGCTGGTCTCCAGATGATCTGTCTTCCCGCTAGCCTCGGTGCGCTCTTGACGCACCGGTTGCCCCCCCGCTCGCTCCTTGCTCGCCAGTGCAGGCGGTGCCGCGCCCTCCGACTCGCCGGGATGTGCGTTCGCTTGCGGCGTACCCGGCGTGATTACGGGAACACGGGCCTCATCCAGCAGGTTTGATGTGGATGAACGGCCGTGTCCAGGGAACGTCTACGGATGCGTGACGCATCCGTATTAAGCGCGACGGTGGGCACGCGGCTACTATGCGGAGTAGGCAAGGTAGGGCCCGAGCCAGACCGACCCAGACCGGCCCCCGTGCTGTGAGGAGAGCGACGACATGTTCGAGAGGTTTACCGACCGGGCGCGGCGGGTGGTTGTCCTGGCGCAAGAAGAAGCCAGGATGCTGAATCACAACTACATCGGCACCGAGCACATCCTGCTCGGCCTCATCCACGAGGGCGAAGGTGTAGCGGCCAAGGCGCTGGAGTCGCTGGGCATCAGCCTGGACGCGGTCCGGCAGCAGGTCGAGGAGATCATCGGCCAGGGCCAGCAGGCGCCGTCCGGGCACATCCCCTTCACGCCCCGGGCCAAGAAGGTGCTCGAGCTGTCGCTGCGCGAGGCGCTGCAACTCGGCCACAACTACATCGGCACCGAGCACATCCTGCTCGGCCTCATCCGCGAGGGTGACGGCGTGGCCGCGCAGGTGCTGGTGAAGCTGGGCGCCGACCTGAACCGGGTGCGCCAGCAGGTGATCCAGCTGCTGCACGGCTACCAGGGCAAGGAGCCGACCGCGGCCGGGACGACGGCGGGCGAGTCTGCACCGTCCACGTCCCTGGTCCTGGACCAGTTCGGCCGCAACCTGACCCAGGGCGCGCGCGAGGGCAAGCTCGACCCGGTGATCGGCCGGGAGAAGGAAATCGAGCGCGTCATGCAGGTCCTGTCCCGCCGGACCAAGAACAACCCGGTGCTGGTGGGCGCGCCCGGCGTGGGCAAGACGGCGGTCGTGGAGGGCCTGGCCCAGAAGATCGTCAAGGGCGAGGTGCCCGAGACCATCAAGGACAAGCAGCTCTACACCCTCGACCTGGGCGCCCTGGTGGCCGGGTCCCGGTACCGCGGTGACTTCGAAGAGCGGCTCAAGAAGGTGCTCAAGGAGATCCGCACCCGCGGCGACATCATCTTGTTCATCGACGAGATCCACACCCTGGTCGGGGCGGGTGCCGCCGAGGGCGCGATCGACGCCGCCTCGATCCTCAAGCCGATGCTGGCCCGCGGCGAGCTGCAGACCATCGGCGCCACCACGCTGGATGAGTACCGCAAGTACCTGGAGAAGGACGCCGCGCTGGAGCGCCGCTTCCAGCCCATCCAGGTGGCCGAGCCCACGATCTCGCACACGATCGAGATCCTCAAGGGGCTGCGGGACCGGTACGAGGCGCACCACCGCGTGTCGATCACCGACAGCGCGCTGGTCGCCGCCGCCCAGCTGGCCGACCGCTACATCAGCGACCGGTTCCTGCCCGACAAGGCCATCGACCTGATCGACGAGGCCGGTTCGCGGATGCGGATCCGCCGCATGACCGCGCCGCCGGACCTGCGCGAGTACGACGAGAAGATCGCCCAGGTGCGCCGGGAGAAGGAATCGGCCATCGACTCCCAGGACTTCGAGAAGGCCGCGGCGCTCCGGGACACCGAGAAGCAGCTGCTGTCCAAGAAGGCGTCCCGGGAGAAGGAGTGGAAGGCCGGCGACATGGATGTCGTCGCCGAGGTGAACGAGGAGCTCATCGCCGAGGTGCTCGCCACCGCCACCGGCATCCCCGTGTTCAAGCTCACCGAAGAGGAGTCCCAGCGCCTGCTGCGCATGGAGGACGAGCTGCACAAGCGGGTCATCGGCCAGAACGACGCCATCAGGGCGCTGTCCCAGGCCATCCGGCGCACCCGGGCCGGCCTGAAGGACCCCAAGCGCCCCGGCGGCTCGTTCATCTTCGCGGGCCCGTCCGGCGTCGGCAAGACCGAGCTGTCCAAGACGCTGGCCGAGTTCCTGTTCGGCGACGAGGACTCGCTCATCCAGCTGGACATGAGCGAGTACATGGAGAAGCACACCGTCTCGCGGCTGTTCGGCTCCCCGCCCGGTTACGTCGGCTACGAGGAAGGCGGCCAGCTCACCGAGAAGGTCCGCCGCCGCCCGTTCTCCGTCGTCCTGTTCGACGAGATCGAGAAGGCGCACCCGGACATCTTCAACTCGCTGCTGCAGATCCTGGAGGATGGCCGGCTGACCGACGCGCAGGGCCGGACGGTCGACTTCAAGAACACGGTCATCATCATGACCACCAACCTGGGCACCCGGGACATCTCCAAGGGCGTCTCGGTCGGGTTCGCCCGGCCGGGTGAGTCCCGCGGGTCGTACGACCGGATGAAGGCCAAGGTGCAGGAGGAGCTGAAGGGGCACTTCCGGCCGGAGTTCCTGAACCGCGTCGACGACATCATCGTGTTCCACCAGCTGGACCGGGATGAGATCCACAGGATCGTCGACCTGATGATCGCCAAGGTGGACGAGCGGCTCAAGGACCGGGACATGGCCATCGAGCTGCGCCCGGAGGCCAAGGACCTGCTGGCCCAGCGGGGCTACGACCCGGTGCTGGGTGCTCGCCCGCTGCGCCGCACGATCCAGCGGGAGATCGAGGACAGCCTGTCCGAGAAGATCCTGTTCAGCGAGCTGCGGCCGGGGCAGATCGTCATCGTGGACGTGGAGGGCAGCGGCGAGACCGCCAAGTTCACGTTCAACGGCGTGCCGAAGCCCGAGGTGGTGCCGGACGCGCCGGCGCCCGAGATCGCCGGCGAGCCGGTGGCCTCCAAGGGCAGCGCGGTCAGCAGCTCGACGGGCAGCTCCGGCGCCCAGGACGGCGGCACCGCCTCCGCCCTCGGCTGATCCGCCCGACCTGAGGCACTGAAGCCCGGGCCTGTGCGCAGGCCCGGGCTTCATGCTGTCCCAGGCCCCGACGGTCACGCGGGCTTCGATCGGGGCACCCGTGGTGGATCTGTTCGAGTCCGAAGTCGGGGCCCTGACCGTGGTCACCCTCGTAGCCGTGATAGCTGCCGCGTCGACATCGGTGGCGACAGTCAAGGCGGCCAGGAAGAGGCAGGCAGCAGGCAACCCCATCACACCCCAGCCCACGCCCGGCGACGGAACCCAGCGCAGCTACCCCGACTCTGACCCCGATTCCGCGAGGGCTCCGATCAGCGAACCCGCCCGGCCCCGGCGCAGGTCATACGGGGCTTGTGGCACACATGCCCCGATAGGCGGGGCCTGTGGCACACGCACCCCAATGCACGACGCCCGATCTCCCGCGAAGAACGGCAGCCAGCCCGCCAGAGCTGGTACTACGGCCCATCAACCAGGAAACCGGGACGCCCGCCAGCTTCGTGCTGGCGCCTCCCGACCCGGCGTCGTCGTTGCCGCAACGACGCGCACCCGGCAGCGTGGCTGTCACAACGACGCGGTTAGCTGGGCCGCCCCGGGCAGCGCGTAACGGCCGTCGGGGAGCGGATCCGCCAGGCCGTCGGCGACCAGCCCGTCCAGGGCGCGGGCCAGCTGGGCCCGGTCAGCCCACACCGCATCGAAGTCGGCCCGGGCGACCGGTCCGCCGCCGTCGCGCAGCACCGCGAGCAGGCGGCCCCGGCACTGCCGGTCCGTGCCGTCGTAACGCTGAGCCCGCCCACGGGAACGCGGCCCGGCCTCGGGACGCCCGGCGGCCAGCCAGGCGCAGTGCCGGGCCACCGGGCAGTCCGCGCAGCGCGGGCTGGCCGCGGTGCAGACCAGCGCGCCCAGCTCCATCACCGCGACCGACCAGCGCGCCGCGATGGCGGGCTCGGCGGGCAGCAGCGACTCGGCCATCCGCCGCTCGGCCACCGACGGCGTGCTGCGCGGCCCCGGCCGGCCGTCCACCAGCCGGGCCAGGACCCGGCGCACGTTGGTGTCCAGCACGGCATGCCGCTGGCCGAAGGCGAAGCTGGCCACGGCCGCGGCGGTGTAGCTGCCGATCCCGGGCAGCGCCAGCAGGGCGTCGATGTCGTCCGGCACGGTCCCGCGGTGCCGCGCGGTCACGATGGTGGCCGTCTCGTGCAGCCGCAGCGCACGCCGCGGATACCCGAGCCGGCCCCACTGCCTGATCGCCTCGCCGGCCGGCTCGGCCGCCAGGGCGGCCGGCGTCGGCCACCGGGCCAGCCAGCCGCGATGTGCGGGTATGACGCGCGCCACTGGCGTCTGCTGCAGCATGATCTCGCTGACCAGCACCGACCAGGGCGTGGTCCCGGGCTCGCGCCACGGCAGGTCCCGTGCGTGGCGCGCGAACCAGGCCAGCACCGGATCGGCATAGCGCGTGGTCATGACGACCCCTATCGTGGCACGGCTCCGAGCCTGCCGTGACCCGCGAACCCTGAGCTCTTACGGCCGGGACCCCAGCACTGCGGCCAGTGCCTGGCGGATGTCCTCGACCGGGACCACTTCCATGGGCTCACCGGCGGCCTGAGGGCCGGCGCTCTCCAGGCCCGCCGAACCCGCCGGGACGACCGCCCGCCGGAAGCCCATCCGCTCCGCCTCGGCCAGCCGCCGGGCCAGGCCCGCGACCCGGCGCACCTCGCCGGCCAGGCCGACCTCGCCGATGGCCACCACCCCCGGCGGCACGCTCAGGTTCGCCGCCGAACTGGCCAGCGAGATGGCCACCGCCAGGTCCACCGAAGGCTCGGTCAGCCGCACGCCGCCCACCGTGGCCGCGTACACGTCCTGCCGGCCGAGCTTGACCCCGGCCCGGCGCTGCAGGACCGCGAGCACCATGCCCACCCGGGCCGGATCCAGGCCGGACGTGGTCCGGCGGGGTATCTCGAGCACCGAGGTCCCCACCAGGGCCTGCACCTCGGCGGGCAGCGGCCTGCGGCCCTCCAGCGTGACCGTGACGCAGGTCCCGGGCACCGGCTCGCGATGCTGGGACAGGAACAGCCCGCTCGGGTCGGGCAGGCCGATCAGGCCGAACTCACCGAGGTCGAAGCAGCCGACCTCGTCGGTCGGCCCGTACCGGTTCTTCACCGCCCGGACCATGCGCAGCTGGGAATGCCGGTCGCCGTCGAAGTGCAGCACCACGTCAACCAGGTGCTCCAGGGCCCGCGGCCCGGCCACCGAACCATCCTTGGTCACGTGCCCGACCAGGATGGTCGCCATCGAGCGTTCCTTGGCCACCGCGATCAGGCCGCTGGCCACCGCCCGGACCTGGGTGACGCCGCCTGAGGCGCCCTCGACCTCGGCGGCGGCGATGGTCTGCACCGAGTCGATGATGAGCAGCCGGGGTTCCACCGCGTCGACGTGACCGAGCACCGCGTCCAGGTCGGTCTCGGCCGCCAGGAACATCCGGTCGCTGACCGCCCCGATCCGGTCCGCGCGCGACCGGACCTGGGCCGCGGACTCCTCGCCGGTGACGTAGAGCACCGGGCCCGCCTCCGCCACCAGCGCCCCCGCCTCCAGCAGCAGGGTCGACTTGCCCACTCCCGGCTCGCCGGCCAGCAGCAGCACCGCGCCGGGCACCAGCCCGCCGCCGAGCACGCGGTCCAGCTCGTCCAGGCCGGTGGGGCAGGCCCGGGCCTCGGTCGCGTCGACCTGGCCGATGGGAACGGCCGGGGTACTGACCGGCGCGGCCGTCCGGACAGACACGGCCCGGACGCCGACCCGGGCCGGCCGGGAGCTCGCCGCCTCCTGGACCGTGCCCCAGGCCTGGCACTCGCCGCATCGCCCGGTCCACTTGGCCGCCTGCCAGCCGCACTCGGTGCACCGGTAGCCGGCCGCCCCCGTGGATGACTTCGCCATGGCCGCACGATAACGGGTGCCACTGACAATCTCAGTAAGCTGGAATCGACATCGACGGAGGGAGCACGCAGTGAGCGGCGCGGCGGCCGGCGGGCCGGGTACGCCCGTGGTCCTGTCCACCTCCTCCGCCTACCCCGAACGCACGCCGGACGCCTTCGAGATCGCCAGCCGCCTGGGCTATGACGGGATCGAGGTCATGGTCTACACCGACCCGGTGAGCCAGACCGCGGACGCGCTGCGCGGGCTGAGCGAGTACCACCAGGTGCCCATCCTGGCCGTGCATGCGCCGAGCCTGCTGCTCACCCAGCGGGTGTGGGGCCGGGAGCCGTGGGAGAAGCTGCGGCGGGCCAAGGACCTGGCCGAGCGGGTCGGGGCGCGGGTGGTCGTGCTGCACCCGCCGTTCCGGTGGCAGCAGGACTACGCCCGCGGCTTCGAGAAGGGCCTGGCCGACCTGGCCGCCGACACCGACGTCGTCTTCGCGGTGGAGAACATGTACCCGCTGCGGGTCGGCACCAGCGAGGTCGCGGGCTACTCACCGCACTGGGACCCGACCGCGCTCGACGTCCCGCACGTCACGCTGGACCTGTCGCACACCGCCGCCTCGGGCTCCGACGCCCTGGCCATGGCCGCCGAGCTCGGCGGCCGCCTGGCCCACGTACATCTGGCCGACGGCACCGGCGCGCCCTCCGGGCCGTTCCCGGACGAGCACCTGGTGCCCGGCCGCGGCGGTCAGCCGTGCGCCGAGCTGCTCGCCCTGCTGTCCGCGACCGGCTACCCGGGCGCCGTCGTGGTCGAGGTGAACACCAACAAGGCCCCGACGCGGGAGGCCCGGCTGGCCGACCTGGCCCAGTCGCTGGCCTTCGCCCGCGAGCACCTGTCCCTCGCCGCCGGGCAGGCCACCCGGGGGTAATCTCCTTGCCATGGCAGCAAGCACGCTCATCACCGTGGCCCCCACCGGCGCCGAGGCCGACAAGGCGAAGGTCCCCGCCCTTCCGGTGACCTTGGACGAACTCGTCGCCACGGCTAAGGAATGTGAGGCGGCGGGCGCCGCAGTCATCCACGTCCATATCCGGGACGGAGCGGCCCGGCCCACTCTCGACCGGGGCCTGCTCACCGATACCGTGGCGGCGCTGCGCGAGGGCACCGACCTCATCGTGCAGCTTTCTACCGGGGGCGCGGTGACCGACAGCTTCGCCGACCGGCTGGCGGTCCTGGACGCCGCCCCGGACGCCTGCTCGCTGACCTGCGGCACGGTCAACTTCGGCGATGACGTCTTCAGCAACCCCTGGGCGTTCATCAAGGACCTGTACCAGCTGACCCAGGAGCGTCAGGTGGTGCCGGAGTTCGAGCTGTTCGACCTCGGCCACGTGGCCACGCTGCACCGGCTGCTTGCTGAGTTCGGGCCGCCGGCCGGCGGGCACGTGCACTGCGACCTGGTCATGGGCGTGCCCGGCGGCATGGCGGGGGACGTGGCCACCATGACCGCGGCCGTGGCCGCCCTCCCGGCCGGCGCCACGTGGTCGGCCACCGGGATCGGCCGGACCACACTGCCGGTGCTGTTCGGGGCGCTCGGGGCCGGCGGCCACCTGCGGGTCGGGATGGAGGACACGCTGTCCTTCGCCCGGGGCCGCCCGGTGGCCCGCAACGCCGAGCTGGTGGAGCGGGGCGCGGAGCTGGCCCGGCTCGCGCAGCGGCCGCCGATGCGCCCCGCCGAGGCTCGCGCCTTCCTCGGCCTGACCGCTTGCTAGCCCGTTTGCAATTGCAAGCACCCCGTGGCACACTGGAGGCATGCGTAACGAGACAGTGAAGTCCATCGGCGGCTACATCCGGGAGCAGCGCGAGCAGGCCAGGATCTCCATGCGCCAGCTGGCGCAGCAGGCCGGGGTGTCCAACCCGTACCTGAGCCAGATCGAGCGGGGCCTGCGCAAGCCGAGCGCGGACATCCTGCAGCAGATCGCCAAGGGGCTGCGCATCTCCGCCGAGGCGCTTTACGTGCAGGCCGGCATCCTGGAGGACCGGCCGGCCGACTCCGGGGTGCGTTCGGCCCTGCTGGCCGACCCGGAGCTTTCGGAGCGGCAGAAGCAGGTCCTGATCGAGATCTACGAGTCGTTCCGCAAGGAAAATGCGGCTGCTGCCGAAGCCGAGGCCGCCGAGGCCGAGGTCGCTCAGGCCGCTGCCGAGGCCGAGGCCGAAACCAAGGCATCCAAGACGTCATGGTCCGACGCGACGGCCGAGGCCGAGCAGGACGAACGATCTGGTGACGCCGGTGACGTTTCCGGTCAAACGATCCCCTCCGATTAGGTAGCGTGATTTTCGTGGGTGCCTTCACTCCGCTCAGGGATTTCTTCTTCGCCCTGGGCCTGGCGGCGTTCGTCGTCGAGGCCTGGGCGTTCATCGATGCCATCAGGCGTCCGGGGCAGGCCTTCGTGGCCACCGGCAAGCAGACCAAGCAGCTGTGGCTGATCATCCTCGGCGTGGCCGCCGTGGTCGGGCTGTACGGGGCGGTCTACGGCGTGGGCCCGGTGTCCATCCTGCCCGTGGCGGCGTTCGTCGCGGCCGCCATCTACCTGACCGACGTACGGCCCAAGGTCAAGGAGTTCCGCAACAACGGCGCGGGAACCAGTTCGGGTCCGTACGGCCCCTGGTAGGCCCTGTTCGGCCAGCCCTGTTCGGCCAGCCCTGTTCGGCCAGCCCTGTTCGGCTCGCGCTGCTCAGACGATGAGCAGCGCGACCGTCGCCGCGACCAGCAGGCCCGCGGTGAGGCAGACCGCCGCGCTCGCGGCCGCGGGCAGCGGGCGCACGGGCTGGAGCAGCCGCGCCACCCGGGCGGCCATGTCGCCCTCGCCGGCCGCCAGCGCGCCCGCGGGCGCCGGGCAGGTGCCGGCCGTGCCGAACCGCACCAGCGCCGAGACCAGTTCCCGGGTCGGCCGCCCGCGCAGGGCCCGGTCGTCGGCGAGCATCTCGACCAGCAGCGCCACCGCGCGGTGGGCCTCCGTGCACATCCCCGACCGCGGGAAGGCGCGCCGCAGCGCGGTGAACGGCAGCAGCACCAGGTCGTGCCGTTCCCGTAGGTGCGCGCGCTCGTGGGCGAGCACCGCGGCCAGCTCGGCCCGGCCGAGCAACTCCAGGGTGCCGACGGACAGGACCACGATCCGGGAGCGCAGCCCGGGCAGGCAGTAGGCCGCCGCGGTGGGGTAGTCGACGACCAGCGCGCCGGGCACCTTCGGGTCGCCGTGAGCCAGCAGGGCCAGCAGGACGCGCTGCCTCCGCCTGGCCTGCAGCGCCGCCGCGGACGCGGCGATGAGCACCCAGCACAGCGAGGCGAGCAGGGCCAGTCCCGCGGCCAGGCAGGTCAGCCGGAAGACCAGGAGCAGGGCCGGCAACGCATCGACCATGCCGAAGGCGACCGGGAACCGGAAGGCGGCCCCGGGGAAGACGGCCCCGGGGTGCAGCAGGGAGCGGGCCACGCCCAGGTGGTCGCCGGGCAGGCCGAGGCTGACCAGCGTGCCGACGGCCGCCAGCCCCCCGGCCAGGCCGAGCGCCTGCCAGAGCAAGATGGCCGCGGCCGGCGACCGGCGCGGCCAGCCGGCTTGCACCAGGGCCGAAGCTCCGAGCACGCTGCCCATGGCGAGCGCGGCCAGTAGCGCCGCGTCAGCCAGACCCTTCATCTCCTTCGCCGTCACCTTCAAGCATTTCCAGGGCGTCGCGCAGTACGTCTGCCTCGACGCCGGAGACGGACTGAGCGAACCGCGTCAGGGCGGCCGTACGATCTCCGGTTTGTTCCAGCGCGGTCAGCATCAGCTCAGTCACGTAGGTCTCGCGGGTCGCGGCAGGACAATAGCGCCAGGCCCGTCCGTCGCGCTGCCGCTTGGCGAAACCTTTCTTCGCGAGCCTGTCGAGCACCGTCATCACGGTGGTGTGAGCTAGATTACGTTCGGTCAGCCTAGCACTGACCTCTCTCACCGTGAGAGGAGCGTCGGTTTCCCAGAGAACATCCATGATGGCGCGCTCAAGATCACCCAACCGGTTCACGGTCGTCAATGTACCCGTTATGCGGGCCATCGAATAGCCGGGGCCATTTAATAGGCGAAACGAATGCCGATCACGCTCGCACCAGCCGATATCACCAGGCAGCGGGCGGTGAGCCCCGGCCCCCTCACCGCTCGGGATCAGCGAAACGGGCGAACGCCTGCAGGTTGGCCAGGCTCTCGCCGCGCTTGGCCCGCCAGGCCCATTCCCGCCGGATGGAGGACGCGAAGCCCAGTTCCAGCGCGGTGTCGAAGTTCTCGTCGGCGTAGCTGAGCACGCAGCCGAGCAGCCGGTCGATGTCCGCGGTGGACACCGCCGACAGCGGCAGCCGCCCGGTCAGGTACACGTCGCCGACCGGGTCGAGGCTGAAGTGGACCCCGTACATGCGGCCGCTGCGTTCCAGTAGGAAGCGGTAGAACGCGGCGTGGTTCTCATCCGGCTGGCGGCAGAAGAACGCCTCCACCGCCAAGCTGTGCGTGCCCACGATGAGCCAGGTCATGGTGGCCAGCTTGTGCTGGCCCTCGAGCCGCACCAGGAACGCCCCGGGCTGCGGGCTGGAGTGCTCCAGCCCGAGTTCCCTCAGCGCGGCCTCAACTGCGCCCGCCGGGTCCTCACAAGAGCCCTCAGCGCCGCTCATGCGCGCACCGCCGTGGCCGCCTCGTTCATCACACCGGTATACACCCCGGCGAGCCGCTCCGCCGTCGCGGGCCAGTTGAACGCCGCCGCGTGCTGCCGCGCCCCGCGCCCCAGATCCAGAAGCCGCCCCGGCGACCCCAGCAGCCTGGCCAGCACCCGAGCCCACACCACCGGATCGTGCCCGTCCACCAGAACCCCGGAGTACCCGTCCCGCACCGCGGTCCGCAGCCCCCCGACCGCCGCCGCCACCACCGGCGTGCCGCAGGCCTGGGCCTCCACCGCCACCAGCCCGAACGACTCCGAGTGCGACGGCACCAGCACGAGATCCGCGGCCCGGTACCAGTCGGCCAGCTCCCGCTGCGGGCACGGCGGCTCGAGCCGCAGAAGACCCGAGATGCCCAGCGACGAAGCCAGCCCCGCCAGCCGGCCCGGCGCCCCCACCTCGGACCCGCTCGGCCCGCCCACGACGACCACGGCCAGCCGGCCGGAAAGCCAGGGACAATCGGCAAGCAGCGCCGCCGCCGCGCGCAGCACCACGTCCGGCCCCTTCAGCGGCTGGATCCGCCCCGCGAACATCAGCACCACCGCGTCCTGCGCCAGCCCCAGCCGCCGCCGCAAAGACCGCCGGGCAGAACCCGAAGAGGCGGGCCGGAACACCGACAAGTCCACCCCCGGACTCACCGTCTCCACCCGCCACGGGTCGGCGCCGTACAGCTCGATCAGCTGCCGCGCCTCCTCCTCGGTGTTGGCCACCAGCCGGTCGGCCGCAGCTACCACCGAGGCCTCGCCCTGGATACGCAACGCAGGCTCTGCGCAATCCCCGGCCGCCAGGGCAAGGTTCTTCACCTTGCCCAGGGTGTGCATGGACTGCACCAGCGGCACCCCCCAGCGCTCCGCCGCCCGTGCCGCGACCTGGCCGGACAGCCAGTAGTGCGCGTGCAGCAGGTCGTACCGGCCGGGCGCGAAGGCGGCCTCGGTACGCAGCAGCTCGTAGGTGAACGAGCAGATCTGCGCGGGCAGGGCGTTCTTGTCGAGCTCCTCGAACGGCCCGGCCACCACGTTGCGGACCAGTACGCCGGGGACCAGTTCCAGGGTCGGCGGCGTGTCCCGGCAGACCGCGCGGGTGAAGATCTCGACCTCGACCCCGCGCTCGGCCAGGCGCTTGGACACCTCGACCACGTAGACGTTGAGCCCGCCGGCGTCGCCGGTACCCGGCTGGTCCAGCGGGGATGTGTGCAGGCTGACGGTCGCGATCCGGCGAGGGCTCCTGCGCTGCACGCTCTAACCAACCCCGTCCAGGGACCGCGTGTTCCCCCGATAAGCTCGAAGACCATGAAGACCCTGGTACTCCTGCGGCACGGCGAGAGCGAATGGAACGCGAAGGGCCTGTTCACCGGCTGGGTGGACGTGAGCCTGTCCGAGGCCGGCGCGCACGAAGCCGTCAACGGCGGCAAGCTGCTCGCCCAGTCGCAAATCCAGCCCCAGACGGTCCACACCTCGGTGCTGACCCGGGCCATCCAGACCGCCCACCTGGCGCTGGAGGAGGCGGGCCTGCTCTGGCTTCCGGTCCGGCGCTCCTGGCGGCTGAACGAACGTCACTACGGCGCGCTGCAGGGCAAGGACAAGGCCGCGACCAGGAAGGAGTTCGGCGACGAGCAGTTCATGCTGTGGCGCCGCTCCTACGACGTGCCGCCGCCCCCCATCGCCGACGACGACCCCCTGTCGCAGTCCGGTGACCCGAGATACGCGGGCCTGCCGCCCGAGCTGAGGCCGCGCACCGAGTGCCTCAAGGACGTCGTGGCCCGCATGCTCCCGTACTGGTACGACGCCGTGGTGCCGGACCTGGACGACGGTAAGACCGTGCTCATCGTCGCCCACGGCAACTCCCTGCGCGCGCTGGTCAAGCACCTGGACGGCATCAGCGACGCCGCGATCGCCGAGCTGAACATCCCGACCGGCATCCCGCTCGTCTACGAGCTCGACGACGCCTTCCGGCCGACCGTCCCGGGCGGCCGCTACCTGGATCCCGCGGCGGCCGCCGAAGCCGCCGAGGCGGTCAGGAACCAGGGCCGCTAACACCGCCCCAGGTCGCAGTAAATCCGGCATTACTGCAGGTTGTCCTGAAGATGAACAGCCTTCGAATATCGCCCGGTGAGTCCTGGCCCGCTGTCGCCGGTTAGGAACCACCGCATACCATTAAGCATGTGAGTCTTCCTCTTCACGTCCTTGGCCGGTGCTGGTCACGGGGGGACGAGCCCCAAAGCCCCGCTGGCACCCCCCGCAAACGCGAACAGCGGAGATCGCATGGCGATAAGAACCACCAGGACCGGCACCGTACGCCCGGCGCGTAACCCCAGGCTCCGTTCGGCCCGTCAGCCGAAGCCCAACCGGCTGCCACCCGGCATCGCCGCGGTCCTGTCGGTCCTCTCCTCCTCGGCCGTCGTCGTGGACAGCAACGACCGCGTGCTGCGAGCCAGCGCCGCGGCCCGGGCCTTCGGCCTGGTCAAAGGCGACCGGCTGATGGTCACAGAACTGGCCGCGCTGGCCCGCCAGGTCAGGCGGGACGGCGAGATCCGCGAGGGCGAGTTCGAGGTCCCGGTACCAAGACTGGGCGGCAGGACGACCAGCTTCGCGGTCCGGGTCGCCCCCCTCGGCGCCGCCGTCGGCGGCGGCGGCCTGGTCCTGGTCCTGGCCGAAGACCAGACCGAGAGCCGCCGGGTGGACGAGGTCAAGCGTGACTTCGTGGCCAACACCAGCCACGAGCTCAAGACCCCGGTCGGCGCGCTGGCCCTGCTGGCCGAGACCATCGAGGACGCGGCCGACGACGCGGAGGCGGTGCGCCGGTTCGCGGGCAAGATGCGCCAGGAGGCGCAGCGGCTGACCAACCTGGTCCAGGACCTGATCACGCTGTCCCGGATCCAGGCCGTCGAGCCGGTCCCCGACCCGCGCCCGGTCGAGCTCGACATGGTGGTGGCCGAGGCCCTGGACCGCTGCCGGATGAAGGCGAACGCCCGCGGCATCACCCTGCACTCCACCGGCACCCGCGGGCTGTCCGTGCTGGGCGACGAGGACCTGCTGGTCACCGCGCTGCGTAACCTGCTGGAGAACGCCGTCGCCTACAGCCCGGAGCGCACCCGGGTGGTGGTCACGCTGAAGAGGGCTGGCGACGGCAGCGCCGAGCTCAGCGTCACCGACCAGGGCATCGGCATCCCCGAGCGCGACCTGGAGCGGATCTTCGAGCGCTTCTACCGGGTCGACCCGGCGCGTTCGCGCGCGACCGGCGGCACGGGTCTCGGGCTGGCCATCGTCAAGCACGTGATGGCCGCGCACAACGGCCGCGTCACGGTGCGCAGCGTCGAGGGGTCCGGTTCGACGTTCACCCTGTTCATCCCGCTGCGGAGCGAGCATGCCAGCACCGGCGCTGCGTGACCTCCCCGAAGTAACCCAGATGGCCGCGAGCCCCAGGAGGGACTCAAGTGACACGTGTGCTGGTAGTTGAGGACGAGGACTCGTTCAGCGACGCCATCTCGTACCTGCTCCGCAAGGAGGGCTTCGAGGTCGCGGTGTGCTCCACCGGCCCCGACGCGCTCGACACCTTCGACCGGACCGGCGCCGACCTGGTCCTGCTCGACCTCATGCTGCCGGGCCTGCCGGGCAGCGAGGTGTGCCGGTCGCTGCGGGAGAAGTCGAACGTGCCGGTGATCATGCTGACCGCCAAGGACGGCGAGATCGACAAGGTGGTCGGGCTGGAACTCGGCGCCGACGACTACGTGACCAAGCCGTTCTCCTCCCGCGAGCTCGTCGCCCGGATGCGCGCGGTACTGCGCCGCCACGGCGAGCCGGAGGACGTGGCCGAGTCGGCCCTGGAGTCCGGCCCGGTGCGGATGGACGTGGACCGGCACGTGGTCACCGTCCGCGGCGGCACGGTCCAGCTGCCGCTGAAGGAGTTCGAGCTGCTCCAGGTGCTGCTGCGCAACGCCGACCGGGTGCTGACCCGGATGCAGCTCATCGACCGGGTCTGGGGCGCCGACTACGTGGGGGACACCAAGACCCTGGACGTGCACATCAAGCGGCTGCGGGCCAAGATCGAGGTCGACCCGGCCCGCCCGCAGCACATCGTCACCGTCCGCGGCCTCGGCTACAAGTTCGAATCGGTCGCCTGAAAATTCTCTTTTTACCTAACGAAGCGTGGTGCCCGCGGCCCGTCCCTACGGCGCGGCAGAAGGGCTGGGGTCCGCCTTGGCCTTCGCCTTGCGCTTGTGCTTCACGACCGCCGCGGTCGATGCCGTCGGCGCCGGCGGGGGAGCGAAAGTCGCGTACTGATAGGCGGCCGGGAAGACCGGGACCGGCAGCGTCACATACCCCGCGGTGGCGAACCTGAGTGTGATCGATACCGTCTCCCCGCCGCTCAGCGGGTTGGTCAGGCCGTCGAGCACGATCGCCGGGTGCGGGCCGCTGAAGTCCACCAGTGCCCCCTGGCTCAGCTCCACCGGCCCGGTGAGCAGCTGCACCGAGCTCGCCACCCCCGGTGCGGAGGCGGACAGCAGCTTGTCGTTGTTGTCCTGCGCCGACAGCGACAGGAACACCCCGGCCTGCCCGCCGGCCGGCAGCGCGCCGTTCAGCGGGGGGCCGAGCACGAAGGCGTTGTCGATGTCGATGCCGTTGGCGACGGTGCTGTACCCGTTGGAGGCCGGGTGGAACTCCAGCGTGGGCGCGTTGAGCCCGGCCTCGCAGCCGGCCAGCGCCGGGACCAGTATGGCTATGGCGCCGACAAGCAGGCGGCGGGTCCAGCGCGTCACCGTGGTGCCCTCCCTCGACTCGTTCCCCTGGGAACGGAAAGAATCGTAGCGGTCACCCCGCCGAGCTTCTACGCCGGGTAGTACACGCCGCTACGGGCCGCCGGGCGTGGTGGGCCGGATCTGGCTCGCCGACGGGCTGGAGCGGGCCGAGGGATTCGCCGAGCCCGAAGGCCGGGCCGTTCCGCCGCGGCCCGACGGGCCGGCACCCGAGGCGCTGGCCGAGGCCGAGTTCTGCGGGCTGGACCCCTGCGTGCCGGACCCCTGCGTGGCGGACCCCTGCGTGGCGGACCCCTGCGTGGCGGACCCCTGCGTGACGGATCCCTGCGTGGCGGACCGCAGGCTGGAGGCCGCGGTGGCCGAGGGGTGGTGGCCCGGGGTCCCGGGTGCCGTCGCGGGGCCGAACGTGGCCACCGACAGCATGGCCCCGGCCACCAGGCACACGGCCAGGATGCTGGCCAGCAGCGGCATCACGGTGCCTTGCCTGGCGAGCGGCCCGGTCAGCCTGCGCAGCCACCGGCGGCGGCGCTGGGCCCGAAGCTCCCGGTGATAGGCGATGACGTCGCGCTCGAGCTCACGCGCGTCATCCGGGATCTGGATGTCAAGCGGTGGCTCATCCCACCCTGACCCGCCGCCAGGATTCACCCGTCACCTCCGGCGCGAATCGGACCCTGCATCCAGTATGGACCCGCGCGAAGACCCCTAACATGCCGGGCTCTTCCCGATCGCTCAGGTAGACTGTAACGAACGCGGTTTGCCATCCGGTGGCGGTGCCGAGCGCGGCACGGCCAGCTGAACAGCGTGGGCGGAGGCCGGTTGTTAGGGCCTGACCTGCAGATTTACCACCGAGAGCGTTTTATCGATACCGCCCGACGTGGTAAGATGGCCTTCAGCGGAAGGGGTACTTGCCACATGTCTTTCAAAGTCGGCGATACCGTCGTCTATCCCCACCACGGGGCTGCTCGCATCGAAGCGGTCGAGACTCGCACGATCAAGGGCGAAGATCGAACCTATCTGGTCCTCAAGGTCGACAAGGGCGATCTGACCGTACGCGTTCCCGCGGACAATGCCGAGCTGGTAGGCGTTCGTGATGTCGTAGGCGCCGAAGGGCTCGAGCGGGTCTTCGAAGTGCTCCGCGCACCGCACACCGAGGAGCCGACCAACTGGTCCAGGCGGT
>Ga0335074_10004091_pt1 | contig 20078 bp, 25 predicted proteins | sample Lox_Sample_23_FD_206715 | JGI IMG/M metagenome (GOLD analysis project Ga0335074, IMG submission 206715) | Soil microbial communities from Loxahatchee National Wildlife Refuge, Florida, United States - Lox_Sample_2.3 | ecosystem: Environmental > Terrestrial > Soil > Wetlands | place: USA... | reverse complement strand
TTACCGTGCGGCGCTCAAATAGCCGGCCTAGTGATTGTCGCCGTCGTTCTGATCCCGATGTTCTTCCCGCTCGCGCTGCAGCTTCTCGCGCGCTTTCTCGGCATCGCTCTCGGACTGGTTCAAGGCGTGGTTTAATTGTTGCCGCGCTTTATCGAGATCCTGGGCCGTTTGAGCGTCGGCGCGCTTCAAGTCCTGCCGCAGCTTATCCCGTGCCTGGTTTAGCTGGCTCCGCGCTTTATCCTGCTCCTCGCGGGCCCGGTCCTGATGCCTCCCGCTGCACCCTATCCCGGCCATGAGCCCAATAACTACGCTACTAACTCCGATCCATCGCTTCATGCGTGCGCTTCCCCTCTTGCTTGTGAGACGCTCCGGGTTCATTTCGGTTGCCCCCGCGAAGTCACCTTTGTTAGAAGATGGGCGGCGTCAGGGCAGCAGGTTACAGCCCGGTTGCAATCGAGCATTCATCAAAGCACACGCCAGAGAAGCTTATAATCCGATTTCAGGCGCTCCTGAGTGAGTAAGGAAGACTTATGAATCGACGGACATTCCTAAAGACCACCGGGGCCGTAGCCGCTACGGCGCCCTTGCTGAGCAACCCGGCCCTGGCCGCCGGCGCCATCCGCCACGTTGTGGTGGTGATGATGGAAAATCGCAGCTTCGACCATTTGCTCGGCTGGCTGCCCAATGCCGACGGCAAGCAGGCAGGCCTCGAATTTCCCAACCCGTCCGGAGGATTCAGCGCCACGCACGAGTTGGCGCCCGACTTTACCGGATGTGCCTATCCCGATCCCGATCATAGCTACTCGGGCGGCCGCACCCAGGTGAACGGTGGCCAGATGAACGGGTTTCTTTTGGATGAAGCGAACGGCCTGAACGCCATCGGGTATTATCGGGCGCTGGATCTGCCCTTCCGTTCGGCGCTGGCTCTTAACTACACCACGTGCGACCGTTATTTCCCCTCCATCCTGGCGCCCACCTTTCCAAATCGCATTTTCCAGCATGCCGGCCAGACCGATCGTCTGGACGACGATCTGGACCTGTGTACCCTCCCCACCATCTGGGATCACCTGGCTACGGCCGGCGTCAGCCATCGCTACTACTTCGGCAATCTACCCTTCCTGGCGTTGTGGGGGCTGAAGTACGCAAGCATTGCGTTTCCCTATACGAATTTTCTGAGCGACTGCGCGGCCGGCACGCTGCCGGCGGTATCGTTCGTCGATCCCTCTTTCACGATTTTCACCAACCTGGACAACGACGATCATCCGTTTTCCGACGTCCGCAACGGCGATGCGTTCCTGGCGAAAACATTTCAAGCCATTTCCTCCAGCCCGAACTGGGCGAATACCGTGCTGGTGATCAACTTCGATGAATGGGGCGGATTCTACGATCACGTCCCGCCGCCGCGCGCCGTGGCGCCTAACGACGTGGATACGGACCTGGTGGACGGCAAGGCGCTACTGGGCTGCCGCGTACCATGCATCGTGGCCTCTCCCTGGACTTTGGGCGATCCCTTCAATCCGCGCGTGAACCATACCGTGTTTGACCATACCTCGGTCCTGAAGATGATCGAAACCATCTGGAACGTTCCGCCGCTCGCCGCGCGCGAGACGTCCAGCGACGTGGGAAATTTGCTGGAGGTTTTGGAGCCCTGGTACCAGCCGGAGGTGCCAGCCTTGCCTTCTCCCGAATATGTAATCCCCTCCAGCCTGTGTCTCAGCAATAGCGTCGAAGCGCCGACCGAGCCCTCTACGAACGATCGCGAGCCCACCACATTCATGCGGATGATCCGCAGCGGGATGGCGCGGGGCTTTCCTGGCTTTCCCCGCTGACCCGCCTTCGCGGCAGCAGCCGGCTGGGCGCGATATTGTGGCCGGGTCGCGTGCCGCGCGTGCTGGACGGCAAGATTCCGTATCGTCCCGGCGCGCTGGCAGTACGCAAGCGAAACTTCGCGAATCGAGCGACGGCCGATCCTCAAACCCGCTGCTTCCAGCCGGGCGTACCGCACGCGGCCTATCTGCCTACGCCGTTCCAGATTTTTCAGAATGCCCGCGCGGTGTACTTGGTCTTTTCGCGCGGGCATTGGGAAGGCCGCACGCTGGTGGCCGACGTCGCCAGCTTCAGCGATTCTACCTGGCTGGACGGGGCGGGGAATTACCACAGCGATGCGCTGCATGTGGTGGAGCGCTATACACGCCCTTCAGAGCGACTAAATAGCTAGCTCTTCCAACCCCCGCGCTCTACAGCACTCAAGAAATCCTCCACCGTGCGGTTGAACGCCGCCGGCTCTTCCAGGTTGACGGCGTGGCCGGTGTTCGGGAAAATCGAAAGCCCCGCCAGCGGAAGTGTTTTCTTCAACGACAGCGTGGTTTCGAGACACGGTTGATCCTCATCCCCGGCTATTAACAATACCGGAACGCGCAGGCTGGAGAATTCTTCCTCAAAATCCTGGAGCGACGGACGGCGCGCCTGATAACCGAGGATCGTACGCGCCTTGCCTTCGGGCGAATTTTCGCCGAGATGATCGAGGAATTCCTTGAACCCGCGCGGGTCTTTGCGCTGAAGCTGCCGGCGGGCGGGATTTTGCGCGACAATTTCGGCCGCCTGGGCCGCGCCTTGTTCCAGGTAAACCTTGGCATTCGACTCGCATTCGGCAATCCACGCTGTTCGATCGGCGGCCGGCGAGCCCGATCCCACGCTTGCCACAACCAATGAACGCGCCATCCCGGGATGCATCAATCCGAAATGGAGCGCGGCGTATGCGCCCATGCTGGAGCCGACCACGTGGGCCTGCTCGACGCCCAAGCCTCGCAGGACGGCGGCGATATCGTCGACGACAAACGGCAGGCCGTACAAGCTGGGATCGGCGGGCACGTCCGAGGGCGGATAGCCGCGCGCGTTGAAGGCGATGGCGCGATGCGAGCGCGAAAACCAGCGCACCTGTTGCTCCCAGCCGCGATAGTCCGAATGCAGTTCGTGAACGAAGACGATTGCATCTCCGGTCCCCACCTCTTCGACGTACAGCCGCACGCCGTCGGAATCGATAAAACTCATGTGACGGCTACTTGCGGGGGTCGAAGCGTACCGCCACCTCGGTATCCACTTTCACCGGGTGGCCGGCCTTGACTGTCGGCTGATAGCTGAACTGGGCCCACGGCACGCTCTCGCAGAGTTGCGAGCCGCTGTCGAGTTCCGCAATCTTACCTTCCTCGTCAATGATGACTTTGCAGCGAACCGTTTCTCCCGAGGGGTCCCAAAGGGGCGCGGGCAGAACGGTGGGCCCCTTGGTCAGAAGGGCTTTTTGTTTTTCCGGCGGAACGGAGACGGGTGGGGCTTCTTTCTCCTCGGCCTCCGTATCCTTGGTCTGTTTCGCGGAATCGGCGGCGCCGGCAACGGGCTGAATCCGGGTAACCAGGAACACCGGTCTGGCGGGATAACGCTGCACCTTGTCGCGCAAACTGGTGGAGTACGAATCCACGACATCAAAGGACAGCGCGGGCCAGGCCGTCCTCACCACAGTGTCGCAGCTGGATGGAAGCGGATAGCCGTTCTTGCCCTGATCGGGATCGCCAATCGCATCGATGGCCTTTTGCGCATAGACGCCCTCGGCCATGTACGCCTTCCCCGGATCAATGGGAACGGCCTTATTGAAGAAGAGGCGGTAGCGATTCAGGCCGTCGACAAGGTAGACGGAAGGTCCGCCTCCGTTCATGGAGGTATCCAGGGCCGTGGTTTCCGCGAGATCCACCTGGGCCTTCCCCTGGATCTTGTCCGGCGGCGCCGCGGCTTTTTTAGGGGGCTCGCTGGAGCAGCCGGCCAGTCCGCTAAGAGCAAGTACGAGGCAACTCAAAACGTAGCGATTCGATGTCATCGTTCGCGCCCTCGCTTTCATGATGTTTGTAAGCATCCGACGTTATCACAGGACACGGGTGGTGACAACCGCAGGCACGACAGCAAAGGCATGCCGCCAGATTGAAGGAATCCCGATCAGGATGCGAAGAAGTCCTTCAGGCCACGGTAGACCCATATCCCCACCACGGTGAGGAGGAGCACGGCCGAGGCCCAACCAAACCCTCGAAGATACGGCTGTATGTGCTGCAAGCGGGTCTGGATCTGCTTTTGCTCCTGCTCCATTTTGGACTCCGCGGCGCTGAGAATCAATGTATCTTCTTCCTTCATTCCGACGAGAGACCGATACGCCACCAGGGAGATGAAAATCAACGTGACGGCTGCCCATACAGCCGTCAAAACAGTCAGCAATGACAACGGGGCCATGTGCGAACCTCCTTGGGAGGAAACTTTATCACCGAATGATGGCGGATGCATCCGGGGTGCCTGACGGTGGATCAATGTCAACCCCCAAGCCCGAGCGTTGGTGTACGCTGATGCTGTATATGGGAGGAGTTCGATGAATCGAATCGCTGTTCAGTGGATGCTGCTCTCGGCTGTGCTACTCGCGCCCGGGGCGAGTTTCGCGCAGGTGGCCTGCACGCGGGAGGGCCTGCAGACTGCCACCGATCTTTATCTGGCGGCTCAGGCCAAAGGCGATTCGTCCAAGCTGCCGCTGGCGAAGGGACTGGCTTATATCGAGAACATGAAGGTGGTGGACATCCTGACCGGCGTCATTCAGAAGCCGCTGAAAATCGATTTTCATCGAACCTTGATTGACCCGGCCAGCTGTCAGACGTTTACCGAAGTGATCGTCACGGATAAAACCCATCCCTACGTCCTGGGCACGCGCCTCCGGGTGAATCACGACAAGATCGCCGAAATCGAATCCATGGTGACCCAGCAAGGCGACTGGCTGTTCAATGCCGACAACTATTTCAAATGGTCGCCAAATGAGAATTGGGGAGTGATTCCGCCGGCCGAGCGCGATAGCCGCGATACGCTGGTGGCCGCGGCCAATGCTTATCTGGATGCGTTTCTCGAAGGGAAGGGCGACCTGGTTCCGTGGGGTTATCCGTGCAACCGGACCGAAGGCGGCCTGCGCACCGGCAAGGGCCTGCCGCAAGATACCTGCCAGGTGGGCGTGCCGAGCGGCGTGAACATCGTGGCGCGGCGCTTCCTGGTCGATGAGACCATCGGAGCGGTGGTTGCGTTTTGTAATTTCGGCGTCGGCGGATTGCCCGATACCCACCTGTTTCGCGTGGAGAAGGGCAAGCTGCGCTACGTGCATACGTTGACGCACGTGCCGCCGGGCTTTCAACTCCCCCGCGTGGGCCGTGGACGCGCGCCGGCATCCGGGAACCAGCCGCCCGGAAACCAGACGCCAAATGTCCAGAAGTAAACTGCCGCTATACTCAACCAATGCATAGGATCCTCGTTGCGTTCTTGTTAGTCGCGTTGCTGCGGGCACAGACTCCCGGATCTGAACAAGCTGCGGTGCTCGGGTCCATTCATCGGTTTATAGACGGCTTCAACAAGGGCGACCTGAAGACGATTGAAGCGGTGTGTGCCGATCAAACCTCCATCCTGGATGAATTTCCACCGCACGAATGGCACGGCCCAGGAGCTTGCGCCAGGTGGGTGGGCGATTACGACGTCGACGCCAAGAAGAACGGCATTACGGATGGAATTGTTACGCTCCGCAAGCCGTCGCACGTGGATGTCACGGCGGACCGCGCCTATGCGGTCATCCCCGTGAACTACACCTTCAAGCAACAAGGGAAGCCGGTTAGCGAAATCGGCTCCGTAATCACGCTGACGCTGCTGAAGACGCAAACCGGCTGGCGAATTACTGGATGGGCCTGGGCCAAACATTAGCGGAGCTTCAGGGGCCCAGGGGCTCCCCAAATCCCCAGCCGGGTAGTCGGCTAAATGTGTGTGGCTGCTAGAATCACCTAATGAAGGCTAGTTCATCCTTCCTCTGTTTGGCAATGGCCAGGGCCCTGACTGTGCTTTCCGGTTCTTCAGCGGCTTCAATGCCGGCGGCGTAATCCAGACCTTCCGCGAAACGGGCCTCTTACAGAACCGTCATCTTGGGCGCTTCAATCGCCAGCACGCTGTAGTCTGCCATATCCGGAGGGGCTGGCATGAGGGTTCGCGAGAAGTTGTCAGACAACGCCGCTAGGTTTGAGTTCCTCGCGAGCGCTCATGACCTTCTTCTCGCATTCCTGGAATTCTAAAAGAGCATCGGCCTTAGCTAGCTTGATCTCGTCTACGGACCTATTTCCCGGCCTGTTTTACCAGAGGAACATTCTTGGCACTGGATGTTTTGCAGTGCGCCATCTGCTCTATTGGATGTCGATGTAGACCGTGTTGGAATCGTCGCCCTCGCCCTCCCCGCTGATGTAGCCAGCAAGGACCGTAGCCATCAGAGGTATGACTCCTGACCCGGCTAGGTAATGTGGAAGGACTACATTGATCTGATCCAGGCCGTAGAAAGAGCCCGGTCCGCCGGCTCCTTGCGCCCCTGCATACAAAACCGTCAGGCCACCGACTGTCACCGGCACATACCCGCAATTCGGACAGAGCGCGAGGACGGAACTGACTCCACGGATTCCAGTGCCGTACAGTTCTAAGACTACTTCATCCGTGGCCGATCCAAGGCTGATCGGTATCGGAACGCAATCGCTCCAGGTCATGCCATTCCAAACGAGATTGTTTCCACATGTCGCGACAGACGCCATGAACGTCTGGCTACCGTCCGCATGCGTAACCACCACCTGTGCAGCAGCAAGCCATCCTCCGGTTTCATCGGCAGTGAACAAGGAAGGTCCCACGGCGTAGAGAGTCATATTGCCGCTGATCTTCGCGCCGATGCTTGAGGTGACCGTAACGATTGCTGGCCCGGTCTGTGAGCCATTCGGCAATACCGCATTGATTTGACCAGGAGTGACGGCTATCAGGGGGATCGGCAGGGTGTTTCCGGCGGCGTCTGTGATCGTCGCGCTTACGCCGCCCAGACTCGTAGGCAAAGGAGCCGGAGCTTGGCTAGTTGCAACAAACGTTCCGGTCGCGATGTTGGATGCAAAGATGCTCACCAGTGAATCCGGGGCCAGTGGAAAGTCCGTGTAGTCGGCGGCGGAAACGATGGTGAGCTGAGCTTGAGCTGGAGCATATCGCGCCATCAAGAGCAGACCGATTATCGAGAAAGCCGCACGGCGTATTCGAGTCTTGCGAGCGCCCGGCATGAGGGTCCGTGATCTCATTAGGAATATGCAGTTAGAAGTTCGCCAGCGGAATGGCATCGCTGTATTCCATCAGCCCAAGGTTATTCGTTCCGGGCACCCATCGCAAGCAAAGATCGATGGGCCATTCTTTGGATAGCCCCTTTACCCTCATGCCGATTCGCCATCGATTTATCTGGCTTGGATCTCCGCTTGGCCACCTGAGAATGGATGCGCTATGATCCCCGATCCTAAGAGCGCCGTCTACGGCGACGGCAAAATTGAATTCCTGGGTAAACTCTCCCGGTTCAGTGGGACTTCTAGTCGGCCCCATCATCCCAGAAAATGGAACGGCGTCGCGCCAGAGAAGTCCGGCCGCATCAAAGCTTCTCCTGGTAGAGATAATCACCTGGAGGGACTTGAGAACAGAAGGCCCGTTCCGAAATTTGCATAGGTATCTGCCGTCCGAAGGATAGACCAGGAAGTCTACTCCATCCGGACCGTGAATCGTCAGCTTGTCCCGATACCCACCGGTCTCCGGTGGCTTTTCTGACATGGGAGTGGACGAGGAAAGAGCGGGCTGTTTTTCTAGCGACCGGGAGCTTGGTTGAGTTGCCTTTGGACGATCTTTCTCATATTGCTGCGCGGCTATCATCCAAATTGCTCCGAAAGCTAGCGCTCCAACTACCATTGCTCCGATGAGGGACGTGGTTGGATACCTTGCCCCGACGAGTCCGTATAGCGCCTTCGCCCACTCGATTGGATTCAAAATCCGCCACCCCAATGAAAGCGACCGATTCATGGTGGAACTCCAATCGGGCCGCATTTAACGCCGCGCTGGGGTGCTGGGGACATCCCAGAATAGTGGCAGTCTGATTGAAGCTTTTCCGATTCGCTTCGCTCTTAATTCTACGCCAGAGGGCGTAGCGTGTCTCTACGCCTCAAGTAATTCCGGCACATCCACACGTGATCGGTGTTACCAGCAGCCATCGCCGGAGCCACGCGCGAGCTTTTATGCGCGCGACAAAAGTTCTAAAACGCGAATCAGCACGCGACGGCCGCCCAGTCGTTCCCACATTTCTTCGAGAAGCGTTCATCAGGCGAGTGAACCGCCCCAGACCATTCGCACACTAAGATTCCGGCGTCCGATTATCGAAGTGCAGATGCTCGGGATCAGGTTGCCCGAAGACTAGGACCGTCTCCACGGACGCGACTTCGGCGGGCGAGTATCGCGATTCGCCTTCTTGCGAGCTGCGATAGACCTTGATGAGTTGAGCGAAGCCGGTTAGCCGATCGTGCGGTGTGGTCGCCACGGCGGCTCGATACGGAGCGAATCCATCTGTTGTGATTCGGAAAGCCAGGCGTGAGGTAGCCGAGCGGATTCTCTCAACGAAGGCGTTTGTTACTTGCCGATCGCGCTTGACCATCGCGATATTGAGGATGAGTTTCATATGGCGTTCAACCGCGACGAACGTGTACGCGTCGCCGAGTTTCTGATCGTCTTCAGGCCGGACGCGCTTTTGCATTTTCCCGATGAGGACCACAGTTCGTCACATTCTACGTCGCGCACTTCGACGTTGCGGATCTTCTCGGCCATGATGCGTTCAAGCCGATCCTCTCCCGAAATCGGCGAGGCAAGCGCCTTCGCGATACGTCGGATATCGGCGCGCGCTCGAATTACTTGGTCACGCAGCCCGGAGAGGAGACCGTCAGGCTGGAAGCTCATGCCTCGTGCTACAACAGCGGTTGCAGTTTGGCGCTGCCTACAGAAATTTCAGCCACACGCATTTCGCGTGTCTACCCCCCAGCCGAACAGTGGTGGTCTAATGTGGTGGTCTAATAAGGGTAGATACCTCCACATCTTATGAGAATTCTCGTCGTCGAAGACGAAAAACGCATTCAGGACTTCCTCTCCCGCGGCCTGGAAAGCGCGGGCTATGCCGTCGACGTGGCGGGCACCGGCGCCACGGCCGTCGACCTGGTCCACGGCGCCGAATACGACCTCATCATTCTCGATCTGATGCTGCCCGACATGGACGGCCTCACGGTGCTGCAAAAGATTCGCAACCGGAAATCGAGCCCGCCGGTGCTGATCCTGAGCGCGCGCGATGCCGTGGACGACCGGGTAAAGGGCCTGGAACTGGGCGCCGATGATTACCTGGTGAAGCCGTTCGCTTTCGTCGAGCTGCTGGCCCGAGTGCGCGCGCGATTGCGCCGCGGCCAGCCCATGCCCGAGCGTTTGCAGGTGGGCGACCTGCTGCTGGATTGCATTCGCCGCAAAGTCACGCGGTCCAACGAAAATATTGAGCTGGCGCCCAAAGAGTTCAGCATCCTCGAATACCTGATGCGCAACCGCGGCCGCCCCTTGAGCCGCACCATGATCGTCGAACATGTCTGGGACATGGATTACGACGGGCTTACCAATATCGTCGATGTGTATATCCGGCACCTGCGCAGCAAGATCGACGACAAATTTGCGGTGAAAATGATCCACACCGTGCGCGGCATCGGCTACATGCTGGACACGCCGGAAAAGGCCGTGGAAACTCCCGTGGAACAGGTCACATGATCTCGGCCGGTAAAGCGTTTGGCTGGACCCGGGGACTGCGCTTCCGGCTGGCCTTGAGCTACGTCATCTTCTTCAGCGTCCTGCTGGTGTTGCTGGGAATGTTGTTCCGGCAGATCCTGAGCGGCACGTTTCAAACCCAGATGGAGAACGTGCTGGATGAGGAATGGGGCGCGGCCAAAGGCTATTTGCGCACGGGTCCGGAGGGGCCGGACTGGGTGTTCGACGAAAAGGACCCCGATGAAAGCTTCACCGTCAGGCGCGTGCAGCGCGTTTACATGCTGGCCGACACCCAGGGGCACCCGCTGCAGCACTCGGAAATCTACGATTCGCTCGGCATCGATCCGCCGTCTGAAATCCGCGCCATTCTCGAGTCCGGAAAGCCTTCCATTCGCCTGCGCAAAGACCCGAGCGGTGTTCCGTATATGATCCGCTCCGGCCTGTGGGTGGATCACGACGGGCACAAGTATTATCTGGCCATCGGCCGGGCGCTCGATTATAACGACACCATCATCCGGAATTTTACCTTCCAGTACTTCGCCTGGGTGCCGCTGGTGATCGTGCTGAGCGGTTTGCTCGGATGGTTTCTAGCGGGCCGCGCTCTGCATCCGGTGAATTCCGTGGCAGAGGCCGCGCAACGCATTACACACTCCAATCTGGACCTGCAGATTCCCATGCGCAACGCGCACGACGAACTGGACCGGCTGATTGAAGCGTTTAACCATATGATGACTCGCTTGAACCATTCGTTCGCGCAGATCCGGCAGTTTTCGACCGACGTATCGCACGAGCTGCGCACCCCGCTGACGGTAGTTCGCGGCCAGCTCGAGGTGGCGCTGTTCACCGCCCAAAATGTGGATCAATATCGCGAAGCCATGGCCGATGCGCTGGAAGGCGTGGAGCGCCTGTCCAATATCGTGCGGGCGCTGCTGCTGCTTTCGCAAGCCGAATCCGGGCAACTGGCGCTCCAAAAGACGGAGCTGGATTTAGCGGCATTGGTGCGCGATCAGGTGGACCAGCACCAGATTCCCGCCGAGGCGGAAGGTGTGCGGCTTTTTTCGGAGCTGCCGCCCAACTGCGTCATTAGCGCCGACCGTATCCAGATCGAGCGGCTGCTCTCCAATCTTCTTGGCAACGCGATAAAATACACGCCGGCCGGCGGCATAGTGAAGGCGATTCTCGTTCCGGGGTTCGAGCAGGTAGCGTTGATGGTGGAGGATACCGGCGTGGGCATCTCGCCCAATGATTTGCCGCATATTTTCGACCGTTTTTATCGCGTGCCGTCGGCCGATGCGGAAAAAGGGCTGGGCCTCGGCCTGAGTTTTGTGGCCTGGATCGCCAAAGCGCACGGCGGAACAGTGAGTGTGGAAAGTGCTCTCAATCAAGGAACGCGCTTTACCGTGATGCTGCCGGTAGGGCGCTGGACGCTGGCGCCGCCGGAATCCTCGGCCTTGCCCGCCATCGAGCGGGTACACTAGAAAAACATGGCTCACCTGGAAATTCAATCTCGCGAGCGCGAGGGGATCAAGATTTTCGATCTGAGCGGTAAACTGACGGTCGGCGGCGCTTCCGATCTTCGCGAAAAGGTCAGCGCGGAAACTACGGGCGGCAGTTTGATGCTTCTGAACTTGAAGGAGGTGGAGTACATCGATAGCACCGGCCTCGGCACCATGGTGATCTGCTTCATGGCTGTGCAGAAAGCCGGCGGGGTGTTAAAGCTGGTGAATCTCAACCGCCGCAACCTGGAGCTGGTGCTGCTGACCAAACTGTCTACGGTCTTCCAGATCTTTAACGAAGAGCAGGAGGCCATCAACAGCTTCTTTCCGGACCGCGAGATCAAACACTTCGACATTCTTGCTTTCGTGAAGCAGCAAAAAGAGGCGGGCGAGTAGCCGATGTTTGGCCGCCGGAAGAAAACGCTGGTCCCCGCCGGGGCTCAAGCGCCGGCTTTCCGGCTGGCCGCCATCGATGGGACCGAGCAATCGCTGGCGGACATTCTGGCGCGCGGCCCGGCGCTTCTGGTTTTCTACAAGATCAGTTGCCCGGTGTGCCAGCTCACGGCGCCGTACTTGCAACGGTTGTCCGCGAATCATGCGCTGCAGGTGATCGGCATCTCGCAGGACGACGCCGATGGCACGCGCGGCTTTATGCAGCGCCTGGGCGTCGCGTTCCCCACGCTGCTCGATTCGGCGGGCGAAGGATATCCGGCCAGCAACGCGTACGGAATCACGTCCGTTCCATCGCTGTTTTTGCTGGAGCGCGACGGCACGGTGGCGCGATCCTTCAACGGATTTTCCAAGCGCGATCTGGAAGAGATCGGCGCGCGCGCCGGCGTCTCGCCCTTCGGCCCCGAGGACCAGGTGCCGGAATGGAAGGCCGGTTGAGGGTCGAAGAATTAGGTCCCGGTCGGGACCTCGCATCGCGCTTCTGAGCCGCGCGCGTTAGCAAGCGGGCCGGTTTATTCGGAAGAGGACTTCTGGCTCCCTTTGTTCGGCTGCATCAGTGGATAGGCCGTTATACGACCAAATGCCACTTTGATTCAGCACGTTTGTGTAAACGATTTCGCAAGGCTGTGGTAAAAAAGGGCAATGCGCCTGCTACTTACCCTCAGTTTGTTTGGCGTTACCTGCCAGGCCCAGCAACCTATCCTCTACACGCACGGAACATACAACGCGGCTTCGTATGCACCCTTTGGGCTCCCTAACGCCGCGATCGCTCGCGGGAGTATTTTCACGATTTTCGGGGAGAACCTGGGTCCGTCGCAGAGCCCCGCGCTCGCCTTCCCGCTTTCGACCACACTGGGCGGCGTATCGATCAGCGTTACTCAAAGCGGCACTGTCACGCAATGTTTTCCGATTTACGTGTCCGCCAGCCAGGTGAATGCCATTATGCCTTCCACGGTCGCGGGAGGCCTCGCAACTTTGCGGCTTGTGTACCAATCGGCGAAAAGCAATGCGGTCACGATTCAGATCACGAACTCATCGCCGGGCGTGTTCGCGATATCGAGCGGAGGCTATGGTCCGGGCATTGTGCAGAACTACGTAAGCGGGAGCAAGCAGCCGATTAACTCGGCGGTCCAACCGGCCGCACCCGGACAGACCGTGATTATCTGGGGAACCGGGCTCGGCCCAGTGACGTTCCCGGACAACGTCGCGCCGACGCCAGGGAATGTTGCAACTCCGGTCACCGCTACCATCGGCGGCCAGCCGGCAACGGTCGCGTACTCCGGACGCTCGCCATGTTGCTCGGGCGTAGATCAAGTGGTGGTCTCTCTCGCTAACAACGTCTCTTTGGGATGTTTTGTTCCAGTCACGGTCAATGCGGGCGGCGTGGTTTCGAACACCACAACCATCGCAATTGCCGCGGCGGGCGCAACCGCGTGCAGCGATCCCGCTAATCCCGTGTCGGCGCTGGTCGGGAAGCCGGGGACACAAGGGTTCATCCATATCGGCCACACCGACAAAATCGACAACGTTGATTTTGGCGCTCCCGAGCGGGAAATTCTTGATAAATTCTACAGCCGCTATTTCACGCGTCCCGATTCGCCCTTTAACTTCGATCCCTACATGTCCTTTCCGCCGCTTGGGACTTGCCTTGTGCAGCAAACCACAGGCGACATTGCGAGCGGCGCCACCCTGCGCGGCGTTTTACCGGCCAGTGCCAGCCTCGCCCAGCCCAACCAAACCTACAACAACGGGAGCCAGGTCTTAGGGATGTCCCCGAAAGGCTCGGAATACGCCACTTCCTTGGGCGGGACCATCAATGGGGTACAGAACGGTCTGAACTTGCTGGGCAACAACGGAACGTACACCGTTGATCCCGATGGTCCGAATCAGACCGCAATTCCTTTCGCGTCCGAAGCACCGCCGGGATGGGCCAGGCCGAATGCGATTATTCAGATTACGCGTAGCACGCCGCTCACCCTCGCTTTTGCGCCGGGGGATGCAACAGCGCCCACGGCCATCATGATCAACGCCTACGCCGCGTCAACGGACTCTAGCGTGCAAGTCGAGTGCCTGGCTGCTCCGGGCGCAACGTCCCTTACGATCTCTGCCGACACTTTGGCCAATCTTCCGCCGTCTTACCGGATCGCCGATGGATCATATGCCAATCTGTACATCGGAACGTTGGGAGTCAACCACGCGGCCTTGTTCAACAATGGGCTCGTCTCAAATGGAGTGGTTGTCGTTTCTAATTGGGTCGGGCAAACAGCGGTGATCCAGTGAAGCTGCTCAGAACACTCTGTTTGCTTCTCGCCGTGCCACTCTTCGCCCAGCCCGTGCCATCGTCAGGCGTGCTCTGGCTTGACGATATAGGTAACACGATAGAGAAGACTAAGGCCGATTTTGCTATCTTCTTCAGTTTTTCAATCGAGAACGGAATCAAAACGCTTACGCTGGAGACCTATGACTGCAGAAACAATCCTGTTGGCCTGACACTGGGGATCTTTGACGGTTTCGCGAATACTTTCGCTCTCACTGGGGCAGGGGCCTACTTTATATGCCTGCCTACCGGAGGGTCGCCAGTGGTGGAAAGCTATTCCGCGGTTCAGCCATTGCTCAAGAAGCTCGATAGTTGGGCGAACGGCTTACCCGAGGATGTCGAGGATGAGAGCAGGCCCGCGCGATCGCTTGATTCGTCCTTGACGACCGTGCAACCCTTCGCTCCGCCCGATCCGACCGCGGTCTTCCTGGATGGGCTCAGTGGGAACATTTTGCAAGTGGACCTTCCGACCGGCGTCACACTGGGCCAGGTCACTCCGCCGCACACCGCAAATGGGCCACTCGCTATTCGTCCTACGCCAACCCTGCCATCGACCGAGGTCTGGGTAGCGAACGGAGCGAGCCAGGTGTCTGTCTTGAACATGACTTCGCAGACGGTGACCGTCAACATTCCCACCCCTTCGATCCCGTCGAGCGCCACGCCCGCTGGCATCGTTTTCACCAATAGCGGCGCCACGGGCTTTGAGGCACTGCGGCTTTCGTCTCCCGATTCGTCGGGAAATCTCGGCGTCTTGGTGATCTTCGACGCCGTCAACCGCGTGGTGCGCTCCACATTTGCGCTTGAATACGCTCCCGCGACGATCGTCATGGCGCCCGACGGTCTGACCGCTTATGTGCTCAGTACCGGCGGCGAGATCACTTATTACGATGTCCTCAGCGGCACGGCTGATCTGAGCGCCTCCACCTATACGCCAGGCATGAATAACGGATACAGCGGCGAGGGCAACGTGTTCATTCACCCGGATGGCACTCGCCTCTTCTGGAACGTGGGGCCGTTTGTGGAATCGTTCAATCTGACCACACGGCAGGTGACCGCCCAATTCAGCTCCGGCCTGCCGACCACCTCCGCGATCACCTTCGGGTTGTCCCAGGACGGGACTCTTGCCACGATGAGCAACGGACAGGGGATGGCCGTCATTCTCGACACACAATATGGAATCATCCAGGCGACGACTACTTTCCCAGGCCCCACCCAGTTTTTCCTGGGGAATTAAATGTCAGCCTGCGTCGGCTCAAAATGTTGGATACATTCGCCACCGCGCCATCAACCTATGGCGAAGGCGATTGAACCCAATCTTCCCCTACAGAGCCAAAGCACCAGCTAACATTTTTGAATTCGTTCGTCGGTGCGGATGAAGGGTGCGCGACGGAATCGAGAGGCATTTGAATTGGGACGATTTTCACCGTTCTCGGTCGTGATCAGGCCATGGTTGGACCGGAGCTTGCGGCCTTCCATGCCCGGACCTCGGCGTCCGCAAATAACTCACTTGGACGAAGGGTCGCCGTTCCGCGGATTGATCCCGCCGGCCTCCACCTCGACGGGCGCTACACATCGGCGGGGCCGACATGGCGCCCGCGGCTGTGACGGCACGAGATTGTGACGCCTGCTCACGAGCGGTATGATAATGGTATGACCCGGTCGAAAATCGCTATCAGCTTGCCTAAGGAGCAGCTCTCGAGAGTCCACCGGGAAGTGCGAGCCGGACGCGCGGATTCAGTGTCGGGGTACATTGCCCGCGTGCTGGCGGAACATGAAAAGCGCGAGTCCCTCCGGGCACTACTTCGCGATTTGATCGAACAGTATGGCGAGCCGGGGGTGGAGGATGTCCAATGGGCAAAACACGCACTCGCAAAGCGACGACGGGAATAACGCTGGATACCGGCGCACTCATCGCCCTGGATCGCGGCAACAAGCGCATGATTGCCCTCCTTCAGCGGGCGTTAGCTCAAGGCTTCGCCTTTCGAGTGCCTTCGGGCGTGCTGGGGCAGGGTTGGCGCGATGGCCGTGTTCAGGTTACATTAGGGCGATTTTTGCGGAGCGAAGAAGTTGAGATCGTTCCTCTTGACGAGCAACTTGCCCGTGCCTGTGGAGAGCTGTGCGGCGCCACCAATACGTCGGACATTATCGACGCGTCGGTGGTAATCCTCGCCAGGGAGCGGCAAGATCACATCGTGACCAGCGATCCGCATGACCTCCGGCGCCTGGATCCGGCAGCGCCAATCATCGCTATATGAGCTTTGCGTGGGGGATTCAGCCGCAATCGATCGGATCGTCGGCAACCAGGCAGTGAATCCAACTTGACGTAAAGTCGCCATGTGGGACGTGTGCCTAGCGGTATGAAACGGTGTTCCAGTAAGTCAGTGCTCCGCGGAAAGTAGCTCGTCAACTTGATGCGTGCTTGGCGGCATGACGGTACGCTCACGGTCTCCCGCCTGGCCCGCTACCGCACCCCGGCACCTGCGATAATGGAATTCTCCACCATGGCCAAAATCTCTGACGTTTTCGGATCCGCCGCCGCCATCGCCAAGGGAATGTCCATCACCCTCGGCGAGATGATGAATCCCACCATCACTGAGGATTATCCCGACATGCCCCCGAAATTTCAGGAGCGCTATCGCGGGGCGCACGTGCTGCAGCGCGACGAAAATGGCCTGGAGAAGTGCGTAGCCTGCTTCCTTTGCGCGGCGGCCTGTCCCGCCGATTGCATTTACATCGAAGCGGCGGAGAACACCGACACGCTGCGCATCAGCGGCGGCGAGCGCTACGCCAAGGTTTACAACATCGATTACTCGCGCTGCATCTTCTGCGGCTATTGCGTGGAAGCCTGCCCCACCGATGCCATCACGCACGGCCACGGTTTTGAGATCGCCAGCTACAACGTTTCCACGCTGATCTATCGCAAGGAGAACATGCTCGCGCCCATCCCGCCCGGCGCGCATTTCCCGCTGAAAGCCGAGACCGAAGCCGCGCCAGCGGCGCACTAATCAGAGTCGCGCCAGCGGCGCATTAATCAGGGCCGCGCCAGCGGCGCACTAAAGCCGGTCAGTTCTTCAAAATATCGAGCAGCCGCGCCCGGTCCGCCGCGGACATCCCCGAGTTTTTCGCAATATCGGCGCGCGTTGCGAGCTTTCGCCGGTAGCGCCCGAAATACTCGTCGATGTCGCCGCCATATTGGAAGCTGTACATGATGTCCGCGAATTCCCGGGTGTGCGAAAGCCCCAGCGCATGTCCGGATTCATGCAGGCAGGTGAGGTACACGATGGCATCGCGCAGCAACCGGTCCCCATTGACGGGCAGCGGGGACGGCAGCACATACACCTCCGCGCCCACTTGGCCGTGGAAAAACACCGGCCGTGTTTCGCCGTACAGGCCGCCCTCGGCCGAGGCCCAATACAAACGAATGCGCGCCTGATTGGGGTCCTTCACGCGCACGAAGTCGAGCCTTCCTCCGGCCGCTTTCTGCCAGGCTTCGAACGCCCACTCGGCCAGCTGCGGATCGTCCGGGCGGCACATCGACGCGGGGTCCGTGCAGGGTTGCACCCAGTAGGTGTATTTTTGTGAAGACGCACTCAGCTCGACCGGCAGCAGGCCAATCGCCAACGCGCTAAGAGCCAACACCCGGCCCATGCTCATCGTCGTGGCGTCAAGCGCTCCTCGGCCAGCAGCTTCAGTTGCGCTTCCAGTTGCTCCACGCGCTTGCTCAAATCGTCGATCAATTGACCCTCGGGATCGGGAAGCGTGCCATGCTCCAGGTCGCCGGTGTCCATGCGCGAACGAACCACGCGCCCCGGCACCCCCACCACCGTGGAATGGTCCGGCACCGAACGAATCACCACGGAGCCGGCCCCGATCTTGGTATGGTCGCCGATTACGATATTGCCCAGGATCTTGGCGCCCGTGCCGATCACCACATTATTGCCGATGGTCGGGTGGCGCTTGCCCTTTTCCTTGCCCGTTCCGCCCAAAGTTACGCCCTGGTAGAGCAGCACGTCGTCGCCGATTTCGGTGGTTTCTCCAATCACCACGCCCATGCCGTGATCGATGAAGCAGCGCCGCCCGATGCTGGCGCCGGGATGGATCTCGATGCCGGTGACGGTTCGGTTGAATTGCGAAACGATGCGCGCCGTGAGCGGGAAGCCGGCGGTGTACAGCCGGTGCGCCACCCGATGCAGCAGGATAGAGTGAAAGCCGGGATAGCAGAAGAAGATCTCAACCGCGCTCTTGGCGGCGGGATCTCCCCGAAATATCGTGTCGATCTGTTCCTGGATCGCGCCAAACATACTGCTTCGTTTTGATTATCGCATTGGCTCGAGCGATGCAATCATTTTGTCGAATGCGGCCCGATTGGCGGCAATGGTCTTGGCCGGGCCCACAAACTTGATGAAAATCGAGCCTTGCGGTCCTTCCACAATCGCGCCCAGCATCCGGTATCCGGGCGCGGCCGGCCCGGGTTGCGCGGTGGGTCCGCCCATCCCGGTGTAGGCGCCGGAAACATCTACCGTTGTTACCGGCAATCCGTGCACGCTGCGCTTAACGATTTTCGCCGCGGCCTTGGATGGCTTACCATCGGCTTGGAGAAACTGGCCGATCCAGCGGTCCAGGTTGGCCTCCACGCCGCCGCCTTGTCCCTGGCCGAAGTAGTACACCCCGCACTCGCCGCCGGGCGCGACCGTATACGTAGCGAGCCGCATGGGCCGCTGTTTATCGGCCTTCCAACCGGCCGGCATGGTCCAGCGGACGCCCGCGCCCGAATCGGCAACCAGCGATACCACCGCGACGAGCGGCAACACGCAAAGAGCAACAGTTCGCAACATCACCTCATTATTTCATCACGCGATATGGCATCATAAATTCGATGCGGTTCGGTTGGCTTTTCCTAGCGGTATTTCTGGCTGGTTGCTCTTCTTCGGCGTCTGACAAACAGGCTAAGGCGCCCCCCTCCGTTCCGGCGCATTTCATCGCGAGCAACACTTCTAATCCCGTGGCGAAGTACCTCGAATTGGTGGGTCTTCGAATCCGGGAAAGAAGTCCCGGACATCTGGTGGTGCAGTTCGGCATCGTGAATCATTCGGAAGCCGACGTGGGCGACGTGAAGATGACCGTGAATTTGAGCACTACCGCGGCCAAGCCCGGCGATCCTCCGCTCATCAGCTTTCCCGCGGAGGTTTCCAAGCTCGGCCCGAGCGAATTGAAAGACGTGACCGTGGAGGTTCCCACCAAGATGCGCGTCTATGAACTGCCGGACTGGCAGTTTCTGAAGGCTGATTTCGAAATCACCGAACCGAAGGAGCTTTAGCGAGCGGCGGCAGCATTTTTCGGTTGCCTCATCGTTTTAAGTTTGTTTCATCGTTTCAGTTTGTCCCAGGGGTTGTGGCGAAACTCATCCAGGAGCATCCAACGTCTAATGACAAGCCGATGAGTTACAGCAATGGTACGCGGGTTGCATGGAATGCCGCGCCGCTCCGCGTCCCCGTAACCTGGATTTGAACCCACTCGAATTGAAATCAGCCAAAGGCTAAGGAGTTTCCGTGATTGCTAAGAATATTTTGAGAGCGCGATTTTTTGTGCCGCTGCTGTTGCTGTCCACTCTGAGCGCAGCGCCCCGTCTCAATCTGGTCCAGAATTCTCTCACCGTCTCGGTTCCGGCGGGAACCAACGGTCCCAGCTACACTCTCGATACATTTAACATCGGCACCGGTACGTTGAATTTGCAAGCTTCTTCCTCGGTTCCGTGGCTGGTTCCCACGGTCGGCACGGAGCAGGAGTGCGGGCTGCGCGGCGCATGTTATCCGGTCACGATCGCGTTTCAAACCGGTTCGCTCGCCGCGGGCAGCTACACGGGCGCCATTACACTATCGGATCCCAACGCGCTCGATTCGCCGCAGTACATCACCGTCACCGCGCAAGTGGGCGGCGATGTTCCGAGCAGCCTGGTTTTCTACACGGCGCCAGGCAGTTCCGCGTCCGCGACGTTCACCACGAACGCGGGGATCGCGGCCAAGATCGCTAATGCGCCATGGCTCAAGACATCCACTTCTTTGAGCGCGACCACGGGCGCTTACGTGACCACCGTCACCGCCACTGCCGGAAGCACCATGGCGGCGATGGCCTACAACGGG
>Ga0335074_10004090_pt1 | contig 20079 bp, 15 predicted proteins | sample Lox_Sample_23_FD_206715 | JGI IMG/M metagenome (GOLD analysis project Ga0335074, IMG submission 206715) | Soil microbial communities from Loxahatchee National Wildlife Refuge, Florida, United States - Lox_Sample_2.3 | ecosystem: Environmental > Terrestrial > Soil > Wetlands | place: USA... | reverse complement strand
GTTCAGCGAGAAGGGCGAGGTAGTTCTGCGGGTAAAGGCGGAAGTGCAATCCAGCCAAAGTGTCCGCCTTCACTTTCAGGTGAGAGACACCGGCATCGGCATTCCGCGCGACAAACTGAGCCTGATCTTTGAAGCCTTTTCGCAGGCCGACGGCTCGTGGACACGAAAATACGGCGGAACGGGCCTGGGCTTGACCATTTCGTCGCGGCTGGTCCACATGATGGGCGGCGAGATCTGGGTAGACAGCGAGTCTGGACGTGGCAGCACGTTCTGCTTCACCGGATTGTTTGGTTGCGAAGTGGCCGAGCCGCCCATTCCGGGTCCGCGCTGCGAACGGCCGGGTGTGGCCGCGCTGGTGGTCGACAACAATGCGACGAACCGGGAAATCCTGGCCGAATTACTCGCCGAATACGGCGTCGCTGCGCGCCTGGCCGCGAGCGGTGAAGAGGCGCTGGCGATGCTCGAGGCGTCGGGCCAGGATGTTTCGCTGATCCTGGCCGACCAGGACATGCCCGGGATGAATGGCTTCGCCTTCCTCGATCGTTGGCGCAAGAGCCGGGGGCCGTCCGCCGCCACCATCATGATGCTGACCGCCACGGGAAGCGCCGGCGACGCGGCTCGCTGCCGCGAACTGGGGCTAACCGCCAGCCTGTTCAAGCCTATCCTGCGCGCGGAGTTGCTGGAGACGCTCGACAGGGCCTTGCGCGCTCCATCGCCGCCGGAGGTTTCCGCCCGCAGGAACCGTGCGAAGACGCGCCGCGAAAAGATCGGCGGCTTGCGAATTCTGATTGCCGAAGACCGGCCCGAAAATCAAGCAGTGCTGCAGGGTCTTTTAAAGAAGGGCGGATTTATCGCCAAGACGGTCAATAACGGGCGCGAGGCTTTGGCCGCGCTGGAGAAACAGTCCTTCGACGCCGTGCTGATGGATATCCATATGCCGGAGCTGGATGGACTGGCGGCTACGGCGGCCATCCGGGACAAAGAAGGCGCCGCCGGAGCGCGCCTGCCCATCATCGCCGTTACGGCTCACGCCATGCCGGGCGACCGCGAGCGGTTCCTCGAAGCCGGCATGGACGCTTATCTTTCGAAGCCCATCCGTTCGAAGGATCTGTTCGACACCATTCACAAGCTCACCGTGCCAGGCGGTCCGGCCGCGGATGCCGGCCGCGATTTCGCGTCCCTGACGCATAACATAAAACTACTCCAAGAAATTGAATCAGCGATCCAGAGTAAGGACCTGAAATCGATTCGCGACCGCGCCAGTGCCATGAAGGGATCGCTCACTTCTCTCATCGCCAAGGGCGCATTTGAAGCGGCCACGGCTCTGGAAAGCGCCGCCCAAGAAGACGGGCTGCCTCGCGCGCAGGCCGCCTGCCACAGCCTGCGGGGTGCGCTGGCGAGCCTTACGAGCTGCGAAAAATGAGTAGCTTACAGGCGTCTTGCCGGCTGTCGCGGATTTTGACGCTCTTAGCTCTAACGAGGCATGGCGTACCCGCCGATTTTGGAAGAGAGGCCAACAAGCCCTGCTGGTGAGAAGGAGGGAGATGAGAGTGCAGATCCTGCTGGTGGAAGACAACGTGATCACCCGCCAAATCGTGCGGCTGTCGCTGGCGGCTCAAGGCTACGAGATTATCGAAGCCGAAGACGGGCGGACGGCGATCTCCAAGCTGGCCGACCATCACCCCGACCTGATCATTCAGGACCTGGCGCTGCCCGACATCGACGGACTTACGCTGGCTCGAACGCTGCACGAACTGCCGGGCCGGGGCGACATACCGATTGTCGCGTTCTCGGCTTTTGTGGACCGGCTGGAGGGTGCGCGCGCGTCGGACGGCCTGTTCCGCGCATTCATTCCCAAGCCCATTGAGCCTTCGAAGCTGGTGACTCTGGTGAAGCGTATTTTGATGGCGCCGGTTCCTCAAGCGCACTGAGCAACTCAGCCGGCCACTTCACGCTCCGAAGCGCCCGCGGTTTCGCGGGCGATCAGGCGATACAGCGTCGCGCGCCCAATGCCGAGTATTTCGGCGGCGCGCGCCCGATTCCCGCCGCATGCCTTCAGCACTTCCATCACATGCCGATATTCGACCTCGGCCAGTGTCGGTAACGGGGCCCCTTCCGCCGAACGGACTTCCAGCAGGTAGTCGGGCAGATCCACCAGGTCCAGGGTTCCGGTCTGGGTCAGCATGCATGCGTAACTGAGGGCGTTCTCCAGTTCCCGGATATTCCCGGGCCAGGAGTGGCGGCACAGCACGGCTTCGGCGCGCTTGGTGATCTGTAGCTTGGGCCGGTGATAGCGGGCGGCGAAATCCTCGAGGAAATGCCGGATCAGCAGCGGCAGATCTTCCGCGCGGTGGCGCAGGCTGGGCACGTGCAGTTGCACTATCGAGAGACGGTAAAAGAGATCTTCGCGAAAGGCCCCTTCGGACACCATGCGGCGCAGGTCGCGATTGGTGGCGGCCACCACGCGAATATCCACTTTGCGGGACACGCTTTCGCCCACCCGGCGCGTTTCCCGATTCTGCAGCAGGCGCAGCAGCTTGGCCTGTACTTCGACCGGCACTTCTCCGAGTTCGTCGAGGAACAGAGTGCCGCCTTCAGCCGCGTCCACCAGGCCCGGTTTGTCCGCCACCGCGCCGGTGAACGACCCTTTCTTGTGGCCGAACAGTTCGCTTTCAAACAGCGTCTCAACCACCGAGGCGCAGTTACAAATCACGAACTGGCCGCGGCGGCCGCTCCAGGAGTGCAGCGCGCGCGAGATCAATTCCTTCCCGGTGCCGGTCTCGCCGGTCACCAGAGCCGTCGAAAAATGCGGCGCGATGCGGCGCGCCTTGGTGAGCAGATCCAGCATGGGAATTGCGCGTCCCACGATGCCTTCGAAAGTGGAAGATCCCAAGAGCTGCAACTCCAATTGCGCCGCGCGCTGGCGTTCGGCCTGCTCCTCGAGCCAGCGATCCACGCGGCCTCGCAAGATCTCCAAAGGGACCGGCTTGTTCAAATAATCGTCGGCGCCCGCCTGAATGGCCTTTACGGCGGACTCGGTGGAGTACTGACCGGTCATAACCAGCACTTTGGTCTCCGGATCGTGCTCCCGAATCTTCTCGAGCAGATCAATGCCGCTCGCGCCCGGCAGGATCAGGTCCAGCAAAACCAGACCGGGCCGCAGGCGCCGCAGAGCGGCCAGCCCCGATTCGGCATCGGTGGCTCCCGACACGATCAGCGGACGATCGGCCAGCGCGGTGCGAACAAAGTCGATAGTCAGGGCGTCATCGTCGATCACCAAGACCGAAAACAGTTCCGCCTTCGCCGCAGCTTTCTGCGCTCGCACGATCAGCTAGCCTTCTCTTCAGCTACGGTACGCTCGGGGTCGCCATCAGACTCCGGATCTTGTGCGGCAGCATCGATGATTTGCAGCATTTTTCTGGATGCCTGATCCATCCCGCTGATGCAGCGCAGCGGAAGCGCCGGCAGCGATTGTCCTTCGGCAAATTCCCGCAGCAAGGTGGAGAAGCCGAGAATCACCCCGAGGGGCGACTTCAGGTCGTGCTCCAAACGCGCGATGCGGCCGTTTTCAGCGCTCTGGAGGGCAGAAAGCAACTGGCGGAGCCGCGCGTTCTCGGATTCGGCGGTGCGGCAATTCTCTCGAAGGGCGCGAATCTCGCGCCCCAGTGCCATCTTCGTGTGCCACAAATACACCGCGGTTGCAGATGATGCCACGGCCAATAAAACGAGAATTAACTCTTCAAATCTCATGACAGGCACGTTAGCAGGAACCGCCCTCCTACTATCGGCTGCTTGCGGGTTCTCCTTTACTTCGGTGAAGTTAGGAGCGGCACGCGGGCCGGGGCGCCGCATCCGGCAAGCATGTCCTAATCCGTTCTTAAAAACATACCGATAAACGTTTAATGCGGGCAAAAACCGTGCTGGTTGTGGACGATGATCCGCAGTTTCGCGACCTGATTCACTCGATTCTCGGCCCGGCGGGATATCGTGTGGATGAGGCCGAAGACGGATCGATGGCTGTGGCCCTCTCACGCCAGAACCACATCGATTTGCTGATCACCGATTTGATCATGCCAAATTCGGAGGGTATCGAGACCATTCAGTATTTCTCTAAGCACCTCCCGAAGGTCCCCATCGTTGCGATCTCCGGCAAGAGCGCGTATCTGGTGCCCGCCAAAGTATTGGGGGCGGCGGCTACGCTGGATAAGACCTGCGTTTTTAGAGACCTGTTGGGCGTCGTGCAACGCGCGCTGGACAACCGGTAGATCTTCCGCTATCGGCGCTGCCTCAATTTGAGACACGGATCTCAATTTGATAGGTTCTACGCCCGCATTCATTGAGCTAACCTCCACAAAATCAATCGGTTTCGAATTGGCCGCCGGTGTGCCCTATTTGAGGCGAAAGAAGGGAACAAACGATGGGGACACTTCAGATCATGCAGCTGCTGCCGACGCCGGGGGAAGAACCAAACAGCCACGAAGATGCCTCGGAAAGCCTCCGGGCGGAGCAATTGATCGGCGTTCAGATTTCCAGCCCGTCTCACGGCTTTCGGGTACATGGTTCGCTGAAGTCCATTTCGCGCGGCGGAGTGCAAGTGCTGACGCCGCTTGCCGTCCCGATCCGTTGTCCGCTCAGAATCTCCATCGCCGGTTGCCGCTCGGTGGGCGGTGAAGCCCTCTATTGCCTGAAACGATCGATGCTTTACCAGGTCGGGATGGTGTTCTCCTCGCGCCAAAAGCCGAACATCGCCCTGGGCGACGTCGCGACCATCGACACGCTCGAGCCTCCCTTTGTGAAAGGCCGGGGCGGCATTTTGGATATCGGAAATTCGAGCGTATCCATCCTCTGCAAGACAGCCATCGCTCCCGAGGAGCGGGTACGGCTGGAGTCAAGCGGATGGGTCCTGTTCGGCGTGGTGAAGGATGTGGTGGCCACCAGCATGGTCGGCCGGTGTCTGGAGGTTCACCTGCAAGCGGCATTTCCGGCGGAGTCGAGCCAACGTGGCGCGTTGGCCGTCATGCCGTCCGCCACCGATGCCGAGACCGCCACCGAGAAGGAGGAAAAGCGATGATGACCGCCATCCGGACATCCGAAACCTTCGCGCGCAAAGCGGGCGCGCTGATCCGCGGCAGCGTCGCTGAAACGTGCTCCGCCCGGCCAACTGGGCCAGCCGCCTGGTCGGGCCCGGAACGGCGCCGCGAGACGCGCTACGAAACCTGCGATCCGGTACAGGTATATCTACTCGATCACGCGGGTTTACATATTCCAGGAGTGGTTCGGGATATATCGAAGAGCGGCCTGCGCGTGGAGATCGGGCTTCCCGTAGTAGCCGGCACGCGCCTCAAGATCCGGCTTCGCAGCCACGTGATTTTCGGAGAAGTTCGTTACTGCCGCGAGTCAGGGGGTGCCTGTCAGGTGGGTGTGGCCATTGACGGCGTTTATTTCAGCCCCAGCGGAACCAGCCGCGCGGCAGAGGCCGATGCGCCCCGGCAAGAGAGTCACGCGCTCGCCCGCTTTATTGTGGACGATCACCTTTACGCTCCTGAGAGCGATTTTGTTGAGTCACACCACATTGAATCACACCACCACCGGATGCCTCCCGTCTCGAACGACGGAGTGCAGTGAACGGCGGTTAGGGAGGGAAAATGCAAATACAGGAAAATGTGAGCGAATCCGTATTGAACACCCCGGTGCTCAGCGATCCGGGGCAGGTAAGGGAATCGGAGCGTGCCACGCGGATCTCAAACGACTGCATGCTTCAAATTCAGGTGAGCGTGATCGACCTGCTTTCGAGCTACACGGTCCGGGGCGTCCTGGTGGGATTCACGCCGGGCGAGGTTGCGGTTTTGTTGGATGAACAGATGCCGCCGGAGCGAGAGGTGGAAGTTCACCTGAGTGACTTCCATTTCGAGGGGCAGACGCTGTACTGCGGCCCCCGGGAGGGCCAGTACGAAGTCCACGTCTCGATTGACGACACAGAGGGAGCCGGCCTGCGCAGGGCGCCGCGTTTTCCGGTGGAGATTCCGGCTGAACTGACGCCGCCCAATGCGGGTCCGGTAGCGATTACGATTCGCGACATCTCGCGCGACGGAATGGGAATCGAGTGCCCGGTGGCCTTGGAAGTCGGGCAGCCGGTGGCGGTGGCGAGCGGGCCGGCATTCGTTTTCGCCGTGGTGCGGCATTGCCAGCCCTTGCCGGGAGGGATGTATCGCGCCGGTGTGGAGATGCATCATCTCTTCGAACGGCCTAAAGTAACGGCGGCCGAGCCGGTCCAATCGACCTCCGTGCGCGAGACAGTTGGACGATGGTTTTTGAAAGCCTCAGCTTCCAGCCGCAAGCAAACCGCTTAGGATTTCACGATGAATGTGACGATCGGCGCCATCGTTGTTCTTCTCATCGGTCTTCCGGTGCTGGGCCAACCGGGCAGTTCGAATCAGGCCCCGGCCACCGCCTCGGTCCGGGAAGCGCTCGCGGGCCTGGAGGCAGGACTGAAGCCGGCGATCGCTCAAACGCCGCAGGAATTCGTCGGCGTTCTCACCTCGAAACCGGTTGCCATCGCCGACCAGGAGTATCTGGCGTTCTTTCAGGATGCGACCAGCGGCGTATCGTTAATCAGCACGAATGGAAGCTTGGCGGACGGGCATTTCCAGCGCGGCGATGTTCTCAGGGTGATGGGAACTGCCCGCGTACGTATGGGAACTGCCGAGATCCTGGTTCAAAGGGCGTCGCGAATCGGCGTGAAACCTCTCCCCATGCCGGCGCAAATCGACGTCGCAGACGCCCTTTCGGGGTCCCACACCGGCGAGCTCGTGTCCATTGTGGGCGCCATTCTTCCGACCCACTCCGCGAATTCCATCATCCTGCGCGATGCTTCGGGATCCATGGAGGTCGCGACGCCGATTGAGAGGCCGCTGGGGCCTGATCTCTGGGCCAACTGCGTGGATGGCGGACGAGCCACCGTTACCGGCGTTCTGGCTTTGCGCAGCGTGGATCCCCAATCAGGATCGAGCGTACGGCTTTATCCGCGCGATCCGGGCGACTTCCAATTCCAGCCGGTCCCGCCTTTCGGAAGGATCTTCCTTTCCCTGACGGCGCTGCTGCTCGGCGCGGCTGCGTTCTATTCCTGGCGGCGGCGTTGGCGGGCTGAACGACGGTCGAGCGAGCTGGAAGCCCTTTCCGCCGAGCTGGCCAAAGCGCGCGACGCGGCGATGGAGGCCTCCCGCGCCAAATCCGAATTCCTGGCCAACATGAGCCACGAGATCCGGACGCCGATGAACGGCGTCATCGGAATGACGGGCCTGCTGCTCGATAGCGAGCTGAACTCCGAACAGCGCGATTTTGCGCAAACCATCCACGCCAGCGCGGAAGCCCTCATGACGATCATCAACGATATCCTGGACTTCTCGAAAATCGAGGCGGGGAAGCTGGATTTCGAAACGCTGGATTTTCAGCTGGACATGACCGTTGAGGACGCCGTGCGCCTGTTGAGCGAACAGGCCCGCGAAAAGAATCTGGAAATGGCGTGCTGGATCAAGAGCGACGTGCCCCAGAGTCTGCGTGGAGATCCAGGACGATTGCGGCAGGTGCTGGTGAATCTGGTCGGAAACGCGGTCAAGTTCTCACCCAAGGGAGAAATCCTGGTGAAGGTATCGCTGGAGAGCGAAACGGCGGAGGATGCGCGGATCCGATTTGAAGTGCGGGATAACGGAATCGGAATCGCTCCCGAGGCGTTGAAGAAGCTATTTGCGCCCTTTACGCAAGCGGATGGATCCACCACGCGCAAGTATGGCGGAACGGGGCTGGGGTTAGCGATCTCGAAAGCTCTGGTCCAAAGGATGAACGGGGAAATCGGCGCGGCCAGCAAGCCCGGCGAAGGCTCGGTCTTCTGGTTCACGGCGCGGTTCGAGAAACAGCAGAGCGCCAACGGGGCGCTGGAGATGCCGAAGTCCCTGCTGAACCTTCCGGTGTTGATCGTGGACGACAACGCGACCAATCGAAAAATCGTCGAGCACTACGTGCGGGCCTGGGGAATGCGCGCCGAATCGGCGTCGAGCGGCCGGGACGCGCTTCAATTGATCCGGTTACGCAGCCACCGCGATCCGTTTCAATTGGCGCTGGTGGACATGCAGATGCCGAACATGGACGGAATCACTCTGGCCAAGGAAATCAAAAGCGGACTTTCGAAAGACCTGCCCTTGATTCTGCTTACGTCGTTCAGCGATCTGGGCATCTGCAAGAGCCTGCGGGAAAGACTGTTCGCGGATTGCCTGACGAAGCCCATTGCGAAGGGGCAATTGTTTGAGAGCATTTGCGGAGCCCTGGCGCACCGGGACGATAGCGTGACCATTGTCGTCGACCAGGGGCCGGAGCGCGATGAGCCTTCCGCGGAGCTCGACCTGGGCAGATCGGTGCGGGTGCTGATTGCCGAAGACAACGCCGTGAATCAAAAGGTAGCCCTTCGACAGCTCCAAAAGCTGGGGGTGAGAGCCGAAGCGGTCGGCAATGGGAAGGAGGTATTGGAAGCCTGCCGGCGCGTCTTGTACGACATTGTGCTCATGGACTGCCAAATGCCCGAAATGGATGGATACGAGGCGACCCGCAGACTGCGCCAGCAGGAATCGGGGACGCGCCGAACAACCGTGATCGCGCTGACGGCGAGCGCGCGGCTGGAAGACCGCCAGCGTTGCATGGAAGCCGGAATGGATGATTATCTGAGCAAGCCCGTTCAATTTCCCGAACTGGCCCAGGTGCTCCGGCGATGGGCTGAGAAGCGCGAGGTGGTAAGGCTGCCGCCGATCACGGTGGGGGCGGCGCCCTGAGAGATTCCAAGCGCGTTCACTGGATGGTCGCGTTGACGATATTGGCGGTCTCGCCATCCACGGTCAGCGCGATGTTTACGTTTCCTTTGCCGCTCAAGGACGCCGGGAGCGGACCGATGTTCACCTGGTCGAGTCCGAGGAAAATCCCCTGCGCTCCGGCGGACAATACAGGGACGGTGACCCCGCCCACTGTGGCGGTCACGTTCGTGCCGTTTCGGATCCCGGTGCCATAAAGCTCCAGGTACACTTGGCCTGAGCTCAGGCTGATCGGCAAGGGGGACAAGCTGCCCGAGGAGCCCACCTGATAGATGTTCTGAAACTGTTGCGAGCCGTCCGGAGCAACCATCAAAACAATCGCGGCCGCCAACCCCGAAGCGTCCAGCTCGAATATTCCCGGCGACACGTCGGAAATTTGCGACGCGGCGGCGCCCACCACGCCTTTGCTGTTGGTCACGGCTACCAGCGCCTGGCCGGTAGCGGTATCGGCCGGCAATAAATAGTTCACCTGCTTCGGCGAAACATAAAACAGCGGAGCGCTATGTTGAGCGCCGCTTGAATCGGTGATGGATACGGTTGTACCCTCCAGGCTGGACGGCAGTGCGCTGGTAGTCGCCGAGCCGGTTCCGGTGGCGAGATTCGATCCGAATATTGTCGCGATGGAGGCGGGCGCGAGAGTGGTAATGGTTCCGCTCGCCGCCGATACATTCGCATCGATGGCGGCTGACGCCGCGAGCGACACGGCCGTGATGGCGGCGCTTCCACTATCGGCAGAAACGATGGTGGTGAATGTGCCGGAGGTGGACACCGCGACCGCCCGGGGCGAGTTTCCACTCAAAATCTGGTTCTCGGGTTGAAATGTTCCGTCGCCGTTGCCCAAAAGATACGTGGTATCGCTTTGCCCGCAGCAATGCGCCACCACCAGATCGGGAATGCCGTCTTGATTGATGTCGGCGGTAGCCAGGTAAGCAGGTTCGTCTTCGGTGGCGGGCAGCGTGCCGGCTTCGGTAAAGTTGCCGGTTCCATCGCCCAGCAGTATATCGATGCTGGTCTCGCCGGCTTGGGCCGCGGCAGCGATATCGGGTTTGCCGTCACCGTTCCAGTCGCCAATCACGATGCCGCTGAAATTGCCGATGACGCCGGTGAGGGAGGCGGCCGGGGCTTTCAGCGGGAAGGTGCGCGGGTTCTGGAATGTCCCGTCGCCCTTTCCGAGGAACACCGCGAGCGTAGCCGAGCCCTCGTTCACGCCGCTCAACATGACGACGGCGAGATCGGGAATGCCATCGCCGTTGAGATCGCCGGCCGCGACCGCCGAAGGGTCAAGGCCGTTGACGGCTAGCGCCGGCTGCGCCTGAAACGTCCCGTCTCCGTTCCCGAGCAAGGCGACGAGTCCGCCCGAATTTCCATAAGACGCCACCACGGCATCCAGCTTCCCGTCGCGATTGAGGTCGGCCAGCGCGATGCTCTGCGCGCCCGGATTCACCTGGATATTGGCAGGCGCCTTCAGGGTGCCGTCACCATTTCCGAGCAGCGTCGAGACCAGACCCGCCTGGCTTGCGACCACGACGTCGGGCTTGCCGTCCTTGTTCAGATCGCCGATCGCGATGGCTTGCGGCATGGGCGAGGGTTGCCCGAGCGAATACCCGGTAGGGCCGGCGACTTGGCCGTTCTGCTGACCCAACAATACGGATACATCGCTCGACCCGCCAGCGACCACCGCGTCCGGTTGTCCATCGCCGTTCAGGTCCGCGACTGCGACGCCGGTGGGCATTCCGCCCACCATGTCGAGTGGCGGCGCCCCGATAGCCCCCGCGGCTGAGACGGTGTTCAACCACAGCCTCCCGGAGACCTGGTCGCTGGTAACCAGAATAGAAGTGCCGTCGTCGAGGGGCAAAACGGCAACCGATCCCGCCGAGTTCCCCGCCGCATAATAAGCCGGCGGTTGAAACGTGCCGTCGCCCTTGCCGAACATCACGATGGTCGCACTGGAGGAAGGCGAGGTTGCCACCAGGTCCCAATTGCCATCGTTGTTCAGATCCGAATAAGCGAGCATGGCCGGAATCTGACTCAGCGGAAGCGGAGCATTGAACGCCGGCTTGAATCCGCTGCCGGTGTTGAGGAGCGTGGAGATGCTGCTGTCGGGCACGGTGACGAAGCCTTGATTGGCGACCACCAGATCCGGGCGGCCGTCGCCGTTCAGATCGATCGCCAGAATGGAGGCGGGAGTGGCTTGCGAATTCCCACCATTGGCGTAGGAGACCGCCGCGCCGAGCGTTCCGTCGCCATTGCCGGACAGGACCATAATCGTGGATCCGGAGCTGCTAGCCGCGGCGAGATCGATCTTCCCGTCGCCGTTGAAATCGGCGGCGGCGAGCGAACTCGGATTTTGTCCCGCGGGGAAATACTTCGGCGCCTGGAACGTGCCATCGCCGTTGCCGAGCAAAATCGCAACGCCGCCGTTAGTCGATCCGGGCGTTCCGGGATCGCTCACCGCCAGGTCGATCTTGCCATCGCCGTTAAAATCCGCGGATACGATGGTTGAGAAGGCCTGATCGGGCGTGAAGCCCGTGGGAAAAGAATTCGTGCTGGTTGTCGAGCCATCGCTGTTTAGAATTTGGACGACGACTCCGGTCGCCCCCAGGTAGAGGGTGTCGGGGATCCCGTCGCCGTTGACATCAGTAACCAGACTGTTCTGCGCCGCCTGGCCATTGACTCGAGGCTCCGTTGCCGCGTTTGTCTTCGAGGGCCGCGCCAAGGCTCCGCCACTCAAACCCGTAATCGCGTCGAGGTTGGCCAGATACCAGGCGGAGCTACAGAGTCTCACCAGGTTGTCCTTCAAGTTGCCCGATCCGATCAGTACGTTGCTCGTAAAATTTGTACAACTGTTATGAATAGCCAAGTTGTAGTAGCGCCCGCCGGTGAAAAGGCTGGCGCCAGCGTTTAAAGAGATCGTATAGGTAAATGTGCAGGTTCGGCCGCGGGTAGTTGCGACCAGGGTGTAATTGATCGTGGTGCCATCGGGACTGCTTTGGGCCGGAGGACAAGGGGTTACCGATGGCCGCAGCGAACATGGCATTAGGGACATGGCCAGCCCATACAACAAGAACTTACGACCCGGTATCACTTGACCCGTTCGCCTGCCTACTGAATGGGTACCAGCGTGGCCCCAAATGGCGCCGCGGTGACCGGCACCGTTAATACGTTGGCCAGCGCGGTAGTGTCGATCACGGAGATCGAACCATCGAAATAGTTATTCGTCGTCAAGTATGCACCGTCCGGGCTCAGCAGCAGATCGTCGGTGCCGGAGGGCGTCGCTATGTTCGCTGTTACCGCATAGGTGGTGGTATTGATTACCATGACCGAACCGGGCTGCCCGCCATTGGCGATATAAGCCACGGTTCCAGTTGCATTGAACGCCACGTCCAGAGGCTCGGAGGCTGAAATCGATGCGACCACAGCGCCGGTGATCACGTCGATCACTTCGACGATACCTTGAGAAGGATATGTGACCCAGATGAGTGTTCCATCCGGGTTAAAAAACACCGATTGCGGGGACTGCTGGTCCAGCGGAATGGTGCCGCTGATGGATTGGGTTGGCACGTCCACAATCACCAGATTCTGCGCCCCGAAATTGGTGACCAGCGCGTAAGAACCGTCGGGGGAAATGGCGATGCCATAGGGGAACGTGTTGGGGTCCGTTTGAATGACATTCGACACGCTGTCGTTGTCCGTATCGATGAAGGTGATGGCGTTAAAGAAGCTGGTCACGATGGCGTATTTTCCGTCCGGTGTCACGGCGAGTTCCAGGGGATTTTGGGCCACATTGACGGTGTCGATGGTCGCACCCGTACACAGATTCAATCGCGTGACCGTCGCGACATTATGGTTCACCTGGTACCCGGTCGGATTTAATTGCGTGTTGCATTGAGACGTCAGCGTGGGTTCGGTTGAGCCGAAGGTGAGGGGCGGGAGCGCGAATTCGAGGAACGGCAACGTCGGCACGTAGGCGGTGTTGCCTGTGGGAGCCGTCTGGCGGGGAGTGCTTCCGTACGGCCGGGCGTCCGGGGATGGACCGCTGAACCCTCCCCCGAGATTCGCCGCCGATGCCAAGGTGCCCGGGTTCGTTTCGGTACCGCCCTCGCTCTCCGGGGTGCCCGGCGAGCAGGCGTCGCTGTCGCGTGGCTGGACACCTGCGCGGGCAGAGGACTTCACGTTTTTGTTACAGCAAGGCTTTCCTGTATCGGTGTCCTTGACTACGTTGATGCTGCCGTTATTCACTTGCTGAAAGGTGATTTCATGGAAGGTGACGCCATTACAGGTTTGTATCGTCCATCTCCTGACCGGAAAGGGCTTGATGGGTTCAATGATGATGTTGTGCTCTCCGAGCTTGTCCCCCGCCACACTGGAAACTGATAGCAGCAGGGCCGCGGCAGTTAAGACCTCGATTTTTCGTTTCATCAGCATAGCTCCGCCTACTGGAAGATCACCGTCTTGCCCGTCTCATAAACAGCCGATGCCAAGCCCGCGTTCAATCCGGTGACGCTCAAAGAAGAGCTTTCGGTTGAAATGAGAAAGATGATGCTGGTGGAATCGAGCGGGTTGGGCCGCGTGGGCGGGACGGCCGCGAGGATCTGCGGCGGGACGGTGAAGCTGGTCGCTCCCGCCGCGGCGACGCAGTAGAACACGGCGCTCGAATTGGTTCGCAAATCGGAGTTCTCACCGAGAATCGTCACCACCTGGCCGGACGCGCCCCCGGACCAGTTGAGCGTGAGCGGCTGGCTGCGATTCACTGTAGTGGTCTGGTCGCGGTTGGTCCAGGTCAACGGCGCTGAAACGGTTATGGTGGCGGTGATGGCGCCGATGCCGCCCGCGGCCGCGCCCGCCACTGTGAAGTTTCCGGGATTGAGGAATAATGTGTTGGGCAGCGACCAAAGCGGCAGCGAGGAGCCCAAGGGCGCCGTGGAATTCGAGAGCGCAACGGGTACCGAGCCGCCTGAGCCGCTCACGTTGAACTGGCTCCCGGTCTGGAGCGTGGTGAAAGCGGTCGAGTCGGCGAGTTGTCCGGTAGTCCAAAAATCGCTGATCCCGGCGTAGACGGTGCAGGTTCCCGGCGGAGGCGCGGCCAATAGCGGGGGAGATACAAAAAGGCCGCCTGGTTGGCTGAGGGCGGTGAAATTCACGGTGTCGCCCGTGATATCGATCGTGTTATTCACCCCGACGTCCTGATGAACGGTGGTGCGCATCAACGAAAGCGTGCCGAAGGCGCCGCCGCCGACGATCGAGGCGGCCAGCGGATTCTCCGAACTGGAACATGCGCCGCCGTTCTTCGAAATCGCGAGGCTTACCCCGTTGCTGACGTTGATCTTGGAGGTTCGAATCTGGATGGGAACCCAGCAGCCGAGCGGCGCATTCGCGGGAACCACAAAATCAACCTGATCCAGACCCGAGCAGCACGGCGACCGGCCGCTATAGGAAACCACGGTTGGAATATCACCCACCCATACTTCCACCGGCGTGGCCGGGTTGCCGGCGGGCGGCGGCTGGTTGTCGGGCGCGGTGATTGGCCCCAGACCGGTGAGATAGAGCTGCACAGTTTGTCCGGGTGTGGCAGAGGCCTGGTTCGAATTCAACGAGAGGCTTCCACTATTCGCCACGTTCTGCAACGCCGCCGCACCACCGCCTGAGCCGGTGAAGGTGAAGATCCCCGGGCTATCGTGCACCACGTAGACTGGCGAGGGGTTGCTGGATACGTTGTTATTCACAACGCGCAGCGAAACCCAGCCGAGCGGCGCATTGGATGGCATGATGGCGTTGATCTGGCCTTGCTGGACGTAGAGCGGCAATGCGTTCACGGTGGTAGCGCCTTGCGAGACCGTAATGGCGACCCCGCCCAAACTGGTTCCAATGGGAAACGAAGATACCTGCACGCCGGTTTGGGGGCCGAGCGCGGAACCAAAAATCGTGAAGATCGAACCCTCGGCGATGGAGCCGGCGGGCAAGCCGGCAGCGAGCAAGCTAGCGGAATTGACCACGCCGTGCGGATAGATGGCGGGCAACTGCGCCCAGAGAGCGGTGGAGACAGCACCGAACAAAAGGAGCAGTTTCAATCTATTTAACATACTCCTCCGAACGGCGCTCCGGGCGCGGTTTCGAGCGGAGGCCTCCCAATTATTAGTGACCAAGATCGTGGAAATGTAATGAGGTTTATGATGAGAAAAGAAAGCCATGGACCCCATCAAGGGCTTCGATTCAGGATTGACGCAATCGGCTCTTGACGAATTGCTCCGGCGATTGCATTCTGATCCAGCGGAGGCTGGTGAAGAATACCTGCGATTGCACGACAAATTGGTGAGCTACTTCGAATTCGAGCGTTGCCGAAACGCGGCGGACCTGGCCGACGAAGTACTGGATCGTGTTTCCAGGCGCTTGAAGGAGGGAGAAAACATCGAGCGCCTGAGTGCCTATTCGCTGGGAGTGGCGCGCTTGTTGAGGCTGGAGACGCGCCAGCACGAGGCGTTGGTGGATCACAAGCTGCGGGAGTTTACGCGGATTCCGGGCTCCAGCAGTTCCGACCAGGAACCGGCCTTGAATTGTCTGGACGGATGCTTGCAGCGGCTTCCCGACGAAAGCGGCGCGCTGATTCTCGCTTATTACTCGGGCGAGCGCGGGGAACGGATCGAAAATCGCAAGCGGCTGGCGCAACAGCTCGGGATGCAGCCCGCCACGCTGCGCAACCGCGCCCTGCGCTTGCGGAGCAATCTGGAGAATTGTCTGCGGCGATGCCTGCGCGGCGGGGGCAGCGATTTGCCGGGAGCAAAGTGAATGCAGGAGCGAATGAGGTCCTTCCTGCTCGGAACGATGCCCGCGGAGGCGCGGCCGCAGATGGAAGAGGAGTTCTTCGAAAGCCATGAGGTTTATGACGAGCTGCAGGATTCTCTGAACGACCTTCTTGACGAATACGCTCGCGGGGAGTTGTCGGAAGACGAGCGCCGGCGCGTGGAGGACCGGCTGCTGATCTCGGCCAGGAACCGGGCCCGGCTGAGATTGTCGCAAGTGCTGGCGCAGTATCCGCGATCCCGCGAACGGGCGAGTACGGTATCAAGCCGGAGATGGACCTGGCTCGCCGCGGGCATCGCCGCGGTATGCGCAGGCACTGCGGTTTGGCTTGGCATCGACGATTCGCACCTGCGATCCCAAGTGCGGGCGACGTCCATGAGGGCGGACGCGTCGCGCATTGTGTCGCCGATTATTTCATGGACGCTTTCACCGCAACTCGCGCGAGGATCGGCGGGCACGCCGCAAATCGCCTTGCCGTCCGGAAAGCAATTGGCGAGCGTCGGCCTCGAAACCGAAGAAAGCTATCCCAGCTATTCGGTGGAAGTGGAAGCATCCGGCCGCGGGCGCATCTGGATGCAGACCGCGCTAGTGCGGCAGCCCGGCGGCACTGTTGCTCTATGGCTCCCGGCCGCGATCCTGACGTCCGGCAATTACGAGTTCCTGCTCTATGGCGTTCGTGATGGAAGCAGGGAGCTGCTGGGTTCTTATCCGTGCCGGCTGGTGGCGGCAACATCGGGCGAGTCGCCGATCAAGACGAACCCGGCCCAGTAGTAGGGATGGCGCCAGGCCGGGTTGGAGCGCATCGCTTCGCGCGCGAATTGAAGCGCATCGGCGGGCGAAAGACGGCGTCGGAAAAGGCCCTGGTAGAAACGGGTCATGAATAGTTCCGTCGCGCGATCGTCAACGTCCCACAGACTTGCCACCACCGCCTGGGCTCCGGCGTAGAGAAAAGCGCGCGCCAGGCTGATGGGTCCTTCGCCATCTTCGCTTTTGCCCTCGGCGGTGTTGCAGGCGCTCAACACCACCAGCCGGGCGTTCCACGCAAGATTGTAGATATCGGGCAAACGAAGCAATCCGTCGGAGAGGGCGATGCCGGAAAGCTCGGGCCGTTCCGGGTCCAGAACAGCATGCGCCGCAAAGTGCACGATCGCATAGTGTCCGAGCGAGGGATTTTCGGCGGCGGCGCGAGTGGCGTCGGAGCCGAAAACAGTTTCTTTCCCGCCGGGAACGACGGCGGCGATCCGCAGGGCTTCTTCGCGCGAGAGTCTCAGCCGGGGCAGTGCCGAATTTCCGTCCGGGTAGGCCGGATCGGCGAAGATTGCGAGTTCACCGCGTTGCTCATCGCCGTCCGCCGGGGTTTGACGCTGGGACCAGAGCGCGGACGCTGAGGGAATCAGGGCAGCGCGGGTGTCGCGCGGCAGCAAGGAATCAAACGGCAGGTCATATAAGGAGCCATCGAGGGCGATCAGAACGCGCCGTCCGAGGAGAACGTTCGATGGAGGAAGCAGCGTTTTCGAAAGGACGGGGATCAACTTTTCGAACTCGACCGCGGACTGGGCGATACGCCGCAGGCGTGTCTCGGCGGGCTCATTGTCGACGCCGCGGGCGGGCTCCGTCAGCGCGGTGCGCGCGGCCCGGACCAGCCGATCGATTTCGCCACGCGCGGGCAGTTCGTAAACCTGCAATGAGCTTTTGGTGATGGCCCAAACGTAACTCTGCTTCGAGCCGAGCATGTATTCGAGCAAAACGCTGCGGTTGTCCAGAACCTCGCGTTGAATCTGACCGGCGGTAGCGGGTTGGGGATCGATCAGGCTGGAACACTGCGCGCATTTGCGCCGGATCATGGCGCGGATTTCGTCGTAATGCGCCTCCAGCTGATCGAGCTCGCGCCGCACACCGGCCGCCCGCTCCGCGGTGCGCGGGCTGCTCAAGAGTCGAGTGAGCAGGGCCGCTTTGGAGTCGATCAATTCGAGGGTGTGGCGCGCGTCCTGGGACAACGCCGGGTCGGCCTTGGCGCCGTAAGCGATTTTGCCCGCGGTCAGTTGATCGAGCAAGACGCGGGCGCGGGCTCGTTCGCTGACCTGGAACGCCTGGGCATCGAATCCGGCGCGGGAATCGCGGGCGTGAAGCTGCATGAGGATCTCGACGGCTTGTTCATAGAAGGGCCGGGTATGAGCTTCGAAGGAGATGCGCGGACCCTCCGGCGGTGCGTTTCGGCGCACGGATTCGAGAAGCTGGAGCGCCGCCAGAGACTCCTCGCGCGCCGCCGGCAAGTCTCCGGACTCTTCCGCGGCGCGCGCCAGGCGGCTGTGGGTCAAAGCTTCCTGATCGGGATCGATGATTTCGTGCTGGATGGAAAGCGCTTGCCGGAGCAGGGCAACACCTTCCGGGCGCTGTCCGGGCAGCAGCATGTTTCCGAGAAGGGAAAGGGCGCGACCCTCCTCGCGCCGGTCGCCCAGCGCCCGCGCGGCGTCCAATGCCTCGCGTCCGGACGCGATCCCTGCGGCCGAATCCCCACGCGCGCCGTCGACTTCGGCCAGGGCGAACAGCGAGCGCGCGAGCTCACGCTGATTGTGATCTTTGCGGCTGATCTTGAGGGCTTCGGCGTCGGACTCAGCCGCGCGCGCAAATTGTTTCTCCGCCTCGTGAATGGAAGCGATGCTCAAGAGCGCGATGGCCTGGCCGCGCCGCTCGCCAATGGCACGAGCTATGGCCAATGCACGCGCGTAATTGTCCAGCGCCTTCTCCGCATCACCCAGCCTGCTGTAGACGTCGCCGGTGTTGATCAGCGCGAACATTTCGCCCCGCTGGCCGCGGCTGGCATGGAACAGATCGGCGGCCTGGCGGGAAAGCGCGGCGGAGTCTTCGAAATTACCCAAATCCGCTTGCGCTACCGCAAGATTTTCGAGCGTGTTGGCGATTCCCTGCGAATTCGACAACTGTTTGCGGATCTTCAGCGCCTCCTCGTAAAACGCGACGGCGAGCCGCGCTTCGCCCCGATTGCGGTGAAAGACGCCGAGGTTTGTGGTGCTCTGCGCCAGGCCGGCGCGATCCCCGATGGCGCGTCGAATTGCAAGCGCGGACTCATAATTGGACAGCGCCTCCGGGTCCCGGCCGGTGCTCTGATCGAGAACGCCGAGCATGTTGAGGATGTCGGCTGCGGTGCGGCGATCGGAGGCTTGACGGGCCAGCGCAAGTCCCTGCTCGAAAAGTCCCCGAGCTTTGGCGTAGTCGCTCCGCGCGCCGGCGACTGAACCCAGCTCGCGCAGCGCCTCGGCCTTACCGGCGATATCGTTGATGGAATCGGCGATCGCCAGCGCCTTTTCGAGGGACTCGGTGGCCTGTGCGGCTTGCTGGGTATCGCCGTACAGCTTTCCCAGGCCGCGAAGCGCCCGGGACTCGCATGCCAGGTCAGCGGATCGCCTGCAAATCCGGATTGCCTCGCTGAAATGCGGGATCGCTTCGCGCGATCGGCCGGCGCTGAAAAGCGTTTGCGCCTGCTCGAAGCGGGCCTCGGCTTCCGCGGCTCCGTCCGCGGCTTGTCTGGAAAGTTGCGCGGAGTGCTCAAAGGCGCGAATGGCGGCATCCTGGTTTCCTGTGTCGTTTTCCTTTTCGCCCTCGATGAGCGCGGAAAATGCGGCGGCGCGCAAACGATCCCGATCCTCAGCGGGATGCTTCTCCGCCACGGCGATGCTGTATCGGGCCGAGGCGCCCGCAGATTCCCGGGAAATTAATTCGAGACGATAAGCGCCCGGCAGATCGATGACGGCGGACCAAACCAAGGGCTCGCGATTTCCGCCGGTGCGGAGCTGATCGAAGACGGCGCGCATTGCGGGGTCGAGGACGGCCACATGGAGAAGGGCGCCACGGCCTGCAACGATGACGCTTAGATAATCGTTCGCCTGGGCGTCGATTTCGAACGTCGCGGTTTCACCGGCCGCGAGCATTCCTTCGATCGGCGGTCCCGGCGCAAGAGACCGGGATTGCGAAAAGGCGAGCCATGGTGCGGCGGCCAGCACTAACACCAGGGCCGGACCGCACGACATGACCACATTGTACTCAGCGGGTTGTGCCGGGGGCCGTTCGTTCCGGAAATGCTATGCCAAAAAACATAATACAGCGGGCTCGTGAACACTGGTTGCTTCTGATACAATCCGCTGCATGAGGTCGCTACGATTGGCTCTGGCAACTATGGGCCTCGGCTGGATCGGTCTGGGGCAGCAAAAGGATTTACCTTACGTGACGGTGGACCATCCACAGTTCGTTCCCGCCGCCCAAGCGACCTTCATGGGTGACGCGGACCGGCTGATTGGGATCATGGACGGCAATGTGGCGAAGGCTTACGCGGCGGCCATTCTCACGCAGCACGGCGTGGTACAGGACCAATTGGCGGCTGGCCCAATCGCGGTCACGTGGTGATCGTATT
>Ga0335074_10004088_pt1 | contig 20080 bp, 19 predicted proteins | sample Lox_Sample_23_FD_206715 | JGI IMG/M metagenome (GOLD analysis project Ga0335074, IMG submission 206715) | Soil microbial communities from Loxahatchee National Wildlife Refuge, Florida, United States - Lox_Sample_2.3 | ecosystem: Environmental > Terrestrial > Soil > Wetlands | place: USA... | reverse complement strand
CAGCGGTTTGACGACGCCGCCGTGACCGTACGCCTCATTCCAGAATACGGGCGAGCCGTGATTCGTGGCGACGCCGCCCGCTTAGGCATGGTCTTCAGTAATCTCTTGAGTAATGCTCTGAAATATACGCCGCGCGGCGGCACCGTATCGATCAGGCTGATGCCTGATCGATACGGAACCGCGCCCAATGGCCGCATTCTGCAAGTTGTTGTGACCGACACCGGACCTGGCATCCCTTCCGTATTTCGGGAGCGAGTCTTCGATAAGTTTTTTCGCGTTGAGCAGGCCACCGCGGCGGGCTTGGCAAGCAATTGGGGTTCCGGCATCGGCTTATATCTCTGCCGTCAAATCATCGAAGCTCACGGCGGCAGAATCTCGTGTGAAGCCGGAGAAAGCGGATCAGGGACCCGCATTGTCATCGCTCTACCCTCCGACGGCCCACTCCTGAACTGATACCGGCGGTATGGTTTTCTCATTCAGCCACACCGCGATGGCACCAATGTCCACAGAGTTGATACCTCGGTATAAATGAGGTTCACACGTGAGTACTCTGCTCAGACCTCTTGATTTTCACCAGTCGTAGAAAGTTTCGAACCGGTCTGGACGGCTTAAGCCTGCTGCCGTGAAGCGTCCATGAGACCTCTGCCACCAGGATGTCACCATCCGCCGTAACGGCTATCCCGTGCGGCGCGATTAGCTGCCCTTTGCCTTCACCCTGTCCGTTGTCGCAAAGCCTCGTCTGTAATCTGCCGTCGAGTGAATAAATGCTGACACGCGGACCCATACCCGGCCGGTTCCACGCTTCCCAGAAATCGTACGAGCCCTGCGTCCACCACACCGAACTAAGCTCGCCGATATAGCACATCTGTTCGGAGCTGCGCGTGTCGATACACATCCCGCACGGCATCGCCATCCCCCTCCAGATGTGCTCCAACTTTCCGTTCGGAGTGAATATCTGCACGCGATTATTGTGGCGGTCCGCCACATAGACATAACCGTCACGGTCGGTGGCGATATTATGCGGAAGGTTGAACTGCCCCGGGTCGTTGCCCGGCTCGCCCCACGAATAGAGCAGGCGGCCATCCGGCGCATACTTATGTACCTTGGGATTCAAGTAGCCGTCGGAAACGAACAGTTCGCCCGTGTGCGGATTGATGGCGACGTGAGTGCATTGATTAAACGGCTCGCCGCTCATCGCCTTGGCTGGTTTGCCGCTGACGCCAATTGTGAGCAGCACCTTTCCATCGTTGGTGCACTTCCTCACGGTGTGATCATAAACGTCGGTAAGCCAGACGCTGTCGTCGGGACCGATCGTGATGCCATGCGCGCGGGGAAACATTTGCTTGTCGCCCCAGCTATGAAGGAATTTGCCACGGCTATCGAGGATAACGACGGGGCTGTCACCGCGATTGAACATGTAGACATTCCCTTTGGAATCGACCGCGACACCGGCGATATCATAGGTCCACTTGTTCGGCATCTCGCCCCATTCTTCGACTACTTCGTAGAGGAAATTACCGCCCCCAGTCTGTAGAGCCATTTGTTACCCTCCTCTTCGTCCCGAGCCTTGAGTCATTCACGTGGCCCGTCGATGTTGCCCCCAATTCGCTCGACCGCTAGTCGCCTCGTGCTGGCATCTCTCACGTACTCGATGGCCGACGAATAGTCGAGCGCCTCGCGTGCGTTCGCCCAGGTTGACGAACTCTGCTCGTGCCTGTTGGAGAATTCGGTCGCGAAACGTAAAATCGCGAGGCGAGGAAATTGATGCGGGTGGCCATTTCAAAATCGGTGCGGACCCTACAGGCCAAATCCTGGGCACCTTTTGTAGACTGGCGAGGTTGCCCCCACTGTAGATCCCGCGTAAGTAGTTGATTTCATTCAGCGGAGAGGTGGCCGAGTGGTCGAAGGCACCAGATTGCTAATCTGGCGTACTGGTAACGGTACCGAGGGTTCGAATCCCTCCCTCTCCGCCAGGATAAAGCGTTGATCCGACCGCTCAATGGAACATACTCAGGGCAATCGGAGAGCAGCGCCCATCAAGCCTTGCTCCTCCATGGGGAGTGGGTTTGAATCTGAAGCCAAGGAGTGATCCCGAACACAATGCAACCAAGCGAACGGAACGGCGCAGTTCAGCAAGCGATAGGGGAGTTTTCTCCCGACATAATCTCTCGCCTTGGATCGAACCATCTAGACTGGCAGCACCTGACGGGCGGTCCGCGATTCGATTACCCGATCGACTACTCGGTGGCGGTAATCCGCGCCGATCGTGATTCAGGCCAGATCGAGTTCCTGGCGAAATGGGCACCCAACTCCTACTGCCATTATCACAGGCACTTGGGCCGAACGTCGTCGTGGGTTATTGAGGGCGAGCATCATCTGGTTGAAACGACTGAGACGCAGATCCTCCATAAGACGCGCAAGCCCGGCTTTCGCGGACAAAGTCCTGCGGGTGAGATCCATATGGAATATGGCGGGGCTGTCGGTTCGACGGTTTTGTTCCTCTGCGAGGCCATAGACGGAAATTTGTTCGATATAGTCGCGAAGGACGGGGCCGTGATCGTCACGGCGACGCTTGATGATTTCGCCTCCGGACGCCTGCGCTGAGAAAATCGCGTTAGCGCCCGGGCTGCTCGTCGCAAGCAGCCCGGGATTCTTCCAATAGCCAGCCCGTTCCGAACCGCCAACTGTCGGGCGGCGCTCTTTCGTTCGGGGTTGTATAGCCGACATCATTTCGAGTTATCGTGGACCTCTTATTGAGGGCTACGGAGGAAATCGAAATGGCGGGAATACTGGACACTAAAGTCAGCTTGATCACCGGCGCCGGTTCGGGCATCGGACGTGCGACGGCCAAAATCTTCGCGCGCGAAGGCGCCCGGCTCGTGCTCGCCGATGTAGTGGAAAAAGGCGGCCTCGAAACCCTGGAGATGGTCAAGGCGATCGGCGCCGATGCTATTTTCCTCAAGACCGATGTCGCTAAATCTGCGGACGTCGATGCGGCGGTCGCTAAGGCGATTGCGACGTTCGGACGGCTCGATTGCGCGTTCAACAACGCCGGTATCGGTGGGGCAGGACGGCTGACTCACGAATATAGCGAGGAGGAATGGAATCGGGTTATCTCGATCAACCTTACGGGAGTGTGGCTCTGCATGAAGGCGGAGATTACTCAGATGCTCGCGCAGGGCGGCGGCGCGATCGTCAACACGTCGTCAATCATGGGACTAACCGGCGCGATTCGCGTTCCCGCTTATACTGCGGCGAAACACGGTGTGGCGGGATTGACGAAAGCCGCGGCGCTCGAATATGGACGGCATGGCATCCGGATCAACGCAGTCTGCCCCGCGCCAATCTATACGCCGATGCTAATGGGTGCTTTTGAGAAGCGCCCGGACATGGAAGAGCGCTACGCGCGATCGGAGCCGATGAAACGCCTGGGACAGCCCGAGGAAGTCGGCGAGGCAGTCGCGTGGCTATGCTCAGATCGCGCTTCCTACGTCACCGGGTTGCCGATGCCGGTCGACGGTGGCTATATGGCGCAATAATTTTGTATCTATTGAGGCCTGCGAATTATAGTGACGCCAACCCAGGGTCCTAAACCCGTCCAAATATACCCTTCCCGGTCGTAGAGTTGTCTTTATCTCATGCGGGGCTCAATAATATGACGATAGCCACAGGCGGTTAACAAGCTCGATGTCGTAACCAATAGTCAGTTACCAAATACGATGCAGGGGATAGTCGAATGATCAAATCAGTCTTTCATATCAACATCAATGTGACGAATTTCGAACGTTCGCTCGAATTCTATAAGATGGTCGGCTTCAAAGTAGTATTGGATATCGGCGAAGGGCCCAATAAAGGCAATGATGTCGGCTTGAATATCCCGAATAGCCTTGCGCGAGCGGCCTTGCTGGCTCTCAGCGACGATCCGCGTGCGACGCGAATCGACCTGATCGAGTGGAAGCAACCCCATACGCAGGGAGTGCCATATCCTCACCTCTACCACGCGGGTGCGGCACGCATCGCGCTCTTCACCAAAAATATCGACGAAGAGTATGCACGGCTCAAAGCGAACGGCGTCGAGATGGTTTCAGAACCGGTTGTGATAAAATTTGGTAATAAAGCGGGGGCCAAGTTCTTCTGCTTCAAAGATCCGGATGGTACTTTCCTCGAACTGATCGAACCCTTTAACGGATGATCTTTCGAGATGCCATACCATCCTTCATGCGGATGAGACTGACTATCGCAACGGCTCGACGATCGTCAGTCAGTCTTTACAGGTCCTCGCCGAGCGCGAACGCTTTGATCAGATGATGGGCAATTGCGATCGGCGGCGGTACCCGTATGCCGTCAATCTGCCTGCCAGTCGTGATTAGCTCATGCGCGGTCTCACGCTCGACCCAGCGCACTTCGGCAATCTCAAAATCGTCAGCTTTGGCCTCGCGGCTGACTGCTTTTGCGAAGCATCCGATCATCAGCGATGACGGGAAAGGCCACGGCTGCGTCGCATAGTAAGTCACTTCATTCACTGTGACGCCGGCTTCCTCCATCAGTTCGCGGCGCACCGCCTCCTCAATCGCTTCGCCTGGCTCAACGAAGCCTGCCAGTGCCGAGAACATCCCGCGCGGAAACTGCTTGCCGCGCCCAACCAGGCATGCGTCGCCGTCGATCGCGAGCATGATCACCACCGGATCGACGCGCGGAAAATGCTCGGCGTTGCATTCGCCACATAGCCGCCGATAGCCCGCGTCCACCAGCTTGGTCGGCGCGCCGCAGCGCGGACAGAAACCGTGCCGCTGATGCCAATCAATCATCGCTTTGGCCTGCGCTATGATCGCACCATCGCTGATCGATACGGTTTGCGCGGCCGTGCGTGCATCTCGAAAATAGCCGAGTCGCGCCAGTGGCCCGCTCTTTATCGCCTCACCGGCGGCCGACACATCTAGTGCAAATACTGCCTTCTCACCGTCCAGCCCCAGAAAGACCGACGGCGCCGCGCTATCCGTCAGCGCGTCCGCAACCTCCGGATGCACCAGGCCAAGCGCCGTTGTACCGGTAGTCATATCTTCCTGAAACAGAAATGGCTCCAGCCGCCACAGTGGGAGTATCAGTGTAGAGGGGTCGTGCCTCTTGGACTCGATCCAGTTCGCGTCCGTGCGTTTTTCGCTTGCGCGATTCAGGGGATTGCCGGCAAATGGAATCATTCAGCTTCTCCAAGGGACATTACTCAGTTGCGGATGCTACTGGCGGAAGCGGGTTCCGGGCGGTGGCGGATTTTCCGGCGGACCCGCGAAGCATTGTGCGATAGCCATCCATGCCGTCGCGGTTGGCCCGCTGATTTTCAACGACGTGTCGGCGAGATTTCTAGTCTGAGCAACCACCTGGCAAAACTCAGTCGCCGCTCCTTCAATCAAATCATCGGAAGCCTGCTGCGGCCATTCCCATCGTGCGCCTGAGGGGGCGGTCAAACGGACATTGGGACGAATACCTGGTGGTTCAATACCGCGATTCGCGAACGTCCAGCCAAAAGTGTTAATTCCGATGATTACGATATTCTTGATGCGGTCATCATCGGCACGCGTCTTCCCGCAAAGATCATAGACCGCCTGTCCATGCGCCCACGTTTCCATCAGCCGCGCCGATATGCTGGAAAGCACGCTCATATCGGGACCGAACCATTTCACTCGGCGTTTCGGATCGGCGGCGGCGAACCGATCGGCCATCTCACGATAGTAGCCGCGCCATCGGGAAAGCAATTCGTGGTTTTTGATCCCGCCGAGCCACTCGTTGGCCGCGTCGAGCCTGCGCCCGCCCTTGCGCGATGCCTCCGCCATCGCGCGGGCGAACGCAGTAAATGCTTCACCGCCCTGCAACGATAGATCAGCGGCGTAGTTGCCAACATGCAGGTGTGCGACGAGATCGTTGGGTGTCCAATTCTTGAATTGCGTTGGACGCGCCCAGTCCGCGTTACTAAGGGTATCGAGCAAGGCGAAAAGGGCGTCGCTTTCGTCACGGAAATCCAGGGCTTGTTCGACCATAGCCGCATCGTACCCACAGTTCGTCCATTGCCTCAACCGGTGGCATACGCGAGCTTAGCAGGAACATGCCCCGAATCTCGGTAAAATGCCGTGCAAACAGAGAATCGAAGCGGAATCGCGCCGCCCGCCGCGAGTGCGGAGGCCTCGACATGGGTGGCCAATGCAGCCTGTCATGATTACTCTAAATAGATAGTCAGAATTCCGGAGCATTAGATGATAAAAATTAGAAAGGCCAACGGACGTGGACATACTCAGTTCGGCTGGCTTGATAGCCGTCACAGCTTTTCTTTCGGCGATTATTACGATCCTTCTAATATGGGATTCTCGGTTCTGCGCGTGATCAATGAGGACGAGGTCGCGCCCGCGACCGGATTCGGCACACACCCTCATCACGACATGGAAATCCTGACCTACGTTACCCAGGGCGCCGTTGAACATCGCGATAGCATTGGGACTCATGGCGTGATTCCGGCCGGCGAAGTTCAAATTATGGGCGCCGGCACTGGTATCCAACATAGCGAGATGAATCCGTCGCCGTCGGAGCCGCTTCGCCTGCTGCAAATTTGGATTCTGCCGAAGGCGCAAGGACTCAAGCCGCGCTATGAGCAACGGCCGCTGCCGCAATCCGATCGCGAGGGCTTTGCTCTGGTCGTCTCGCCTGACGGCCGTGACGGTTCGCTCACCATTCACCAGGACGTCGTGATTGACGCGGCGACGCTGAAAAAGGCAGCGACCGTCACCCGGGCGTTGCCGCCTTCGCGAAGGGCCTATGTTCAAATGGTCCGTGGGGGTGTGACGCTGAATGGCATCCCGATGGGACCCGGCGATGGCGCGCAAATCGCGGACGAAAAGCAACTAGCGTTCACCGCTACCGACGACGCCGAATTGCTGCTCTTTGATCTGCCCTGATCGGCCTCAAAACGGCTAGGCATTGGTCCTTTGGCGCGATAAATTGCCAAGTTGGTCGCTAATGAGACCTGCCGCGACGCCTGCCGGTTTGACCGGCAGGTGTGCACTTATGGCAGAATGCAGCGCTATCGTGGGCAGCCCTATCAGGAGGATTGATCCGATGAACCGTGACTTCGAATTCAGACAACTTCTGCGCGCCTATCGTGCAGGCATCATTGACGAAGCGACTTTTGAGGCCGAACTCGGGGCATTGGAGCGCGGGACCAGCAACGGCAACGGCGCACGCGGTTTTGAGGCTCTCGGCAAGACCTACGCCAACGAGCGTGAGGCGGTCGCCGCGATGCTCGACCGTATCCGTTCCGGCGAAGCCAACGGCGAAAAGGCATTTTTGGCATGGGCAGCTCAGTGCAATACCGAATGCATTCGCAGCGGTATCCGCATCATCGCCGAACGCGAGGCTTATCATGCGCGCATTTTCGAACGCCGTATGCGTGACCTCGGCCTGGAGTGCAAGGCCGAGACCAGTGAGCTTGGCCTCGAGTTCACCGCAAAGCTGGGCGACGCAAGCATTTCCGATAATCAGAAGCTTCTTTATGTGACTTCTTTTGCTCCCGACATCGACGCTTTCTTCAAGCCCTTCTCAGAACTGGCAGAGAACATCAAGGAGGACCTCGAGAGCAAGGAGATGTTCAAGCTCTATCTTCAGGACGAGATGTCAAGCGCCAAATGGCTCGAAGCGTCCTGCAAGGCATTGAACGGCTCGGCTCCGGCGTTGTCCACACCGGCCCCATCGAGTTCAGTTAACGCTTTCGTCTAAGCTGACCAGCGCTCTGATTCTGTAAAAAGCGGGAAGCTTTGTCTTCCCGCTTTTTCGTTTTCGCCTGCTTGAACCTTATGGCATCGCCGCGTTCGCTAGGATAATCTCCCGCCCTTAGAAAAACGTCTCTTGAGGGGGTTTTCCCATGTATCGCACATTTCGCCCGGTATTCAGTCTCGGCTTGGCCGTTGCACTCGCATCGTCGCTTCTTCTCGCTGGCTGCTCGACGACCGTTGAGAGCACTCCCGCCGCCGCCAAAGCACTGGAGCAAGGACAGGCACTGCCGCCTGCCGTAACCGGCTTTCTCGGGCCCGACGCCGCCAAACTCCAGCCGGGTGGTAAGGGTAAGCCCGCTTTGGTCTGGGTCAACCCCAACGCACAGTGGGCCCAATACACCAAGATCTACCTGAAGCCAGTTGAGTTCTGGGCGGCTGAGGATTCCAAAGTATCGCCTGACGATCAGAAGGTTCTCACCACCTATTTTTATAATCAGCTTCAGACTACGCTCGCGAAAAACTTCACGATGGTCGATCAGCCCGGATCCGGTGTCCTCGTCCTGCGCATCGCCCTGATGGACGCGACGACCGCCACTCCCGGCCTGCGTACGATCTCAGTAGTTGTGCCACAGGCTCGCATCCTCAACTTGGGGCAATCCCTCGCGACGGGCAGTTACGCCTTCGTGGGGTCTGCTGAAGCGGAAATGATGGCAACCGATGGCGCCACTGGTGAACTCCTTGCCGAGGCAGTTGACCAGCAGGCAGGTGGCATGGGTATCAAAGGTGCCGCGTCGTTCCAATGGGGCGATGCCGAGAACGCCATGGATTACTGGGCTCAGACAATTTCTGATAGGGTTCTCGCACTGCAGGGCCGCACTCCCGCCCAGAGCTAATCGAACGATGCCTGGCGGCCGTGTTTGAGTATAGCCACCAGGCCTAAGCGCCGAGCGAAATGGGGCGCATGCAGTCAAGCATGTGCCCCATTTCCTTCCGATACAGAAATGATAGTTGATGTCCGTATTCAGCTAGTCTAGCTTCCGTTCACTTTTGTGCTTGGCCTGGCTGAGCTCGCCATCTGTTTCGCATTCGTCATTGCCTGCCAAAACGTTTAGGAGCACGTGATCGTGATCTATATCACTTGCATAGTAGCCGCTCTGACCTTCGTATATCTGGTCAACGCGGTGGTCCGGCCTGAGTGGTTCTAATCAGTCAGCATTCCCTCTTCTCAAGTTCATAATCTCGGGAATGCCAGCACCTGTCGAGAACGTGCTAGCGTTCTCTCTTTGAGTTAATCAAGAACCTTGCTCTTCGGCTAGCCGGAACCGTTTCCTTGCGCTTCGCTAACACGTAAACTGCCGAAGCCTGAGCATCGATGAGGTTGTAGCTATGTCTTCCAAAAGCCCAATCATCGCAGCACTCGACTCGCTTACCGCCGAGATGAGCTTGCTCAAACACCCTTTCTATCAGCAATGGACTGCCGGCACCCTTCCGCTGGCTCGGCTCCGCAACTATGCGGTCCAATATTATCAACACGTCGCCGCTTTCCCGCGTTATCTGAGCGGCATCCATACACATTGTGAGGATATATCGAGTCGGCAGACGCTCCTCGAGAATCTGATTGACGAAGAGCGCGGCCCCGAAAATCATCCCGAGCTATGGCTGCGCTTTGCCGAGGCGCTTGGCGTTACGCGCGCGAGCGTTATGGGCGCTGAAGCGCTGCCTGCTACGCGCGCACTGGTGGATACGTTCATTAAGATCACACATGACCAGCCGTTGCCGGCCGGGCTCGCCGCACTCTATGCCTATGAGTCACAGATTCCTGCAGTGGCCGAAGCCAAGATTGATGGGCTTCGCCGCTTTTACGGCATCACTGACTCGGAAGGGTTGCGTTTCTTTGCCGTCCATCGCGAGGCCGACCCGTATCATGCCGAAAGCGTTGCGCAGATGGTCGAACGTCACAGCCGGAGCTCAGAAGATCAGCGGCTGGCGCTTGAGGCCGGGCGTACTGCTCTCTCAGCCGTATGGTCAATCCTTGACGCAGTGTGATTTAGCTATTCGCCGCAAAACGTTAAAGATGGTTTGATTCTCATTCCAGTCCGTACGTGGATGACTGACTATCAATCATGAGCGAGCGGTCGCAACGCCTTTCGCTTGATGATATCAACCGGCTCATCAAGCAGAATCGCGTCAACGATTACTTATCGCCGAATCTTGCGCTCGGTATGCGTCCGCTTGCCTTCGGTGTAGGCACCTCGCAATGGCTCTGGGATCATCAGCCCCCCGCCGCATTGAATCCGTTCGGTACGATACAGGGTGGCTACATCACTGTGCTGATCGATGAGATGCTTTCGACTGCTATTGCATCTGTACTCGAAGAGGGCGAATGGGCGATGACCGCTGAGTTCAAAGTCAGCTTTATGCGCGCCCTCACCCCCGGTCCCTGGAATGGAGAAGCATGCGTGCGGCGGCGCACCCGCGCTCTCGCCTTTCTCGAAGCGCAGATAACCGATCAAGCTGGAACAGTCGTGGTGACCGCCACTTCGACCTGGGCGATCGCACGGCGTTAGTCCCAATCTCGGAGTACAGTTTCAAAAGGTGACGGATAGTTAGTTGAGTACCGATAAATTCCCGACTCCTGCCGCGATTAGATCCGCTTCGATGGAAGCCGTTTTGAAGATAGATCCGGCTGAAGTTGATTTGAATGAACTGGCCGATAAGGTTCTCGCTGACGCTGAACTTTCATTGGGGCAAGCGCATGCGATCCTCGACTGGCCCGATGATCGCCTCGAAGATTTGCTAGCAGCGACTTTCAAGGTCCGTTCGGCTACTTTCGGACGCCGTGTGAAAATTTGCGTGTTGCGCAATGCACAAAGTGGCATCTGCCCGGAAGATTGCCACTATTGCTCGCAGTCACGCATTTCGGATGCCGAGATACCCGTTTATAAGATGCAGAGTATCGAGGAACTCGTTGCTGGAGCGCGTGCAGCAGTTGCCAGTGGAGCGCGGCGGTATTGCATGGTGTGTAGCATGCGCGGCCCCGACACCCACGCGATAGATCAGCTTGCCACCGCTTGTGAGCGTATCCGGAGTGAATATCCCGAACTGGAATTGTGTTTGTCGCTCGGCCTGCTCGAACAAGAACAGGCACGCCGTTTAAAGGCAGCTGGCGCCGGATGGATCAACCATAATCTGAATACGAGCCGCCGCTTCTATCCGGAAATCTGTACTACTCACACGTACGATGATCGGATTCGCACAATCGAAAACATTCGCTCTGCGGGACTCTCCGTATGCTCCGGGGGAATCATCGGGATGGGCGAAAACGATGACGACATCATCGAACTAGCCTTTGCCACGCGCCGCCTTCAGGCTGAATCGGTGCCAATCAACTTTCTCCATCCGATTGCCGGAACGCCCTTGGAACACGCTGATCGCCTGACTCCTGAGCGTTGCCTGAAGACGGCTTGCCTCTTCCGCCTGCTCAATCCACGGAGCGAAGTTCGCGCGGCCGGCGGCCGTGAATTGAATCTTGGCGCGCGCCAAGGAGATATCTTCAACGCGGTCAACTCAATTTTCGTTAATGGCTATCTGACCACTTCTGGATGGGGCTACGAAAGCACGCGCACCCTCATCGAACAGTCCGGCTTCGAGGTTGAGGAAAGCATTCCCAGCGGCTCATCCACATGACCGAGTGAATTGCTGGAGAAAAAGGGGCTGTTGATCGCCTCAGGAGTGCGAAGCCGATACCTGACCTACTCGACGCGAACGGGAATCCGCACGTCGAATTCCGAGTCGACCGTCACTCCGCTCTTCATTGCAGGGAAAAAGCGCCATTCCTTCAGGGTATCGAGCAATAATTGGTTCAACTGCGGGTTGTTCGTCGGCGTCGTCAGAGCGACTTGAGCCGTCCCATCGCTGGCGACCTTGAAATGAGCGACCGCGACCGTCGAGATTATCTGCTCGCGCAAGTCGTCAGGGATTACCGGCGTCGGCGCAAAAATCGCCCGCGCCCCGCCGCTATCGCTGCCGGCTCCCGCTCCGCTTCCTGACCCGCTGCCGCCGGGCACTCCGCCTCCGCCAGCCGATTCCTTCCCCCCAGTGGACGCGGGTGCGCTTGCCGCAGGCGCTTCTTCCTCTTCGCCTTTGGCTGTGCCATTGATCGACGGCGGTACCACCGATTCAGGCCTTGGTCGGGCTATATGATGCACTGGATGCGGGATTACTGGCCGGTAAATCTTGACGTGCGGTTTGACTGGCTCGGCCTTGGGTTTGGGAGCTGCTGGGGCGGCAGCAGCCGGACCTCCTTGTAATCCCGCTGGCGGGGGCAACTCGACGATTTGCACTTGTGTCGGCGCGAGCTCTGGGGGCGGCGGGGAGGTCCGTTCGAGCAGCAGGCCAAAAACCGTCAGGAGCGCGAACCACAGCAAAAGCGCGCTGGGAATAATCCAGCCGAGGCGCGTCCACGGCTGCTCAAGTGCAGCGGCCGGCATTGTACTTACCCTGGTCACGCTCGCGTTCTGGCTACTAACGCTTTACCGCGATCACAAAATGCTCGACGCCAGCCCGCCGCGCCTGCAGCATCGACTCGACTACTATGCCTTCGGGCGCGGCACTGTCTGCGTTGACCACCAATCCAGGGTCAGCCGGATCGAGCATTGGCTTGAGCGTGAATGCCATCGTCGCCAGATTCACCGGCGTCTTGTCGAGAAAGATCTGACTATCTTTGGTGATAGTCATTGTCACCGGTTCCTTATGCTCCAGATTGGGAGCGTCGCCTTGCGGAAGATTGACAGTGATCGAGTTGAGGCTTTGCATCGAGAGCGAGGCCAGCATGAACGTGACTAGCAGAAAGAACATCACGTCGATCATAGGGATGATCTCAATCCGTCCGCGCCGGTATTGCCGCGAGCGCTTGAGTTTCATCGCGCGCGTCCTTCCTTCAGCGCGACCCGCGGACTTTCCTCTTCGGCGACATCCTGTTCGTCGAGACGAATATGATCGACCAGGCGCGACCCGAGCCGCTCCATGCGATCCAGCGCATACGACTGTGTTCGGGCAAAAAGGTTGAAACCGAACAGCGCGAAGATCGCGATAAGCAAGCCCAGCGCCGTCGCGATCAACGCTTGCGCGACGCCTGCAGTTACTTGCGTTGGCGCCACCAAGCTCGACGCTCCGATCACCTTGAACGACTGCATCATGCCCGTGATCGTTCCCAACAGTCCCATCAGCGGGGCCGCTGTGACCACGGTTTCGAGCACCCATAGTCCGCGGCCGAGGGTTTTTTCGATTGCACCAGCTTCGTCGCCCGCCCTCGATTCGACCCACCATGCAGGCTTCTGGCGATTCCTTGCAATCACCTGGAAGAAACGCCGATAGCCATTTGCAGGCGGCAGCATTTCCAGTTGCTTCTCAAGTTCGTCCCACGCGAACTCCCAGGTTTCGACCAGATCGACCAGTGTGCGCGGCAAACGGAGCATCCTCATATAGACCACGGCGCGGTCGAGCATAATCGCGATCGCCAGCGCGCCGAGGAACAGCAGCGGATAGACCATCGCGCCGCCGAACCTCAGCGCATCCCAAGCTCCTGCTATCTCATGCGTAATCAATTGAGTCCTGCTTCATCGTATGTAATTTCCTTTCATCAGCCATTAGTCGGTAATCGGCAGCAGTCTATTCAACTGTCTTATCAATGATCATACGCACCCTGCACCTACGGGTTTCCGCTCAGTGCGTGGATTGCCGGTAGCGGCACCGTGATTCCGCCATAGACCGTCCGGCGCGGACCATAGCCCGGCTGGAATATTCCGATACCCGAACCATCGCGAAGTTCATTGATATTGTCGGTGGCGTTGATAAGTACTACGCGGGTCTTGACGTCGCCAAGATTAGGTACTTCCCAACCCTTCTCGGCAGCCAGATCAATCTGGAAGTTCTCTCCCAGCTCGTCGGTATTGGCGAAGCCGGCGCGCAAGCCGCTGCCATAAGTACCATCCATGCTGAATAACCAACTCCGCCATTTATAGGTGATTCCTCCGGAGGAGGTATACTGCTGCGTGTGATCGAGGAAAATATAATGTTTATTGATGTAGGCCAGTTCGTCTGGCCCAAAGTTAAACTGGCCGCTGGCAACATCATTGCCCTGTGCGACCGAGTAAGTGAAGTTGCCACGCACGGTCAGGTTTTCCCAATTGTAGGTCGCGCTGAATTCTGAACCCCAGATTCGACCACGCGCATAGTTGAACGGCACGAAAATCGGCACGAACCCGAATTGGCCTTCATCAATCAGATCCTGAGAGAGACGAAAGTAACCCCTCTCCGTCACGGTCAAATGCCGCCCGAAGTGGTGCAGCACACCCGCGTCCCAATAATAGTCCTTTTCAGGATACGACTGCGTTCCACCCGGGGAAATTGCCGCCGTGGTGTTTTTGTAAAGCTCGGCGCTTTGCGGCGAGCCCGTTAAAAAATCCGGCGTCTGAAAATAACGCGCAAACCCCGCATGAAATGCTGTATCCCGGTTTAGTTGATAGAGCAGGTTGATGCGCGGGCTTAACATATTGTTGTCGATGATCCCCGTCACCCCGTCCTCACGCAGACCTGAAGTCAGCGTCAGTTGCTCGTTTATTTGCCAGATGTCTTGAAGATACACGCCATAAAGGATGTTTATGTTGTTCAGGTTGTTGATGATGCTTACAGGAACATTTGTCGTCGGCACTCCGGTCACTGGGTCGGTCGGAAACGCCTGGGTTGTGTCGTCCTGCTGAACGCCGTAGTAGCCAAGATAAAAGCCGGTTCCGATGTTGTGCGAGCCGAAGTTCTGCGTGTCGAACACGCGCGAGATATCGGTCTGAAGCGTATTATCGAGTTCGCTCCGGAAGGAATTCGAGGCGACGCCTTGATAAACCAAATCCCCGAATGGATCCGGAAGGAACCACAGTGTGGTGTACGCGCCGGTATAAGCCACCTGATAGTTGATCTGGGGCCCGACGATACCGCTCAGTGCGAGAATTCCGAAAAAGTAGTCCTGGTCGAGGCTCTCATTGACGGCGGTTGAAGGGTAGTTGATAGGGGCACACACTTGGGGAAATGGACAACCGCTTATCCCTTTGAGGTTGTAGAGTGGCGGAAGGTCCGGAGTGTTGGGGATCTCGCTGTTGTTGACTGAAATCCCAGTGACCAGGCTCAACTTGTTGAGCGGATTGAGCTCCCAGGTGAAGTAGCCGAAACCCTGACCCTGGTTGGTGATATTGTGATATGGAGTCGGTCCGGGTGTCGCCGAGCTGAAAGCAAGATTGCTGTGAAGAAACGTTCCGGTGAAGTAGCCGCTGAATGGTCCATCGCAAGCGCCATATTCGAAGCTTGGCTGCAGAGTCTCCCGCTGGCCGCCATAGAATCCCACATTCCCGCCGGGATTCGAGCAGCCGTCCTTGGTCACTAGGTCGAGCACCCCGGCGTCACGGTAGCCATAGGTGACCGGCAGGATCCCGTCTAGCAAGCTAACATTCCTGACAAAGAAACTGTTGAAGATCTGGCCAAAACCGGTGAAGCTGTCCATCGGCATCATGACGCCGTTGACGCGCCACTGCAGGTCCTCGTGCTCGCCGTCAACATGAACCTGTGATTGGTCGTCCTGGACGACTCCAGGCATCTGCAATAGCACCTGGTTTATCGGGGTGTTCTGGCCTTGGGGCAAAGCAGTGATCTCGTGCTGATTCAGCGAATACATGTTGGTGCCGGTTTGCGTGACGCCATTAGGCTGCTGGTTGATTCTGGTCGTCGCGACTGTGAGACTCAGCGCAGTTTCCGACGCAAGGGCAATATCGACACTAGCACCCTCTACTGGCGTTACTGCCGCGATCGTAACGGCGGTCCTGAAACCATTTTTGTTCGCCACTACCGCATAAGTACCGGCCGGCACATTGCGGAACCGAAAGGCACCGTCACGACCACTCTGCCTGCGCGCCAGAATATGGCCATCTTCAGTCTGCAAAACCAGGAGAACACCGGCTACCGGCCGCCCGAGCGTGTCTCTTACAGTCCCTGCTACAGTTCCCGCACTCGCTGCGCGAGCGATCGGATTGAACAGGCAAGCCAGCGCAATGGCTGCGATGGCCGCCAATATGAGCTTCCTCATGTGATACTCCGCCGTACAAGCTTCGCCTCCCCGCATGCCATGCGGCACGCGACCGGCCACGGGCGACGCCGTGCGCCGGGGCAGTCAACCAGCCTTGGATATAAAAGGGGGAGCTTTTACTGCAGAGATGGCGGCCCGCGTGAAAATACCAGCGCTATCGCGAGTGCGTGGAGCCGAGCGATTGCCTGCGGCGTCAGACGCGACACTGCCAGTACTGGTCTGCCAATGTCCGGTGGCGCAGCAGCTTGCGCCGGCGCGTGGAAATGGAACAAGCACAGCGAACACAACGCGTCGCTGCCCTGAACCGCATGCGTGAAATTGTCGCGGAAGTCTTTCTGATGATAATGGGCGGTGCTGAACGATTGCGCAGCCAGCAACAGCAGCGCCAGCGTCACGATGACGCTTCGTCGCATCAGGCTGAGATTGTGCTCGCTCCGCTCAGACATTGGCATGTGAAGGCTATCCCACGCGGCTTGCAAAAGGAAGTTGCCCCATCAGCCGCTTTCCTGACCGCTTTGGTTGCTTGGCCTCGTTGGGTAATGAACTATTAATTTGCACTCGGGCTTTGGCTCGTGAATTTACAACCCTCGCCCGTGCGGAGAGCAAACTTATGCCCCCTTCGGCTAGCGACGTCTCCGTCGCTGAAATCAAGCGTCGTATCCTGGACAGCCTGGAACTGGGACTTGCCCGCCGCCCTCAATACGCCAATCGACATGAATGGTATGCGGCAGTGGCGCTCGCCGTGCGCGGCTTATTGGTCGCCCATTGGTACAGCACCGACATACGCAACGCTAATAATCAGCGAGTCGCCGCTTATCTCTCGGCCGAGTTCCTGCTCGGACCTCATCTACACAACAACCTCATCGGCCTCGGAATCTATCCGCAGGTCGAGGCCGCAGTTGAGGAACTGGGCCAGAACCTCCGCGATCTGATTTGGGAAGAGCAAGAGCCAGGTCTCGGCAACGGCGGGCTCGGACGTCTCGCCGCATGCTACATGGACTCGACCGCGACCCTGCAGATGCCGGTTATCGGCTATGGCATCCGTTACGAGTTCGGCATCTTCCGGCAAGAAATTCTCAACGGATGGCAGGTGGAAATCGCCGACGAATGGCTCCGTAACGGTAATCCATGGGAAATCGCGCGCCCGCAGAATTTTCACTACGTCTCCTTCGGTGGTCGAGTCGAAACAGTCACCGATTCATCGGGTGAGAGCCGTCAAAAATGGATTCCCGAGCGCATGATCAAGGGGGTCGCCTACGACACGCCGATTCTTGGCTATCGCGTCTCATGGGTTAACCTGCTCCGTTTATGGAAAGCCGAGGCCCACGAATCTTTCGACTTTCAGGCCTTCAACAAAGGCGACTTTTACGGCGCGGTCGAGGACAAGGTTCAGTCGGAAAATGTCACCAAAGTCCTTTACCCGAATGACGAGCAGGTCAGCGGCAAGGTTCTTCGTCTCGAACAGCAATATTTCTTCGCTTCATGCTCGCTTCAGGACATGCTCCGGCTCCATCGCCTGCGCCGCCGGCCGGTAACCGAGTTCCATCAGTATTGGACAGTTCAACTCAACGACACTCACCCGTCTATTGCGATACCGGAATTGATGCGGCTGCTGATGGACGAGCACGAACTCGGATGGGAGGAAGCATGGGAAATCACTCGTCATTCCTTCGCGTACACTAATCACACACTGCTGCCCGAGGCGCTCGAGAAATGGCCGCTGGGCCTTTTCGGTAAATTGTTGCCGCGCCATCTCCAGATTATTTACGAAATCAACGCCCGTTTTCTCAACCACATCAGCGAGCGCTTCCCTAACGATCCCGGACGCATCGCGCGCGTCTCGATTATCGACGAATCGGGCGAACGCTACGTCCGGATGGCGCACTTGGCCACGATTGCCAGCCGCAAGATCAATGGTGTCGCCGAGCTGCATTCGGAATTGCTCAAGCGCGAAGTGATGCATGACTTTGCCGAGATCTATCCCGACAAATTCACCAACATCACCAACGGCGTTACACCTCGCCGATGGCTCGCGGTTGCTAATCCGTCGCTCACCGAACTCATCACTAGCAAGATCGGCCATACGTGGCTCTCTAACCTCGAGACCGAATTGCGCGAATTTGAAAAATTCGCCGATGATGAGGAAGTCCGTGAGGCCGTCCGGCTGATCAAATTCTCGAACAAACGGGAATTAGCTAAGATTACTCAGCAGCGCACCGGCCTCAGACTAGAGCCGTCATCGATGTTCGACGTGCAGTCCAAGCGCATCCACGAGTACAAGCGCCAGCACCTCAACGTCCTGCACATCATCACGCTTTACCATCGGCTCAAGCGTAATCCCTCGATGAACCTGCCTCATCGTACTTTCATCTTTGGCGGCAAGGCGGCCCCCGGCTACGCGATGGCCAAGTTGATCATCAAACTCATCAACTCGGTGGCCGAGACGATCGACAATGACAAGCAGGTGAATCAGAGACTCAAGGTCGCGTTTATTCCCGACTTTAACGTCAAGAACGGCCAGCATATCTATCCCGCCGCTGACCTGTCCGAACAGATTTCAACCGCAGGCAAAGAGGCGTCCGGCACCGGCAACATGAAGTTTGCGATGAACGGCGCTTTGACTATCGGCACCCTTGACGGGGCCAATATCGAAATTCGCAGCCAGGTCGGCGCCGAGAATTTCTTCCTCTTCGGACTCAGTGCGAAGGAAGTCTCGACACTTCAAGCGGCAAGCTACCGTCCGCGCGATTACTACGAGAAGAACGAGGAATTACGCGAGGCGCTCGATTCTTTGTTGGCAGGTGTCTTCTCCAACGGTGATCGAGAGATCTTTCGTCCCCTGGTCGAGTCGCTTTTGGAACGCGATCCCTTCCTGGTGTTGGCTGACTACCAATCCTATATCGATTGCCAAAGTCGCGCGGCCGAAGCTTATCGCGACGAACGGAAATGGACTGAGATGTCGATTCTGAACATCGCGCGCATGGGTAATTTCTCATCCGACCGTGCCATCCGCGAGTACGACCAAAAGATCTGGCGCACCTAACCAAACTTCTGAATTAGAAATCGGGTTATCTGGATCACAGCTCGGTGGAACTTCGACTTGGTCGACGACTCCCTTAATTCTCTTGTCCTTGCGGAACTCCCTGCTTAGAACGCCAGTAGCGCAACGCCAGAATCAAGTACCATCCGAACATGGCCAAACACATGAATTGACTCGATAGCGTCATCCACTCCAGTGGCGACATTCTGGCAATTCCTGCGGGCGACAATTCGTATCGTGTCGCCAAATCCCAGCGACTGATTCTAAGAAAACATAAACGGCGAGCATGACCATGAACCAACAACGCGCCCCCACGGGCACGTCGCGAATGAAGTCACTGACCCATCGGTTACTGAGCGGTCGTTTCTGTTTGAGACCGCTTTTGACCATGCCTTGCATAGCCGCTCTCCGCCAGAGCCCGGCAAAAATACCGCCCATCACCATGCTACCCATCGTCCAGCCATAAATCAGAGGCAGCCAACCTGATGACGCACCCCACTTTTGCGAGAGCGAAAGGTGCGGGATTACGAGGAGAGCAAGCCCAACTGGGGCGGCCAGCAGCGCCACGGGAAGAGCCAGCCCGACGGCCATCCAATGCCGGGCGAAGACTCTCAATGCGTGCTCCTTGTCAGCATCCGGCACGACATATCCTGGCCCCCGCGGCGGAGGATGAAAGATTAACTTACCATCCGCAGCCCGTACAAACCGACGATCGATGCTGTGACTGAACGCCGTGGGCGAGCGATAGGCGCGAAACGCCGCGTACAACATCGCCAGCATTCCGATGCCAAACAAGCCCATGACAATCTGACCCTGCAGAATGTCACGTTTATGTTGCTCCGCCCGCTCTATTAGGATACTCATCCCTGGATAATCAGGATCGACCTTGAACGCCTGCTGATAATCCGCGAGGGCTGCATCGTAGTCCAACAGCGCGGCTGCCGCATCACCTCGCGTTGCGTATGCATAAGCGCTATTCGGGTCGAGCTCAATCGCTCTATTATAGTCGTCCCAAGCACTCTGATATTTAGCTTTCGCAAACCACGCATTCCCTAGCTGTCAGTGCCAGAGCTAGATGTCGGTAGAGTGCCGAGGCGAAAAGTCAGTTGATTGCCGAGACGAGATGTCCCTCTTAACCGGCACGAGCTAGGTTCC